>CENZ01031992.1_pt1 | contig 24951 bp, 22 predicted proteins | sample 361341 | NCBI WGS metagenome assembly CENZ01 (sample SAMEA2619782, study PRJEB7988) | marine metagenome | biome: marine biome (ENVO:00000447); feature: deep chlorophyll maximum layer (ENVO:xxxxxxxx); material: "saline water (ENVO:00002010), including plankton (ENVO:xxxxxxxx)" | depth 50 m
CTGGTATTGGCGGACTTGAAACAATTGAAAAAAATGCTTTAGTTCTTGATCAAAAAGGGCCTAAAAGAATTTCTCCTTTTTTTGTTCCTGGTTCAATCATTAACATGGCTTCAGGCACGGTTGCGATTAAATATGGATTACGAGGACCGAATTTATCAATGGTATCAGCATGTTCTTCTGCAGGACACAGTATAGGTTACGCGGCAAGAAGTATAGCTTATGGGGAAGCCGATCTTATGGTCACCGGAGGAGCTGAAGCAGCAATGAGCCCCTTGGGCATTGCTGGATTTAATGCAGCCAAAGCTTTATCGACCAGGAATGAATCCCCAAAAGAAGCTAGTAGACCATGGGATAGAGATCGAGACGGTTTTGTTCTTGGAGAAGGAGCTGGAGTTCTAATTTTAGAAGAGTTAGAAATGGCAAAGAAAAGATCAGCTAAAATCTATGCTGAAATTATTGGATTTGGCATGAGTGACGACGCTTACCATATTACTGCTCCAGCAGAAGACGGAAAAGGAGCAAAGCTTGCAATGAAAAATGCACTTATTGACTCAAAAGTTAATTTTTCTGAAATTGATCACATTAACGCTCATGGAACATCAACTCCTTTAGGAGATGTTGTTGAATCCAAGGCAATAAGAGAACTATTTCAAGAAAGTGCCGACAATATCTATGTATCGTCGACAAAATCAATGACTGGTCATTTATTGGGTGCAGCTGGAGCGATAGAGTCAATTTTTAGTATATTGGCAATAAAAGATAAAGTTATACCCCCGACAATTAATTTAAATAATCCTGATAATGAAGCTAAATTAAAATTAGTTGCAAATAATTCAATCGAAGAAAAAGTAAGCTTTGTTATGAATAACACTTTTGGCTTTGGTGGAACCAATGTTTCTTTAATATTTAAAGAATTTGAGTGAAAATTTTTTCTTTAATTATTTTATTTTTCTTTTTTTTCATCTTTTCATTAGCTTCAGTAAATTTTAAAAATGATGAATTTATATTCAGAATAGAAAAAGGAGATTCTTTCTCTGACTTAGAAAAAAATCTTTTTAAAGAAGGTATTGGCCTGCCTGCAATTACCAAAATATTTTTTTTATTTTTTGGCAAAGATCAAGATTTAAGAGTGGGAGAATATTTAGTAGATAAATCAGTGAGCCTTAAAGATATAACTTTTACTATTTTTTTTGAGAATGTTCATTACAGAACAATATCTATATCGGAAGGATCAAAAATCACTAATTTTTTGTCAAAGAGTCAGATTGAAAGTTTTTGCAAATACAAAAATATTCCACAATGTAATTTAGAGGGTTATTTCCATCCAAATACTTACAATTTTGAATTTTTTGATGATTTTAACGAAGTTTTAAATACGGCTTTCAATATGCAATTATTTTATTTAGAAAAGTATTTTAGTGAAAAAGAAGATGACTCGATAAAAAGCGAGGCCGACTTTCTAATAATTGCATCAATTGTAGAAAAGGAGAGTTGTAAAAATGAAATGCCTCTGGTCGCAGGAGTTATCTATAATAGATTGCAGAAAAAAATGAAATTACAAATAGATTCAACTGTTATTTATGGAATAGATAATTTTAACGGAAACCTGACAAAAAAAGATTTAAGAAGAAATTCTGTTTACAACAGTTATCTGAACTATGGGCTTCCTCCTACAGCAATTAGCAATCCTTCTGAACAGGCTTTAAAAGCAGTTGCATTCCCAGATAAACACGACTATTTATATTTTGTAAAAAAAGATAAATGTTTGCATGAATTTTCAACTAATTACGAAGACCATTTAAAGGCGGTGCAAAAGTATCAATTAAATTAATGTTTATCACTTTTGAAGGAATTGAGGGATCCGGTAAAACAACCCAAATAAATTTTCTAAAAGATTTTTTTAAAGAAAAATCAATTAAAGCTGTATTTACAAAAGAACCAGGATCATCAAAAATTGGTGGTGAAATAAGAAATATCTTATTGAATAAAAATCTAGATTTATCACCCTATGCTGAACTATTTTTAATTTTTGCTGACAGATCACAACATGTTGAAGAGATAATTAAACCAAACTTAAGTGCTGATTTCTTAGTTATCTCTGATAGATATATTGATTCGACATTTGCTTATCAAGGCGAGGGCAGGTCTATAGGACATGAAGAAATATCAAAAATAATCAAAAAAATGAATTTACCTTTGCCCGATAAGACTTTTTTATTAGATCTTCCTGTGACTGAAGGCTTAAGAAGAGCAAAAAAAAGAGCAGAGTTTGACAGATTTGAGTCTGAGGAAATAGCTTTTCATGAGAAAGTTAGAAACGCTTATCTTAAAATTTATGAAGAAAATAAAAATAGAATTATAAAAATTGACGCTACGAAATCTCCCAATAAAATATTCGATGAAATCGAAAAAAATTTAGAAATTGAATGATTTAAAAGAAAAAATTAATCCTTTATTAAAAGAGTATTTAAATTTTTTTAATAAGGATTCACTTTCACATGGATACTTAATATCTGGTGAAAATGGACTAGGCAAAAAAGATTTAGTTAGAGTCTTAAGCGAGTCAATCCTTTGCAAGAATAGTAACGAGTTATTTGAAGCTTGTGGCGAGTGTAACGCTAGTAAATTAATGCAATCTTGCAATCATCCTGATTATCATTTTATTGAGGAGGAAGTTGGTTCAAAAATAATTAAAATAGGTCAGTTAAGAGGAAACAAGAAAAAAAATGATTCACATGAAGGAATTGTTAACTCAATGTTTGAGACTCCTCTAGTATCAGCATCAAAGGTATTCGTAATAAATAATGCACATTTAATGAATGACGAATCACAAAATTTTATCCTGAAAATTCTGGAAGAACCTCCAAAGGAGTCATTTATTTTCTTGATCTCTTCAAATCCGTTTCTCCTGAAAAAAACCCTTCTGAGTCGTCTATCTCATTTACAAATTAAATTTCCAGATCTATCAAGCTTAAAAGAATATTTTTCTGTAAAAAGAATAGAAATTGACGAAAGAGATTATGAATTATTAAAAGGAGAAGATCTTGTTAATTTTTCAGCTGTCAAATTAGAGGATTTAAGGGAAAGTTGGGAAGATTTCTCTAAGGATTTAGTAAATATAAGTTCGTATAAGGAGATCGAAAAAATTTCTTCAAAATGGGACGACGATTCAGTACAGGAAAAATTAATTTGGCTATCAAAAATTATTTTAGAGTCATTTAAAAAAAGACTCGATTCAAATTTTAAAGCTACTTTTTTGTCTTCTGATTTAAATCTAGACAGAAAGTCTTTGATCGATCTTTCAGAAATTTTTAAAAATATTCAAAATATATTGATTGATCTAAATTCAGGAGTAAAACTTAATAATAAAATTCAAATTAAAAGCTTACTTTCAAATCTAAATTAGATCGGATTTACCTTAATTATTTTTGCATTTGCTTTATCGGTTAGAAGGTAAATGTCGCCATCAGGAGATTCAAAAATATTTCTAATTCTAGAATTAAGTTCAGAAAAAAGAATTTCTTCATCCAAATTACCATCATCAAGAAATTTTATTTTTCTTACATCTCTTGAAACTAGTGCTGATACGAACAAAGAATCAGTCCAATTTGGAAATCTTGTTCCTTTGTAGATCATCATACTTGATGGTGCTATTGAAGGAGTCCAATGCAAAAGGGGCTGTTCCATTCCTTTCATCTCTGTAAAAGGTGAAATTAATGCTCCTGAATAATCAATGCCATAAGTAATTACAGGCCAACCATAATTTTTTCCTGCTTCGATCAAATTAATTTCATCTCCACCTTGAGGTCCATGTTCATGTTCAATTATCCTTCCATCGGAAAGCACTACTAAACCTTGCATATTTCTGTGACCAAATGAAAAAATATCTTTGAGATTTTCTGTCTCAAAAAAAGGATTGTCTAACGGGATTTGACCATTATCTTTGATTCTTACTATTTTACCGAAATGATTATCAAGATCTTGAGCCTGCTCTCTGTAATCAAAACCATCTCCACTTGTTATTAATAAAGAATTATCATCAAGAAATGCCATTTTTGCTCCGTAATGAACCGGTGGATTTCTTAAAGCTTTAGCTGAAAATATATTTTCTATGTCTGTAACGGAATTATTTGTGATTCTTAGCCTATCAACAACTAGGGTATTTTTATCATTGGCTACTTTTTTCGAATAACTAATATATATCCAACCATTCTGCGAATAATTTGGATGCAAAACAATCCCAGAAAGTCCACCTTGTCCTCTGAACAAGACTTTTGGGACATTTTCAATTTCTATAATTTTTTTAGTCTTAAGATTAATTTTTTTTAATTTACCCGGAAGCTCTGTAAGTAAAATCTCTTCTTTTGAAATAAAAACTGCTTCCCAAGGGAAGTCCAATTTCTCAATAACAGTTTCTAATTTATATTCGGCGAAAATATTTGAAGATACAAATAAAATTAATAAGGCAATTGTCTTTTTCATATTAATATTATAAAAATAATTTGGATTTTTTACATTTTATGCTTTTTACAATTAAATTAGTTAGTATTTTTCTTTTTAGCACATTAGTAGCGGTTTTTTTATCTGTGCCAATCACAAGTGTTTCTTATTTGTACTGGTTGAGCTCAAGGGAGATATCGATTGGCATAGATATTTTATTTAAAAGTTTATCTCATGATTGGCTATATTTTTCACCGATCCTTTTCATAGTTTATTCAGTAGGGTTTTTTGTAGCTTTTATTGTTTCTAAAGTTACTTTATCAGTAATAAAGATTGATAAAAGAATTGCTTACGGTTTGGCAGGTGCTGCTTCAGTCGCAACAGTTTTATATCTATCTGTAGCATTATTGTTTGAAACACAAATCATCGCTGGCAATAGATATTTTTTTGGATGGGTCTTCCATATAATCTTTGGTTTTCTTGGAGGATATATTTTTGCTTCTCTACTAAAAAAGATATAATCAGACAATGAGTAAGACAGCTAAATTTACAGAAATGACAAAAGGAACGGCTGAAGACTACGTTCCAATTGTTGAAGCAGCAATGGTTCATACATCTGAACTTCCACAAAGGATCTTAGAGCATCTTGAAATGTTGAAAGGTGATCATGGAGGTTTCGCAGTTGACAGATATACCCATTGTCTTCAAACAGCAACAAGAGCTTACAGGGATGGAAGAGACGAGGAATATGTAGTCTGTGCATTGCTTCACGACATCGGAGATATTCTAGCACCTGCAAATCATGCTGACTTTGCTGCGACTTTACTTGAGCCCTATATCTCAGAAAAAAATTTCTGGATTCTTAAACACCACGGCATTTTTCAAGGATATTATTTTTTTCATTTCTTGGGTCTTGATAGAGACATGAGAGATAAATATAAAGATCATGAATATTGGAAAGATTGTGCTGAGTTTTGCGCAAAATACGACCAAAATTCTTTTGACCCTAAATATGACACTCTTCCGATAGAGACCTTCATTCCAATGTTGGAAAGAGTTTTGTCTCAAACTAAGAAATCAATTTATAAAGCTGAATAAAGCTTTAATTTCTAGTTTAATTCTTCAGTGACGAAATTCGTTTCTAATCTATCTCTTATTTTATATTCTTCAGGCTCTGGAGTTATTGGAATTAATGCTGTAATTTTTGGAACTTGGGTCTTAATTTTTTATAACCAAGTTTTAGGTTTAAATCCTATTTTGGCTTCTTTGGCTTTGGGTATAGCCCTTGTCGTCGACGCAATTTCAGATCCATTGATAGGAGCTTGGTCAGATAGGTTTAGGTCGAAATGGGGTAGAAGACATCCTTTTATTTATTCAAGCATTTTGCCTTTATGCGTTAGTTTTTATCTTTTATTCACCGAACCAAATAGTTATTCACAATCTTATCTCTTTTGGAAACTTTTGATTTTAGTTTTAATTATTAGAATTTCTTTGACATTTTATGAAATTCCTAGAGCTTCACTTGGACCAGAACTTACCAAAGATTACGATAAGCGAAACTTTGTAAATGGTTGGGCATATGTCGCCGCAGTGGTTGCAGGGACGACAGTTACTTTTGTTATGTATTCTTACTTTTTAACTGAAACTGAAGAGTTTACTGGCAATAAAGCTTTTTTAAACCCAGATGGATATAAGTACTTTGGTTTATTATCCGGATTTTTAATTGTAGTTTTCGGTTTAATTTCCGCGCTGAGCACTCATCGTTTTATTCCTTATTTACACAAAGCTGAGTCACAAGCTAGCTTTTCTATTAATAATTTTCTAAAAGAATTATTTGAGTGTTTTTCTAATAGATCGTGGTTAGTGATGCTTCTAGCGGGCGGTTTTTATGGACTGAATATTGGTATTACCAGTGGAACCTCAACTTATATAAATACTTATTTTTGGGAATGGACACCCTCAACTATCTCTCTTTTTCCAGTCATCGCAGGAGCTGCAACTATTGTAGGAGCAATTTTAGCGATTGTTATAACTGCTGGAAGAGAAAAGAAAAATATCGCTGTTACAGTCTTCTCACTTGGTTTGATAATTGATCCATTGCCAATTTGGTTGAGATTACTTGATGGGATTTTCTTTATAGATTTTTTTCCTCTAAATGGAACTGACTCATTGTGGTGGATAATGATAATTCATACTTCGATAGTTGATGCACTGCGAGCAATGGGCTTTGTTTTGGTAATTTCAATGATTTATGACATTGTCGAAGATAGCCAAATTAATACAGGTAGGAGAGATGAGGGAGTTTTCATGTCTGGACCAAATTTAATCCAAAAAATTCTTTCTGGATTTGGAATTTTTCTCTTAGGAATAGTAATGCAACTTTTTGGGTTTGATAACACTAATATGTCTCAAACAGAGATTGCCCAACCCATTAGAGGACTGGTGATTTTCCAATCTATAATTGGACCAATTCTTTCGTTGGCGGGTATTTTTTGTCTTTTATTTTATAATATTACTCGAGAGAAATTTCACAGAGCTATTGATGATTTAGGTTATAGAGATAATTAATGTTTTTTCCAATTTCTGACGAGAATCCAAGTAAAAATAAACCTTTTATAACTTATTGTTTGATAGGCCTCTGTATTTTTTCGTTTGTTTTGCAATATCTGGCGCAGATGAACCAAGAGATGTTTGTTAATCTCGGGTTTGTTCCAAATACTTTTTTTAATTCAATCCTATCAATAGAAGCATATATTCCAATAATTACTTCTATGTTTCTCCATGGCGGTTTAGCCCATATAGGAGGCAATATGCTTTACCTTTGGATCTTTGGAGATAACGTAGAAGATTCTATGGGGAAGACTAGATTTATTATTTTTTATTTTTTATGCGGAGGTATTGCAGCAATTTCACAAGGCTTAGTTGATCCAACTTCTAACATACCAATGGTTGGTGCAAGCGGGGCTATTGCGGGCGTTCTTGGAGCATACTTAATTCTATATCCGAGAGCTAACGTAAAGTGTCTAATTTTTATAATAATAATAATTCAAATGATAAGAGTGCCAGCTTTTATTGTTTTAGGATTTTGGATATTTGGTCAATTTTTTAGCGCTCCTTTTTCTTTAGATGCCGAAGGTGGAACAGCTTATTTCGCCCACATTGGAGGATTTATTGCAGGGATGATCTTGATTCCATTTTTTAAAAAGAAAGAAACGAAACTATTTAATCATAAAGCCAGCCCAGCATGGACTGTTTTTAGCGACAAAGATAATATGAATAATTCTGGTAAAAATTTTTTACAAGACTTTATAAAAAAATCAGAGAATGAGATAAAGAGAAGAAAATGATTAGAGGAATTTTATTAAGATTTTTATTTTGGGGAGTAGGATTGTTCCTCTCTTTTTTATTGATTGCCTTTTTATATTTTTTTGCTTTCTATTTTAATTTTTTTGGTTCTTTAGAAGACTCAGGTATCAACATCAAAACCTCTTATCCTGATCAATTAGTCCAATCAAGAATTCAGTCGCAAATAGAAGTGTCTCAAAGCGATACTCAAATTTTATTTGGTGATACCCATGTACATTCTACTCATTCTCTTGATGCATTCTTGTGGAGCTTGCCGAATAGTCAAGGCGATGGACCTCACTTAATGGCAGACGCTTGCGATTATGCAAGATTTTGTTCAGCAATAGATTTTTGGGTAATGACAGATCATGCTGAAGGAAGTACCCCAAGGAAGTGGGGTGAAACTATTAAAGCTGTTCAGAATTGCAATAAAGTAAATCAGAATAAAAATTTGAAAGATACTATAAGTTTTGTTGGATATGAATGGACACAAATCTCACCAGACATTGATGAGCATTATGGTCATAAAAACGTTCTCTTTTTAGAAACAGATAATGATTTATTACCAGGAATTCCGTATGGAGCTGCAGGTTATGCATCTGACGGATTTAGAGATAATGATAATTTACCTACGGTTAAACAAAATATGGTTGCTTCATCCGTGGTTGATTTCTCTAATCGACAAAGATACGCAGATTTCATTAGTTTCGTTGAAGAGGTTCTTGCCCACCCGGATTGCGATATGTCGGATCCTGACCCAAGAAATTGTTACCGCTCTGTTAGATCTCCTAAAGAGCTATTTGAAGTATTAGATGACGTAAAATCTGATTCAATTGTGATACCTCATGGGAATACTTGGGGGTATTACACACCCGCTGAGTCAAATTGGGATAAACAATTATCTGATCAACATGATCCGAATCGTCAAATTTCTATAGAAGTTTTCTCAGGGCATGGAAACTCAGAAGAATACAGACCTTGGTCGGCGACGAAAACTGAAAATTCTGTTGCAATATGTCCACCTCCATCTAAAAATTATTTACCTTCTTGTTGGCGCGCTGGTGAAATAGTTTTAGAAAGGTGTCTAGCTGAAGGCTTAGAGGAGAGTTTATGTTTAGAAAAATCTGAACTAGCCAAAAAAAATTATATTGATGGAGGTAACTTCGGACATTGGGCACTTTCAAGTGTAGAACCTGAGGAGTGGCTGAATTCAGGGCAATGCAATGATTGTTTCGTTCCAGCATTTAACATGCGTCCAAAAGGATCAGTTCAGTATGCATTGGCTTCGAGAAAATTTTATGAAGATAAGATAGTGCAATTTGATTTTGGATTTATCGCTTCAAGTGATAACCATCGATCTAAACCAGGTACGGGTTACAAAGCTATTGATAGATTACTCACAACTGAAGCAAACGGTGCAGCTTCACCATTCGTTAGATCAAATTTCTTTCCTTATGAAGAAAAAACTATAGACTCAAGAAGAGTTATTCCAGAGGAAATTAACACTCCTAGCGAACTAACTATGTATGAAGCTGAAAGACAGTCTTCTTTCTTTACTACGGGCGGACTTGCTGCTGTGCATGTAAATTCAAGATCTAGAGAAGGAATATGGGAAGGGTTTAAAAATAAAGAAACTTACGCTACAAGTGGTCCACAAATTCTTTTATGGTTTGACTTGATAACTACTGCCGAAACTTTTCCAATGGGAAGTAAAATAAGTTCTGAGAGAAACCCCGTTTTTGAAGTAAAAGCTATTGGTTCGTTTAAACAAAAACCAGGTTGTCCTGAATTTAATTTATCCAATGCTGATGAGAAAAGATTGAAAAAAATATGTAAAGGTGAGTGTTTTAACCCTTCTGAAGAAAGACGAAACATCACAAGAATTGAAGTAGTTAAAATTACACCACAAAATTATAATGATGAACCGATAGGACCCTTAATCAAAGATGCTTGGAAAGTTTTCGAATGCGAGCCAAGTCAAGAAGGTTGTAAAATAAGATTTACTGACAAGGACTTTTTAAAGGATGGAAGAGACAGCGTTTATTATGTAAGGGCAATTGAAGAACCCTCTCTCAGAGTAAATGGAGATAATTTAAGATGTGAATACGATGACGAAGGAAATTGTGTCAAAGTTAATATCTGTCATGGAAGTTATTTAACAGATAAAAATGATAATTGTCTTGCCCCTTCTGAAGAAAGAGCTTGGTCTTCTCCGATATACGTGAATAGAATATAACCTATGAAAGATACAAAATTACCAGTTTCCACCAAACTTTATTATGGTTTTGGATCAATGGCGTTTGGTATTAAAGACAATGCTTTTGCTTATTTTTTACTTTTTGTTTATGTACAAGTATTTGGGTTGTCTCCAGATTTAGCCGGATTAGCTATTCTTCTTATGTTAGTTTTTGATGCTATTTCTGACCCTCTTGTTGGTTATTTTTCTGATAATACAAAAACAAAATGGGGCAGGAGGCATCCTTACATTTATTTGTCAGCATTACCAGTATGTATTTCCTTTTTTGTATTATGGATTCCTCCATTGGATTTAACCCAGTTTCAATTATTTTCATACTTACTTTTAGTTGGAATTTTTATTAGAACAGCTATTACTTTTTACGAAATTCCCAGTATGGCCCTAGGACCTGAATTGTCTAAAGATTACATTGAAAGAAGTTCTCTGCTTGCTTATAGATACTGGTTTGGATGGTGGGGAGGTCTTGCAGTTTGGTGTTCTCTATGGATTTTTGTTGTTTATAGCAGCTATACGGGCACAACAGACGCCAGATATCTACCTTCAACATGGCAATCATATGGATTAGCATGTGGAGTGGTGATGTTTATTGCAATTATGGTTACTGCTTTAGGAACTCACCGTCATATTGATGATTTATTCACGCCTGAGCCAAATAAACTTTCTTTAAGGAATACCTTGAGCCAATTATGGGAGACCCTAACCGTAAGTAGAGATTACTTAGTATTATTTTTAGCAGGAATTATTACTGCAGTTGCATCTGGAATCTCTACGAATCTTACTTTGTTCTATTACAGCTTTTTTTGGGAATTCACCCCTTTAAATATTTTGACAATAGGTTTGGCTTTATTTCTAACACCTTTTGTAGGTATTTTAATTTCTCCTTATTTAGCTGGAAAATATGGAAAGAGAAACACAATAATATTTATGTTTTTAATTGCTTTCGTTGCAGAAAATTTTGCAATTTTTATGAAAATTTTTAATTTAATGCCTTCCAACGACACTCCGTATGTTCTTTTTATTGTTCTAGCTTGTCACTGGATAGGCGTTGCTGCCCAAATAATTTCATACACCACTTTAGGCTCGATGGTATTTGACACAGTAGAGGAAGTTGAAAAAATTACTGGAAGAAGAATGGAAGGTACGTTGTTGGCAGCTAGATCTTTTGCAGCAAAGTGTATGAGCGGAGCGGGCGCATTCTTAGCTGGAATAGTATTATCCTTATCTTCTTGGCCCTCAGGAGCCGTAGCTGGGGAAGTGGACAACAGCACAATAATTAGCGTGGGTATTTATGCCTTATCTATCTCAACTTGTTTGTGGCTCTTAGCACTTTTTATTTTTTCCAAAGTTAAAATGACAAAAGCTTCTCATGAAGGAAATTTAAACAATTTAAATTACTCTGACACATGATAAAAGACGATATAGAGCAAAATTTGAAAAATAATTTGGAAATTTACTTTCTTGAAGTGATAAACGAAAGCAATATGCATAATACGCCTGATGGAGCTGAATCGCATTTTAAAATAACAGTCGTTTCTGATTTTTTCGAAGAAATGCGAGCAGTTCAGAGGCACCAAAAAATATACCAAATTCTGTCGGAAGAAATGAAGAAAATTCATGCCATCGCGATTCATCCATTTACACGCAACGAGTGGAAAGATATTTCAGGAGATGACTTAAAATCTCCAAATTGCCTTGGTGGAGAGAATGCAGAACAGTAAAAAATTTTTTATAGCTACATTTTATAAATGCTTTAGCTTTGAGCAAACTCAATTATTAGAAAATCTTTTAAAAAGACAATTTAAAAAACTTAAAATTGTGGGCACTGTCATCCTCACTCCTGAGGGAATTAATTCTACAATTGCATCCCAAAATTTAGTTTCTTTAAAAAAAGGAATAGCACTAATTGAAAAATACTGTGGAAATTTAGAGATAAAAAACTCAATATCCGGCAAGCAGCCTTTTAAAAAATTAAAAATAAAGTTTAGACAAGAGATTGTCCCATCCGGAATAAATCTAAGAATTGAAAATCACCAAGGGAAATACGTTGATCCAGAAGATTGGCATGATTTTATTTCTCATAAAGACGTTCAAACAATAGACGTCAGAAATGAATATGAAATTGAAGTTGGAACTTTCAAAAATTCCATTTCTCCAAAAACAAAAAATTTTAGAGAATTTAATAAATACATCATTGATAACAAAAAGCTCTTAAATAGAAAAAAAATTGCTATTTTCTGTACAGGAGGTGTTAGATGCGAAAAGGCTTCCGCAATGTTTTCAGAAAATGGACTGGAAAATATTTTTCAACTAAAGGGCGGAATTTTAAATTATTTTGAAAAGTCTAAAAATACTGACAAATGGGAAGGAGAATGTTTTGTTTTCGATGATAGAGTTACAGTTAAAACTAACTTGGAGCCTGGCAATTTTCATCAATGTTTTGCATGTAGAAGACCTTTATCTAATAAAGATCTGTTAAAGCCAGAATATCTTAAAGGAGTTTCTTGTCACAATTGTATTGATGAAAAAACAGATGAAGACAGACTTAGATACAAAGAGAGACATCGACAATACAAAAATCAGCAATTATGATGTTTTCTAACTTAATTACTAAAAGCCCAAAATTAGTTTTATTTATTGTTTTTTCCTTACTTATTTTTATTGGAGCAGGAGCTTCTAATTTTGATTTAGATGCTTCTTCAGAGACTTTACTTTTAGAAAACGATCCTGATTTAAAACTTTACAGGGACTCAGCAAAAACTTATGGCTCAACAGACTTCTTAGTAGTAACTGTAACTCCAGACGAACCTATTTTTAAAAAATCTTCAATTGAAACCTTCAAAAAACTAATTTTTGAGTTATCCAACATCGATGGTATCGAAAGCGTTCTAAGTTTGCTTGATGCACCATTAATTGAAGCAAATAAAAATTTGTCGCTCTCAGAAGTTGCTGATCGAGTTTCAACTCTTGACTCAACTGATCCTGACATAGAAAAAGCTAAACGGGTTTTCAATACAAATGAGGTTTATAAAAACTTATTAATTAGCGAAGATTTAAAAACTACTGCTATACAACTTACTTTAAAGAGAAATATAACTTACGAAAATTTAATCAACGAGAGATATTCCATTAATGATCAATTAAATCCTGAATTTAATTCAAGACTTGAAATAGTAAATGAGGAAATTCAAAAGGAAAGGAATTTAATGTCAGCTAAAGAAGAAAAATTAGTTGAAGAAATAAGAGGCATTCTTAAAAATTATAGTTACTTTGGCGAACTTTTCTTAGGAGGGGCAGCCATGATAACCGTAGATACTATTAATTTTATTTCGCAAGATTTAATAACTTTTGGGTTAGCTGTTTTTTTGATTTTTATTCTAGTTTTAGGGGTTATTTTTAAGCAATTTAGGTGGGTGGCAATTCCATTAAGCGCGGCTTTATTTTCTTCCATTATCTCAATAGGGGTAATAGGTTGGCTCGAATGGAAAGTAACAGTTGTGTCTGCGAATTTTGTTTCGATAGTAATGATAATAAGCTTGTCTTTGGCCGTGCATCTTATTGTTAGATATCAAGAGCTAAACCATAAACTAGATTTAGATCAAAAAGCTTTGGTAAATGAAACTTTGAGACAGATGTTCTTACCATGCCTTTATACAGCTTTGACGACTGTAGCTGCTTTTGCTTCGCTTGTTATTAGTGATATCAAGCCACTTATAGATTTTGGATTCATGATGGTGATTAGCATTGTTTCTATTTTTATTTTTACGTTTATTTATTTTGGGTCTTTGAACGCTTTATTGCCCAAAACTAACGTAAGTCTAAAACCAGTGTCTGAAAGTTATACAAATAAGATATTTTCTTGGGTGGAAAAAAGAATCAATACAATTTTCTTTCTTACATTTTTTGTAATTCTTTTATCTGTAGTTGGATTTAATAAGTTAACCGTAGAAAATAAATTTATCGATTATTTCAAATCTTCATCTGAGATATATAAAGGATTATCTTTGATAGATAAAAAACTTGGTGGCACTGCTACTTTAGATGTAATTATTGATGCTCCAAACATGGATCAAGAAGCAGATTTTGCATTTGAAGATGATTTTGATGAGGGTTTTGGTGATTCCTTGGAGGATGAAATTCAGGAACAGGGTTATTGGTTTACCTCTGAAAACCTGATTTTTTTAGAATCGATTCATGATTATTTAGAAGGCAGGGATGAAATAGGAAAGGTCTTATCAGTTTCAAGTGGAGTAAAGATTGCTGAAATAGCAAATAATAATAATAGGCTTTCTGACGTTGAACTGGCTTTATTAAGAAGTTTATTGCCAGAAGAAATAGAGTCTCAACTTTTAAGTTCCTATATAAGCAGTGATGATAATCAAGTCAGATTGACAGCTAGAGTTATTGAATCACTTGAAGGGTTGAATAGAAAAACTTTTATAGAATCCATAGACGCCGATTTACAAAATGTTTTTGGTCTAGATGTTAATCAATATTCTTTAACAGGCGTATCAGTTATTTACAGTAATTTATTACAAAGTCTATTTGGCTCTTTGTTTGGGAGCATGAGTATAGTATTCGTATCAATTTTTTTGATGTTTTTGATACTTTTTAAATCCTTAAACTTGGCTTTATTAGGAATGGTTCCAAATTTTTTATCTGCTGGAGCAGTAATAGGGACAATTGGTCTGCTAGGCATACCCTTAGACGTTATGACAGTCACTGTTGCGGCTGTAAGTGTGGGAATGGGGGTAGACAATACAATTCATTATATTTTTAGATTTAAAAAAGAATACTCAGCGACAAATAACTACCTAACGGCATCAAAAAATACACACACGACGGTAGGAAAAGCGCTTCTCTATACCTCTTTAACCATAATATTTGGTTTTTTATCTTTAACAATTTCAAATTTTAATCCAACAGTCTATTTTGGGCTCTTTACTGCATTAGCTATGATCATGGCTATTATAAGTTCTTTAGTGCTTTTACCTGCTTTACTGATTAAACTTAAACCTTTGAAAGTATAAATGGGACCTTTATCTGGAATAAAAATAGTTGAATTTGCCGGTCTTGGTCCAGGACCTTTTTGCGGAATGATTTTGGCTGACATGGGCGCTGATGTCGTAGTAGTCGACAGAATCGAAAATTACGGCAAAGCAAAAACAAATGATCTCGCGAGCAGAGGAAAAAAATCAATTGCAGTCGATTTAAAAAATCCTGAATCAAAGGATTTGATTCATTCTCTTGTGAAAAATGCAGATGCACTGCTGGAAGGTTTAAGACCAGGAAAAATGGAAAAACTTGGTTACGGACCAGATGATTTACTCTCAATAAATCCAAAATTAATTTACGGCCGAATGACAGGATGGGGGCAAACAGGAAGATTCTCTTCCGAAGCAGGTCATGACATTAATTACATTGCTCTTACAGGTGCTTTGGGAGCCATGGGCTCAAAAGACACACCCCCTTTCCCCCCATTGAATTTAGTCGGAGATTTTGGTGGAGGAGGAATGTTATTGGCTATGGGTATATGCGCCGCTCTGGTTGAGAGTTCTAAATCGGGAAAAGGTCAGGTGATTGATGCTGCAATGACCGATGGATCTGCATTGCTTATGACAATGATGTATGGAATGTTAAGCGCTGGGCAATGGAAAGATCAAAGAGACTCAAATTTATTGGACGGAGCTGCTCATTTTTACGGTTGTTATGAATGCAAAGATAACAAATACATATCAATCGGCTCTATTGAACCTCAATTTTATGCATCTTTAATCAAATGCATGGAATTAGATGAAACTACTTTTTATAATCAATTTGACCAAAAACAATGGCCGGAATTAAAAAAATTAGTTTCAGAAAGGTTCAAAACTAGGACCAGGGATGAGTGGTGTGAAATTTTTATGGGCAAAGACGTTTGTTTTGCTCCAGTTCTCTCTTTGCAGGAATCAGTTAATTATGAACACAATCAAGACAGACAAACTTTTGTAGAAATTGCTGGAATAAATCAACCAGCTCCAGCTCCGAGATTTTCCAGAACTGAAAGTGAAGTTAAACATCCTCCACTGAAAGTAGGAAGTAATACACAAGAAATCATTGAAGGATTGAACTTAACTAAGGATACTAACTTTTTGACAAGTAAGAAAATTATTCGTTTAGATTAAAAAAATTTAAGCTATTTAAATAAATTTGGTGTTTTATTTCTTCACTGTCCTCACTTCTTAAAGAGTCAACTTTATTGAAAATTTCTGGTAGAAACTTTGGTTCATTTCTCCTACCTTTAACTTTTAAATTCTTTGGAAGTAAATATGGAGAGTCAGTTTCAATCATGAGTCTGTTTAAGGGAATTTCTACAATAGCTCTTCTTAAATCTTTTCCTCTCACAGGATCACATAGCCAACCCGTTATACCTATATATAAATCCATATTTAAATATTCCTCCAATTCTGAAATATTTCCAGTAAAACAATGGACAACAGCTTTTGGTTTTATTTTTATTTCATTAATACATTCTATAAAAACTTTATGAGCATCCCTCTGGTGGAGGAACATAGGCATGTCTAAATCATTAGCAATTTCTATGTGCGCATGAAAAGATTCAATTTGTTTTTCTTTTAAAGAAAAATTCCTATTGAAGTCTAAACCGGTTTCGCCTATTGCCTTAACGTTTTCACTTAAAGCCAATTTTTTTAACACCATCTTGGAAGATTTGTCGAAATTATCAGCATAGTGAGGGTGAACTCCTACTGTAGAAATTAAACTACCATGGAATTTTTCTGTAATTTCAATGCACTTTTCGCTATCTTCAATTGAAGTTCCAGTGAGACAAATTCTATCAACACTATTTTCAAAGGCATTTTCAATGACATTCTTATAATCATTCTCGAACGACTCATGTGTTAAATTAACACCGATATCAAAATATCTATCTTGCATATAAAATATTTATAATTTTTTTTATCTTTTAATTATGAAAACACCTTTCGAGCACTTTAAATCAGATATATCTGTTGTTCAAATCGAAGAAAATCTTTACGAGGGAAATGTTTCAGATATGTGGAGTATAGGGACAACTCCTAATGGTGGGTACACCATGGCTTTAGCTGCGAAAGCTATTTCTGAAAGCCTTGAACATAAGGATCCGCTAATAGTCACAGCAAATTATTTAAATAGAGTAAATTTTGGAAAAATAGATATCAAGGTTGAGACTCTTCCAAGTACAAGAAGTTTAAGCTCTGCTAGAGCCACAATGATTCAAGACAATGAAATAAAAGTAATTTTCACAGCAACCTTTACTGATTTCTCAAAATCTACAGGTCTAAATAAAGCATTTAAAAAAGAACCTATTTTTGAAAAATATGAAGATTGCCATCTTCATACTTTCAAAGAAGGGTTTAATCCCGGTTTAGAAAAATTTATAGAAAAAAAATATTGTTCTGATTCAATTTGGTGGAAGGCAGATAATAAAATTGAAAACAAGAAAGCAGTATTAAATTTATACATGTCTTGGCCAAATAAAGAAAAAGCAGATTTATATAGTTTGATTTTATTTCTTGATGCGACTACGCCACCCATTTTTAATAATATGGGATCGGTTGGATGGGTGCCAACAATAAGTTTGACGAGCCATATACGATCTTATCCTTCAGAAGGACCACTAAAAGTCACAGCTAAAACAGAATTTGTGACTTCTGGATTTATCGAGGAGGATAGAGAAATATGGGATTCAAAAGGAAATCTAGTTGGTCAATCAAAACAGCTAGCAAAATTAAGAATTAAGAAGTAATTTTTTTACTTTTTGATATTATAGATATTCTTTATCAGTCACGGAGACAAACTATGCAATTTAAAGGAACAAAAACATATATCTCTACAGAAGATCTCAGCTTATCTGTCAATGCATCTGTAAATTTAGAAAAACCATTACTAATTAAAGGAGAACCTGGGACTGGTAAAACTATGCTCGCTGAAGAAATTGCAAGTGCTCTGAAGGTTCCTTTAATTGAATGGAATATAAAATCTACTACCAAAGCCCAACAAGGACTTTACGAATATGACGCAGTAACAAGATTAAGAGACTCACAATTAGGCGATGAAAGAGTTAAAGACATATCAAATTACATCGACAAAGGTAAATTATGGGAAGCTTTTCAAAGCGACGAAAGGGTAGTCTTATTAATTGATGAAATAGATAAAGCCGATATTGAATTTCCAAACGACCTACTTCAAGAATTAGACAAAATGGAGTTTTATGTTTATGAAACAAAAGAAACCATTAAAGCAAAACATAGACCAATAGTTGTGATAACTAGTAATAATGAAAAAGAACTTCCGGATGCTTTTTTAAGAAGATGTTTTTTTCACTATATTTCTTTTCCTGACCGAGAGACAATGAAAAAAATAATTAAAGTTCATCACCCAAAAATAAAAGAAAAATTAGTCAAGGAAGCCTTAGACATATTTTTCGACGTTAGGAAAGTTCCTGGAATTAAGAAAAAACCATCTACTTCAGAATTAGTAGATTGGCTAAAACTTCTTATGGCAGACGACTTACCTGATGAGATATTGAAAAATAGAGATCCATCGAAAGCTATTCCTCCATTATATGGAGCCTTAATTAAAAATGAACAAGACGTACAACTTCTCGAAAGATTAGCTTTTATGACAAGAAGAGAATCTAATAACTAGATGCTTATAAATTTATTCAATACGTTAAAAGACACAGGGGTTCCGTGTACTCTTAGGGAGCTTTTAGATTTATTGACCGCTTTAGATAAAAGACTTGTTTTTGCAAACACCGATGAATTTTATTTTTTATCGAGAGCTATCTTGGTAAAAGATGAAAAAAATTACGATAAGTTTGACAGAGCATTTGATATTTATTTTAAAGGCCTTGAGACTTTAGATGATGTTATTCAAGCTTTAATACCCGATGAGTGGTTGAGAAAAGAATTTGAAAAATTCTTAACTCCTGAGGAACTTGAAAAAATAAAATCTATGGGGGGCTTAGAAAAACTCCTTGATGAATTTAAAAAGAGACTTGAAGAACAAAAAGAGAGGCATGAAGGCGGCGATAAGTGGGTCGGAACTGGCGGAACCTCTCCTTATGGAAATTCAGGAATGAATCCAGAAGGGATTAGAGTTGATGGCGAGGGCAAGGAAGGTAAAGCAGTAAAAGTTTGGCAGAAAAGAGATTTCAAAAATTTAGATGATTCAATTGAATTAGGAACAAGAAATATCAAAATCGCTCTCAGAAGATTAAGGAAATTTGTTAGAGAATCTCATAATGAAGAATTTGATTTAGACGGAACTGTTAAATCTACAGCAAAAAATGCAGGATTATTGGATATTAAAATGGTTCCTGAAAAAGCTAATGCTGTAAAGGTGATCGTTTTATTTGATGTAGGTGGCTCAATGGATCCGCATGTAAAAATTTGTGAAGAATTATTCTCTGCATGTAAGACAGAATTTAAAAACTTAGAATATTTTTATTTTCACAATTTTATATATGAAACTGTTTGGAAAGATAATAGCCGAAGACATAATGAAAGAATTGAGACAACTGAGTTATTTCAAAAATATTCTCAAGATTACAAAATTATATTCATTGGAGATGCAACCATGGCTCCTTACGAAATCACTAATGCTGGTGGAAGCATAGAACATTGGAATGAAGAACCAGGCTCTTTGTGGATGAAGAAATTTTATTCAAACTTTGAAAAGTTAATTTGGTTAAATCCTGTTCCGCAAGATCATTGGGACTATTCAGCTTCTATCGAGCTCTCAAGGACATTGATTGATGATCAAATGTTTCCTTTAACTATTAAGGGATTAGAAGACGGAATGTCTTTTCTCACTAAATAGCAATCTAATTCGTCTTTATTTTGGAAAAAGTAGCTCTAAATATACAAAATCTTTGTAAAGTCTACCCTAAAGATCTGAGGGCATTAAATGAAGTGAACCTTAAAGTAAATTCAGGAGACTTTTACGCACTACTAGGTCCAAATGGAGCAGGAAAATCTACACTTATAGGAATAATAAGTTCGATCGTAAATAAAACAAGCGGGAAAGTTGAAATTTTAGGAATAGATATAGATAAAAATCATGCCTTAGCAAAAAAGAAAATGGGAATAGTTGGACAGGAAGTAAATTTTAATCAATTTGAAACGGTTTATCAGATTCTTACTCAACAAGCAGGATATTACGGATTGAATAAAAAAGTTATAAAAAAAAATAGTGAATATTATTTAAAAGCTTTGGATCTCTGGGATAGAAGAAATGAGCAAGGAAGAACTTTGTCAGGAGGTATGAAAAGAAGATTAATGGTCGCTAAAGCTTTAGTTAATGAACCTGAATTATTGATTCTTGACGAACCTACTGCCGGAGTAGACATTGAATTAAGAAGATCTCTTTGGGAATTTTTAGAAGAAATAAATAACAAAGGCACAACAATAATTCTTACGACTCATTATTTGGAGGAGGCTGAAAAACTCTGTAAAAACATTTCAATAATAGATCAGGGAAAAATAGTTAAGGAATCTTCAATGAAATCCTTGTTAAGTGAGCTAGAATCAGAAATATATATTTTTGAGACTAAAGAGAAGATATCTAGGGATATTGATTTTGATAAATTGAAAATTACACTTTTAGACGAAAATAGTTTTTCTGTTCAAGTTCATAAATCCATAGGGGTCAATGAGATTTTGAAAGAATTTCAATCAAAAAATATTGAAATAAATAGTATTCATAATGAAACCAATCGTTTAGAAGAACTTTTTCTTAAATTAACTAAACAAGAATGAATACTAGAGAACTATTAAATTCATTGAATACTCTCTCCCTGAAAGAGATAAGAAGATTTATGAGAATTTGGCAGCAAACACTAATTCCTTCAGTCATAACTACTGTTTTATATTTCATCATCTTTGGAAGTTTTATCGGTTCGAGAATTGGATTAATGGGTGGCTTTGATTACATGCAATTTATGGCTCCTGGTTTAGTCATGTTGGCTGTAATTACAAACTCTTACAACAATGTTGTTTCATCCTTCTATGGAGTTAAGTTTCAAAAAAGTATTGAAGAATTACTAATATCTCCAATGCCAACTTATTTGATTCTTTTAGGATTTGTAATTGGCGGCGTCGTTAGAGGGATCATTGTTGGCTTATTAGTAATGCTGACGTCATTGTTTTTCACTGAAATTACTATTCAATATTATTTCATAACTGCATTAGTTGTAATTTTGACTTCTATTCTCTTTTCTTTGGCAGGGTTGCTGAATGCTATTTACGCTGATAGTTTTGATGATATTACGATCATACCAACTTTTGTTTTAACCCCCCTTATTTACTTGGGAGGAGTTTTTTATTCTATAAGTCTTCTCACAGAAACCTGGCAAATAATATCTAAGCTAAACCCGCTTTTGTATATGGTTAATGCGTTTAGGTATGGAATGTTAGGCGTTTCTGACATCAATGTTACCTATGCAATTTCAATGATTCTTGTGTTTATTTTAATTTTTTATTTAGTGGCTTTACGTTTATTGAAAAAAGGTGTTGGCATAAGAAGCTAAAAATTATTTTTAAATATAAAATCTATAAAATAAGTTATTATTTCGGGAGAGATGGCAGAGTGGTCGAATGCGCACGCTTGGAAAGCGTGTAAGGGGGAAACTCCTTCAAGGGTTCGAATCCCTTTCTCTCCGCCAATGACGATATGGAATATATAGAATCAAAATATTTCAGTTACGCAGATCCTGATGATCCTATTGTAAGAAAAATTTTTATTCGCTCTATAGAATATTGTTCAGGCCAGCCAACCATTTATAACCTTTATAGAAAATATCAAGAAAATCCGTCGGATTGGAAAAGTTTTTGGGATGGATGTGTAGATTTATTAAATCTTGAAATTGATATCGCGAAGGAAAGTATTAACAATATACCAGAAGGCGGCCCTACAATTGTTGTTGCGAATCATCCTTTTGGGGTTTTGGATGGAACAGTCTTAAGCTGGCTTGTGAGTCAGAGAAGAGACGATTTTAAATTATTAGTACACTCTTTATTGCTTCGTGCACCTGAGACTAAAAAGTATTTGCTACCAATTGATTTTAGTGGCGATAAAAAAGCGCTTTTAACAAATATAGAGACCAGAAAAATTGCAAGAAAACATTTAAGTGATGGCGGTTCAATTATAATTTTTCCATCAGGAGCTGTTTCTACAACCTCAAGAATTAATCAAAGCAAAACTAAAGCTTTCGATCCTGCTTGGAAGAAGTTCACATCTAGATTGATAAAACAAACAGATGCAAAAATTGTGCCAGTTTATTTCTTTGGCTCAAATTCAAGTCTTTTTCAATTCGTTAGTCATTTTAGTCCAATACTAAGAGCATCCTTACTGTTTCACGAAATAAAGAGAAGAATCAATACTAAGGTACCTTTTATTGTTGGCTCTCCTTTTAAGTATTCGGAGTTGAACAAGGACCTCTCGAATGATGAACTAGCTGATTTTTTAAGAACGAAGACCTATTTGCTTAATCCAGAAAATAAAATTTCTCCGCCTTTTGGATACGAACCTCCAGATAATTAAGGTATACATATACGGTTTTTCTGTGGTAAGTTCTTAGAGGGGAGAATTATATTGCTAGTTTTAAGCAGAAAAGAAGGACAGTCTTTAATAATAGGGGAAAATATTAAAGTTACAGTTTTGGAAGTTAAGGGTTCGCAAGTTAGGCTTGGAATTACTGCTCCGGAATCCATTAGCGTGAATAGAGAAGAAATTCATTATAAAGCTGAGCAAAAACTGTAAAATAAAGTCGTTGCGCCCGTAGCTCAGCTGGATAGAGCACGTGGCTACGAACTACGGTGTCGGAGGTTCGAATCCTTCCGGGCGCGCCAGTGTTAATTATTAATTTTTAGAAAAAAAATGGGATTGGATCTAAATAGCGACAAACAGCCTTACTTAAAAATAGCTGCACCTAAATTTAAAAAAGCCTATGAATTTAATAGGGAGTTTGATTTAACTGATCTGATACTTTTTACGAAAGGCCAACCATACAATCATTTTAAAGATTTAAGGGAAAATGCTCCTGTTTATTTTCACGAAACAGGTCCTGAAGACAGCGAGCCTGGTTTTTGGGTTCTTACCAGTTACAGAGACATTGAACACGTGTCAAAAAATCAACAGACTTTTTCTTCTCAATTAGCTGGGGGTACTTCCTTAACTCATGGTTTTGAGCCTCCTGAAAATGATTTACTTTACAGATCTACTATGGATCATATGTTGAGTCTTGATGGAATGTTGCACTTAAATATCAGAAATCCTCACATGTCTTTCTTCAATCCAAAATATGTAGAAAACTTAAAGAAAAAAGTAGTGCTCAAAGTTGATCAATTGTTAGACGATATAGCTCCCTTAGGTAAATGTAATTTAGTTGATTCAGTATCTGCCGAACTACCGCTATTTACGCTTTGCGAGATGCTTGGGGTTCCAGAAAGTGATAGACCAAAAATAATAGAGTGGATGAAACTTTTAGAAATGGCTCAGTTACTAGCAGCAACTCAACAGATGCAAAATCGTGGCGAAGAATTTTCTGAAGAACAACAGGCCCATGCTCCCGATCCGGCACTAATAGAAGCGTTTAATAATATGGTTCAAGAAATGTTTGATTACGGCAGATCGATATTAATGTCTCGAAGAAAAGATCCAAAAGAAGATTTATTATCAGTTATAGCTAATCTAGAAGTTGAAGGAGAAAAATTGCCTGGAGAGTATTTAGATGGTTCTTGGCTTTTAATTATATTTGCTGGTAATGATACGACTAGAAATTCTATCAGTGGCACAATGAACTTGCTCTCAGAAAATCCAGCTCAAAAGGAGCTAGTGATGAATAATAAAGATTTATTGCCGAACATGGTCCATGAATCCATAAGAATGGTCTCTCCAGTCATATACATGAGACGTACCACGAAAGAGGAGGTACAAATAAGAGATCAAATAATTGGGCCTAATGAAAAAGTGACCTTATGGTATGGCGCCGCCAACAGGGATCCAGAAATTTTTGAAAATCCTGACGTTTACGACATTACTCGAGAGAATGCAAAAAAACATTTAGCCTTTGGTTATGGCAGACATCTTTGTTTAGGGAAGCATGTGGCCAATATGCAACTAGAAGTTGTGTATCAAAAGATTTTTGAAAGATTTCCTGACATGGTCCAAGACGGAGAGATGGTTTTAACTCCCAATAATTTTGTTAACGCCATTCAAGAAATGCCTGTAAAATTCACTCCACAAAAATAGACACGTAGCTCAGTTGGTTAGAGTATCACCTTGACATGGTGGGGGTCCCCGGTTCGAATCCGGGCGTGTCTACCATTTTTAAAAAGATTATTTGCTATTATCTTATAAGCAACTAAAGTTCTAAAATATATTTTATGAATAAACTGCTAGATGGGTTCTTGCGTTCAGATCATGCCGGCGAAGTTGGCGCCGTTTACATCTATAAAGGAATTTTAACCATTGCAAAAGATCCTGAGTTATTAGAATTTTCAAAAAGACATCTTCGTACTGAACAAGAACATTTAAAAAAAATAGAAGGAGTTTTGCCTAAAGCTAAAAGAAGCAAGCTTGTTTTTCTCTGGAAAATTGCTGGTTATCTTTTAGGATTTCTTCCTGCTTTATTTGGACCCAAGATAGTTTTCGCTACAATTGAAGCCGTTGAGTCTTTTGTTGAAGATCATTACGAAGAACAGCTAATTTATTTAAGATCTCAGAGCAATCCCAATGAGCCTTTAATCAACCTCCTACAATCTTGTCAGGACGATGAAATTGAACACAAAATAGAATCCGGTCATAAAAAAAATCTTTCTGCAGGCTTTTTTCTTAGCCTTTGGGTAAAGCTTGTTGGCGGGGGTTCG
>CENZ01033694.1_pt1 | contig 24685 bp, 21 predicted proteins | sample 361341 | NCBI WGS metagenome assembly CENZ01 (sample SAMEA2619782, study PRJEB7988) | marine metagenome | biome: marine biome (ENVO:00000447); feature: deep chlorophyll maximum layer (ENVO:xxxxxxxx); material: "saline water (ENVO:00002010), including plankton (ENVO:xxxxxxxx)" | depth 50 m
TTTCATTAAAGGAAGCCCCATCCTCGAATAGTGCTGTTGAATTGAGATGTAATATTGGTTCTGCCACGGAGTAAAATATTACTCCTATGCCCAGTCCTGCACTGAATAGCATGGCGATCCAATTTATATAGTTAAATTCTGGCTTGGCATCGGCTCCTCCCAATCTAATCGTTCCAAAACGACTGATTGCCATCCATATGCAGAAAACCAGAAAACCATTTGCACATAAAATGATAAGCCATCCAAAGTTATTCGCTATAAATGATTGCGTGCTAGTGAAAAGATTGCTTGCTGAATCAAGATTGACCAAAGTTATACCTACAAAAGCCGAGACAAGAAATAGAGAAATGAAGAATCTTCTATAGTCGATACTTTTAAGCATAATGCGTTGAGAAAATTCTTTTGCGAGACATATTTTTGAAAGAAATAGCTTTCACACAATCTATATCATCTTTAATCACAGTCAAGTGATTATTCTATTTACCTCCTATTAAGGTGAAAAAAAGATATTTTATTTGCCCTGAAACCCATATAAAAAAGGGTTCTTAGCCTTAATATGAATGAGTTCTATAAATTTTAGGGTAAATATACTAGACTAGTCCGATAATTTATTATTATTCACTCGTCAAAGTGGGGGATTACTGATGACAAGAAAACAACTAAAGGCTTTAAGAAGAACAAAAGCCATCAAGAAGCAACACAATATAAACAAGGCTCAATCAGCTGCAACAATAGTGGCAGCAGGCGCCGTTTTAGCTACCTCTAACATAAGCGCACAAATTGAAGAAATCGTTGTAACCTCAAGAAAGAAAGAGGAAACACTTCAAGACGTGCCACTTCAGGTGCAAACTCTAACTGAGGAATCTTTAGAAGCATCGGGTATAAATACCTTTGAGGACTATTTATTGCAATTGCCTGGCGTTACTGCAGGTGGATCAGGCCCAGGGCAAAACACGATATATATTCGAGGTCTTGCTTCAACAACGCCTAACCTTACAACTGCAGGAGTCGCTGGATTAGCGCCTAACGTCTCTTTCTACCTTGATGAGCAACCATTGGCTCAACCAGGAAGAAATTTAGATGTTTATGCTGCTGACATGGCTCGTATTGAGGTTCTCTCAGGACCACAAGGAACGCTTTTTGGAGCTAGCTCACAAGCAGGGGTAGTTAGAATGATTACTAACAAACCTAAAATGGGAGTCAGTGAAAGTAACTTTGAGGCAGAATACAGGTTCACACCAGAGGGAGACTCAGGACATAAACTCGAGGCTATGGCCAATATACCTCTTGGAGAAAGTACTGCACTAAGAGTTGTTGCATACAGAGATGAAAAAGGCGGCTATATCGATCAGGTTGCTGGTTCAGTTGATGCTAGCGAATCTGCTCGTTTTAGAGCTGCTGGCACGGTAAGGCAAAATGGCCTTCCTGTATCTTCATCAAGAGCTGGTTTTCAAGCTGGTGCAGACCTTTCAGGAGCAACGCTCATCCCAGCTGTTGCAATTCAAGAGGAAGATGCAAACGGAGTTGAATACCAAGGCTTCAGAGCTTCTCTAGCTCAAGATATCAATGATCAATGGACTGCTAATCTGGTAATAGCAAACCAGACAGTTGATGCTGACGGCGTTTTCTTTGCCGATCCAACATTGGGCGATTTAGAAATACAAACATACACAGCGAATTCGATAGATGACGAGTATGACAACATGAGTTTAACTCTTGAAGGCATGGTAGGCGATCTTGAAGTAATTTATGCTGGTGCATACACAGATAGAGAAACAAATCAGATGGTTGATTACACTGACTATCTCTTTGTTGGTCAATATCTACCATACTATATCTGTGATTATTATGTGACATACACAAAGTTTGCACCGGGGAATGTTCCTACTGGAAGATGTGGTGCTCCTAACTTGCTCGTGGATTCAACTACTAAAACTGAGGTTACAAGTCATGAGATTAGAATCAACGCTGAAATAAGTGACACAATGTCCCTTACAGCTGGCGCATTCATGAGTGAAACTGAGCTTAAGGAATTAAACTTGTTTACATATCCAAGCGCAGTCAACAATGACATAACCTATGCGTGTAACTATGCTCTTACCGATACATCTGTAACCGGTTCGATCAATAACGCATCTCCAGGCTGGTTCTCAGCCGGACCATATTGTGAGCCAGTCATCTTCTTTAATGACATAAAGAGAACTGATGAACAAACAGGTTTCTTTGGTGAACTGAATATCGCACTAAGCGATACATCAGAACTTACTCTTGGTGCTCGATGGTATGATATTGAAGTTGATTTTGAGGGTAGTGCGAACTCCTCATTCTTTAATGGTTTCGGTGCTCCAGATACTCAGCAATTCGGATCCAACTTATCAGCGCAATATGCTCCAGGTAATGCAAATGGTTATCCAGATAAAGCATCTACAGATGGTGTAATTGGAAAGGTAACTTATTCTTGGAATCCAAGCGATGAGGTTATGTATTATCTGACTTGGTCCGAAGGGTTTAGGCCAGGTCTTTTAAACAGACCCGTAGGCAGAACAAGCCCAGATGGCTCATACTCTGTCCCTGCTGAAATTAAGTCGGATGAAATTACAAACTATGAGTTTGGCTGGAAAACAGTTCTTATGGATGGTCAACTTAGGTTCAATGGTAGTGCTTTTTATGTAGATGTCGAAGGACTGCAAACAACTATATTTGATCCGAGCATTGTGAACTTGTTCTTTTCTGATAATGCAGCAGATGGTGAAATCACTGGAGTAGAGGGCGACTTTACTTACTATGCAGATAGAGAAGGGCTTACCGTTTCAGGTGCCTTCTCAGTATTGGATACTGAAATCACTAAGAAACTAGTACCAACCAATGATGTGATTGTCGGAACTGAAATGGCATTTGCACCAGGTTTTCAGGCTAATTTAAGAGTGAGGCAAGAATGGGAGATGGCAGATGGATATACTGGCCATGCTCAACTTCAAGTCACACATTCTGGTGATAGTTTTTCAGATGTGATGGAGCCAAACAAAGCCATTCAAGACCAATACAGCTTTATCGATCTTCGTTTAGGCATGACCAATGGGGAAAGCACTACTGAGCTTTACATTGATAATGTCACAGATGAAAGAGCTGAAATCAGCAATACCTTTGTGTTCGATAGGCAGCGTGTGTCATACATTAGACCTATGACCATGGGTATAAGGTACAAAAGAAACTTTTAGTTTATAAATAAAGCTAAAAATTTAAAAAGGGAGCTTAGGCTCCCTTTTTAATTTGGCAAGAATATTTACTTATTTATCGTTGATGCAATAAATGACACAACTAGACACAACCAAAGCGGCTGATGCTATAAAAAGAGGCGACAATATTGGAGCACTGAGATTTTTGAAATCAAATCTCAAAAAAGATCCAAATCATATTGATAGCCTATATTTGGCTGCTGTCAGTTCGAGATATTTAAAGAATTATGATGATTCAAAAAAATATATTGAAAGTCTATTATCTAATGCTCCTGATATGGGCAGAGCTTATCAAGAGCTAGGTCATTTAAGTAGAGACATTGGAAACGAAGAAGATTCAATAAGGCATTACAGGCAAGCCTGTGAATTGAATCCGGCTTTACCATCATCTTGGAAGTCTTTGTATTCTTATTTTAAAAAGAATCAGAATAAGCCAGCAGCAGATCATGCTTATATGCAAATGAATACCCTTGAGACAATGCCAAACACTTTGCTATTCATAAGTCAGATTCTTAATGAAGGGAAATTAGGTATTGCTGAAGAGAAATGCAGAGAATTTCTTAAACAGTATCCCACAAATACGTATGCAATGTCTTTGCTGTCAGATATTGCCGATCGTCTAGGTTATTTTGATGATGCTGAATTCCTGCTTGAAAGCGCCGTTAAAATGAGCCCCAAAGATGGGGAGCTTCGAATGAAGTACGCAATGATTCTTAGAAAAAAGCAGAAATTTGCAAAGACTATGGAGCAGGTAAATATACTCTGCGATCAATTTCCTGAAAATCTTTCATATCAAGCTCAGAAAGCAAGCGAGATCATGCAAAACGGAGATCATAAGGGGGCAATAGATTTATTCGATAAAATCCTTCAAAAGAACCCCTTTAACTTCAGCATTCTTACATCAAAGGGTCATGCACAGAAAACATTGGGAGAGTCAGATAGAGCAATTAAGAGTTATCAAACTGCATATCAAGTAAAGCAAGATCATGGCGAAGCTTTTTTCTCACTTGCAAACCTAAAAACATACGAATTTAGTAAGACTGAATTAAACATTATGAGAGAGCAACTCAAAAGAGTTGATTTAACTATGAGAGATAAAGCCTATTTTCATTTCGCATTGGCGCAAGGTTCTGAAGCGGTTGGTGAATATGATGAAGCTTTTTTTCATCTTGATTGTGGAAATAAGATTAAAAACAAGCAAAGTAAATATTCTATTGAGCGAATGGATAAGGAGTTGCAGGCTCAGATTGATGTATGCGATGAATTATTTTTTGAAAATCATGGCGATGGCGGACATGAGGCAAAAGATCCGATATTTATCCTGGGTCTTCCAAGAGCTGGTTCGACTCTAATTGAGCAAATATTAGCATCTCATTCAATGATTGATGGAACGCTCGAGCTTCCAAATATTCTCTCTATGGCGCAAAGCCTCAGAGGGGATGATATTTATGGCAAGGAAGGGAAGTATCCAAAAAGCATGGAAAACTTATCTCTAGATAAAAGAATAGAAATGGGGGAAAAGTTCATAAGTGACACGAGCATGCATCGAAACAAAGCTCCAAGATTCACTGATAAAATGCCTAATAATTTCAGACATATCGGATTGATTCATTTAATCATGCCAAATGCAAAAATTATTGACGCTCGACGATATCCCTTGGATTGCTGTTTCAGTATGTTCAAGCAGTTATTTGCTCAAGGCCAAGAATTCACTTATGGATTGGCTGAAGCAGGCAGTTACTATAAGAGTTATATCAAATTAATGAATCACTGGGACCAGGTTTTGCCAAACAAGATTTTGAGAGTAAATAATGAAGACATCATTGATGATCTGGAAGGCCAAGTGGCGAGAATGTTAAATTTTTTGGAATTGCCTTTTGAGGAATCTTGCATCAAATTTTATGAAACCGACAGATCAGTTAGAACAGCAAGCTCAGAGCAGGTGAGAAAACCAATCAATAAAGCCGGAATGGACAGATGGAAGCCATATGCAAAATATCTTGGCCCGTTAATAGATGGACTCGGATCTGAGCTTTTAAAGCCTGAAGATCTTGAGCTAATTAAATCAAGTTGATAGCTTTAATATAATAATCATGGCAATTAGCGTATTTGATCTTTTTAAAATTGGTATCGGGCCATCTAGCTCACATACCGTAGGTCCTATGATCGCTGCAAGAAAATTCATACTCAGCATAGAAGAATCTAAGCAGCTTGAGAAAGTGAACCGCATTAAATCTGAGATGTTTGGCTCTCTTGGAGCTACTGGGAAGGCGCATGGAACACCCAAAGCAATTATTTTGGGATTGGAAGGTGAGGAGCCAGATCAAGTTGATGCGACTTTAATCTCCAAACGAATTGAGAAAATCTATTCTGTGGGAAAAATCAATTTACTTGGAAAAAAAATGATTGATTATGATCATGAGGCAGACCTCAAGCTCTATCGCAGGAAATCTCTACCTTTTCATCCCAATGGAATGACTTTCTCTGCTTATGATGAGAGAGGCGGCGAGGTACTGAAAAAAACTTATTATTCTGTTGGAGGCGGTTTTGTTGTTGATGATTCGAATGAAAAGGGGAATTACATTGCAGAAGATGAAACCGAGATCACTTATCCCTATGACAAAGCTACCGAGCTACTGGAATATTGTGAGAAACATTCCCTTAATATATCTGATGTCATGTTGGCAAATGAGAGTGCATGGCGACCAGAAAATAAAACTCGTGAAGGACTGCTTCATTTATGGTCTGTGATGCAGGAAGTTGTTAATCAAGGCATTAGCAATGAAGGACTATTGCCTGGGGGTTTAAACGTTGAACGGCGATCTCATAAGCTTTACCTACAATTAACGAAAAAATCAGACAAGAAGTCTGATGATCCTTTGACAATACTTGACTGGGTGACTCTTTATGCACTGGCGACCAATGAAGAGAATGCTGCAGGAGGAAGAGTGGTTACTGCCCCTACAAACGGTGCTGCGGGAATCATCCCAGCTGTTTTACATTATTACATGCGTTTTGTTCCTGAAGCAGACGATGATGGGGTAGTCAGATTTCTATTAACGGCTGCCGCAATTGGTATCCTCTACAAAAAAAATGCATCTATCAGTGGTGCTGAAGTTGGATGCCAAGGTGAAGTCGGCTCCGCTTGCTCAATGGCAGCTGGGGCATTGGCAGAAGTTCTTGGCGGCACACCGGCGCAAGTTGAAAATGCGGCTGAAATTGCTATGGAGCATAATTTAGGACTCACTTGTGATCCAATTGGAGGTTTAGTGCAGATACCATGCATTGAACGCAATGCATCTGCATCAGTGAAAGCAATACATGCTGCTCGTATGGCCCTTCAAGGAGATGGAACTCACTTTGTTTCATTGGATAGAGTAATTCGCACAATGCGAAAAACTGGAGAAGATATGCATCTTCGATATAAAGAAACATCTCGAGGTGGTTTGGCTACGAATGTCTTAGAAGTACCTGTAAATATTATTGAATGCTAGTATACTTCTGACCCCATGAGTTTATTTCAGAATTTAATCTCTTCAATCAAGAGCGGACCACTAAGGAGTCGCTATTTTCGCTCGAAAGATTTTAGTAACCTTCCAAAAGATATCGATAAGGCTGTTGAATCAGTCATGTCAAAAAGTGGCGAAGTTTCCTCATTGGTATATGCGGAAAATCTTTTTAGCTTGATAGAAGACCTTAGCGATAAACAATTCATTAATTTTTTTGATTCTCTATTAGAGAAATATGACATAGATTCAGATGCTTTATCAAAATCGTCAATAGAATATACGAAGAATAAAACACAAGAAAATCTTGAAAAAATTACTCAATCCTCAGAGCCTCAATGGGTTGAACTTTTCCGAAGATTAAATACGATTTCTGAAGGAACATATAAATTGGTAAAGCTTAGAGAGAGAATCAGATCTCTCGAGAAAAATAATCCAAACTTGGAATTTTTTGATTCAGCTCTTCTAAATCTATTTAAACATTGGTTTAATCCATCTTTTTTAGTTCTAAAAGAAATAGATTGGTCCACTCCAGCCAGTATCTTAGAAAAAATAATTGCATACGAGGCTGTACATGAAATCAATTCATGGACCGAGCTTAGGTCTAGATTAGAGCCAGAAGATAGAAGATGTTTCTCTTTCTTTCATCCACTCATACCCAATGAGCCACTTATCTTTGTTGAAGTTGCATTGACCAATAGTATGCCAAAGAATATTGATGAGGTGATAAAGGTTGATCGAAGCGTTATGTCTGAAGAAGATATAAATACTGCAGTATTTTATTCTATTTCAAGTTGTCAAGATGGTTTGTCAGGGATTTCATTCGGTAATTTTCTGATTAAAGAAGTTGTCTATAAATTAAAACGTAAGAATGAAGCGCTAGAAAAATTTGTAACACTTTCTCCGGCACCAGATTTTACAAAATGGCTTAAAGAGCAATCTATTGATGAAGATCTAGACGATGATCACCTCATGAAGCAAGCCATGGCATATCTTTTGTATTCGAATAGAAAAGATGAGTTTCCTAATGATCCTGTAGCCAGGTTTCATTTAGGCAATGGTGCTAGTTTAGAGAGGATAAATTTAAATGCTGATATGTCATTAAAGGGAATATATCAATCAAAAGGCATGATGGTTAATTATCTATATGATCCTGATTCATTGGAAAAGAATCACGAGTTATTTTTTAAAACAAAGAAAGTACAACACTCTGACAAAGTTGGAACACTTCTGAAAAAACTTCAGAATCAATAGTTAAACAAATCAAAGCAAATTCTATTATTGAGTCTTATTTAGGTCGATCTGATAGGTTTCAGTTAAAGCCATTACAGACAGCAAAGTAAGTATTGCTGAGCATGACATATAGACGGAGACCCAGAAAATATCTAATTCAGTCCATAACTTTACAGCGATAGTTGGAGCAAAGGCTCCTCCTATGATTGCCCCAAATTGATAACCGAGCGTTGCTCCTGAATATCTAACTTCGGTGCTGAATAATTCTGTAAAAAACGCTGCTTGTGGTCCATACATCATCGCCAGAAAAACCATACCTCCTGATACAGCTAGAGTGATTAACCAGAAATTTCCTGTATCAACCAAGGGAAAAATTGCAAAGGCCCATAGACCCGATAATATTGCTCCAAGCATGAAAATGCCTCTTCTTCCATGCCTATCAGAATATGATGAAAATAAAAATTGCATTGGCACCATTATTGCTGATGCAATTAAAACCGCTGTAAGCATATCATCTCTTGCCATCTTTGCGCTCTGCACTCCATATGCCAATAAAAAAGCTATAAGAATATAAAAGGTAACCTGGATATTTATAAAAGCTCCAGCAGCAAGCATGATTCTTTTGGGATATTTCCTTACTGCTACAATAATGGGTGACTTCTGAATTGCTGTTCGACCGTCATCCTGATTTTCATTTCTATGCATTGCTAATTCTTTGAATGCCTTTGTGTCTTCAAGATTCAACTGAATATACATACTGACAAGGATTAAGACAGCGCTTGCTAGAAAGGGAATTCTCCAGCCCCAAGTATTGAAAAATTCGTCTGAAACCAAAGCACTTGTAATAATGAGTGCCAAGTTAGCCAATATCACTCCAATTGGGGCACCGGCTTGCGCAAAAGCTCCGTAGTACCCTCTCTGGTTTGCCGGAGCGCTTTCGGTCACTAATAACATAGCGCCGCCCCACTGACCGCCAATAGCTAATCCTTGAGCAAACCTTAATGCGGTAAGAAGGATTGGCGCCAGAGCGCCAATCATTGCATATGTTGGGAGTAGGCCTATCAATGTAGATGAGATGCCCATTAGCATTAAAGCGCTGATGAGTGTTTTTTTTCTTCCTATTTTGTCACCGAAATGACCAAAGATAATTCCACCAATGGGCCTGGCTATAAAACCGGCAGCAAAAGTCAGCAATGAAAGTATCAGCGCCGTCGTAGGAGGAACCTCCCCAAAGAAAGCTGATGGAAAAATAAGAGCTGCTGCTGCGCCGTATAGAAAGAAGTCGTACCACTCAATGCTAGTTCCTGCTAGAGCCGTAAGAGCAACTTTTCTCATATTAGAATTAATATTATTTTTTTCTAAACTTTCATTATTCATGCTTTCTATTATAAATTATTGGTAGGAGGGTAAAAATGGATTTTGAAATTAATGAAACCTCATTAAGAATCATAAGCAATGATAATTCAGAGTATGATTTACCGCATCTATGGATGCGAGATAATTGCCCTTGTAATGACTGCAGAGTAAAAGAGACAAAAGAAAAGAGATTTATGCTTAATTCTGTCCCTATTGATCTAAAGCCAAAAAAAGTTGAAGTAAATGAAAGCCATATTCATATAGTTTGGCCCGACGATCATGAAACCTCTATATGCTTTGAAGAAATAGAATCTTTAGACAAATCCAGAAAGCCCGAAAAAGTGCTTTGGACGAATGATTTCATACCAAATTACTTTGACTGGAATGACTTTCTTAAAATAAATGATACCGCAATAGACGCAATCTCTAATTTTATTACCAATGGTGTAATAGTAATTAATAACGCGCCTACCGTTTCAAATTCACTCGAAGAGCTTTCCCCTCGGCTTGGGCCCATCAGGGAAGTATTGTTTGAGCGTATTCACAATGTATCTGTGGACGGCCATGTTTATAATATTGCACACACATCGCTAGAGCTTCCTCCTCATAATGATTTTGCAAGTTACACATGGCCACCTAGTGTTCAGGCTCTTCATATGCTCGTTAACGAGTGCGATGGAGGAAGATCAACTATAGTTGATGGTTATGCAGTCCTTACAGATTTGAGAAGTGATTGCCCTGAGTATTTTGATGTTTTGAGTAGCTTTGCGGTTCCTTTCAGGGAATTTGATGAAGAAAATGAGACTTATGCAAATGAGCCAATGATCAGAATGAATGCAGAAAAAGAACTTACTGGTTTCAGGTACTCAAATCAATTGATGCAAATGATAGACCCAAGGAAGAAAAATGTCGCTTCTTTTTATGAGGCTTATCATGAATTATGCAATAGAATTAATAGCGAAAAATACAAATCAAAATTTAGACTTGATTCGGGCCAAGTTTTATTAGTTTCTGCACATCGTATTCTTCATGGCAGGGAAGAATTTAAACCAGATGGTAAGCGACATCTTCAAGACGCGTACTATGAAATGGATAATATAGAAAACAATCTATACCTTTTGAAAAATTTAGGAAATTGAGTAAGTTGACAGAGAAAGTTAAATTCACATCCATGGATCATGGAAACAGGGAAGATTATGATCTTATCGCAATTCATGATTCAGAAAATGAAAGAAGTTTAGTGAAAAGAGTGGTGGAATGGATGAAAATGATGGATGGCGATTCCCCTTATCAAATCAGTAGGCTTCAACATTGTTTGCAAACGGCTACAAGAGCAGAACAAGATGGCGCAGATACAGAAACAATTGTGTGTGCATTGCTTCACGATATAGGTGACGTGATATCACCAGTCAATCATTCACAGGCTTCTGCGGCTATTTTAAGACCGTATATCAGTGAAAAAAATTATTGGATAGTTCTGAATCATGGATTATTTCAAGGCTACTATTGGATGCACCATTATGGCGAGGATAGAAATTTAAGAGATCAGCACAAAGATCATCCTTATTATCAGGAATGCATAGATTTTTGTTCAAAATGGGATCAAAAATCATTTGATCCGGATTTTAAAGAAAAGCCTCTAGAATATTTCATCCCAATGATTGAGGAGATCTTTTCAAGAGAACCTCGATCATTTGTCTAGTTAGATATTTTTTGCTCTTTCATAATGATAGTCAGTGCCAGAGTAGTTGGCCATGCGCCTAAGATGAATTCAGAAATAAATATCTGATTGAACCCTGTTCCATGAGCATAAATAGCAATTAAGTTGAAGATTCCTGCTCCAAAATAAACTATTCCTGCCGAGAAAAACCATGCTGGATTTAGTGTGATTGCCCCCAATATCGAAAATATGAAAGTGGCTACAAAGAAGGATGTAAAGTCTCTCAAAAGTGCATTTTGTGCATCACTCGCCAATTCGTTAAATACAAAGCCAAAATCAGCTGATGCGCTTATGGGATTAAAAATCCATTGAAGCACTAAACCCAATAAAAAATAGGCATAAAAAATACCTAAAAATCTAATAATAAATGTGTAATTTCTTTCTGAAGAAATGAGGGAATAAAAGAAATACCCTCCAAAGAACCCTGCGCCAAAATGAAGTATCTTTCCAATGATCGTTTTGTTTCCTGCTATTAACTCTGATTGAAATACCAACTCGACAATCAAAAACAATGTCATAAAAATAGCAGTCCCTCCAGCTATTGCATATAGATATTTTCCACCCAGTGAACTGAATTTTGAGATTAATCCAGCGGTCGAGAAGGCAATTGTAAACCCAATGATTACAAGGAGATATAGACCTATCCCCAATCTCTGAAAATCAAATAAGATTACTTCTAATGACGAGATTATTCCCACTGGCATATCAACTGATGCTAGCCAGATTAATTTAGTTAATGATGAAACCGGAGTCATCAGCAATACTGTAAAAAGAGCTGCGGAGAGAACGGCGAATGGGTATTTTGCTATTTTCATAGCTCTTTGGGTAAAATTTTAATTAATTTTCCATTCGGGCCGTCTGTAAGTAAATATAATACCCCGTTCGGCGAAGCTTGAATGTTTCTCAATCTATCATTTACTTCTGAAAATAAACTTTCTTGAACATCTATGCCATCTTCAAATGTAACTTTTTTAACATCCTTCGATACCAATGCAGTTACTAGGAAACTGTTTTTTAGTTCCGGATAAAAGTCATTTTCATAATAAAGTATATCCGATGGCGCGATTGATGGCGTCCAATGCAGAAGCGGTTGCTCCATGCCATCTTTTTCTGTGAAAGGACTTATGACAGCCCCTGAATAATCAATGCCATATGTTATTGCTGGCCAACCATAGTTCAATGAAGGCTGGATAAGATTTATTTCATCACCACCTTTTGGACCATGCTCATGCTCATATATTTTTCCAGACTTAGTAACTACAAGCCCCTGCATGTTTCTATGGCCATATGAGTAAATTTCTGGAAGAGCATCTTCAATATTTATAAAAGGATTATCCTTTGGGATGGAGCCGTCTTTATTAATTCTTATGATTTTTCCAAAATGATTATCCAAGCTTTGAGCTTTTTCTCTATGATCAAATCCATCACCACTTGTTAGTAAAATAGTATCATCGCTTAAGAAGGCAATCTTTGCTCCAAGATGCATTGGGGATCTCCTGGGCGCTTTAGCTTGAAAAATGACTTTGCTATTTTCAAGGGCATTCCCATTAAGCTCAGCAGATAGCAAGAACAGGGTTGTTTTTTTGTTTTGATCTTTAGCTGAATAAGTTAAGTAAATCATATTGTTAGATTCAAAATCAGGATCAAGGGCGACATCTGATAATCCTCCTTGACCGCTGTATTGAACAAGGGGAACATTATCGATCTCATTCACTGATTTATCTGACAGAGAGGCAACTTTTAGCTTTCCAGACATTTCGGTAAATAAGATTTTATCTTCGCTTAAAAATACCAAACTCCAAGCATCATCTAAATTATCAAGAACTGTCTCTAATTTATAATTTGAATATGCTGAGTTAGAAAATAATAAAACTAACAATAGAAGCTTTATTTTCATAGGATCCTTTTTTTAAATAATTTATTATTTGTACATTATGAATCTTATTTTCAAAAGATGAAAAGATAAATCATTAAGAGTAAGTTATTAATATGAAAAAAATAAAGAGAGGTTGATTATGGATGCTCTAACTAAAGCTTTTAAGTGGCATGAAAGAACGACTGAAAATTGGGTAAATAAATTTGGACTCTCCCAATATCAATCGCTATGGTTTGCATGGTTCAAAGGTATTATTACAGTATTAATACTGCAATGGATATTTTAGAAAAGCCGAAAAAGTGGTGGGCCCGGGAGGACTCGAACCTCCGACCAATGGATTATGAGTCCACTGCTCTAACCAACTGAGCTACAGGCCCTTTTGTGCGTATTATTCTATCATCATTATGAGTGTTATACTCCATTCAGATGTTTGAATGACTTAAGAGAAACATTTAAAAATGGAGTTATAAGGAATGCTATTAGTCACAGGGAGTACTGGGAATTCAGGAAGATATTTTTTCGAAAAACTCTCTAAAGAAAACTATGCAGGTAAGATTCGTTGCATTGTTCGACATGATTCTCAGACAACAATCAAGTTATCAAAGAAAAGAAGAGAATTTAGCAAAGATAACCTTGATTTTATTAAAAAATCTCGTCTTGACGTTGAGTTCGTATATGGAAACCTCCAAGATAAAAAATTTTTGATGTCATCTTTAGTTGGTGTAAAAACAGTGCTTCATATTGCTGGCATACATCATTCTAGAAACATAATAAGTATTGGAGAAAAGATCGGAGTAGAGTGGTTTATAGTTGTTCATACGACAGGTATATTTTCGAAATATCCCTCCATTAATGAAGATTATCGGTCAATAGAGGATGAGGTCATAGGTAATAAGAATGTGACTATCTTAAGGCCAACTCTGATTTACGGAAGTGCTAATGATCGAAAAATGTCAAAGTTAATCCATTCGATTAGCAAGAATAAATATTTACCTGTAGTTGGATTTGGAAGAAACTTATTTCAACCTGTGCACGCAAAAGATTTGGCGAATGCATACTGGAGTGTGTTCATGAGTAAAAAAAGTCTAAAAGGTAAACAATATAATCTTCCAGGTAGAAATAAGATTGCTTACAAGGAGATGTTATATTCTATAAGTGAAAATTTAGATAAGAGAATTATTCTTATCTTTTTGCCATACACTATCTGTTTATTTTTCGTTTACATATACACATTTATTCACTTTATCTTTAAGTGGAGAGAACCATATCCTGAGAAATCATTAATTGTGACAGTTGAACAGGTTAAAAGAATGACTGAAGATAAAGCATTTTCATTTGAGGCAGCAACTAATGATTTTAGTTACTCCCCAATGAGCTTCGAAAAGGGTATAAGAGATCAAATTAATGACTTAACATAAAAAAAGCTTAATTTTTTTTATAATAAACCTTATATGACAATCAATAGAGCATTTACAAGAATAAAAGAGGGCGAGATTCATTACCGTTATGCGGGAGCTGATACAGATGAGATTTTATATATGATTCATTCATCGCCAGCTTCTTCGGTCATACTTCTGCCTTTGATTTCGCAGATGTCTTCATCATTCAAGGTGATTGCACCTGATACATTGGGATTCGGTGATTCCGTTGTTCCAACAGAAGAATGGCCTTCAGCTGGAGACTACGCAGATAGTGTCATCAGAGTTATGGACTCTCTGGAAATAGAGTCATGCCATTTCTTTGGCAGCCATACTGGCGCTCATATCGCATCTGAGGTGGCCATCAAGCATCCAGATCGAGTAAAAAAGTTGGTATTAGATGGTATAGCAATGTTCAGTGATGAGGAACGAAAGGAATATCTTGAGCACTATGCCCCTGAAATCAAGGCCGATGAATTTGGTCAACATTTGGTCTGGGCATGGAACTTTGTCAGAGATCAATTCATTTACTTTCCATATTTCAAAAAAACATCGGAACATCAAAGATCTGAAGTTTCAATGCCGCCACCAGAATTCATTAATGAGCTTGTTTTGGAAGTACTAAAAGGACTGGGCACTTATCACAAAGGTTACCATGCCGCATTTACACATAAAGACAAAGAAAGATTGCCGATGATTACTGTTGAGACATTCTGTGGCGCATCTGAAGACGATCCTCTGAAATCAGGCGTAGATAAGGCTGCTGAGTTGATTCCTAACTCTACCAAAGGTTTTTTCCCCAATGAAAGCAATGAAGAAGGCCTGAGTGCTAAGGCAAGTATAATTAGGGATTTTCTAAAAGATTAAAACTCATTCTCAGGCCTCTAATAAAGAGGTAGACATAATTAGAGTTTTTAACTGTCGCCTATAAAGCTTTTTAGTTTCTCACTTCTTGAAGGATGCCTCAGTTTTCTGAGCGCTTTTGCTTCAATTTGTCTGATACGCTCACGTGTAACATCAAATTGTTTACCGACCTCTTCAAGGGTATGATCTGTGTTCATATTGATACCAAAACGCATTCTAAGAACTTTAGCTTCTCTGGGTGTCAGGCTATCAAGAATATTAATAGTATTTTCTTTAAGGCCAGTTTTCGTTGCAGCACCATCTGGCTGATCAATTGTTCCGTCCTCAATGAAATCTCCAAGTATTGAATCCTCGTCATCTCCAATGGGAGTTTCCATTGAGATGGGTTCTCTTGAAATCTTCAGTACTTTTCTGATTCTTGAAACTGGCATTTCCATTACTTCTGATAATTCTTCCACGCTTGGCTCTCTTCCTTTTTCTTGAATCATCTGTCTCTGAATACGGTTGAGCTTATTTATGGTTTCAATCATATGTACTGGAATTCTTATCGTTCTTGCTTGGTCTGCAATGGACCGCGTGATTGCTTGTCTGATCCACCAAGTAGCATAAGTTGAGAACTTATATCCTCGTCGATATTCAAATTTGTCGACTGCCTTCATCAGTCCGATATTTCCTTCTTGTATCAAATCCAGGAATTGCAGGCCTCTGTTCGTGTATTTCTTTGCAATTGATATTACAAGCCTGAGATTGGCCTCAACCATCTCTTTTTTGGCTCGATCTGCTCTAATCCTTCCCATATTTAATTCACGGTTTACTTCCTTGATTCCCTGAATTGTCATATAGGAGGATTCCTCTAATTTTGCCAGCCTTTTTTGATTAGCCACAATCTTGGCCTTATTTTTATTAAGTTTCGAGGAGTATTTTCTTTTTGCACGAATGTATTTATCAATCCATGTCAATTTCGTCTCATTGCCGATGAATGTTTTTCTAAATTCATCCATTGGAAGACCAGCCTTAGTTACCACTAACCCTCTAATTTCTTTCTCAAAGCGCTTCACTTCATCCATATAGGTGGTGATTATTCTTTGCAGAAGATCAAATAATTTAGGAGAAATTTTTACACCCATCATTGTTTCTTTGATGAGTGCTTTTTGTTTTTCAGCTTTCTCAGTATCGTTGGCCACTGAAAGCGAGATTAGTCTATTGGTTTGTCTACTGAGTTTTTTGATTTCTTTCTCAATCGCAGCGACATCGATCTCTACTGGCTCTGAGTTGTTATCAGAATTTATTTCAATGATTTCATCATTTTCGAAAGCAAAATCTGAAAAGATATCTAGAAGTTTACTTTCATCTTTATCTTCTTCTGCAGCAATTATTTCTTTGATTGTTTCATACCTTTCTTGAATAAAGATCAATACTGGAAGAAAAGAAGAGAGAGTTTCTTGAATTTTATTATTTCCATCTTCTATTTTTTTGGCAATCACAATTTCACCCTCGCGATCGAGCAGTTCAATAGTGCCCATTTCACGCATGTACATTCTGACTGGATCGGTGGTTTTTCCAATCTCATTTTCAATTGGATTTATGACTTCTTGATCATTGGTAGCGCTCTCATCTTCAGAGGCTTTATTTGCGTGTTCTTGCACTGAGATCCCCATATCGCTGATCATCTCAACAATTTCTTCAAGTCGATCGGCTTCTATAACGCCCTCAGGTAGATTTTCATTTAGTTCGGCATAAGTAATGAAGCCTTCATTCTTACCTTTCTTTAGAAGCAACTGAAATGGCGATTCTTCCTCATCAGAGGAATCAATCGACTCATCTTCATCATCTGAGAAAACTGATTGTAATTCATCAAGATCGAGGCTTTCTTCTTCCTCTACGGAATTTTTTATCACTTTTACTTCTTTGATACTTTTTTTAGTCATTATTTTTATTGACGCTTATAAAAAATTGGTTGGGTATTATAGCCCTATTTATGGTCATATTTGTCAATTTTTTGGAATATTTGTTAGTTCCACAAGTCTTTCCTCATCAGACTTACTTAATGATTTATTTTTTGCTTTTTCAAGAAGTCCATTGAGCTCTTTTCTTAGGTTTGCTTTTTTTAAGCTCAAAGCAATGTCATCGAATTCTATTTCTAGTTCCTCAGGATTAACCAAGATCTCTTCTACAGCTAGATCAGCAAGATAGTTTCTCAATTTCTCATCTTCAAAATGATGAATTATTGTGGCAACTTTGATTGACTCATTATCATGCACTAAGTCTATGATATCATTAAGAATATCAATACCTTTGATATTCAAATATTTGAGATGAACATTTGGATTCAGTTTGATTGCGAGACTAGGCTTATTCAGTAGAATCTTGATGGCCTGATGTACAAGCGTGGGTCTTTTGCCAGTATCACCTTTGGATTTTACTTTTAGCTGTTTTGTTTTTAATGTTCCAGCCATAAACTTTTTCGGAGGAACTCCGTAATGTTCAGCGATTTTTTCTACAACAAGATCTTTATATATCCCCTCACTAATTTGTCGAACCAAGTGAATTGCTTTTTCGGCAGCATTTGCTTTGCCAGTCAAAGAATCAACCTCAAAACTGCTATTGCAAATATCTATAATCATGTCATCCAATGTGATCGATTTTTTTAGCAATGCTTTAAATCCATCAGTTCCTTCTTCTCTTACTGCTGTATCGGGATCGCTCCCTTTATCAAGCATTAAAAATTTCACGCTCTTATTTTGCTTGATCAAAGGCAGGCAGGTCTCAAGAGCTCTGATTGCTGCTTTTCTTCCTGCATTGTCTGCATCGAAGCAAAAAGTGAGATCATTGGCTTTTTGAAAAATGAGTTTAATGTGATTTTCAGTGGTCGCGGTCCCCAATGTTGCCAATGCATTATGCACTTTGTATTGCGAAAGACCAATGACATCTGTGTATCCCTCAACGAGAATAACTTTTTTTGTGGCTGAGATTTCTTGTTTGCCTTCATATAAACCATAAAGAAGATAACCTTTCTTAAAAAGCATTGTCTCAGGCGAATTTAAATATTTTGGATCATCTTCTTCATCTATTATTCTTCCACCAAATCCAACCACATCGCCCCTGTTATCTCTGATAGGAAACATGACTCTATTCCTAAATCGATCATAGTAACCGCCCTTGTCTTTTTTGATGATGAGGCCGGCTTCGACAAGTTGATCAATATTTTTTTCTGTCGATCCAAAATTCTTAGTGAGGTCATCCCATGAATCATTTGAATAGCCAATGCAAAAATCTTTCGCAGTTTTTCCATCAATGCCTCTATTCTTAAGGTATCCGATTGCTTTTTCTGAAGATTTTAGATTTGACTGGAAGTATTCAGAAACTTGATTAAGCAATAGTTTTAAGTTTGTTTGTTTTTTAGAGAGCTTGATGTCTTCATTGGATTTGGGGACTTCCATGCCGAGAATTTTTGCGAGTTCCTCGACCGCCTCAATGAAGGTGAGTTTTTCATAATCCATCAAGAACCCAAGACTCGTTCCATGAGCGCCGCATCCAAAGCAGTGATAGAATCCTTTTTCTGGACTGATTGTGAATGAGGGTGTTTTTTCGTTATGAAAAGGACAACATGCTTTGTATTCCTTACCTGCCTTTTTGATCTCGATGCGTTTTCCAATGATCTCAGTAATATCTGATCGATCAATCAAATCGTCTATGAATGTTTGAGGAATTCTTTCTACCATCACACTTATTATTAATTACCAGAGAGAAAAGTCTGACTAGTTAGTCTAAGTAGATTTGAAAAAAAGTAAAAGGTCTATCTAGTTGCCTTGATTAGCAATTTTATCACGGACTATTTGGCTTGCCAGTTTCATATCAATCTTTGATCCGGCCTGATTCTTCAACAAAGCCATAACATTGCCCATTTCTTGCATCGTGACTTCACCGATTTCACTCATGATTTTCTCAATCATTTCAGCAACTTCTTCTTCACTCATTTTCTCTGGAAGGTATGTGTTTAGGATCTCAGCTTCTTGGCTTTCTTTCTCAAAAAGCTCATCTCTGCCAGCAGCTTTATATTGTTCTGCCGATTCAAGTCTTTGTTGCACCTGTTTTTCAATAATGGAGATTGCTTCATCATCCGATAATTCAGTCCTTGTATCGATTTCTTTTTGTTTGATCGCTGCAACCAGCATTCTCAGTGTAGAAAGCCTTAATTTATCGCCCGCTTTCATGGCATCCTTAACATGGACTTGAATTTGAGAGAGAAGTGTCAAAGTGTGTTAGTAGAGTCTTCTTGAGCGATTATGCTCTCGAGTGACTCTCTTTTTTTCTCTTTTCACAGCAGCAGCTTTTTTTCGCTTCCTTTCTTGAGTTGGCTTCTCATAGAATTCTCTTTTTCGGTATTCGTTAACAATACCGGCTTTCTCGCAAGACCTTTTGAATCGTCTCAGCGCATAATCGAAATATTCGTTATCTTTAACTTTTACTAATGGCAAAACTTATACCTTCCAGTTGAATTAAATAAATATATACTTAAACCCTTAATAGTCGGTGAAATATACAGATTAACGATTCAAAAAGCAAAGGAAATGAACTCTGATTTAATATTAGGAATAGAGACGAGTTGCGATGAAACAGCAACTGCATTGTACGACTCTCAAAAAGGACTGATTGCTCACAGGGTATTCAGTCAAATTGAATTGCATCGTGATTATGGAGGGGTTGTTCCAGAGTTGGCGTCCAGGGATCATATCAGCAAGTTATTGCCAATGATCGATCATTTGTTCAAAGAAACAGATAGGACCATTAATGATGTCAATGCAATCGCATACACTGCAGGTCCAGGTTTATCCGGTGCATTGCTTGTTGGCTCTGTTACAGCAAATGCACTGGCATTCTCACTTGGCATTCCAAGCGTTCCTGTTCATCACATGGAAGCTCATTTATTGGCCCCTCTATTGGAAAGTGAACAAACGAAAATGCCCTTTATCGCTTTATTGGTGTCTGGAGGTCATACGCTTTTGGTTCATGTCAAAGAAAGAGGAGAATATCACTTGGTTGGCCAAACTCTTGATGATGCGGCTGGTGAGGCCTTTGATAAAGCATCGAGCCTTCTGGGTTTAGGTTATCCTGGTGGTCCAGCCATTGCGAAGAAGGCGTTGTCAGGAAATGAGAATGTCTTCGAATTCCCTAGACCGATGATGGATTCTAAAGACAATCTTGATTTTAGTTTCAGTGGTTTGAAGACCTCACTTTTATATACTGTGAACGAGCTCAAGGAACAAAAAGCTCTAGATGAACAATGCATCGCAGATATAGCAAATGCTTACCAAGAGGCAATTATTGACTGCTTGGTAGAGAAAAGCAGGAGGGCTGTGAGCCAAATGAATGTTAGCGACATCATCATTGCTGGAGGAGTTGGCGCAAATAGAAGGCTTAGAGATCAGATGAATATAGTATTTAAAAAAGTTGGTGTTAATGTGAATTACCCGAGTATTGAGTTTTGCACAGATAATGCAGCAATGATTGCATTGACAGGATGTTTTAGGTATCAAGATGGAATCAAGAATGATAACTATGAAATCAAAATCAACCCAAGATGGTCTATAGAGAACATTTATTCCTCGGAGACACTAGGTGGATAAAATATTTCTTAAGAAATTAGAGGTTGAGACAGTCATTGGTATCTGGGAATGGGAGAAAAGGCTTCCACAGAAAGTAGTTTTTGACTTGGAATTATCCACTGACATCAGAGTCGCAGCAGCTTCTGATTCAATCGATGATGCGCTCGATTATAAAGCTGTAACCAAAAGAATAAAGACGATCGCTACCGAAGAGCAATTTGAATTAATCGAGACACTTGCAGAAACAGTTGCTCAGATAATCCTCGATGAATTTGATGTTTCTTGGTTAAAGCTAAAAGTTTCAAAGCCCTTTGCAATAAGAGATTCCGAAAATGTAGGTTTGATTATTGAGAGGACTAAACAGGAAGTATAAATTGAGTTTTTCAACTGTCTATCTCAGCTTAGGAAGCAATGTTTCCCCAGAAAAGAATATAAAATTTGCACTAGACCAATTGTGCAAAATCTTTGGCGATGTAGACTCTTCATCGACCTATCTAACAAAGGCTGTGGGATTTAAGGGATCTGATTTTCTAAATTTAGTTGTAAGGATTGATACAGCCCTCGATCCTGTAGAATTGATTGCTGAACTTCATCGCATTGAAGAGATGACAGGCAGAGTAACAGCAACAAAAGCATTCAATGACAGAACGCTTGATATCGATGTTTTAATATATGACGAGGTGATCAATCTAGATTTAAATATACCTCGCGATGAGATTTTAAAGTATGGATTTGTTCTAGAGCCACTTGCTGAAATTTGCCCAGATGGTATTCATCCCACTGAGAACATTACTTTTCTAGAGTTATGGAATAGTTTGAAAGAAAATTTAGAAGTCTCAGAAAGAATCTAAATCGGGATTAGCTGATACCCCTGCCACCGTCTACCGCAATGATTTGTCCTGTCATATAATCAGCATCTTCAATCAGAAATTTTATTGTATTTGCTATATCTTTTGGTGATCCAGATCGTCTTAATGGGATTTGTTCAATGATTTTTTCTTTCACATTCTCAGGTGGTTCTTTTTCGGGCCATAAAATCATCCCAGGGGCAATTCCATTGACTCTTACTTCAGGTGCCAGATCTCTAGCGAGTGACCTTGTGAGCATCACTAAACCAGATTTAGCAGGCCCATAAACAGGGTGATTGCTGAGTGGTTTAGTTGCATGAATGTCTACCATATTCACAATTGAGCCCTTGGTTTCTCTTAAGTGTTTAGCAGCATGCTTACAAAGAAACAAGGGTGCTTTGAGGTTTGTTCCAATTAAACTATCCCAATCATCATGAGTAATATCATCGATTGGCGTTGGGTAAAATGTTGACGCATTATTAATCAAAACATCCAGTCGACCTGTTTTAGTGAGAACTTCAGGAATCAACTCTTCTACAGCATCATCTGAAGTCAAATTGGCGCCAAAAACCATGATTGAATTTTTTCTAATCGCGTTGAGTTCATCACACAATGATTCCGCATCTTGATTTGAGCTATTGTAATGGATGGCGATATTCATGCCTCTTGCATGCAATGTCCTAGCAACTTCAGCACCGATCCTTTTTGCTCCCCCAGTGATCAATACCCATTTATTATCTTGATTATTCATATGCTCTATTTTAATTGAAAAGTTATATGATGGATAATTAAAAAAAACAACCTTAACCACTCCGCAGAATGAATCCTGAATTTGAACAAACATTGATGCTCAAAGAACTTCTTAAGAATAGAATCGAACAAAGCAATGGTTGGATCCCATTTGATCTCTTTTTCAATACTGCAATGTATGAGCCTGGATTGGGATATTATTCCTCCGGCACATACAAAATAGGACAGGGTGGGGACTTTACAACAGCACCTGAGATTTCAAAATATTTCTCAAAAGCAATTGCTAGACAGACCAATCGATTGCTTGAGATGCATGATGAGCCTTCCGTTATTGAGGTGGGAGCTGGAAAAGGGACGTTTGCATTTGAATATCTAAAAGAGCTAGAGGAAATAGGAGTAGAGATAGGCCAGTACTATATTTTAGAAATAAGCGCAGACTTGAGAGACAGGCAGATGCAATCAATATCTAATCTACCGAAAAGCATTAGAGATAAGGTCACTTGGCTTGAATCCCTCGAAGTAGATCCAATCGATGGGATATTGATTGCAAATGAGGTAATTGATGCTCTCCCATTTAAACGATTCACGATAGAAAATAACCAAACATATGAATTAGGCGTGACTCTTAAAAATGGCGAGCTTGAGGAAGCAGCAAAAAAAAGCGGTAAAAAGTTATCGGATGAAATTGAAATCATATCGAGTGAGATTGATCGACAATTTGAAGAGGGCTTTATCTCTGAGGTTCGACTGGATTTTCAAAAATGGTTTAAAGCAATCTCAGGAATGATCAATAAAGGTTCGATGATATTTATAGATTATGGATATGTTAGAAATGACTTTTATAGATCTCACAGATCAAAAGGAAACATGATTTGCCACTATCAGAATCAAGTGATTGAAGATCCGTTAAAGAACTTAGGCTATCAAGACATTTCTGCGTCTGTAGATTTTACTCAGTTGGCTAATGTCGCCATTGATGAAGGGTTCTTTATAGACCTTTTCACAACCCAAGCAATGTTTTTGCTTAACGAAAGTTCATTAAGCATGATTGGAGATATTGATTCTGAGGAGTCGCGTATGAGAGAAATTCAAAAACTTAAGCAACTCATCATGCCAGATTATATGGGCGATGTTTTTAAGTGTATGATTCTCAGCAAGAAAATATCGAAAGACAATTTTGAAGAATTAAATCACTTAACTCATACTCTTTAATAACTTATGGATCTAATACAGACATTAATACTAGCAATTATCCAGGGACTAACTGAATTCTTGCCTATTTCGAGTTCTGCCCACTTGATACTCATATCAAAGATAGCTGGTTGGAACGATCAAGGATTATTGTTTGATATTGCTTTGCATTTTGGAACACTTTTGGCAGTCCTTATATATTTCAAAGATGATCTTTGCAGGATGATCGAAAACCCTATTAAAACTCGAGGAAAGAATATCATCCACTCGGATTTAATGATTTTAGTTATTGCAACAATACCAGTTGTCATAGCTGGCGGACTTTTTAATGATTGGATTGAAATCAACCTGAGATCATCGAATGTGATAGCCGCAACCAGTATCATTTTCGGATTTCTTTTGCTTGCATCAGACAAATTTAGCTCTGGAGGGAAGAGCTTGACTCTTCAAATCGGATTGCTTATTGGCCTCGTTCAAATTCTTGCTCTTATTCCGGGCGTTTCGAGATCAGGCATAACCATTACCATGGGCTTATTTATGGGTCTCGGAAGAATGGAATCTGCCAGATTTTCCTTCTTGCTGGCAATCCCAGTCATTCTTGCTGCATCCATACTTCAAGCATATGATCTGTATTCAGTTGGTTTTATAGACATCAATTATATTCATCTTCTAACAGGTTTAACTGTCTCCTTTGTAATTGCATACTATACAATTCATTTATTTTTGGCTTTCGTCATGCAAATCGGCATGCTCCCATTCGTTCTTTACAGAGTAGTTTTGGGTTCAGCTATCTTCATGTTCTTGTAAGCGCATAGAGAACGGGAATCATGATTCAATCATCTAAGAAAACATATTCTATTTGGGGAGAATTTAGTGATACAGATTTTACCTCGCTCAATCAACTGCAACAAAGAGTTAATCATTGGTTAAATGGACCACCTTTTAAAGTGCATTTAACCTTATCGGGGCCTTTTCAAGTTTTAGATGAGAAAATTTTAGGAGGATTAGAGGGCTTCTCAATGGACAATTATGTGGTTGAAATGAGAACAAATGGATATGGAACAGAAGACAATATTTTCCA
>CENZ01048985.1_pt1 | contig 24472 bp, 22 predicted proteins | sample 361341 | NCBI WGS metagenome assembly CENZ01 (sample SAMEA2619782, study PRJEB7988) | marine metagenome | biome: marine biome (ENVO:00000447); feature: deep chlorophyll maximum layer (ENVO:xxxxxxxx); material: "saline water (ENVO:00002010), including plankton (ENVO:xxxxxxxx)" | depth 50 m
CGGACAAGCCAGAAGAATGGCTCATAATATGACTCACAAGCACATTGCCTTTGCCGTTAGCTGCGAACTCCGGCCAATAATCTGCGACCGGGGCATGTAAATCTAATTCTTTCCTGTCGGCAAGTATTAGTGCGCAAAGCGAGGTCATATTCTTTGTGCTTGACCACACATTGACGATCGTATCTTCTACCCAGGGATGCTTCTGTGCAGCGTCCTTGTATCCACCCCAAAGGTCTAAAACAACCTCTCCCGCAACGGTAATACAAAGCGATGAGCCGACATCGAGATTATTTTTAAAATTTGTTTCATAAGCTTCTTTAACTCGACTGAAGCGTGGGTCGGAGAATCCATCGATATTCATAGGGAAGTTACCTTATTAACAATCAAAAATTTTAGTTTCTTTAGACCCATACAATAGTAGTTTAAAAAGACACCGCATACTGACTTAAATTAAGATCAGGCTCTTTCATTGTGGCTTTGTGCTTTCGTTTCACTTCAGCGAACCATTCGGGTAGCTCTTGCTTTTCTTTTGGTTGCTCCTTGTCCGATGTGTCGTCCATAGACATCTCAGCATCGCCCCCACCAAAATGAACTCATTTACATTATCCTCAAGTAAGGTTGCTCTGGTACTGTAACCATATCAAAGAGACAGTTCCCAACCCCCCTGCCTTGCTACGGCCACCACTGGTAGTAAAGAGTAGGTCTTAATTCAAGAGCAGTTCAACATATGCGCGAAATGATGGGGTGAGGTAACGCTTTGTGGGGTACGATGTAGGGAAAAATGGCTAAATTTATAATTTAACTATATATAACATTGATTTATGAGTAGAAATGGTGATCCCTCTGGGCACCAACTCTCTCTTTACCATAGTAAGCTTCATAGATTCTCTGGGGCCAATGCTGATAGTGGGCAGGTCGACTACAACATTCTAGTTACTACATTGGTATCTCAAGAATCGGTGAGACCTTCAACGCTCGCTAAAGATACTGGCTGGCATGGGTGTCTGGCTAGCACTCTGGTAGAGTGCTTGTAAGTGAAGGGAGTTCCCTCTGGGCACGAGCGACTTTCTGTTTCACAATTTCTACAACTCAAATACAACATTCTGCCAAGCGGGCCGCCTAGTCTCTTAGTCTTATAACAAGGAAATACAACCCAACCCTATGTCACCCCGTTCAAAAAAGAACATGCAATCATCTGGTTCTGATCCGTTTGCCAGTCGTGAGGCGGATAGCTATGACAACCCTATAGCCAGTCGCGAATTTATCCTTGAGAAGCTGGAGGAGGTTGGTAAGCCGGTTCAGTTGGATGAGCTGTTTATGTTGCTGGAGCTGCGTGATGACGAGCAGTTGGAGGCATTACGGCGGCGCCTGATTGCCATGAGTCGGGATGGGCAGTTGATTAGCAACCGCAAGGGAGCTTATGGATTGCCGACCCACATGGGTCTGCTGGCGGGTAAGGTCATTGGCATGAAGGATGGCTATGGGTTTTTCGCGCCGGACACCGATGGCGACGACCTTTACCTGAGTGCCAAGGAGATGGCGCGGCTGTTTGATGGTGATCGAGTCATGGCGCGGGTTACCGGGATTGACAATCGCGGACGCAAGGAAGGTACCGTTGTCGAGATTCTTGCGCGCCGCTTCGAGGAAGTCGTCGGGCGTTACTACCACGAATCCGGTTTCGGTATAGTGGTGCCGGATAGCAAGCGCATACCCCACGAGATCGTAGTTCCCGACAGCGAAAACAAAGGGGCCGGCGACGGCCAGTATGTGATTGCCCGGATCAAGGAATACCCGACCAATCGGCGCAAGGCGATAGCGGCGGTCACTGAGATACTTGGTGATGTTGGTACTCCGGGAATTGAGATCGATATTGCGCTGCGCAGTTTTGATATTCCCTTTCAATGGCCGGCGGCGGTGCAGAAAGAGACCAGGCGATTCGCCGAAGATGTGGCGGCGGAGAGGCTCGAGACACGCTTTGATCTGCGCGACCTGCCTTTTGTCACTATTGATGGTGAAGACGCGAAAGATTTTGACGATGCCGTCTACGCCGCGCCAGGCAAGCAGGGTGGCTGGACGCTCTTTGTCGCCATCGCCGATGTCTCCCACTATGTGCGAATCGGTTCGGCGCTGGATGAGGAAGCAAGCAATCGGGCGACTTCAGTCTATTTTCCTGGACACGTCATTCCCATGCTGCCAGAGAAACTGTCTAACGGCCTGTGTTCACTGCGACCGGAAACAGATCGGCTGGTGATGGTGAGCGAGATGGAAATCTCGGCGTCAGGCGAACTGGATTCGTTTAAATTCTATGAGGCGGTTATCTATTCCCATGCGCGCCTGACTTACAATGAAATGGCGGACATGGTGCAGCCAGCCGAGTCTGATGCCGGGCAACACCTGCAGGACAAGATGCGTGCTCGCTACCAGCCGCTCCTGCCCCACCTCGATACACTTTTCAGTCTTTACCAGGCTTTACGCCAACAGCGTCAGCAGGCTGGAGCCATGGATTTTGATTCGACGGAAACCCGTATGGTGTTCGGCGAGGACAGAAAGATTCGCGAGATCGTGCCGGTTGAGAGAAGCGATGCCCACCGCCTGATAGAGGAATGCATGCTCTGCGCCAACGTGGCGGCTGCGCGATTGTTAGAAGGTGCCAGGTTACCGGCTTTGTATCGAATCCATGAGGGGCCTAATCAGGACAAGCTGGATAGCCTCCGGGATTTCCTCACCGAGATGGGTTTGTACCTGGGTGGTGGTGACTCCCCAACTACCGGCGATTATCAGCAGGTGCTGCAGCAGATTGCTGAGCGACCAGATCGCCACCTGCTGCAGACACAGCTAATCCGGTCGATGATGCAGGCGGTTTATAGTCCGGATAACTGCGGCCACTTTGGTCTCAGCTTCCCCGAATATACCCATTTCACTTCACCCATACGGCGCTACCCCGATCTACTGGTGCACCGGGCGATTCGTTACCTGATTCGCAACAAGAAAGGCAAATCCCTGCAGGCTCACCCTGAGCAGAAGCCGCTGGCCAAGAAGGCGATCTATCCCTACGAGCACAGCGATCTGGATGGGCTGGGTGAAGTCTGTTCCACGGCGGAGCGTCGGGCAGATGCAGCCAGCTATAGCGTGGCGGATTGGCTCAAGTGTGAATACATGCAGGACCATGTCGGCGATGAGTTCGTGGGCACCATTACTGCGGTCACAAGTTTTGGCCTCTTCGTCGAGCTCAACGAGGTATATGTAGAGGGCCTGGTTCACATCACAGAACTCAGTAATGACTACTATCACTTTGATCCTGTCAGGCATCAGTTGCAGGGAGAGCGTTCTGGTTCGACTTATCAGCTAGGTGGCAGCGTGACTGTCAGGATTGTCAGGGTGGATCTGGAGGAAAAGAAAATTGACCTGCAGATGGTTGGTGTCGCGGTCGACTCGCGCCGGCAATCGCGCAAGCAGAAAGGCGGTTTACGCCAGGATCTTAAGGAAGGCAAGCTCTCAGCTGGCAAGGGCGGCAAGTCACGCAGAGGAAGTAAGTCAGGCAAAGGCGGTTCATCAGCTAAAGATGGCGATGGTGAGTCCCGCGGCCAGAAGCGCGGAAAGTCCTCAGCGAAAGGTGGCGACAAAGCCAGGTCCAATGCAAAATCAAGGCCCGGTTCGAAATCCAAGCCTGGCGCCAAATCAAAGACCAAGCCAAAGCAAAAACGGGCTGGGAAAAGCAACAATAAAGCCGCAACCACATCGCAACGAAAAGGCAAGAACAGCAGCAGTAAGGGTGCTGGCAAGAAGTCCGGTTCCGGACCAGCAAGCGGCCAGAGTGCGAAGCGACGACCGAGATAAGTTTCATGGCAGATTCCAAATACTGGGTTACCGGCATCCACGCAGCGCAGGAGTTATTGCGAAAGAATCCGCAATCAGCGCAGCGCGTGCTGCTGAAAAAGAATCGCGGCGACAAGCGCTTGAATGATCTTCGCAGTTTGGCTGAGACGCGGGAAATCCCGGTACAAGAACTGAGTTCGAAAGACCTGCACCATGCCTACCCCGAGGTCCACCAGGGAGTCGCCATAGAAGTCGCAGGAACTGCCGTCGAGCAGGCAGGGCCCTCCTTCGACGAGTTTGTAAAAACCCTTGGCGGCCGGGCGACGGCGCCGCTGCTGCTGGTATTGGATGGAGTCACCGATCCCCATAATCTCGGCGCCTGTCTGCGCTCGGCGGACGCAGCGGGAGTTGCGGCCGTCATCATTCCCAAAGACAAGGCGGTAGGCCTGAATGCCACGGTGCGCCGGGTAGCGAGCGGCGCGGCTGACACCGTTAAACTTTTTGCCGTGACAAACCTGGCGCGGGCCCTGGCCCAACTGCAGGAGCAGGGGCTGTGGCTGGTGGGTACTGACGATGAGGCCACTCACAGTCTGTACGAGCAGGACTTACAGGGGCCAATGGCGCTGGTGATGGGTTCTGAGGGGCAGGGATTGCGACGTTTGACCAAAGAGAAATGTGATTTCCTGGTTTCGATTCCCATGGCAGGCGCCGTGAGCAGCCTGAATGTGTCTGTGGCCACCGGGGTTGCCCTGTTTGAAGCAGTGCGCCAGCGCCGGCAATAGCGCGCAGCCCTGTTGCTGAAATCATCCGTAGAATCTCAGGTTTTAGGACTGTTGCCGCCGCGCCGCAGTGGCACACCGCCTCATTCAGCCGGTTCATCGGGTCAAGGCCGATCCACCAACTTTAGCAAGCTGACTCTGCTTGCATCCAGAGCCCTGTTTCTGTAGGATTCCCGCTCTTTTTACCGGCCCGGCCGATTCTCACGGATTTGCTGAGCCCCACATAACTCCTTGTCTCACCACGCGCGCCAACGTTTGATGGGAGACCTGAACCGAGAGGAGTCTCTATGAGACACTATGAAGTGGTATTTCTGGTGCACCCGGATCAGTCCGAACAGGTGCCTGGAATGATCGAGCGTTACACCCAATTAATGGCCGATAACGGTGGTAGCGTCCATCGCATGGAAGATTGGGGCCGTCGTCAGCTCGCTTATCCAATCAACAAGATTCATAAAGCACACTACGTCATGATGAATATCGAGTGCGGTGGAGAGACTCTGGAAGAGCTGTCTACCCTGTTCCGATACAACGATGCCGTTCTGCGCAACCTGGTGATCAAGCGTAAGGACGCTGTTACCGAGGAATCACTGATTCTTAAGCAGGAGCGAGAGTCTAAAGAACGCAAGGCGCGCTCTGAACAGAAGCGCAAGGAAGAGGAAGCTACCGCAGCAGCAGCTAACGCAGCGGCAGCCGCCGAAGCCGAGGCAGCAGCAGCGCCCGCAGAGGAGGCCCCTGAATCAGAAGAGGCCGCCGCTCCAGAAGCCGACAGCGCCGCAGATGCCGATAGCGCTGCAGACAAAGCGCCATCTGAAGACTAGGTTTAGTCCAAGACGCACCCAAATTTTTACAGGATATAGTTATGGCTCGTTATTTTCGTCGTCGTAAGTTCTGCAAATTCACCGCAGAAGGTACGAAAGAAATTGATTACAAAGATATCGAAACGCTTAAGGCTTATGTGTCTGAAAACGGCAAGATCGTTCCCAGCCGCATCACTGGCACCAAGGCGCGCTATCAGCGCCAGCTTGCTACAGCCATTAAAAGAGCGCGCTACCTGGCCCTGATCCCTTACACGGACAGTCACCAGGTCTAATCGAGATCGTATAGAAATTTATGATGCGCGGTCTTGCTGAGTACGTCATGACCGGTCGCAGACAGGCCATCATAGCAGTGATGCTGCTCGGTCTGATCCCGCTGGTTAATTTGCTCAACCCGGCAGTGGTTGGGTTGATCGCGCTGCGGAAAGGACTACAGGAAGTAGTCGTAATATTTGCTTGGGCAATCCTGCCATTGGGTGCCTGGGCGGTGGCAGGGGACGTGGTTCCCCTGATCATGTTGATCGGTATTACTGGCTTGGCCGTGTTGCTGAGAGAAACAGAGTCATGGGAATTTACTCTGTTGGCAGCAATCGCAGTTGGGGTTTGCGTGGAAGTCTACTTCCGTCTGCAGCCCGCTGTAATCGATGCGCTTATGCAGCAACTCGATTTGTATTTGCAAGCCAGCAATCCGCAGGGACTGCAGATTGAAGAGGTGAGAGACGTTATGCTCAGCGTTATCGGCGCCGTGTATATGTTTCTCTCGATAGTATTGTTGATGCTGGCGCGCTGGATGCAGGCTGTGCTCTACAATCCAGGCGGATTCAAACAAGAATTCCATAACCTGCGGGTCGAACAGAAAGTCGCATTGGCACTGATTGTGATCATGCTGCTTTCCAGTTTAGGCATCGTGGTGCCAGAAGCCTGGGTGCTGTATTTCGTGTTGCCATTGCTGTTTTCGGGTATCGCCCTGACACATGCGGTGGTGGCAAAGAAGAAACTGTCCAGTATGTGGCTGGTCACTTTCTATATTTTGTTGATGTTGCCGGTGGTAGTGCAAATACTTGTGCTGCTCGCGCTAGTCGACAGTTGGTACGATTTTCGGTCACGGCTCTCAAGCAGTGTGTGACTCAATGCAGATGATGAGGTAAACAACATGAACGTTATCTTGCTGGAAAAGATTGGCAAGCTGGGAGAAATCGGTGATACCGCCAGCGTCAAGGCGGGTTACGCGCGCAACTTCCTTTTCCCTCAGGGCAAAGCCATTCCAGCCACTAAGGCGAACCTGGCTGAATTTGAAGAACGCAGGTCCGAACTTCTTGCTGCCCACAATGAAAAGGTTGCACAGTCGCAGGCTCGCGCATCTAAGGTCGCAGGCGCCAGCCTGATCATTGAAGTTAATGCGAGCGATGAAGGCAAATTGTTCGGCTCCGTCGGTACTCGCGATATCGCCGATGCGCTCAATGCCCAGGCTGGCAGCGACATCGCCAAGAGCGAAGTCCTGATGCCTCACGGTGTAATTCGTGATCTTGGTAACTATGAGCTCACTCTGGATCTCGGCTACGACGTAACAGAGGACATTACTGTGTCCGTAGTTGGCCTCGAATCTGCAGCAGGCGTAAGCGCCGATGGCAGCATCATTGAGGAAGTCGAAGAAGCCGAAGAAGCTGAAGCATCTGACGCTGACGAGACCGAATCCTAAGCTGGCTCTGTTCAACTGCGTTCGCCGCGCTGTTCACCTTTTCTCAGGTGATACTGGGAAAACGAATCGTCGGTTGCTAAGTCCTATACTTTGAGCCCATCGCCCGCAGAAGCGGGCGATGCCACCTTTGAGGCTCCAGCCCAAATCTGAGTCTCTGTCACGCATTTCACGCAACCTCGAGCGCCCTCCTGCTTCGAAGCGCTTTCGCGCTTATCAGGACAGATGCCAGACATGGATTTGGAATTTCTAGCCTTAGACTTGGTCTGACCCCAAATCTCACACTGTCGTCGTTCGCTTGCGCTGGATGCTAGCGGCTACCACCCTCCACTTACCACCAGCAAGTCATCCTGAAGGCTCCAGTCGCTTTAGTGAATAGCCTATCTACGTCCTGGCGTTACTTGAAATCTGACAAAGTCTTCTTTTTTCAATTGCTCGATAGCTGCAAGGCCGCTGGCAGTATGCGCCTCAGGCACAGTCAAGGGCCAACGCCGAAGGAGCCAAAAAGACCAAACCGCAGGTTTGGGCTTGTTTGGTGAGAGAGGGAACCGCGGAGCGGCGTGGACCGTGCCAGAGGTGAAAACTGCCAGTGGCCCATCCCCTCATCTGTCCATCTCTCCATCACAATCGCCAGGAGCCTTAGTGTTAACAATTATCACTAGCTACAACGAGTTCGGCCTTAAAGCGCTATCTGAAGCCAAATGTGCCCAGCTTTCACATAGAAAATCTACCCACCATTCTGTAGTATCAACTGGTCCAATTTGAATCCCAGAAAACACCAAACTAGAACGCCAATAGATGTCTGAATCCTTCGAACCCCGCAGCCCGGCGAATCCGGCTTCTCAGCAGAATAACCTGACCACGCTCAAGGTCCCGCCACACTCGGTGGAGGCCGAACAGGCCGTACTGGGTGGACTGATGGTGGACAATACCGAGTGGGACAATATTGCTGATGTGCTTATGGCAGAGGATTTTTATCGCGCTGAGCATCAATTGATTTACCAGGTGATGATGACCCAGTCTGAGGCGAATAGCCCGATCGATGTGGTTACCCTGGCGGAGTCGCTCAATAGCCTGCATGAATTGAATAATGCCGGTGGCCTCGATTACCTCAGTGAGTTGTCAGGCAATGCGCGCGGTACAGCAAATATTCATGCTTACGCCGAAATTATTCGTGAACGCGCCATTCTACGCCGACTGATCAGCGTAGCGAATAACATAGCGGATAGCGGCTATAACACTGGGGGTAAGAAGGCCGAAGAAATCGTCGATGAAGCCGAGCAAAAGGTCTTCAATATTTCAGACGAGCGTCCCCAGGATTCCGGCCCGGTGTTTGTAAACCCCATTCTGGCAAAGGCCGTCGAGCGAATTGATGAATTGGCGGGCACTGAAGGGGATCTCACTGGACTGCCAAGCGGCTACACGGATCTTGATCATATGACTTCCGGCTGGCAGAAGTCTGATCTGGTGATCGTGGCGGGCCGCCCATCCATGGGTAAAACGGCATTCGCCATGAACCTTGTGGAAAACGCCATTCTCGACCAGGACCAGCCGGTGCTGGTGTTCAGCCTTGAGATGCCAGCAGAGAGCCTGATCTTCAGGATGCTGTCTTCAATTGGTCGCCTTGACCAGGGTAAGCTCAGAACCGGGCAGCTTACCGATGATGACTGGCCGGGCTTTAATAATGCGGTGAAGAAACTCAAAGACCGGCCCTTATATATTGATGACAGTGCCGGGGTAAGTCCCATGGAAATGCGCTCAAGGGCACGCCGCATTAAACGTGAGCATGGTGCACTGGGCATGATCGTAGTGGATTATCTTCAGCTTATGCAGATCAAAGGCTCGACAGAGGGACGCGTCAACGAGATCTCCGAGATCTCACGCTCCCTCAAATTATTGGCAAGGGAATTTGAATGCCCGGTCATTGCCCTGTCACAGTTAAATCGCGGTTTGGAACAACGACCCAATAAACGACCAGTGATGTCAGATTTACGTGAGTCTGGTGCAATCGAGCAGGATGCTGATGTCATCGCTTTCATCTATCGTGATGAGGTATACAACGAGGACACGCCAGACAAAGGCGTCGCCGAGGTGATCATCGGCAAGCAGCGAAACGGTCCAATTGGTACTGTGCGCCTCAGCTTCCTGGGTCAATTCACCCGCTTTGAGAATTTTACCCAGGCGCGGTATGACGATAGTTACACCCACGGCATGTAGTCGCGCCGGTGAGTTGTTTGTAGTGTGCCAGGAACCAGTTCGATGATATCAATAAGCAGGCGTGCCTGGGCGACTATCGATCTGAGTGCCCTGAAAAAAAATCTGGCTCAAGTCCGAGCCTACAGTCCCTGCTCAAAAATCTACCCCGTCATTAAGTCCAACGCGTACGGTCACGGTATGGCCGAGGCAGCGGCGGCATTGAAAGCCTCCAACACCAATATCAGTGGTCTGGCAGTAGCCACGGTTGATGAGGCCATAAGGCTGAGACAGATTGAGGCGGAACTTCCTATTCTGTTACTCAATGGTTTCATGAACGAGGAAGAGCTGCGTGAGTGCCTTGCTCGGCGAATCGAAGCCGTGGTGCATGCGGATTACCAGTTAGGCGCACTGGAAAAAGTGCTCGCGGAAGAGGTCCTCGGCGACGCGCGCAAGTTCTGGATCAAGTACAACACCGGTATGAATCGGCTTGGACTTGGCAAGCGCCAAGCCTCCGAGTTCTATTTACGTCTGCAGAAGTGCCCGAATACTGAACTGGTCCTGATGTCCCATCTGGCCTGCGCAGATGATCCGTATAGTAAGGAATTTGCAAGTTTTACGCAGCAGCAACTTCAGTATCTGGCGGAGTTGCGCGGTGAGTTGGTGACTGCGAGCAAGCAGGATGTGGAATGCAGTATGGCAGCTTCCGCCGGAATCCTGCAGTGGCCGGACACCCATTTGGACTATGTGCGCCCCGGAGTGATGCTTTACGGCAGTTCGCCAATGGCGGGAAAGACCGGCGAGGAGCTGGGTCTGCAGCCCGTGATGACGCTGCGCTCCAGACTGATTACGATTCGTGATCTGAAAGCAGGCGAGAGCATCGGCTATGGCGCGACTTATGTCTGCGACCGTGATACGCGCATGGGTACAGTCTCTATTGGCTACGGTGATGGTTATCCTCGTAGCGCAATCAACGGCACGCCAGTGCTTGTGCAAACCGCCAGCGGTAGCGTCAGAACGCGTATGATTGGGCGCGTATCCATGGACATGATCACCATTGATCTGACCGGCATTGATGAAGCCCAGGTAGATGATGAGGTCACTCTTTGGGGAGAGGGTCTCTGCGCCGATGAGGTTGCGCGTGCGGCCGGGACGATTTCTTATGAGTTGTTTTGTAAAGTGACGCCACGTGTCCAAGTTTCTTACTCTGAATGAACGAAGCCGAATGAGCGAGACGTAATAAACTGCATCCGATTCGCGTTGTGGAAAATCAAACAGCTGGTGATTCAAGTTCGAATGAAGATCACGGCTTAATATACTTGGCACCTATAACACCTACACCCATAACACCTGACGCCTAAAGCACCTTACTCACATGGCTAAAACCAAGATTGCATTTGTTTGCACCGATTGTGGAACCGAGCACGGGCAATGGCAGGGACAATGTTCTTCCTGCAGGGCCTGGAATACGCTTTCCCAGGTCAATCTCGGCAACAACAATTCTCCGGCAGCGAAAGCTGATTTTCGATCCAAAGGCTATGCCGGTCAGCAATCCGATGTGCAATCTCTTGTAGATATTGATCTGGAGTCACTGCCTCGATTTTCGTCAAGTATTGGAGAGTTAGACAGGGTTTTAGGTGGTGGATTGGTGCCAGGGTCAGTAATTCTGGTGGGCGGCAATCCGGGTGCGGGCAAGAGTACCTTACTACTGCAGATTATGTGCACGCTGGCGGACATTGATAAATCCGCGCTTTATGTCACCGGCGAAGAATCTCTGCAGCAGGTGGGCATGCGAGCCCAGCGATTGAATCTGCCTCAGCAGAAATTGAAGCTGCTGGCAGAAACCAATGTGGAACAAATTTGCCAGGCAGCGCAGGAGCACAAGCCAAGTCTGCTGGTGGTGGACTCTATCCAGGTTATGCACAGCAGCGATGTGCCTTCCGCCCCGGGTAGCGTCAGCCAGGTGCGCGAATGCGCGGCTTATCTGATTCAGTATGCCAAGCAAACCAATACGGTTCTCTTTCTGGTGGGTCACGTCACCAAAGAAGGCAATCTGGCCGGCCCCAAGGTACTGGAGCACATGATCGATTGCTTCGTGATGTTGGAGGGTGGTACCGACAGCAAGTACCGCATCCTGCGTAGCCAGAAAAATCGATTCGGTGCAGTGAACGAGCTCGGCGTGTTTGCCATGACCGAGCAGGGTATGAAGGAAGTTAAAAATCCTTCAGCGATTTTCCTGGCACGTACAGAGGAGGATAGCGCAGGCTCCCTGGTAATGGTGTTATGGGAAGGTACCCGACCCCTTTTGGTAGAGATTCAGGCCTTGGTTGATACCAGTCCGCTCGGCAATCCACGCCGAGTAGCGGTTGGGCTGGAACAAAATCGGCTTGCCATGCTGCTGGCCGTGCTGCATCGGCACGGTGGGCTTTACATGGCGGATCAGGATGTTTTCGTTAACGTAGTGGGTGGTGTCAAGGTCAGTGAGACCAGTGCTGACCTTGCGCTGTTGCTCGCCATCGTATCCAGCTTCAAGGACAAACCGATTGACAGGGATACCGTGGTATTTGGCGAGGTAGGCCTGGCCGGAGAGATCAGGCCGGTGCAGGGCGGTCAGGAGCGCTTGCAGGAAGCCGCCAAGCATGGCTTCAAACGCGCGATTGTGCCAAAAGCCAATGTGCCAAAGACTCGAGTGGAAGGCTTGGAAGTCATTGGCGTCAATAAAATAGAGCAGGCGCTGGCAGCGCTCTAATCAGGTGCGCGCTTGATGTCTTCGCGAATGGTTTTCGCTGCCATGAAGTAGTGAAAGGCACACCAGCAGTTAACCATCAATGTAATGGACATGGCGTAACGCAGGGCGTCAGTTCCGAACTGTGGCGTTAACCAGTCACTCATGAATCCGGTCAACATGGGCCCCAGTCCGAGGCCAATTAAATTAAGCATGAACAGCAGCACCGCCGAGCCCATGGCGCGCATGCGAATACCCACCAGGAAGTGGGTGGCAGCGATACAGGGTGCCAGGTACCAGCCGCCGGCAAATACCGGTAACAGATAGGAGTAAACCGCCAAATAACCATCCGGCATGATCAGAAAGGTATTCAGTGCCAGCGGGATGGCGATGACGGTAGAGATGAAGGGAATCCAGACGTACCAGGTGGTGTCACCGGTTTTCTTGTTCATCCGATCCGAGGCCCAGCCGCCGAAGAACGTTCCTGCCAGCCCGCCAACCCCGGCAATCATGCCGTAGTACCAGCCAATATCCAGGATCGGCATCCCGTGCACACGCCCAAGAAACAGGGGCATAAAGTTTCCCATACCGTAAGTCACGAATGCGTGCAGGGCACAGGCGAAGGACAGATGCCGAAATGACTTTCGTTCCCACAAAATACTCATGACGCGGAAGAAGCCTGGTGGCGCGACATCCTTGCGTGCTTCCGCCATACCGCGGGGTGGTTCCTTGATCACGAATCGAACCACCAGGGCCAACAGCAGGCCGGGCATGCCCACCACTATGAAGGCGGTACGCCAGTCGAAATACTGCACCAGGTAGGCGCCACCCACGGTGCCAACCAGGATGCCACCGTAGACGCCCAGCGAATAGATGGAGAGCGCTGTCGCCCGCTGCTCAGCGGGAAAGATATCAGACACAATGGAGTGGGAAGGTGGTGAACCTCCAGCTTCTCCAACCCCGACTCCGAAACGAGCCAGGAACAGCTGCGCGAAGCTCTGCGCGGCGCCACAGAGCGCGGTCATTACGCTCCAGATCGCGACGGAAATCGCGACGATATTGCGGCGGTTGCTGATATCAGCCCAGCGCGCGATCGGGATTCCCAGGGTTGTATATATACAGGCGAATGCCAGCCCAGACAGCATGCCAAATTGGCCGTCTGAAATTTCCAGGTCGGCGATGATCGGCTCGGCAAGCACATTGATGACCTGCCTATCGACAAAGTTTGAAATGTAAACCGTGGTAAGGATGCCCAGAACCAGGTAACGGTACGCGGGTTTTTCATAGGCCTTGAGAATAGCTGTGCGCTCAACCGAAGCGCCATTGGCATCCTGGCTGTCGCTGGCAGTTGTCTTGGACAAGCTGCTCTCCTTTGTTGTTGTTCTTATTGTGCTGTTTTTATTGTAGCTACTTATTGTCGGGCCGCTGCCCTCTGAGGGCAGGCGTTTACGATGAAACCACTTATTCCGCGGCCAGTCTAGCGATTAAAACGGCATTGAGTTGTGCTCTTTCCAACAGCGAGCTGAGGCGCGCCTCTTCTCTGATGGTGTGAGCACCGGTACCGGCAATGCCCAGTGAATCCAGAGTAGGCAGGCCGACCGCCTGGCTGAGAGACCCGTCGGTGCCGCCACCGGAGTCCGTCACCCCCAGCTCCTGACCCAATAACCTGCCAATCGCGCGGGTCTTCCCCAGCAGGTAATCTGATTCTTCGGTGGGGATTTTTGGCGGGCGATGCAGACTCACCCAGCTATTGGTGCTGATCTCTCCACTATCAACGGGATAGCTGTAGACCCGGCTAAAAATTTCTTCAAATTGAGCCGCGGTCTCAACACCCTGTTCTGGAGTGGGATAGCGCAGATCGATCAAAGCTTCGGCGCAAGGCGCAACGGTATTGCGTGATTCGCCCCCGGAAACAATTCCGACGTTTACCGTAACGCCGGTCTCATAGTCAGTCAGATTTTCTATCTCGACTATTTTATAAGCTAGCTCTTTGATGGCGGACCGTCCTTGTTCATGGGCACCGCCGGCGTGGGAGGCTCTGCCGTTGACAACGAAGCGGGCCTGACCTAGTCCCTTGCGCTGTCGCACCAGGTTGTTCATGCCGGATGACTCATAGACCAGACCAAAGTCATGTTCCCTGGCCTGCTCTTCTACGTACTGTCTTGAGGAAAGAGATCCCATTTCTTCATCGCTGTTGAGCAGAACACTGACATCCATGTCTCGCAGTAGACCCTGAGCGTGAAGCGCTTTCAGCGCATAAAGCATGACGACTAGACCGCCTTTCATGTCAGCAACACCAGGGCCAAACACTCTGTCTCCATCCTGTCGATAGGACTGAAACGGGCTATCAAATCGGAACACAGTGTCCAGGTGTCCCATTAATAGTAGCCGACTTCCGTTGCCTGGCTTGCTGGCCAATAGATGGTCGGCCAAGTCAATATCGTAGTTGGTGCCGGGACAGCTTGGCATCTCGATCAGGCCGCCTGGCAGCGAGTCGACGCTAAATCCCAGTCTTGCCAATTCAGTACTGAAGATTTCGGCAAGCTCTGCCATGCCCGCCTTGTTCAGGCTGCCGGTATTGATGTTTGTAATGCGCTCGAGCATGGCAACCATGTCGCTCTCCTCACCCTCTAGCCACTCCAGTAATTCCTGTTCTCCAGGCGAGATGTTGGGCTCAATCGACTCGGCAGCGAAAGTGAGTTGGATGGCTATCAGAAAACTGGCCAGAACGACCAGCAGTTGAAAGTTATGCGCGGATAGCTTGGGCAAGGGAGTACTCCTGCAACAGGTTCAAATCTCGGATAGCTACAGAGTATAAACAATTACGGCAGGGCTGGGTGCCTAATGCGCCAGCGAGCGCGTTGTAATCGACCGGGCATGGCTCCATAATGCTGCGCCAATGAATGCAGTCGACGAACCAATTCTCAGGGTTTCAAATCTCAGCAAAACCTACGCCGGTGGTTTTGAGGCCCTCAAAGACATCTCACTCGAAATTCAAAAGGGCGAGATCATCGCTTTGTTGGGCCCTAATGGTGCCGGCAAGACCACGCTGATTTCAGCGATCTGCGGAATCGTTCGGCCAAGCTCCGGCCAGGTCACGGTGGCGGGCTTTGATATTGCCCGCGATTATCGCAAGACCCGCGCACTCATCGGCCTGGTACCCCAGGAACTCACCACGGATTCTTTCGAATCGGTTTACAACACTGTTGCCTTTAGTCGGGGATTGTTCGGGCGCGCGCCCAACCATGCCCATCTTGAGAAAGTTTTGAAGGATCTGTCGCTGTGGGACAAGAAGGATAACAAGATCATCACCTTATCCGGCGGGATGAAGCGCAGGCTTCTGATTGCCAAGGCGCTGGCCCACGAGCCAAGGGTATTGTTCCTTGATGAACCCACTGCAGGTGTGGATGTCTCGCTGCGCAAAGACATGTGGAAGATCGTCAAAGAACTCAGAGAGTCCGGCGTCACTATCATCCTGACAACACATTATATAGAAGAGGCCGAGGAGATCGCCGACCGGGTAGGTGTTATCAATAATGGTGAGATCATACTGATTGAGTCGAAGACAGCTTTAATGCAGAAGCTCGGAAAGAAGCAGCTAATCCTGGATCTAAGTGAATCGCTTTCCGCATTGCCAGCCGCGATCAACCGCCATGACCTCGCCATCTCTGATGATGGTATGAAGCTTACTTACACCTTTGACACCCAGAGCGAGCGCACTGGAATCACAGCCCTGCTGGATGATCTGAAGGCAGCGGGTATTCAGTTTCGAGACCTCAACACAACCCAAAGCAGCCTGGAAGAGATCTTCGTGAATCTGGTTGATGAATCAAGCGAGAAAAATTCGGCAGCCGTCAATGGCGCAGCAGCGGAGTAGATGATGAACCTGCATGGCGTAATGGCAATCTATCGCTTTGAAATGTCGCGGACCCGGCGCACTCTGATTCAAAGTATCGTCGCACCCGTTATCACCACCTCGCTTTATTTTATCGTGTTTGGTGCGGCCATTGGATCCCGCATTCAGGAAGTCGGTGGCGTCAGCTACGGGGCTTTCATCGTGCCCGGTCTGATCATGCTCAACCTGCTGACCAACAGCATTTCCAATGCGTCGTTCGGCATTTACTTTCCAAAGTTTGTTGGCACAGTGTATGAGCTGCTCTCGGCACCGATTTCCACCTTCGAAGTGGTGCTGGGTTATGTCGGTGCCGCCGCCACCAAGTCGATTATGCTGGGTTTTATCATCCTAGCGACCGCGGCACTGTTCATCGATCTGCAAATCGCCCACCCTATCATCATGCTGGCATTCATCGTGCTAACCGCTCTGTCCTTCAGTTTGCTGGGTTTTATTCTGGGCATTTGGGCCGACAACTTCGAGAAGCTGTCAGTGGTGCCGATGCTGGTTATTACGCCGCTGGTTTTTCTTGGAGGGAGTTTCTATTCAACCGAGATGCTGCCACCATTTTGGCAAACGGTCTCGTTGATGAATCCCGTTCTCTATCTGGTGAGCGGCTTACGCTGGAGCTTTTATGAGATCGCGGAGGTAAATGTGTGGGTGAGCCTCGGCAGTGTTCTGATGTTCCTGCTCATTTGTTTCAGTATTGTGGTCTGGATGTTTAAGACCGGTTACAAGCTGCGCAGCTAACTAAATGATCTAAGTTACGCGCCGGCCACCACGGAATTCCATTTGCTTCGAGTTGCCCTTGGCGTCGTAGTAGATACCGGGGCCATCGCGCTCACCTCGGAGCCAGGGGCCAACGTAGCGATCACCGTTGTAGAAGTAATAGGTGCCTTGACCGTGTATCTGGTTTTGTCGAAAAGCGCCTTCGAAGCGGTTGCCATTGGCATAAAAAAATGTGCCCTGGCCGTTCATGGCATCATCGCGCCACTGCCACTCATAGCGATCGCCATTCGCCGAGTACTTTGTGCCCTGGCCATGCTGTATGCCGTTACGAAACTGGCCTTCATAGCGGTTGTCATTAGACCAGAAAAATTTGCCTAGTCTGGTACGCTGGTCGTTGCGAAACTGGCCTTCATAGCGGTTGCCGTTGGTCCATTTAAATTCAACCCGGCCATGCTTCTCTCCGGCTTCCCATTAGCCAGCGTATTCATCGCTGTTATTGTAGTAATAGCTGCCTTGACCTGCGAACAGGTCTGCCGTCCAGTTACCCTCGTAACGGTCGCCGTTTAGGAAGTAGTAACTTCCTTGGCCCGCTTTTCGGTCTTCCTGATAGTTGCCAATATAACGTTCGCCATTGGAGCGATACAGGGTGCCACGACCGTTGCGCTTGCCATTTCTAAACTGACCCTCAAAGCGATAGCCATTGGCAATGTGATAGGTGCCAGAACCATTCTTGGCATCTCTGCTGAAGCTGCCCTCGTAGCGATCCCCGTTGTTAAGATATAGGGTACCGCGGCCTTCAAAGGAGTTGTTGCGGCAGCCCCCTTCGTAGCGGTTGCCATCGCTCCATCGATAAATACCGCTGCCGCTTTCACAGCTCCCGCGCAGCCACCCATTTTCAGCAGCCTCTGCCGGCACGGCCATAAACGCTAGAATGAGGGGGGTAGCAATTGCAGCAATAAGCAAAAGTCGATCACGCATTGGGCTAATTTCAGGTATGGTTTGAGAGGGGCGCATGATAATGACTTAGACAGTGCTTGTTCGGTACTGGGTCTCACTTCTTTAGTTTTAGGCTAAGAAACAGTTCCAGTCAATCCAGAAACTGCCCCGGTTAGTTTATCCAGTCGGCAGGCGCGTCGTTAGAGCTGAGTACATGGGTGAAATAATCCCAGATTGCCGGCAGGGTTCACGCCGCCGCACGCTGCAATCGCTGGGCAGCAGTCATGGAAATTTTGCTGAATAACGCTATGCTCATGCAAAATACGCTGTGCCGCTCGAACTGGAGCGTTTCTGCAGTAAAAGGAGTGCTCACTATGCTCAATATGGATTTTACGCAACGCGCCGTTGTTAACAGTAATGATTCTGAATGGGTTGCCAGCCCCAAAGCAGGTGTCTGGCGCAAACCTTTAGCCAGGGAGGATGCCGAACGTGGCCACGCCACCAGCGTCGTGCGCTATGACCCTGGCGCGAATTTCTCGGAGCATGGCCATCCACTGGGCGAAGAAATTCTGGTGTTGGAGGGGACTTTTTCTGATCACAGCGGTGACTTTGGCGCTGGGACCTATTTCCGCAACCCGCCTGGATTCGTCCATGCGCCATTCAGCGAAGAAGGCTGTGTCATCCTGGTGAAGCTTCACCAGTTTCAGGCCGATGATCTGACCCATGTACAGATCGATACTAACAGCGCGCAATGGATGCCGGGCCAGGGTAATTTGAAAGTAATGCCACTGCATGAGTTTGGCACTGAATCAGTGGCGCTGGTGCATTTTCCGGCGGGAGAACGATTCCACAGGCATACCCATGTTGGTGGTGAAGAGATTTTCGTATTGAGTGGTGAATTCAGAGACGAACATGGGCGTTATCCGGCGGTCACCTGGCTGCGCAGCCCGCATATGAGCCAACATACTCCTTTTGTTGAGCAGGATACGGTGATCTGGGTAAAGACGGGCCACCTGTCTATCTGAGTAGAGGTTGCGCATAGTCCCGAAGTTAATGGCAACTGGGGTACTCAGGCGCGCTCCAGTATCGCGCCCTGACGCTTCCCTAAATTGAGAACCAGAGCTCGATATCCGCCGTATCTTCTGGAAACTTCGCGGCATGTTCGGTACCCGCTGGCACAAAGTACCATTCCCCCGCCGCAATATGCTGGGTCTCGCCGTTCATCGTCAGTAACAAACTGCCCTTGGTAATGACGCCCACGTTATCGGTGTCGTGGCTGTGGGGAGCGATAACAGTGCCGGCAGGGTAAATGCCAAATAACACATCACAAGACTCTGCGCTCAGTTTGAAGGCGTCAAACTGCCCATCAAAAGCGGGGAGTCCACGAATTTGTGAAGGGAAATAATCGGCTAGACTCACTTAGATACTCCATAATTAGTTAAGCAAGCGTTGATGCGGGATGGAATTTCATAATCGGTGTCAGTTATCGCTCGGCTAACCGGCCCAGAGGCACCGGATTACCTGATTCCGCGATAAATTGTCACCATTTTGGAGCGGGAAAAATGCTAATATTTGCAGTCGGAAAATGTAATTGTAACGCCCAATATATTGCGGCGCGAACCCGGGATTGAACAGGAGAAGGCTGATGGCCGGATTCGTCAGTAGACGTGAATTTTTAAACTTGCTCGCCGCTACCGGCGGCACTGCAGCGGCGTTGAAAGTGGGCACCGCTCTAAACTTGTTGCCGGGATCAGCCGCCGCCGCCTCATTGGATTTGCTCAACCTGGGTAACAACCAGCGCAAGGTCGCTATTCTGGGTGGGGGTATCTCCGGTCTCACCGCCGCTTATGAACTCTCCAAGCAGGGTTATGACTGCACAATTCTGGAAGCCTCTCACCGCTGTGGTGGACGCATCTTCACCGTACGCCATGGTGATCTCATCGATGAAATCGGCAATCGCCAATACTGCGAATGGGACGACGAGCCACATATGTATTTCAACGCTGGCGCGGCGCGCATCCCAAGCACTCATAGGAATTTATTAGCTTACTGTAAAGAACTCGACGTTGATCTGGAAGTATTCATCAACGAAAACAAGACTGCCCTGGTGCAGGACGACAAGATGTTAGGTGGCAAGCCCATCCGCAACATCGATTACACCACCAGCATGCGGGGTTTCATGGCTGAACTCATGGCCAAGGGCATGAGCAGCGCTGAAATGGATGCGCCTTTCTCGGAGTCTGAAGCAGAGACACTGCTGAGCATGATTCGCTCCTTTGGTGATCTGAATGAAGACGATATATTTAAAGGCAGTTTCCGATCTGGCTATGCTGCTGGTGGATTCCTGGAGCATGGTGTGCAAAACGATATGGTTGCATTCCGTGATTTGCTGCAAACGCGCCTTGGACGTCAGCTCATGGGTGCAAATGAAGGTGACACGGGTCCCATTTTGATGCAGCCAACCGGCGGCATGGACAAGATTATTCATGGATTCCTGAATCACGTCGGCGATAGAGTGAAGTACCGTGCAATGGTGACTTCAGTGCAGGTCACCGACAATGGTGTGAATGTTTCCTATGATCAGGACGGTGTGGGCCACACTCTGGAAGCTGACTACTGCTTAAATTGCATACCAACTCATCTCATGGTTGGTATCGATCACAACTTCCCGGACGACTACGTTAAGGCTATGAAGTACGTACGTCGCGGCGAGGCATACAAAGCTGCATTTCAGGCGAAGCACAGGTTCTGGGAGGATTTGGATATCTACGGAGGGATCTCCTGGTCAAACACCAGAAGTCGTCAGCTCTGGTACCCAGTAAACGGTATTCATAAAGCCAAGGGCGTCGTGCTTGGCGCTTATGACTATGGAGGCGGCATGTATCACACCATGATGACGCAGGGAGAGCGGATCGAATCACACCTGGTCGATCACGAAAAATTGCATCCCAATTTCCGCGACCTGGTTGAGAAACCGATTACTATCGCATGGCATCGTATGAACCACATGCTGGGCTGTTCGGCGCGCTGGTCGCGTAATCGTTTCGAAGGCTGGACGCACGAAGAAGAGCATCTGTATCACACCTTGCAGGCCCCGGTTAATAATCGCCATTACTTCATTGGAGACCAGATTAGCATGCATTCTGCCTGGCAGGAAAGTGCAATTCTTTCTGCGCAATGGGCGCTGAATAGTATGGATGCCCATGTTCGGGCCGAATTATCCTGAGGCACTCAGCGATGAGCTTAAAATTGAGTTCAGAGACTGTAGGCACCCCAAAACCCTTATGGAATAGCAGTAAGTTATGAATCGCAGAGTCATGCAAAACACCCTGGTCCTCTTAACCACCTTGGCAGCGGTCCTGCTGCAAAAAAGCGCCACCAGCGCAGAGCGGGAGCCTTTTAACGACAGGTATTGCACCACCTGCCATGGCACAGAGGGTAAGGGAAATGAAGGCATACAGGCGCCTCGCCTGGCTGGCATGGAAGGCTGGTACCTGAGACGGCAGCTGGAGAACTTCCGCGCCGGTATTCGAGGCACTCATCCCATGGACCGCGAAGGTATCGCCATGAAGCCCATGGCGAATCTCAGCGATGAGAGCATGGCTGATATTGTTGAGTGGGTCGGCGGCTGGCCCTATGTGCCTGCTGAAGTCACTATCACCGGAGATGCAGCGGCGGGGCGCTCGCTCTATGGCGTCTGTGCGACCTGCCATGGGGATCAGGCTCAGGGCAAGGTGGCCATGGGGGCACCAGCCCTGGCGGGCCAGAATGACTGGTATCTGGTCACCCAACTGAAGAACTTTGTGGCCGGTTATCGAGGCAAACATGCTGGCGATGCCTACGGTCAGCAGATGGCTGCCATGGTAGGTGGCTTGGGCAATGAAACCGCCATTCTCAACGTTGTATCCTACATAAATACCCTGGAAGAACGCTAACCCCCTGTGTATTAAACAATTCTTCTGCAAACTTGGTCTTACAGGGTGCGATGGATATACTGCTACAGCGGTAAGTCTCATCAGGGGCCTGTATGTCACCAGGGGCTGACGATTCAGGCACGTGAACCACGCAACCAAACTTGACCAGCGCATTGAACCTGGTGAACAGCTCAAGTAGCTGTGCCAGCGCACAATAATCGAACCGCGATAACAATAAGATTAGCTAAGTCAGGCGAACACCGGCCCGCGCCGAGGAGAAACAACCATGTCAATGTACGGCATTTTTAACCTCATACTATTTGCTGCTTTATTAGGCTTCCTTTTTCAACTCTCCAAGATGGGGATGGGTCTGTCCCGTCGTGTCCTTGTAGGTCTGGTGCTGGGCAGTATCTTTGGTTTCTATCTGCAACTGGTGTTTGGCTTAACCGCTGTGGCCACCAGCGAAACCCTGGAATGGACCAATGTTGTCGGAAATTCCTATGTGAATTTGCTGCGTATGATCATCATTCCATTGGTGCTAATCACCATGATGGCTTCGGTGTTGCGAGTCGAGGAAATCAAGTCGCTGGGTAAAATTGGCGGCACAGTGGTAGGCATCCTTGTGCTCACTACGATGGTCGCAGCCTCAATAGGTATTGTGATGGCTACTCTGTTCGGTCTCAATGCCGGAGAGCTTGCCAGCGGTGCCAGAGAGTTGGCGCGGGCAGAGGTGCTGGAATCTCGCCTCGCTACGGATCGCAGCATCTCGCAGCTGCTTACCGGCATGGTGCCCAGGAATATCTTCGCTGATATGTCTGAGGCGCGACCAACTTCTATTATCGCAGTGGCGATCTTCGGAATGCTTATTGGGGTCGCGGCGCTACTCGTGAGCGAAGAAGATAAGGAGCATGGATCGCGCATCAAGTCCTTCGTCGACACGACCCAGGCTGTCATCATGCGACTGGTAAAGCTGGTTATCAGCTTGACCCCTTACGGTGTGATGGCGCTAATGACACGTGTAATCGCGACCACAGACGGTGGCGCAATTCTCACGTTGATTAGTTTTGTGATTGCTTCATATATCGCTATCGGGCTGATGTTCCTTGTGCATGGCTTATTGATTGCCTTCACCGGCGCCAATGTCCGGGAATATTTTCAAAAGGTCTGGCCGGTGCTGACCTTCGCGTTTGCAACCCGTAGCTCGGCGGCAACGATTCCACTGACCATTCGCGCCCAGATTGAAGAACTGAAGGTGCCTCCGCCCATTGCCAATATTTCCGCATCTTTTGGTGCCACTATCGGCCAAAATGGTTGTGCGGGTCTGTATCCAGCGATGCTTGCGGTGATGGTTGCGCCCACAGTTGGTGTCGATCCGGATATTGGCTTTATTGCCAGTTTGTTGGTGGTAGTGGCCATTGGCTCTTTCGGTATCGCCGGAGTTGGTGGCGGCGCAACCAATGCAGCACTGGTGGTATTGCCAGCCATGGGGTTTCCGGTGACAGTTGCTGCGCTGCTGATTTCCATCGAGCCATTGATTGATATGGGGCGAACAGCGCTCAACGTTAACGGCGCTATCACTACCGGCCTATTGACCAACAGGTTCTTGGGCGATGAAGTTGAAGATACCTTGCCCAATATTGCCGCACAGGGATTGCAGGAAAACTAACACTGGACAAAGAATTACACTAAAACCGAGAGAGAGGAAACATGGGAAAGAATAAATTTATTGCACTGCTAGCAGCAGGCCTTTTGGGCGTCGCTGCGGTTGCAGGCGCGCAGGAGATTACTCGAAATAACGAGGGCAACTACTTCTACACTTCAATCACAATCCCTCCTGGTGCTGAAACCATGTACCTGTCAGGGTCAGGCGCTCGGCCAATGGCTGACGGCAGCTGGGGTGACATGAAGCAGCAGACAGTAAACACGTTTAGCCGTTTCAAGCAGACTCTGGAAGAGCAGGGTTGGTCGATGTCAGATATTGTTCAGGTTCGTGCCTTTGCCGTTGCTGGTGACGACGGGCTGGATTTCGCAGGCTTTAATGAAGGTTATGCCGAGTTCTTTGGCACGGCGGACAATCCCATGAAGCCAGTGCGTTCATTCGTAGAAATCAAAGATTTGGTTGTCGAGGGTTGGCTGGTGGAAATCGAAATACGCGCTGCGCGTATGCCAGACTGATCTCGCGCTGATAGACCTTTAAACAGGTCGGAGCAAGTCAAAAAATTCGGCTTAGCGGAAACGCGGGCCGATTTTTTTTGCCTCGGATTTGCCGGGCAATGCTTAAGTGAGGCAGGGCTCGTATTCCAAATAGATTCGAGGAGAAGCGCAGGCGCCTGCAGGCTTTGGGTGAGCTGGCGCCGCAGTTTTATCGCTCGAGCAGTTGGTATTTGACAAGGGAATTGATAACGCACATCTACAATAGTTGCTGCGAAAACAAGTCGCTGCGAAAACAAGTCGCTCATGCTGATTCCCCAGCTCACGCCGCCATGGCTAGGGAAGAACAACGCTTGTTTGGATTTGGTAATCACCGAAATCATTGGGGGAAAAACTGGTGGCACCCATCCAATAGGTGCCGGGAGACAGCGTGGCCTCGATTCTGGAATCGGTCGAGAACTTGGAATCATCGTTACGCAGAAATACAGACCCTAACTGCTGGTCGGATAAAACATCGACCACTAATAGTACCGTGTCAACCAGGCTTGACGTCAGTTCGATTCGCAGCGTGACGGTCTCTGTGACTTCGAACTGGTAGATATCGATGAACTTGTTATCGAATTTCTGGTCATTGGATCTCAGCGCACCCTTGATTAAAGGGTTAGGGTTAATTTCTACATCGATTCCATAGATCGATGTAAATGTTTCGAAGGACGAACCTTCGCTGGCAGTTTTGGCATTGACAGTGAGATTGTAGGATCCTGTATCCGCTGCGGCCGCTGAGGTTACTCCTACCCAATATGAGCCGGCTGCAATAGGCTGCTGC
>CENZ01044142.1_pt1 | contig 24386 bp, 23 predicted proteins | sample 361341 | NCBI WGS metagenome assembly CENZ01 (sample SAMEA2619782, study PRJEB7988) | marine metagenome | biome: marine biome (ENVO:00000447); feature: deep chlorophyll maximum layer (ENVO:xxxxxxxx); material: "saline water (ENVO:00002010), including plankton (ENVO:xxxxxxxx)" | depth 50 m
TAAACCTCTAGTGAGCATGATGACAGCTCTTGCTGTTACGTTAGCTCTTTTTTGGTTAATGAATCTAATGATTCGTAATGATGAAATCCTTGAGAAACTCGATAGCAAGCGTAGTTATTTGAACTTTATTCGTGTCGATCCTGAGCAAGATTCAGTGCAAACCAAAGATAGAAAAATAAAAGAGCCGCCTCCTCCACCGGAGTCGCCGCCCGAGACACCAGATTTCAAGGCACAGATCGATAACATTACTACCGACCTAAGCATGAATATGCCAACTATCGGAGTGCCTATGAACGATGGAAGCGGACCATATCTTGGATCGCTTCAGTCTGGCCAGGGTCTTGCCGGGTTTGATACCGACGTTATACCTGTTGTTCAAATCCCACCGACTTATCCACGACGCGCAAAACAAGCTCGAATTGAGGGATTCGTAACAATGGAAGTTCTCATAAGGCCAGATGGAACAGTTTCGGGTGCAAAGGTGATAGAGAGTGACCCTCCCCGACTTTTCGATGATGCGGCTATTGATGCCATGCAACGCTGGAAATTTAGACCAAAGATTGTGGACGGCACTCCAATTTCGCAACGCGCAAAACAGACCATCGAATTCGTTCTGGGTGGCGGCTGATGCGACGCCTACTCGTTACCGCATTAACCATCTGTGTCCTATCCGTAATGGGAGAGATGAGCTATGCCGAGTCCGTAACTACCAAGACCTACAAAAAACTAACCGAGGTGCAGGAGTTATTCGGAGAGTCACGAATTGAGGATGCAATTACAGAACTGGAAGAGTTACTAAAGGAAGTGAAACAGGGCTCTCTTGATCAGGCACTCACGTTACAGATGTTGGGATACGCTGAGATGGGTGCAGAGAGGTTCGAGAAAGCAATCTCTTACCTCAAGAAAAGTCTTTCGCTCAATAAACTTCCAGAAAATGTTAAGTACAATATTGGATATATGGTAGCGCAGCTTCACGCAGCGCGCAGCGAATTTGAGGAAGCCTTGTCCTTCGCTGCAACATGGTTCAAGACATTAGAGTCGCCAACACCCTCGCAACATATGTTCATGGCGAATATCTATGCTCAAATTAAGCGCTATGAAGAAGCCTTGCCCTATGCGACTCGCGCAATCGAATCCTCCGAATCTCCAAGAGAATCCTGGTACCAATTAGTTACCGCCGCATATTTTGAATTAAATAAATTCCCAGAAGCTGCGAACACGCTAACCCTGATGGTGGAAATCTGGCCAGAATCACCATCATATTGGGAACAACTGGCCAGCATTTATCTATTACTGGAGGAAGACAGTAAGGCACTAGCCGTCCTCAAGCTGGCTTGGGAAAATGATGTGTTAAATAAAGAGAAATCTGTTCGTACCATGGTGCAGCTAGCCATAAGAAGGTCTATTCCTGAGCATGCAGCGCGGCTGCTTACTCTTGCCATGACACAAGATATTCTGCCACGAGAGGAAAAGTACGTGAGCTTACTTGCAAATGCTTGGATCAGCGCGCGCGAAGATAATCCGGCAATAACTGCACTCGAGGAACTTGCCGAGCTTCAACAAAAGGGTGATCCATTGATTCGCGTTGCTAATTTATATATTGATAACGGCGATTGGAAATTAGCTGAGACTAGTCTTCAAAGGGCCATAGAGATGGGCCTAGACGAACCCGGCAAGGCATGGTTGCTTCTTGGCATTAGTCTGTCGGAGCAGAAAAAATTTAAAGAGAGTTTTACCGCACTTTCCAAAGCTAGACAGTTTCCAAAAACTCGCAAGCAAAGTAACAGTTGGCTCAAATATGCAGAAGAAATGCGCCGACAGGACGAATGGCAGCGTTCGTTTCAGGGATAACTGAATGGCAGGAAATTAATGGCCGCTGCAAGACTTGAAGTAGTGGACCTGTCATGTCGTTATGACAAGTTGTTTGCGAATAAGCATGTCAATCTCACGGTAGAGGCCGGTTCCATTCATGGTCTACTTGGGGAGAACGGCGCTGGGAAATCGACTCTGCTTAAAGCTATTTACGGAGCTCTATTACCAAGCAGTGGTTCGCTTCGAATTGACGGCCGTGAGGTTACGATAGATTCACCGCGATCAGCGCAATCACATGGCATAGCCATGGTGTATCAGCATTTTTCACTTTTCCACACGATGACGGTTGCAGAAAATATCGCATTATTTCTGCGATGTTCGACTGAAAGGGCAATCCAATACTTTGATGATATTAGTAATGATCTTGACGTGCGCTTTGACGCAAATGAAGGGATCAAAGCTCTAGATATCGGTCAGCAACAACAGGTTGAGATTTTGCGATGTCTCGCATTATCTCCAAAAATATTACTCTTAGATGAACCAACGTCGGTGTTGACGAGAAATGAAGCTGACGAATTGATCTTTTTATTGCGAGGTATCGCAGACAGAGGTTGTAGTGTAATCGTGACTACCCACAAGTTACGTGAGGTGAGAGCACTCTGCAGTGAAGCTACGATATTACGCAGCGGCGAGGTTGCTGGAACGTGTGAACTAGCAACGGTATCAGACGAGAGTCTTGGCAAGATGATCATGGGTGAAAGGCCTAATGTGACCGCGACGACTCGTCGCTTGGATACAAAAAAAAGACCAATATTCACCCTCGAAAATATTTCAACGACACCTACTGAAGAGGAACCCGTTGCTCTCGACGCAATTTCACTGACTATGGAGACAGGTCGAATAATTGGAATTGCCGGTGTTTCAGGAAACGGGCAAGAAGTCTTAAGTGAGCTAATTCTAGGGAATACAGCCCCCGTATCAGGGCGCATCACAATGAATGGAGAGGATGTAACCAACCTAAGTACTAAGGCCAGAATTATTAATGGGCTTCAGGTGATTGCTGCGGATCGCATAAATATTGGGTCCGTAGGAGAGATGACAATCGAAGAGAACCTTTTAATGACGCAGATGCATACGTTTTCTCGTTGGCCAGGTCTTATTGATTGGCGAACCCTTGTCGACAAATGTCAGGACATCATGAGGGACTTCCATGTAGGCGCAATTGATAGTGGATCACCAATTTCAACGCTATCTGGTGGTAACCTTCAAAAAGTTCTATTCAGTCGAACGATCCAGGGTAATGTGAAGATCATTGTCTGCACCAATCCAACCTGGGGTATCGACGTGAGCACTGCCCGACTCATTCAGGAAAGGTTGATAGAGCTTAGGAACGAGGGTGTAGCTATCCTTTTAATATCAACGGACATCGAGGAATTATTCTTTCTGGCGGATCGTATTACGACGATGGCAAGTGGAACTCTTTCTGAACCTATAGCGACTCAGGATATTTCGACGGATCAATTAGCGGCGCTAATGACTCGTTCCTCGAACACGTCTACGGATAGGTCGCTAGGAAGCATCATTTGACTGCACTAGAGCAAAGGTCCAAACCTTCACGTTTGTGGATGCTAGGATCGCCCCTGCTTGCGCTGCTACTAACGATCGCTAGTATCTCCGCAATCTTTGGTGCGACAGACCTTCCTGTCATTGATTCTTTGTGGATGCTTTTCATTATTCCAGTTCAAGATCTTTATGGCTTGAGTGAGTTGGCGCTAAAAATGACACCGACATTGCTTTGCGCACTTGGTCTTTACTTTTGTTTTACCGCCGGTGTCTGGAATATCGGAGCTGAAGGCCAGTTTATATTGGGGGCTATCGTGGCTGCTTGGGTGGCCCTAAATAACCCAGCTAATAGTTCATTCGGGATCTTACTCGTCTTGTTTGGTGGCATCCTCGGCGGAACATTTTGGGCAGCCATAGCAGCGTTTCTAAAAAATCAATTTCACGCAAGCGAAGTACTCACCACCATTATGCTGAACTACATTGCGCTCCATCTATTAATGTATATGCTCACGGGTCCTCTACAAGACCCTTCGGGATATAACTTCCCTGAGAGCGCCCTATTACCCGACCAATCGCTGATTCCGCACATCAGCTCAATTTATGCTGTCAACTGGATGTTTCCTGTCGCAATTATTCTGACCGCAACATGTTGGTGGGCACAGCGCCATACCTTATTCATGTTCAAACTCCGATTGAAGGGAAAAAATGCGAAGGCAGCGATCTTCTCAGGTGTTGACCCCAAAAAGTCGATTTGGATAACGTTATTACTGAGCGGCGCATTTGCCGGTTTAGCTGGCGCATCAGAACTTGCAGGACCGGTTATGCAGTTAACGCCTCAAGCAGCGGCAGGCTATGGATATTTGGCAATCATTGTTGCATTTTTAGGTCGGCTCGATCCTCTGGGCATATTGATCGCCAGTGCGTTAATGGCCCTTATTCAACTGGGCAGTCAAAACCTTCAGCTAGAATTAAGTTTGCCAGTATCAATAGCGCTCTTATTTCAAGCACTAACATTATTTCTTCTTCTCAGTTGTGATGTATTGATTCGATACAGAATCAACTGGGATGGCTTTATGAATATTTTCGTAAAGTGATAGAGCTTATAGACAGCCTTTTACTTGGCGCTATTCGTGCAGGTACGCCTCTTATGTTAATCGGAATTGGTGTTCTTATTAACGAAAAATCAGGAATGCTCAACTTGGGTCAGGAAGGGATGATCATGACCGGTGCAATAACCGCGTTTGCGTGCAGCATCGGTCTAGGCCAAACCTGGCTGTCTCTAGCTGTCGCGGCTACAGCAGGGGCTATGATGGGATTTTTGTTCGCATCAATCGTTCTGGTATTTAGAACGAATCAAGTCGCTACTGGTTTAGCTTTGACGCTTTTTGGAACTGGGCTTGCCGCATATATAGGTGCGCCGTTCACTGGCGAGTCGATCGAGGGCGTGACGAATACACCACTTCCTTTGCTGTCTCAAATCCCTCTGGTGGGGAAAGCCCTTTTTTCTCAAGACTACCTCGTTTACTTCAGCCTTACCCTATTTCTTTGTACTTGGTTCATCCTCTATAAAACCCGCATTGGTCTGATACTTGAAGCGGTGGGTCATTCGCCCATGGCTGCGCACCGCCTCGGTTACCCTGTCAATAGCGTGCGTCTAATTTCAACGATGATAGGTGGTGCTTTCGCAGGGTGCGCGGGTGCATATCTTTCTCTCGCATATACTCCAATTTGGTCAGAAAACATGAGCGCAGGTCGAGGTTGGATTGGTCTTGCTCTAGTTGTTCTCGCGGGATGGAAGGTACCCTGGGTCGTTTTTGGTGCTTACCTCTTTGGGTTCGTGACGATTATACCGCTTGGAGCACAGGCAGTAGGTTACGGTCTGCCCTCCGATCTTATGGCAATGTCTCCTTACATCGCCACCATTTTGGCGCTTTTAGTAATCGGGAGTTCTAGTGATCATCTACGAAGTCTACCACCCACATCGCTTGGTAAAAATTTTGAACGGGGAGAGTCCTAATCGTGCGACACCTAACAATATTGCTAGTCCTAACCATTAATACCTTCGCTAATGCGTCTGAATTAAACGTTGCTTTTATATACCAACATCCCGTTAGTGCTGGAGGTTGGAGCTTAACTCATGACTTGGGGAGGCAAGGCGTAGAGGAGTACTTTGGTAATAGGGTCGAAACGACTGCAATTGAAGGCATTACTCCAGGACCAGATACGGTACGCATATTGACCCGGCTAGGTCGCGAGAACTATGACATGGTTTTTGCTACCTCATTTGGTCATATGAACGGCGTGGTGAGAGTGGCTCGTAGTTATCCAGAAACTATTTTTGAACATGCGTCTGGCTATAAACTCGCACCTAATATTGGCACCTATCAAATCAGAGCCTATGAAGGTCGCTTTCTTGCAGGCGTACTCGCTGGTTCTATGACTGAGTCAGGGAAACTCGGATTCGTCGCGGCTTTTCCCATTCCGGAAGTCGTGAGGGGTATCAACGCATTCCTACTGGGCGCCCGTCAGGTACGATCAGACGCATCACTGAACGTTATTTGGATCAACACATGGATGGACCCAGGTAAATCACGCGAGGCAGCAGAGTTATTGATTGATCAAGACGTCGACGTTCTGACCCATCATACGGAATCGGCAGCAATTATTGTCGCCGCGGAACAGCGCGGCGTGTTCTCTATAGGTTACCAACACGACCGCTCCGCAGCTGGCCCTACTAAACATCTCGCTTCGGTTGAGCACAATTGGACACCGATCTATGTCGACATCATAGAATCGAAATTAAATAACCGCTGGCAGTCAAGACAGAGATGGGTTGGACTATCAGAGAACGCAACACGTCTCGTCGGTATCTCCAAAGACATTCCCGAAGATGTCCACAAACGCATCGATGAAATTACTCAATCGATTATTAATAAAGACATGCACGTTTTTTCTGGACCGATCTTCGACACTGAAGGAACAGAGCGTGTCGCATTTGGAGAACGTATTGATGACGTAGAGCTACAGCGTATGGAATGGTTTGCTAAAGGCGTACTTCAATCCCAATAGGGTTACGCCATTGCCCTCTGGAGGCGACGTTTTTCGATTTCCACCGACGTTCTCAACGCGTCGTAATCAAGACCGTTAGCGACCCCATCTTGGGCTACCCACCTACCGTTCACCATCACTTTCTTTGCTTTAATTGGTTCACCACAAATTACTGGCGCCTGATTAGCATTCCAAACCCCTAAAAAGCGCGGTGCATCAACGTCGAAAAGTACCAGATCCGCAACTGAACCCGGAGTCAAACGACCAGCATTCAACCCAAGAATATCTGCGCCACCTCGCGTACCCCAATCTATCACTTCCTCGACCCTTGTCACGTCCGGCCCACCAACTGCGCGGTGCAGAAGCCAGGCTTGCATCATCTCATTGACCATACTTCCCGATTCAGCGGAAGCCGACCCATCAACACCGATTGATATTGGCATCCCCTTCTTACTCATCTCAGGCAAATTAGCGATCCCGCTACCTAAACGACAATTGGACACTGGGCAATGCGAGATGCCCGTCCCTGAGCGAGCAAAACGTGCGATTGCACTGTTACTTGCATGTACAAGATGTGCATACCAAACATCCTCTCCTAACCAATTAACAGATTCGGCATATTCGTCCGCTGAACATCCAAACCGTTCTTGTGCGGTGGTTTCGTCTCGTAAGATCTCTAACAGGTGGCTATGCATTCGTAATTTGTGGAAACGCGCAAACTCTGCCATTAATCGAAGGTGCTCGGGCCCAGTTGAGTGAACAAGTGAGGTCGGTGCGACCACAACTCGGGACATCGAATCTTCGGCAGGATCGTGACGCAAAAGTGACCTGGTCATCCGCTTCTCCCAAAGTTCGATTGTTTCTATTCGATCGGCATTAAGTCCACGATGTGTTCCAGAACTTGTTGCACTGCCCCGACAAAGGATGAAGCGAATTCCTGTCTTTTCAGCTGCTTCGAACAAAGCATCTTCCATCTCATCAGATGTCTGCTCGTCATATAGATAATGGTGGTCTGCACATGTAGTGCAGCCAGATCTAAGTAATTCAGAAAAACCTACGCAGGCGGCGGTAAAAAGTGTCTCCGGAGTCATGTTTGGCCATGCAGCAAAAGGTACACGCGGAAGCCATTCATCAAGATCGCTATCAATGGCAGCAGGAACACCCTTAAGCAGAGACTGCGCAAGATGATGGTGGGTATTGACAAGCCCTGGCCAAAGTATCAACCCCCTCGCGTCGACAACTTCATCCTTGTCCTGAGCAGCAATACGGGGCTGTATATCTATAATATGGTTATCATAAATTTTGACATCGACAATGCCTTCATCCGTTCTCGCGCCGCGGATCAAAACCGACGAGGTCACGGAGAGGGAAGTCCCAAAGGAAATGCTTTTTCTACGTCAACGTCTCCATCAAGTAACTCTAGCTCAGTTAATTGTCGGATAAGCGTCATGACTCGCTCCCTATCAAATTTTCCAAATTCCTCTCCTGAATTGGGATCGCCGTGAGTCAATTGGTATTCCTGCATCGCGGCCTTCGACCACGACATGGACTCTTCAGTATGCTGTGGGTTGAGTTCTGCGATTGCCGCATGCGCGAGGTTGCCATCTCCGTCGACGTACGCTTGCCAACCCCTGATAGAAGCTCGCATAAATGCAGCGACAATATCGGGATTTTCTTGGACATATGATGCCTCGGCATAAACTTGCCTATAAGGATCAAACCCTGACTGGGATAGAGGGATAACCATTGGCTCAATGCCTTCTTTTGTTACATAGAACGGCTCATTAGTAATAAAACATTGCTGAATAAAGTCCGGGTCTGAAAGGAATCGTGTCAAGCTGTAATCAAGCGGCACAATTTGAAGGCGAATGCCCAAAGATTTTTGGAGAAATTGCACATATCCTGCTCCAGGATTAATCATGACCCTACGACCGTCCAAATCCATAAGAGACTGTAGTCCAAGACTCTTGTGCGACATGATGCATTGAGGATCATGCTGAAAGTACGGGAATACAGAGACCAACGGGATGCCCCTTGAAATCGCCATAAGTGTGTTATCGCTTGTACCCAACGCAAATTGAACACGGCCAGTGGCTACCAACTGCGGAATATTGCTCATATTTGCACCTGGTCGAACCTCTACTTCCAAACCTTCTTCCTCATAGAAACCAGCATGCAGAGCGTGATAAAAACCCGCATGTTCTGGTTGCGCATACCAGTCGGTTTGTAACACGACATTCGGTCGGTTCATCGCGTCATTTGGGACTTCTGAGGTCGCCATAGGGCCAGAAGTTTCACTACAACTAATCAGCACAATGATAAAAATTAAACATGCGGCTAGCCGTTGCGCAAAAATCTTTAAACTTTTCATAGGTCATCTCCAACATAAGAATCATGCCACTTGTGCAGCAGCCACCAGGAAAAGAGATTCACCATTCCCACAAATAGAAATCCAATCGCACACGCAGTAAACGCGGCAGCAAAGAGCGCAGGTATTTTAAATTGAGCGCTGAAGATCATAACCACGAAGCCAAGGCCAGCCTCGTTTGAAGAACCCATGCCTGCAACCGTGTCTCCGTAAAGAGCGCCTATAGGCGTCAACGCAGCAGCTACACGAAGGCCTGTTAAAAAATACGGCATCGCTGAAGGCAGTCGAAGCCAAAGCAACTCTTGCCACCGACTACTCTTGTATATCCTGAAGAGATCAACCAAATTCTGATCAGCGGAGCGCAATCCCATCGTCGTATTTGCAACGATCGGGAAAAAGCAGATTAAAAAGGTGATAACTGTGATGCTCAACAATCCCTGACCAGCCCAGAGGATGACGATCGGCGCAAGTACGATAATCGGTGTCATTTTGAGAATCAGAACATAAGGGTATACGCCCCTATAGGCCCAGTTACTTGATGCCAACCATACTGCCAGCAGCATCGCTCCAATTACTGAACTAAAAAAACCTACTAAACACGCAATAGTGGTTTGAACAGCCCCTGTCCATAGAACAGAACTCTCTTCAATGCCAGCTTCCACCACTCTATGAATTGGTGGTAGCTGATACTCAGGAATAGCAAATAAGGCGATAGCAAGATACCAACAAGCTATAAGCCCGCTGCCAATCAAAGCCGGCCACGCAAAATTAGCTAGTGAGCGTTTCAGAGGATATCCACTTTTGTTAGAGGATTAGCCTGTACCTGGCGTAATGCCTGACTAACCTCAACAACTAGGGACTGATAATAGGCTTCTTGTCTAGTCTTGTCGGTCCGAGGAAAGGGTAATGGGATATCAACAATTCTGGAAATCGTTCCTGGGTTTGGCGCCAGAATTACTACGCGTGAAGATAGAAAGACTGCCTCCGCGACAGAGTGGGTTACAAACATTGACGTCCAATGCGAAAGATCTCGCAGACGCAGAAGTTCTTCGTTGAGACCATCTCTCGTCATTTCATCAAGAGCCCCAAACGGTTCATCCAGCAATAATAGGTCTGGCTCCGTAGCCAATGCTCGAGCAATGGAAACCCGCATTCGCATGCCACCCGAGAGTTCGCGCGGATAATAGTCCGCTACATCAGCAAGTCCAACCAGGTCGAGAAAGTGACTCCCCGCAGCGCACCTAGTCTCGGCGTCAATGCCTTCGATACGCAATGGAAGAACTGTATTTTCGCGTACGGTCAGCCAAGGCAGCAACGTCGCATCCTGGAAAACATAGGCGAGTCTCGCACCAGTATTACCCTGCTCAATGCATCCCTTACTCGGTTCTATCAAGCCCGCGACCAGACGCAGGATTGTGGACTTTCCACAACCACTTGGACCGATAAGACTTAAGAATTCTCCTTCTTGAAGAGTCAGGTCAAGATCTTTGAGGACAAGTTTATCCAGTTCAAAGTATTTCCGAACGCCCCTTAGTTCCAGCATAGAAGTCAAACGATACTACTCATCGTCGGCAGAGATATTAGAATTTGCAAAAGCTATGCCAAGCGACGGCTGCTAGGTCAACGCTCAGTTTCAGCCTCCCCAGTCCATGCAACTTGAATTGTGCTTCATCACGAATCAGCAAAGCTCAGATTGCACTCTTTTGGCTCACGATATAGCTCGGGCGGCTGTAATCTCGACCTCTACTTTCATTTCTTCGCGTGTAAACCCTGCGACCACCATTAGCGTCGATGCCGGAGCGGACTGGGCGATAAAACGATCTCTGACCGACATATAATCAGAAAAAAACTTTCGATCAGTAACGTATGCATTAATCCTAACGACATCACAAAATTCCATACCAGCCGCGAAAAGTATCTCCTTTATATTCAGAAAACATTGCTCTGTTTGCGCCAAGACGCTAGATGGAATGGCATCTTCTTTGCTTACACCTAATTGACCAGAAGTGAAAAGCCATCGGGCATTAGAAGGGACAACGACCCCGTGATGATAATTTCCATAAGGTGGGCGTATATCAGGGACCAGATATTCTAGAGTCATTATCCACGTCACTTTTTCTCTTCGTTCGCTGTATGCAAGCAACTCTTATGCCCGTTTAAGGGCAGTATTGGATTAGTAAAAAATGTTACAAACCGCACCTTTCCAGCGCTGGCAAGATCTTACTACTGAGGACTTCAAAGCAATCGACCCAGAAAAGACCGTTGCTTTATTGCCACTGGGGGCAATGGAACAGCACGGGCCACATCTCCCGATATCGACCGATGCAACAATCGCCGAAGAGATGTGTACACGAGGCGCCAAGCTGGCAGATGGCAGTTTTCAACTCCTATTAATGCCCACACAGTCCATCGGTAAGTCGACCGAACACACTCAGTTTCCAGGCACTCTTACCCACAGTGCGCCCACGCTCTTGGATTCTTGGATGGAAATCGGGGATAGCGTCGCGAGAACGGGCATTAAAAAGTTGGTATTTTTTAACGGCCATGGCGGGCAGCCACAGATCATGGAAATCTGCTGCCGAGAGCTGCGTATCCGACATGACATGCTGTGTGTGGGCACGAGCAACTGGAGCTTTGGACAACCTGAGGCAAGCACGGTCCCCGCTGCGGAAAGGCGGTACGGTATTCACGCGGGAACTGTAGAGACCTCTATCATGCTATCCCTCAAACCTGAGCTAGTGCGCATGGATAAGGCGCAAAATTTTGAGGGCTTGCTTGCAGACGTTGAGCTGGAATACGAAGAATTGCGCATCATTGGCAGTACCTACGTAGGCTGGCAGGCGCAAGATCTTCATCCAATCGGATGCTCGGGTGACGCTACCAAAGCTTCATCTACAATCGGTGAGGTCTATGTCCAACACATCACGAAAGGTCTTTCACGATTGCTAAAAGAGGTGTCCACTTACCCTCTAGAACGTATAAGGGATCGTGTAATCTGACGTTAATCTGCAGAGCCGACGCTTCGAGTTGCACGAACGAGAAGCGAACCCGCAATTATTAAATAAGCTACTGATAATTCCGGAGATACGGCTATTCCGACTGATTCACTATGCATCAAGCCGAAAAAAGATAGTATGGCTGCAACTAGAGCAAAAGCTGATGCTCTCTTAAATTGCCGGTCGATAATTGTGATGGCTATTGCGGCCAAAATAATACCCGATAGGATTGCGCCGCCCCCTAAGACTTCCAGTCCCGCGTATAAAACGCCCTCTTCAGTCAGAGCCTGTGTACCGACGTTAGACGCGGTCGTTCCTGCAGCGATAAGCGCACTATCTACCTGATTTTTACCCCAAGCCGCAAGGTGTGGGATCAGTGCAAGAATTATTGCCGGCGCGTGCTTCGCAGGCGATTCCGCGAAAGCCTGCGCACCAATCAACATCCCGATATAAAGAAGGATAGGCAAGATAGCAACGGCTGGAATAATCGCGAGCATAAGACTAAGCAGCCCTAAACAACTCAAAATAAAAATTACGATCCCAGTCACTGCGGAATAACCTAAGCGCCCTCCCATTGCCTTCCAGCCTGGATGGCCAATATAAACCGCATTGATAAAGGGATTCCCCATCAGACAACCCATCATGCTGACCACTCCGTCTGCTGTTACTACCCGAGTTGTCGGATAGTGATCACCCGCCACGGCAGCGGATTCGACATTATCCGTTGCCTCAACAAGATCATAAATGCCAAAAGGGATTGCGGTAACAAGCAGGATACCGAGATACTCAAAACCAGAGAAAACGTGGCCAAATGCGGGCAACGGAATACTAAAACCAAAATCAAGCAAAGCAGAAGTGATCCCAGTCAAACTGGTGTTGGTATAGGTAAACCCTGCGAAGTGAACACTCCAAGCGATGACCACACCCACGAGGATTGCGATGAGGCCAGCCGGAATTCCGAATGCATATCTAACACGGCCGAACCAACCGCTTAGAATAATCACAAAACAAATTAAACCGATGGCTGGAAAAGTCATCATCTCCAACGCAGGTCGCATTGCAATAAAGGTGATAGAAACACCCGCAAGGGTTCCGAGTAACGCACCTCGAGGAGTCAAATTGCGAATAAACGGAGCGATGAACCCGCCCAACATAAGAATGATGCTTTGAATAAATACCCAAGCTAGACCTGCCTCCCAAGCGGAGATGGCACTTCCTGATTGCTGTTGGATGGGTATCATGATTACGAAAACCACAACAAACATATGCGGAACACTAATACCCGAAGGTAAGGCACAGACATCGCCTCGGCCCGTCTCTTTTGCTAACCGCCAACCAAGGTAGGTGTAATAACTAGTCGAAAGAAACAACATCAAACCCGTTGCTGGAAGAATTCTTCCAAAAATCAAATCATCAGGCATGCCAACAGCGAAACTCAGTAACCCGGTTAGTACTAGCATGTTGACAAGAATATTGGTCCCGAAACCGAATAGAGCATTCCAATCTCCTGGCTGCCAGAGAGAAGGTGCGGCATTCATATTTTTTACGGGAGCCATCAAGTATCACCTAAAAATGCGTTGTTCAAACTATCAGACGTGGTTACTCGTCCAAAAATTCCTCCTTGCGCTGCAACCATCTTCAGAGCGGACTCGTGTAACTCAGGCGCGTAAGAGCCACACGCATCAGCAACGACTAGACACATGAAACCGCGATCAGACGCTTCTCGAATAGTGCTACTAACGCAAACTTCGGTCGTGACACCGCACAAAATTAAAGTATCGATGCCTTGTCTGCGCAGCTGTAACTCTAGCGTTGTCTTATAGAATGCCCCTTTACCTGGTTTATCTATAACCAATTCATCGCCACGAGGTGATAATCTGGGGACAATATCGTGTCCTGGCTCTCCCCGAATGAGTACTCTTCCCATGGGGCCAACATCACCAATCCGTGAGCCCTCCGGGAGTTGATAGTACTTGCTATCCGGGAGATCACTCAGGTCTGGCAAATGACCTTCCCTAGTATGCACGATAAGCATATTCTTACAGCGCGCCAACATAAGCAGTGACTCGACCCTATCAACAACGGGCGTTAACAAACTTACATCGTTACCGAGTAGGTCGCCAAAACCACCGGGCTCTAAGAAATCTCGTTGCATATCGATCACGATCAATGCAGTACGATTAGGATCAGCCGCAATCACATTTGATTGTGCCTCTGGGCCTAGCAATGCCAAGTCCGCGTGGTCTCCGCTTTGAAAATAAGTTTGCCCAGATGGAATGTTGCTAGCCTCGGTGATGGCGCGCAAATGGCTCGCAGAGGGTCCACTTCATCGAGTACAACTAGATCCGCAGTTTCCTCGTTACGAATCTCAGCACGTGTTCCGTCGAATGCCTTCGCCGCGTTACGAGTCACCAAATCTATTGCACCAACGAGTTCCTCAGTTCCTGTTCTTTGGTCGACCAAAGCGGTGAGGCTAGCAGCCATCAAGGGATCGTAATTGCCAAAAGGATTAAATGGATCACTGACATTGTCCGAACCAGCGCATACATTAATACCTGCCTGGATCAATCTCGTGACAGGAGTCATTCCACGAGGCTTAGGTGTCGCCGATCTCCCCATCAAAACCAGATTGCAAAGCGGTAATGCGACCACACTAATGTGTGCAGCGGCAACTTTCGATGCTGTAGTCTCGACAATTTCTGGAGGCTGGAATGCAAGCGAACAACAGTGGCTAGCGGTTACCGCCTGTGCATACTTCGATGATAGACATGCATCCGCCAGCGTTAAGAGCGTAACGCTTTCAGAATCTTCGGTCTCATCAATGTGCAAATCGATTGGCGTATCGTAATCACGAGCATATTTAAGAGCTGTAGCAACAGAGCTCGTAGGGTCTGGCATCAATGCGGGCGCCCCACCAACGATATCTAAACCTAGGTCCAGAGCCCTTTCCAAACGTTTCCTTTCCTCTCTGGTACCGTCAAGCGACATCATGCCAGCAAATTGTATGTTGATCGCCTCCCTGAGTTCGTATCGAACCTCGTTCAATACTCGCAGCACATCTAAATCAGAGTCTTGGCTTAAGTTCAGATGACTACGCATTTTTGTTGTTCCGAAGCTGATCGAGTGACGCACAGCTGCCAAAGCATTCTTACGAATATCGTCCTGCTGACGTGTAGTCTCGGTACGCTTGAAATTTTCGATGGCTCCTCTCAAAGTGCCTTCCGGGTTTTCAATATGAGAATAGGTCTTGTCTAAGTGGGCATGAATCTCTGTAAGCCCTGGAAGAACAAGCCGTCCCTCTAGATCCCATACATCTGCGTCACAAATGGACCCCTCGTCGGTATCGAGAAATATTTTTCCGGCTTTCAATAGGATATTGTGTGTGTTCTCTACTCCCCACAGACGAGCATTACGAAGCAACCAAGTCATTTTTCGCTAGCAGAGCGAAGGTGACCCGGATTTAACAGCCCTAAGCGATCGTACTGTTGCTTTTTGGCGTGAAATCCCTCGCCATACCATCGACTGTCATCATTTAGAAAGTAGGTATGTGGATTAGCAACACTGATACCTATTTCTTCGGAGAATTCTATTAATTCATTTAGACGGTCAGGCGAAGTAAATTTCACTATCGTGAGACCTCCAGCCTGAACATCACCTTTAGATCGAATAAATTCGATATGCTCGAAAACTTCACCAGGAAAAGCTTTTTTTCGTTCCTCAATTTGATCTTGTAAACGATTAATATCGAAGCGATCTTGCAAATATGTGAGTTCGTGGTCGGCTTTCATTGCCCACTGAGTTGTATGGTTCCAAGTGTAGTCATACAACTGTCGTCCCCGGCCGCCGTCTTGACTTGGCGCTTGGTGAAAAGTCACTGTTCCACCTAGGGCGCTTGATAGCCCTTCAATTATTTCCGGTGGCTGATCAGTGTAGACGAAGAGCACATGCTTGCTTTCTGGAATTGCGGCACCACGTCTTAGTGGCTTGAAATACGAGGGTATTGGCCACTCAAAGGCAGTAATAAGCCTTTTTCTTATATTTGGGTCTCGAGCAAGCGCCTCGCCTGCAGAAAGCGCAAGCTTGAGATCATCGAACGCAAAAACATATTGATGCCAAGAGGTGCGCGGTGCTAGCGCAAACTCGACTTCACTGATAAACGCCGTGAGGCCGCAGTTATGCAGGACCCCTTCAAGCTCTCCTGCAACTAATTCGACTCTTTCAGAGGGATCATCCAAGGTATAAATTGTTGCACCTAGGATATTATCGTTTTCCCACAGCATCCCCCATTCGACAGATCCAATACCACCGGAACCACCAGCAATGAACCCTGCCGAGGAGGAGGTTGGAACTGTACTAGGAAAGAGCCGCAACTCAGAATCAACCTGGGCTGCGGCTTCTTCAATTTTATAAAGTATATGCCCTGCCTCTACTCTCGCAGATGTAGTCGACAGACTTAACAAATTATCTAAGTTGCGCGTGTTCACCATAATGCCACCGTTTAAAGGGACACCCTGACCATAGTTACCTGTCCCCGCCCCTCTGGGCACTAGTGGAATTTTTTCACGTGCTGCTAATGACAAAACTTTCTGAAGTTCATTTTGGTTATTTGGGTAGACAATAGCTTCAGCACTCTTTCCATCCAATTGAGGAATCAGGACAGGGCTAAAGTGGTAACAGTCTTTCGAGCCCGACGCTAACTTATCAGGAAGAGTGGTTATCGACTCAGCACCGACAATAGAGGTCAGCGCCACCAAAGTATCAGTATTTACGTGCTCCAATTCTTGCTCCTAAATTGGTATCAATGATCATCAAAAACAACACAGAAATTATTTACGTCTCTGAAGTCTCTCTTACGTCAACAGACACACGCACATAAGAACTTTTCATCATAGAAGTTGCCTTTTTTAAGCTGCAAAACTTGTTCCACTTACCTTTTAATTTTTACATGAAGTCGACTGTAGCACTCAAAAAAATCGCCTTAAGTAAGAATGTGGCATCTTGCTGGTACGTTTGTTGCTTAGATCTGACAAAGCGAGGTTTAAAAAATATATGGTAACGAGGCTCTGCAAGATAGTTCTGGTTAGCGCGGTCGCATTGTTCGCGTGGTTAGTTGGGATTAACAACATCACCGACTACGGTTCCAATTTCGCGTTTGTGCAGCATGTTATGAGCATGGACACCACCTTTGAAGGAAACAAACTTATGTGGCGAGCGATTGTCTCGCCAAACTTTCACCATGCTGCATATTTTCTTATTATTTTCTTGGAACTCCTTACAGGAACACTGTGTTCTTTCGGGGCCTACCGATTGATTCTCGCGCGTAATGAAGATCAGCAGACCTTTGTAGCCGCGAAGACGATCGCCAACCTTGGCCTCACAACTGGCATTGTTCTCTGGTTTTCAGGTTTTCTGACTGTAGGGGCAGAATGGTTCGTCATGTGGCAATCAGATACATGGAATGGCCAACAAGCTGCCTTTCGCTTTGTCGTCGTGCTCTTCGGTGTTCTGATTTTTTTAAACCAAAAAGACTGAGGGCAGGTCAATGCTCGTAACGAAACAACCCGTTCTTCGTCGATTTTGGTATACGACTGTTCCAGATGAATTATTAAAAGGTACACCGATCGCATTTAGACTGCTCGGCGAGGACATCGTCCTCTGGAGAGATCTCGAGGGATATCCGCATGCATTGGAAGATCGCTGCTGTCATCGCACTGCAAAACTTTCTAAAGGCCACGTTAAAGACGGCCAGATTGTTTGCGGCTACCATGGTTGGACTTACGATAAATCAGGACGTTGCGTTTTTCTGCCCCAAGAGCCAGGCGGCGCCGCAAGGCGGGAACTGAGGGTCAACTCATATCATTGCGAGTCCAAGTATGGATATGTCTGGGTCGCCCTAGAAGATCCATTATTGCCAATTCCAACTATTCCGGAAGAATCTATACACGGCGTAAGAAGAATTGCGCAATTCTACGAGCGCTGGGAGACCAGTAGTCTACGCTTCCTAGAAAACGCGTTCGACAACTCCCACTTCAGCTTTGTACACCGCTCAACCTTCGGAGACTCAACTAACCCCGCCCCTTCAAGCTACGATATCAAGGAGCATCCTTGGGGTTTTGAGTCTGAGACAGAAGTTGAAATCGTAAACCCTCCAGAAAGTCATGTATTAACGGGAACTAACGAGCCTCGCACTAAGCGCATGCTGGCTAACACTTACTACCTTCCATTCTGTCGCAGATTTGGGTGCAGTTATCCTAACGGACTAATTCACACCATCTTTAACTGTGCAACGCCAATAGACGATGGAAGCATCATGCTAAGCCAGTGGTTATATCGAAACGATTCAGAGCAAGATGCTCCAGAATCAATGCTGAACGCATTCGATAGGCGAGTGACCGATGAAGATAAAGATATTCTAGAATCTACTGATCCTAACGCTTGCGTTGACGTTCAGAGGCAAGCTGAAAAACACATGGTTTCAGATAAGCCTGGACTTGTAATTCGACGCCAAATAATGGCGCTGTTGCGCACACACGGTGAAGATGAAGTTTTCTTAACTTCTATTTGATGCAAATCTTTACGTGCTGACTGTCTGAATAGCTCCATTATCAAGCACCAATATGCAGAAGCGCCCTACTCTTGGGCATACGCGCGCTCCAATACGACGGCTTTTTTTCCAGAGCCGACACTAGAACCCCCTAATGCCTCCCAATAAACGTATTAGGTTGTCGCCGGCGCGGATGGCACAAACTTTGCTGGTTCAGACAGGTAACTAGGAGAAACGTTCATGCAAAAAACAAGAAATCGATGGCTGGGTATTCTTTTATTGCTCTTACTACCATTTAGCCTCAATGCAGAGGAAGAGGTTGTTGAGCTTGAGACCTACACAGCAGAGGATGAGATTGAGGACGATTTCGGCGTATTACCAAGAGAACCTGTCAACTCCGTCTTCGGATTTGATAAAACCGCTCTTGAGACACCCCGGTCTGTGAGTTCAGTGAGTGCGGAATTTCTAGAGACTTTCGACGTCACTAGCATCAACGATATTTCAACATTCATTCCCGGCTCATTTACAACGTCATTTTTTGGCGTAGCCGGTTCGTTAGATATCAGGGGCACCCCCGCGGATAACTACTTTCGTGGAGTAAAGAGAATCGCGAACGATGGCGTTTACCCGACGCCAATTGGGGCCAGTGATCGAATCGACGTAATTCGTGGTCCCATGAGTCCGATATCTGGTCCCAGTCGCGTCGCAGGGGCTTTAAATTTCATTCCCAAGTCTGCCCGGGCAGAAACGGGACAGTACATGTCTGAAGCGGCGGGTACTTTAAGTTACACCACTGGCTCCTGGGACAAGAGCATTCTGAGGGCTGAGGTCGGTGGTCCAATGAGCATTGCAGATAAAACCGCCGGCTATTATGTGTTTGCCGAGATCGAAGATTCTGGCAGCTACTATCGCCTAGATTTCACAAAACAAACATTGCTACAGGGGTCTTTCAACGTTGACCTTTCTGATACCACTAGGATTGAGTTCGGCGGCATGTACCAGAAATGGGATGGTCACGAAAATGGCGGCTGGAATCGAGTTACACAGGAACTGATAGATACAGGCACTTACGTAACGGGACAACCTAACCACACGCCACCGGACGCAAATGGCGATGGCTGGATCAACTGGCGAGAGATAATCAATATTGAAACAGGATTCAGCGGTGCAGGTTTTGGCACCAACGTTAATTGTTTTGGAGATTTCCAAGGCTTTGCAGATAGCGGCAGTACCCAGCTGTTCTGTCCTGGACCATTTGACCCAGCAGATCTTGATGAAGGTTCCATACCAACCAGAGATGGCGTCGGCATCTATGGCATCACGCCAACCGGGACCGCGCAATTGGATGGAAGCCAAGTACTCATTACCTATGAAGATCTTTACAAAACAGATGCGTTGACTCTCTATCTTGATTTCATCACGGAATATGACTCAGGGTGGTCTATGACGAACAAGTTTTTCTACGATGAAGTCAAAAGCGCGAACAGTGATGCTTATGGCTTCTCAAAGACGGGTGATAGCTGGCTTTTTGAGTACCAGTTGATCTTCTCTAAGATGTTCGAAAATGATTCTTTCACTGCAAACGTGAGTTTATCCCCATCACTGCGCTATATTGATGCCTTTTATGCCAATGATTTCTTTCACGAAATTTTTGACAGGGTTGACCTGACTGTTGGGTTCAATCCTTCTAGTAGAGTGGGTTCCAACGTGTTGCTTGGACCTGAGCTCGAACCGTGGGGCATTAATGATTTCGCCGAAACAACCCAAATCGGACTTGCTGCGCTAGCTGATGTTAGTTTCGGCAATCTCAATGTAGTATTGGGCGGACGCATTGATAGTGTTGAGATCGATGCAGAAACAGGAGATCCGGCGCGATTCTTCGCTCGAACTGCCGGTGCTGTCGCTTCGAACAGTGATGAGGGCTACTCTTATACTGCGTCTTTGTCTTATAAGATTTCGGACAACATCATTCCCTACGTAACTGTTTCAGAGCAATCTACCGTTCTCTTCGGTACGCACGACTCTATTGAACTCGCATTTGTTGATGCTAATGAGTTTCTCGGAGAGTCGACCATGGAAGAAGCTGGCATAAAAGCTAATTTCCTTGATGGACGACTGTTTGTCGCCGGATCTGTTTTCGAACAAGAACGGATATCGATAAACCAGAACGGCGCGACTGAGTCTAACGAAGCACTCAGGTCAGATGGGTTTGAAATAGAGTTACGAGTAGTCCCTACGGAAAACACATCTATCGTTGCCACGTACACCGATCTTGAGGTAGTAAGAACTGACGTAAATGGTGTCTGGTTCACGTTCCTAGGAGCAGCGGACTTCCCACAACTAGATCCCTCGCTGATCTGGGGTGGGGTCTTTGGCGGTAACGTGATCGTTGATGACGAACCTGCACGAGGTGGTATTCCTGAGACGATCATCTCCCTCTCGGCAACTGCACGTTTTTCTGACGCTTTGTCGGGAGCCATTTCTCTGTCAAGTGTGGATGAGGTTTTTCCTTCACCGACAGGAAATCTAGTTCTGCCAGCATATGACAAAGTTGACTTATCTCTGACCTACGCGACGCCGACGTTTACAGCCAAAGCGTCCGTAAATAACCTCACAGATGAGCAGTACTTTAGGGCAAACTTCCCTGGACTCTACGGTAACCTGGTAGTCCTTCCTGAAAAACCAATTAACTACACGTTTTCAGTGACCTATCGTTTCTGATCCTAGCCCGGGCGCCCTCCAGGGGCGCCCGCTCTTTTTTCTGTCTAGTAATGTCTCCCGAATTAGCTAAGCGCCACTTATTACATGCAAATGAGATCGCGCATCAAGCTGTGGCAGAAGGACACCACCCCTTCGGCGCCGTGTTAGTCGGGCCCGATCAAACCACAATTCTTATCGAGCAAGTCAATATTTCACCCGTGAGACACGCCGAATCTACTTTGCTGTTGCGTATAGAAAATGAGTTCGAGTTTTCTCCAGATCAAAGATGGCAGTGTACGCTGGTAACTACCGTTGAACCCTGCGCAATGTGTGCCGCAACCATGTACTGGTCAAATGTTGGTAATCTCGTTTACGGAATGGAAGAAACCAAACTACTCGCTCTGACCGGTAACCATCCAGAAAATCCGACTATGAGCCTTCCATGCAGGGAAGTATTTTCCCGGGGTCAAAAAGATATAAAGGTTCAAGGCCCCTTTAAGGAACTTTCAGAGCTTCTCATGCGGCCTCACCACGACTTCTGGCATCAGGCCGGGCAATAGCACCAATTGCGTCTCAGCATTCGTTTCCCGCATAGCATGAAGCGAAGCAAGGTTAGGATCATCAAGTCACGCTTCAGCAGCCTCCATGCTCGGGAATTCGATTAGAACAACTCAATTCCATTGGCGATTATCTGAGCGGCGCACAGGTTTTCCTCCGCGCACAAGATAACGCCTTCCGAATTTTTCAACACTTGCAGTGATGGCTGTAATGAAGGAGGCATAAGCTTCAGCATTCACTATCTTATTATCAGCTAGAATATAAGCGGTCACGTGATTTGAGCCGCGTTTAGCTTTGAAAGGATGTGATCTCCCGCAGTTACAGGCGAATAATTAGGCTTTCTACCATCAGCTACGCAACTCGCTAGCGGCGTGACTAGTACTTCGGAATCCGGATCAGTAAAAAACGCAATCGAGTATCTATCACGAAAACCTAACCTTGGGAGTACTCGGTGCTCCGTCGAGGGGTAACGGTCATTGCTCCAAATCTGCATCAGGTCCCCAGTATTAATTACAACTGTACCTTCTATATGCGGTACGTCTAGCCATACGCCTGACGGTAGTTTTAGCTGCAGACCACCGACATTGTCCTGCAATAGAAGTGTAATCGCTCCATAATCGGTATGAGACCCAGCTCCCATTTGCGAGGGTGACGAACATTCGTAACCAAAAGCTGGGTAGTGTAGGTACCGCATCGTTATGTTTTCTCCGCTATGCTTAGCTACAAAATAATCACGATCAGTACCCAAGGCGATCGCGAATATTCTGAGCACGTTGAAGGCGCATTGCTGGCAGTTATCATAAAATTCAAGTGATAGCTGACGATATACTGGATCTGGCCAGGCTCGAGGATCGTCAGCCCTGCCAGTAAGGTTACGCATAGTAAATGTCTCTTTGATATCAGGGTATTGTTTAGGATCGAGCTTCTCTGTCAGGGCTCCCTGATATCCGAAGTTATTACTGGTTCCTTCATATGCATGGTTCATCTTTTTCGAGTTCTCTTCAGAAAAAAAAGACTGGACGACCTCCATAACGGCATCTTTAAGTCCAAAATCCACACCAATATTGCGTGCGAGGACAAAACCAAATCTCCGCAGATTTTCGTCAAGCACCAGCGCCAGCTCTCTCTCATTTCTCAAACTGTCAAAATCGATAATCGGAATCGACATGTGATCGCTCCATAATCTAACGAAAAAGACTTGTGCAATATTCACACCATTTTCGAAAGTGGCTTATAAATTAAAAAACCACTCAAGAGGGAACTGTAACTTCGCCAACAACTCAATCTGGGCGACCACATATGAAAAACTCTTTCATCAATAATTATCCATCAAATTTGAGCGTTTTTGGCAACGTGTAGGGTTTCCAGTTTGTTTACGTACAGCCCAACGGGCTTTATTGAGTTCTATCTTTCATTACACGTGAGGCACCTTCGAGACGCTTCTCCGTGGGTGTTTTGACTACGACATCCAATGCCTGTTACGCGAGCTCACAAGATCTGACGTTGGTAGTTTGCCGGTCATAGAAAAAATGTTACGCAACCGGTCGGACTTTCGAGCATACGTTGAATTTTCTGCTGATCTCCCGCCAGGTTCCGCGAAAAAGATTTTAAACAGCCTCGCTTACGGCGCCTTGTTATCGTCGCACCCAGATTGCGCGCTCTCCCAGGTCTTTTGCGCAAATCAAATTGAATCGATTAAGCGGTTACCCGACATTCAGCACCTAATAAAGGAATTAAAAACTGCGACGGATTGTTTGCTCAACCAAGCTAGTGCCAGGTCGGTAAATGGCAGGGTTACAAATGTACTCGGCAAATCAATCTTGAAGCGCAACAAAAACATCGCGCAACGCATTTCCCACTTATTGCAGGGGGCGGAGGCTGCAGTTCTGTCTGCAGTAGGGAGTGTCTACGGTAAGCAGATGAGGCTTTTGTCTCATAACGGAAGTTGAGATTCCCTGCGTTATTAGTTAATCAGCCTAATTCTCAAGCAGATCAATAGTTGGCCATTCGCGGACCTGCGGCATCCCGCCGCCCAACTTCTCAGTGCTCTTCCTCGTAAAGTTCGTAGAATCCAACGATCTCTATATCAAGCACAATGTCTTTGTCACTCTCGTTGTTGAAGTACCAACCATGTATACCGTTGAATGGTGCTGCCAGCGAGCCCTGACCTTCTGCGGCACTATCGGTCTTATAGATCATGACAGTGCCAGGCTCATCGCCATCTCGGATGGTATGTCCGTGAAACTCTGTGACAAGAAGCTTCGGATCGTCGGCCTGGTTCGTCCATCGGTAGATGATGGTATCGCCGCGATTCATTTGTAACATGTACTCAAGCGACTGTCCTGCAGCCACTTCTACTTGATAGAGCCCCCGGTGCATGTCCTTCGCGGAATCAAAGAACGTACGCTCTGTAAGTGGTATCTCTATCCACTTCACGGGTGCACTCTGGCAACCAGCCAATAGCGCGATACCGACGATTCCAAAAATGGTCATTCTCATAGTTTCTTCCTGCTGTGACTCACAGCGAGCGATCGGTGCGTGTTTGTATGATCAAGAGATGGGTGCGAATAACGAGGCTCTCAGCGCCTCCAGGTATACTCGATTTGTAAGTTCCCCTTGAGTAGACGGTTGCCTTAATGGCGGGCACACTCCCAGCACTGGCTCGAATGATGTGTAGACAACTTCCAGAAGCTTCGAAAAGTCCCGGCACTTCTATAACTACCCAACACCCCCATTGGACTCCTGCCTTGGGGGCTAGTTGCTTGCTGCAAGTGTTAAGTAATCAATATCCAGCAGG
>CENZ01084704.1_pt1 | contig 24369 bp, 15 predicted proteins | sample 361341 | NCBI WGS metagenome assembly CENZ01 (sample SAMEA2619782, study PRJEB7988) | marine metagenome | biome: marine biome (ENVO:00000447); feature: deep chlorophyll maximum layer (ENVO:xxxxxxxx); material: "saline water (ENVO:00002010), including plankton (ENVO:xxxxxxxx)" | depth 50 m
GTCATGTATGGAGGCGGAGGTGACGGCTGGGAGAACGATGATAATGGGACTGAGACCGTTACTCAAACGCTTCCAACAAGCGGCTATCCAAATTACCTTTATATTTCTAAAAACAATATAGTTTATAAAGTAAAAACACCATTCAAAGATGCTAGTGTTGAGGCATTCACCTCAGAGAATGGAGACCCAGGTTATATGATTGAGTCGAACACATCAACAGGTTTTATAACTAAAGTTGACTTGACCCCGACACCGCTTGGACCAGCCTATTCGAAGTTGGATAATCCATTTGAAGGAGCATCGGCATCTGATTCTGCATTTTTTGACGAGGTATATTTTAAAGGCGCAGTAGGATCAGACAACTGGCTCAAGGGATGGACCTATCTTGATGAAATGGGAATTATAGTTGAACAAGAAGAAAGTTTAGTTGCATTAGGTGGAGATATCACAGAAAATACTACTCTTGTGAATGATACAGAATACTACCTCAATGAACAGACTTTTGTTAAGGATGGTGTAACCCTAACCATTGAAAAAGGAACTACAATATATGCCAGATATGGTGCTTATGGCGCTAGCAATCCGGCTCCTGCTTTAGTCATTGAAAGAGGTGCTAAAATAGTTGCTGCCGGAACCAAAGATGAGCCAATCACATTCAAGTCTGAACTAAAATCTGATGACGCAAATTATGGCAATGGAAGAGGTTTATGGGGTGGTCTTGTAGTTAATGGTAGAGCTCCAATATCCAATGCTGGTGGTAGTGCGAATGTTGAAGGATTAACAGGTGTAGCTTACGGCGGATCTGATCCAAACGATGATTCTGGAACTTTGCGTTACGTTAGAGTCTGGAATGGTGGAGCAGTTATTGGTGTTGACAATGAATTGAATGGTATCACACTAGCTGGAGTTGGTCGCGGAACGACCGTTGAATACTGTGAAGTTGCTCTAAATTTAGATGATGGTTTTGAAATGTTTGGCGGAACGGTCGATCTAAAATACTGTTCAGTTATAGGTGTTGGTGATGATGCATTTGACACTGACGGCGGTTATCAAGGTCGCGGACAATTTCTTTTCGTTCAAAGAGCAGCTGACAGTGACCGAGCTCATGAAATGGATAATAGAACCAATGGAAACACCGATTCACAGCCACGCTCCCATCCACGTTTTGCTAATGTTACTATTATTGGAGATAAAGCAAACACCAATGATCTAATTAAACTTAGAGAAGGTTCTGGTGGAGATTTCAGGAACTATATTCTTGTAGGTGGGGGAAATGACGGTATCGAGAATGATGACAACGGTAGTGAATTGGTTACTCAAGATTTGGCAGCAGCTGAAGCATTTGGATATCCAAATTACCTTTACATTTCACCTAACATTGTAATGTATGATGTCGTAGATCCGTTTAAGGATTTTGATCAAAGTGGTGAGACGTTTACTGAAACCTATATAGACAAAGATCCTGGTATTACATATACTATGGGATCGGACGGTCAAGTTGCAAAAGTTAATCCAACGCCAATTTTAGGTGGTGCAGCTTATCAAGATGTTGATAATGTAATTGTAGATAATTTCTTTACTCAGGTTCAATACAAAGGGGCATTTGATAAAAATAACTGGTTAGATGGATGGTCGTGGTTATCAGACACTGAAAGATTGGAAACAGAGGCGTTGTCAGTGGAAGAAGATTTGGTTGCAGGAATACCTAGTTCCTTTGAAATTAAAAACAATTATCCAAACCCATTTAATCCCTCAACCAAAATAAGTTTTGGCTTACCAACACAATCAGAAGTTAAAGTGACAATCTTTAATGTTCTAGGCGAACAGATTATGGAATATAATCTTGGAAACATACAGCCTGGCTTCAGGAGTGTTACTTGGCATGGTAAGAATATGAATGGTGCGCCAGTTCCTTCTGGAATGTACTTCTATCGTGTGAATGCAGGAACTGAATTCAAAATTGGTAAAATGACTTTGCTTAAGTGATTTTATCTTAACTGTTGTAATAAAAAAGGCTCATTTTGTATGAGCCTTTTTTATTTAATACGTGAGTTGTTAATGCTTAATTCAATTATTTGTAAATAAAGCTGAAATTTATAATGATGTGATTGCTCCTACCTTTAATTTCTTGATACAATCAAATACAATTATATTAAAATAAAAATAAATAAAGCATTAAATTGAATACATGAAACCATCAAATTTTATACATCAAATTGAAACTATATCGCATTGGTTGATATATGGATTAGTCCTATTTTTATTTGGTAGTGAAGTAGTTGAAATGTTTGAAACGAGCAATATCACTGTAAAAAATATTTTGACATTTTTTATCTATCTTGAGATTATGCAAATGGTATCCATTTTTTTTGAAACAGGAAAGATACCTGTTCGGTATCCTATCTATATCTCTATGATAGGTTTAGCAAGATATATTATTCTTGAGGATCTGCAGGTCAACGAAGCTTTAGCGATTTCTGGTTCAATATTATTACTTTCTATCGCTCTAGTTGCTCTAGCATATAGGAATAAAATAGTTAAATCTACAGGAGAAAATGTAGATTCTGTTTGATGGTTAGTTGCGTAAAGGTTTTCCAGTCTTAAGCATATGCCTAATTCTGTCTTGCGACAACTTTTCACCAGTTAAGGATACAAAGGCTTCTCTTTCAATATCTAATAGATATTGCTCATCAACAGATTTTGTAAGTCCAGCTTTATCTCCACCAGTTAAAATATAAGCAAGTTTCTTCGCAATAAATTCATCGTGCTCTGATATTTTTCCCTGAGCTTTAAACCCCTTAACAACCATCGCGATTGCTGTTCTACCACCTGTTCCAGGTAACTTTAAATCATCGCGGAATTTTGGAGGTTCGTAACCTTCATCAATTAATGATAGAGCTTTGTCTTTTGCGGTTTTAATTCTCTGATCATTATTTAAAATGATTGTATCAGACTTTAAGAGGTAGCCTAGATGTTTAGCTTCATCAGCGCTAGAGGATACTTTCGCAAAAGCAATTGTTTCAAATGCCTTTTGGGACACTTGAAAAGCATTTAGTCGTCCTGATCCACTATTTTCTGTTAGGTTCAATAAAATTCTTAAATTGCCTCCAGCTCCAGGAACAAGTCCAACACCAATCTCAACTGCACCCATATACAATTCACCCAAAGCAACGCGATGCACGGCAGGGGCTGAGATCTCAAATCCCCCTCCTAATGCCATATGGTGTGGGGCAGCAACTACAGGTGCTTTTGAAAACCGAACTCGCTGCATAAGGTCTTGGAATTGTTTGAGATCATTATTGATTTTATCAAAATCTTTAGCGTCAATAACTTGAATCATATTAGCAAGATTAGCGCCTGCACAAAAATTTGCACCCTCGTGACCAATTACTAAAGCTTTGTATTTTCCCGCGTCCAGTAAATCCATAGCGTCGTTCATTACTTCTCCCATGGAACTGTCAATAGGATTAAGGGTTGGTTGTAAGGCTGAATGAAATTCTACATTTAACACGCCATCACCAAGATCAATTAAACTAGCACTCCAATCCCTTTTGATGAGATTATTTCCGGATTTCTTAAGACTAAGGTTGATCACTTTAGGATCATCTTCGGTTGTTTTTACCGATGAGCTTAGTACATCATAATAGGTGCGTTTTCCATTTGTTAATTCATAGAATGTTTCTCTTCCTGAAGAAAGCATATCATCCACCCAGCTAGGTACATTCTTGTTTTCTTTTTTCATGCGGCTGACCGTTTCTTGTACACCCATAGCGTCCCAGACTTCAAACGGTCCAAGCTCCCACCCGTATCCCCATTTCATTGCGTTATCAATATTGATAATATCGTCGCTGATTTCAGGGATTCGGTTTGCTGAATAGATGAGGGAGTCTGCTGTTATCTCCCAAAAAAACTTTCCAGATTTATCATCATTAAATGCTAGCGATTTAATTCTATCTGCAACTTTTTGGAATCCTTTAGCAGCGCGATACCCATCGAATAGTACTTTTTTCTGCGCTTTGTACTCTCCGGTTTTAAGATCGATTGATAGAATACCATCGTCCGTTTTTTTATAAAAACCTGCTTTTGATTTTTGCCCTAAACGTCCATCGTCAATTAAACTTTGAAGAATGTCAGGCGCTTTTAATGTTTCTCTTGCTTCATCATCCACAAGATTATCGTAGCTTGTCGAAGAAACATTGGATTGAACATCAAGACCAACTATATCAACAGTTCTAAAAATACCACTTTTTGGCCTTCCTACGATTGTACCGGTTAATTTATCGACTTCTTCAACAGAAAGCCCCATATCAATTGCAAGCTTAATGGCATTATTTGCTCCATGGACTCCTATTCGATTTCCAATAAAGTTTGGGGTGTCTTTTGCATGAACAATTCCTTTGCCTAAAATATCTTCACCAATTGAAGACAATGTCTCGTAAACACTTTTATCAGTTTTTGATCCTTTTACTAATTCAAGAAGTCGCATATAGCGCGGTGGATTAAAAAAATGGGTTATTAAAAAACGTGATTTTAAATTTTCTGGCAATACTGTGATCAGATCCTCAAGTGGAATACCCGATGTATTGGAGCTGATTATTACCGAATCTTTTAAATGGGGAATAATATTTTTGTATACCGTATGTTTTATTTCAAGATTTTCCGCTACCGCTTCAATTACAAGATCAACGTCTTTAAGCTTCTCAAGGTCAGCGTCATAGGTGCAGGCGGAAATGAGCTCGGCATTTTTAGGTTTATAAAGCGGGGCAGGGCGTAGTTTTGTAAGTGTATCAACTCCGCTTTTTGCAAGCTCAGAATTAATATCAAAAAGTAAAGCAGAAATTCCCGCATTGCTAAAATGCCCTGCAATTTGAGCACCCATTGTGCCAGCGCCTAGCACTGCAACTTTTTCTATCCTGTTTTCCATTATTATGTTCTTTTGATTATTGTTGCTATACCTTGACCGCTGCCAATACACATTGTAGCTAACCCAATAGATGTATTTTGTTGTTCCATGACGTTGATAAGAGTTGTTAGAATTCGAGCACCTGAACATCCCAATGGATGCCCCAAAGCAATGGCTCCGCCATTAAGGTTTATCTTGTTTTGATCCCAGCCCCCTTTTTTGATAACATACAATGCTTGGGCCGCAAAAGCCTCATTCAGCTCGATAGTTTCAACGTCATCCATAGTTAGTTTTGCTTTTTTTAATGCTTTTTCAACGGCAGGTAGCGGCCCCATACCCATCCTGTCCCAATGAACACCCGCAATTGCTCGAGATACAATCTCTGCTCTAGATTTTAAATTATTATTTTCGCAGAATGTTTCACTTCCAATTAATAATGCAGAAGCGCCTACAGAAATAGGACTACTGGTTGCAGCGGTAACCGACCCATTTTCAAGGAAAGCAGGGCGCAGGCTCTTAATTTTTTCTTCGTCTGGCTCTCGAGGTCCATCATCCTTTACCACGTTCGATTCACCATTAACATCTATTGGAATTAGCTCTTTATCAAATCTACCTGCCTGATACGCATTCAGAGCTTTACGATGCGAGTTCATAGCAAATTCTTCCTGATCTTCACGTGAAATATCTAAATCATTTGCAAGGTTCTCTGCTGTCTCTCCCATACCTATATAAAATTCCTGCTCAGCAAGATCTGGATGAAAATCTGGAGCAAAACCGCCCATAGGAACTGAGAACATATCCTCAATACCAGCTGCAATTCCAACATCAATATCACCGCACTCTGCAGATGTACTTAATTGATGCGCAGCATCCATAGATGAACCGCAAAAGCGATTAATTACCTTACCCGTTGATTCAATGGGTAGTCCAGCCAACACTCCTACCGATTTTCCTATAATATGTCCTTGGGGGCCTTCAGGGTAAGCGCATCCAACTACAACATCTTCAATCATTTCAGGTTTGATAGCTTCATTTCGAGCAAGCAGTCCTTTTATAACTTGCGCGGTCAGGTCATCCGGACGAACGCCAATCATTTCACCATTTTTTAATCCAATGGGTGAACGTACTGCATCGATTATAAATGATTTACTCATTTTAGCTCCTAATAGGGGTACTTTTTTTGTTCAAAAATGTATTCAGCGATATTACGTTTTAACTGAACATTATTAGTAGAAAGACGCATTCTTTTTTCAAATTTACTTAGTTTGGACAGTGTTTCTTCAGATACAGACCCATCGTGAAGTGAATTTAATATGGAATGTGTTTTGGTAATAATTCTATCAATCATTTCAGATACAAATACCTTTGAAATATATTTAGTAGATGAAATTGGCTTATCAGAATCCATAATTTTTTTTGTACGAATCAAGGTGCTTTCAGAGGTATAAATATCAGTGAAGATATCAGCTAGCATTTCCATAATTTGATGCTCGTTTTTTAGATCTTGACCAAAAAATACAAGAGACTCGTTAAATAAATACAGACCTAATTTTTTTGCAGTTTCAACGGAATCAAATTCTTTGCCAAATTCAGAATTATCGCTAGATGGTTCTTCATTCAGAAAAGAATCAATGTTTCGAATAGCATCTCGAAACGGCAATTCTTCTGTTAGGGCTTTCTTCATCATAAATCCAGTTATTATCTGTCTATTGATCTCATTTGTGCCTTCCCAGATTTGATTGATACGATCATCTCTATAGGCAGGAGCTAAAGAATATTCCTCTAAGTAGCCATATCCTGCTAGTACCTGCAAACCTTGATCAATAACCCAATGACTACAGTCGCTACCAAACACCTTAACCATTGAGGTTTCAATGGCATATTTTCCCATTGCTTCACCCATTTGGATATAATAGTCCGGAGTATCTTTATCAATAAGGTCAATTTCGTCCTGAAGAAGACCTATAGTGCGATAAATCATGCTATCGGTAGCAAAAGTAAGAATTGCCATTTCGGCAATCTTTTTTTGTATAGCGTCAAATTTTGATATAGATGATCCAAATGCTTTTCTATCAAGTGCATATTGTGAAGCAGTAGTTATTGCTTGCTTAGATCCGCCCAGGCATGAACAGCCAAGTTTGAAGCGACCAATATTCAAACAGTTAAATGCAATCGTTGCACCTTTACCTACTTTGTATAACAGATTTTCAGCAGGAACTTTAGCGTCTTGAAAAATGAGTTGAGCGGTAGATGAGCCTTTCATACCCAGCTTATTTTCTTCCCTACCAATCGAAAAACCTTCAGTACCTTTTTCGAGGATAAATGCACTGAACTTATTTCCATCAACTTGAGCGAACACGACAAATACATCAGCTATTCCACCATTAGTAATAAACACTTTTTCACCGTTTAAAATATAATGTTTTTTATCTTCCGTTAATCTTGCAGAAGTCTTTGCTTGAGTAGCATCAGAGCCTGAGGAAGGCTCGGTAAGACCATATGCGCACACAAACTCCCCTGATGATATTTTGGGTAAATATTTCTTCTTTTGCTCATCGGTTCCAAACCATACTATAGGAAGTGACCCAATGCCTGTTTGCACGGCCCACGTAACCGCAAAGGACGGACTTTGAACTAGCGCCTCAGCAACAATTGCTGAAGTAATTTTATCCAAATCAATCCCATCATACTTTTCAGGAATATCAATTCCAAGCAATCCTAATTCGCCAAGTTCTTTGAGAAGTTCAATCGATAAATCTGGATCATATTTTTCTATCTTTTCTTTCTGAGATAGAACCCTTTCTTTATCAAAATCCATCACCATTTTATGTATTTCAGAATGCTCCAAGTTAAAGTCTTCTCTGGTAAATATTGAAGTATCGTTGATAGGATCTAGTATAAACTGACCCCCAGTTTTTTGAATAGTATCTTTTTTATTCATTCCAGTTTCTAAGCGTTTGTTATCTTGTAAATAAGTTAAACAGGGAAAAGCATTTTTCACATCTTAATATGTGTTTATATAAAATTTTTTAAAAATAAATTGACATAAATAAAGAAAGTTCTTACTATTGATAATGAGATTAAGTCTCATTATCTTAATCTTATGTTTTCGAAGCATGTATATTGAATAGCCTTTGGTTAAAACTCCACTTCAGTCCTTCCAAGGGCTATTCTTTGTTCATTGAAATAAAACTAAATATTTAAAATTAAAGGGGTAGGAATGAAAAGATTCATTCAATTATCATTATTATTATGTTTGTTCACAATGATTTGTGCTCAGTCCTCAATTGTTGGTCGTGTTGTTGATCAGCATGAGAACGAACCTATAGCAAACGTTAATATCTATTTGGCAAATTACGATATAGGTGCATCAACAGACTCTGAAGGCTACTTTCGTATCGATTTACCAAAAGACTTCTCAGATCCTACCATTGAATTAACTGCGATAGGCTTTTCTTCTTTAAGTAAAAAAATCGAGATGGACGATTTGAACAGTGGAATTCTTTTTAAAATGGAATCAAAAGTTATTGAAATGGATCCAATTAATGTTATTAAAAACCTTTCTAGAATTACCAATCCTTTTTTGAGATCTCCTGGTTCAGTTGATAAGATTACAAGCTTAGACATTAAAAAATTTAATGATACAGACGTGAATAGAATGCTTGGAAAGATTCCTGGTATTTATATTCAAGAGGAAGACGGATTTGGACTTAGACCTAATATTGGAATGAGAGGATCTGGAGTTGAGAGAAGTTCAAAAATAAATATGATGGAAGATGGAGTGCCAATTTCGCCAGCACCATATTCTTCTCCAGCAGCTTATTACTCCCCTACTGCAGGGAGGATGTATGCTTTAGAAGCTAGAAAGGGATCCTCACAAATAAAATATGGACCGCACTCTACAGGCGGAGCTCTTAATTATGTCTCAACTCCTATCCCTGAAAAATTTGAATCTAATTTTAATTTAAATACCGGTAACTATGAATCAATGATGCTTAACGCAAATGTAGGCTCATCAAACTCAAAATACGGATATTTATTTGAGATTCTTCATGATGAAAATAGTGGATTTAAAAATATTGATTTTAGTAATAATGGAACTGGTTTCAACAAGATTGATTTAATGGGAAAATTGAGATATAAATCAAAACTTTTCAAGCAATATCCGAGTGTAATTGAGCTTAAAGTCAGCTCAACAAACGAAATAAGCAACGAAACCTACCTTGGGCTCACGCAGAAAGATTATGAAAAGAATCCCTACGCACGTTATGCAGCCTCTCAAAAAGATCAAATGAATGCTGATCATTCCCAAGTATCCCTCACTGGATCTTTGCAGATTTCAAAAAACATGAACTTTTCACTAATTGGCTATCGTAACGATTTTAGTAGAAATTGGTATAAGCTTTCAAAGGTTAATGGCAAGTCAATTGGATCGCTATTGAATGAGGGCAATGAGAGTTCAAATTATAAATATTTATCTACATTTGAAGCCCCGGATAATACTTACGACATTAAAGCTAATAATCGAGAGTATTATTCAAAGGGTATTCAGTTGGTCACAAACATCAAGCTAGATTTTTTAGCAGATCATGACATTCTAATGGGGTTAAGAACCCATGAAGATGAAATGAATAGATTTCAAAAAGTTGATAAATATGGGATGAACGAAGGAAAGCTTAAAGTGTCAACATCTGGCACTTGGGGTATTGGTTCAAAAAATAATAGACTAGACAATGCTAGAGCCCAATCAATTTTTATCGAAGATCAATTCAAAATAAGAGACTTTGTGGTAACCGCTGGTGTTAGATACGAAAAAATTGCATTAAATAGAAATGACTGGAAAGGAGATATTAGCGGATCTAATAAAAGCTGGAACGACCCCAAAAGAGAACTTTCTCCAACTCAAAAAAAGAAAAATATAAATATTTTGATTCCTGGGTTGGGGGTCAACTATAGCATCAATTCAAAGATTGAACTGTTAGCTGGTATTCACAAAGGATTTTCACCACCAGGACCCGGTAGCAATGAATCAGAAGAAATTAAACCTGAAGAAAGTATTAATCTTGAAACCGGAATTAGTTACACTAATAATTCTGATAAATTTAAAGCGATTTATTTCAATAGCGCGTATTCAAACCTTCTTGGTGATGATACGCAGTTCGCAGGTGATGGAACATATGATCAATTTAACGCTGGTAAAGTAAATATTTACGGTTTAGAGCTTTCTATGTCGAAACTCTTAAAATATAACAAGCTTTTCATACCTATTAACCTTAGCTATACTTATACCAAATCGGAGTTTCTAACCTCATTTGAAAGCTCTTTTGATGCTTGGGGCTCTGTACAGTCTGGTTACGAACTACCTTATTTACCATCAAACTTAATTTATGGCGAAATAGGAATGATTGGAACTAAAGCTAGTGCTTATTTTAGAATGAAAAAAATTAGTAAAATGAGAACAGTCGCAGGTACAGGCGCCTTTGATATTGAGAACGTAACTGATGATTTGAATCAATTTGACTTGCTTGGGCAATATAAAATTAACAGTAATTCTAATTTATTTATTTCTATAAAAAACCTTACTAATTCTAAATCTGTTGTTTCCAGAAGACCAGCTGGGCTTCGACCAACAATGCCTAGAACTATTACCCTTGGCTTGCGTTTAAACATTTAATTAAATTATTAAATAGTTTAACAATATTGATTAACCATATTAAATGTATGGTGTGATTTTGAGGTAATATGATAAATGTAAGAATTCTATTATTTAATGCACTTCTCATTGTGAGCTGCTCTAATTCATTGTCTGTAGAAAGCCTAAATAAGAATGAATATGAAATAACCCAAGACAGCATTATGAAACATATCAAGTATCTTTCAAGTGATGAGCTTGAAGGAAGATATCCGGGTTCTCCTGGTTCTGAACTTGCAATTAAGTATATTAAAAACCACTATACCAGTCTTAAGCTAAATCCATTCAAAGAGAATAAATTTTTAGACTTTTTTGAATTCTCTGATATTAGAGGAAATTCAATTTCCGTTCCTAATGTTGTGGGTGTAATCAATGGTAACAACAAAAATTATAGAGATGAAGTTATTGTAATTGGAGCTCACTTTGACCATCTTGGAATGGGGGGAAATCATTCCGGATCTTTAGAATTAAATTCAAATGAAATTCATAACGGAGCTGACGATAATGCTTCAGGGGTATCTGGCCTTTTAGAATTAGCAAAAAAATTATTTTCAAATAAAAGCAAGCTTAATAGGTCAATCGTCTTTGTTGCTTTCAATGCTGAAGAGCAAGGGATTTTCGGATCTAAGTCATTTGTGAAAAGCTCGTTCTTTGATTCAAAAAAAATAGTTTCAATGATAAATCTTGACATGATAGGACGCATGAAGAACTCAAATCTTTATATTTCCGGGACAGGAACTTCTCCAATCTTTAGCTCTATGCTCGACAGCGTAGCATTGAATCATAATTTAATTTTAAATAAGAATCCTGATGGCTTTGGTCCTAGTGATCATGCAAGTTTTTATGTTAATGATATACCCGTTTTATTTTTCTTTACTGGCGCCCATTCTGATTATCATCGACCAAGCGACGATTGGCAAAAAATTAATGCCAGGGGTTTAAAGATGTCTCTAGATATGATTTATGATGTTGCAATTGCAATAGATCAGCTTGAAACTGCACCTCAATTTTCAGAATCTGGCCCCAAATCTCCACAACAATCTCAGCAAAATTTAAAAGTTACCTTTGGCATAATGCCATCTTATGGGGCTGATAAAAAAGGTTTAGGGGTTGATGGAGTAAGAAAAGATGGCCCAGCAGGAAAAGCTGGATTAATCAAGGGTGATATCATTTCTGAAATTGACGGAAAACCGGTCAATGATATTTATGGATATATGGAAGCTTTGAAAGATCTTGAGCCAGGAGGAAGTTCTGTTTTGAAAGTTATACGTAAAGACTCTCTCATTTTGCTAACCATAAAATACTAGGAAAACATTTTGACTAAATTTTTTAATTATTTTGTAGTTATAGGAATCACTTTAGGAGTATTAACATTGATGAGGTGGAATGCTCTTAATAATTATTCCAACTTTGCAGACGGCACCTCAAATAAATTCATAGAAGATGGTGAGCGTCATTTTAAAAACCTTCGGCAGTTAACTTTTAGCGGTGAAAACGCAGAGGCATATTTTAGTCCAGATAGCAAAGAATTAATTTTCCAAGCTCATGATGGGGAAGGGAAATGTGATCAGATTTATACGATGGACTTGAAGACTGGAGAAATTAAAATGGTCTCAACGGGCAAGGGTGTTACAACATGTGCATTTTTTCTTTACCCCAATAAAAACAAATTTGTTTATGCATCTACCCATCACAAAAATGATAATTGTCCTCCAAAACCTGATATGAGCAGAGGGTATGTATGGAAATTGTATGAAGACTATGATGTATTTAGTTCCAATAGAGCAGGGTCAGAAATTAATCAATTAACTTCAGAAAATGGTTATGACGCCGAAGCTACAGTATCTATGGATGGAAGTAGGATCGTTTACACTTCTATTTCATCAGGGGATCTTGAAATATGGACTATGAATACTGACGGCACCGATAAGAGAATGCTTACGAACGAACTTGGATATGATGGAGGTCCATTTTTTAGTCATGATGGTAAAAAAATTATATGGCGTGCATATTATCCTCAAACAGATGAAGAAATCAAAGACTACAAATCACTAATAAATCAAAGTATGATCCGTCCAATGAATTTGCAGATTAGAACAATGAACTCAGATGGGACAAATAAAAAACAAATAACCTTTAATGATGGCGCAAATTTTGCTCCTTACTTCTTTCCGGGAGATGAGAGAATTATTTTTTGCTCCAATATGGCTGACCCAAAAGGAAGAGATTTTGATCTCTGGGCAGTGAATACAGATGGTACAAATCTAGAACGAATAACTTACTTTAAAGGTTTTGATGGATTTCCAATGTTTAGCCCAGATGGTAAATATTTTGTTTTTGCATCCAATAGAAATCAATCAAAAAAAGGTGATACAAATATCTTTATCGCTGAATGGATATACTGACATTTCATTATAGTATATCGATTTAAATCGTTTAAATAATATCAAATATATTGCCTTGTATATACTGTTTGTTTTAAAATTCGAACCATGATTCGAAATATAATCATATAATTCGAAATATAATACAATATGATATCTGATAGACAAGCAAAAGAGCGAGAGTTTCGAAAGGAACAAATCCTAAAAGGAGCCCTAAAGGTTTTTAAAAAACAGGGCATAGAAAAATCAACTATGGATGAAATCGCAAAGCAATCAGACTTTGGCAAAGCGTCTTTATACTATTATTTTAGCTCAAAAGAAGAGATTTTCGTTGAGCTTCTAGATAGAGGCTGGAAAATGATTTGGGAATCAATTGAGCCAGTCATCCATGATCGTGATAATCCAAAAGATACATTTATTAATACACTAAATATCATTGGCGGTCTTGTCAGGAATGAGCCAGTCCTTTTTGAGTTTTTATTTACTGCTCCAAAAGCAATTGCTATGAATCCGAATGAAAAAAATATCGAATGGAAAAAATATCAATCAAAAATGTATAGCGTTTTACAAAGTTTGCTCGAAGAAGGTATCGAAAAAAATGAATTCCCTAAGATGCGCCCTGATCTTTTGATGAGAGCCATTGGTGGGTTATTTCATGGTTTATTTTTCTTAGGTAATGAGAAAAAACCGATGTCACGCGAAACTATGGAAGAATTTATTACTACATTTATTGGGAACTACGCTACTTCTTAAATATATAATTGAAATTTGAGCGGGGGAACATATCAAATTAATAATTAAATATTTTTCATACATAATCTTAATATATTTTGTGCGCACTGTTTTTGTGTTGAGCGCCCTGTCTTTGTTGTTTGGATCAAGTTTCGATGATAAAGTAACGGGGAGAGTTTTTGATAGCTCTTCAAAAAACGCTATCTCCAATGTTAACATTTATTTTCCCCAAGAAAAAGTTGGCTCAACTACCGATTTAAATGGGAATTTTCAGATAGAGCATAAATTTGATTTCCCTACTACTATGGAGGTTGCACATATTGGATATCAAACACTCTATCAAATTATAGATAAGAATTCAAGCATTGATATTAATCTTGCGCTAAAAAAAACTTTTATTAAAATGGATGAATTGGTTGTTACCGCAACCAGAACAAAGAAGCTGCACAGCGATGTTCCTATCGCCACCGAAGTAGTTTCAAAATCTGAAATAGATCGCTCTGGTGCTCTGACGGTTTCTGAATTATTATCTCAGCGCTCCGGCGTTAGTCTTCAAACCTCTGTTGAGGGTGGCTCTGTTTTGAATTTACTCGGTTTAGATTCTAGATATATTCTTATTTTAAAAGATGGGCAGCCAATAAACGGTAAATTTAATAACAGGGTTTCGCTTGATCAAATATTGACACAGAATGTGGAGAAAATTGAAATTGTAAAAGGTCCTAGTTCATCGCTTTATGGAAGCGAGGCAATGGCTGGGGTTATAAACATAATTACTCGCAACCCTAACCCCACTAGAAAATTGATTGCATCATTTAGGAATAACAATACTGAACACAAAATTCGAAACGATGGGCTTATAAACGGTTCAAATAATTTAAATCTATCATACATTCAACCAATTGAAGATTTTAACATTAAGTTGAATCTCAATACCGATAAAATAAATACTGACAAGTCAATCGAATTAATAGATATCGATCAAATAAATAAGGATTTTATTAATGCATCAATTGATTGGAAAACAGTAAATAAGAATATTTTCTCTTTAGAATTAGATGCTTTTAATCAAAAAGAGAAAGGCGCATCAAAGCTGATGAATACTCAAACAAAGATTGAGCGAAAGAATTTCGTTTTTACACATAGTAGAACAAGCTTCTCACAATCAATTATTGCAAGTACGTATGGAAGAAATTATGTCCAAAATAGGCCTTGGGGCGAACTTGTCAAAGACGATAAGACCTCAGAAGATTTTATTGAATACGAAGCACTTTATAATACAAAAGTTGGAAGATATGATTTTAACTCAGGATTTGAAGTTCATCAGGCAAGCTATCAAAGTGATAGAATTAGAGATGGTAAGCAAGAAGTGGTAAATACCAGCATATTTTTTCAATCTGACATTGATGTAGCACCTGATTTGAATATAATTGCCGGTATAAGAAATGATAATTACAATGAATACGATTCCGTTATAAATCCTAGAATAGGTATAATGTATAAATTTAAGGATTTTTGGAAATTAAGAACAGCCTGGGGAAAAGGATATCGAGCCCCATCATTCATGGAAAGATATATTGATTGGAATCATATACAGTTTAATTATTCTGTCTTAGGCAATATAAAACTAAAACCTGAACGGTCTAACGGTATTACAATCGGTCTAGATTATACAAATCCAGCAAAATATCAAATGAGCTTAATGCTTTATAGGACAAGGTTTAAAAACTTGATTAATGATTATGTGGTAAACCCCGGAACTTTAAGCTATCAAAATATCAAATCGTCTGTTTTTTCAGGAATAGAGCTATTATGTCAATGGAAAATATCTGATTCATGGGACAGTAGATGGGGAGCAAATTTGATTAATAATAAAGATAGCAACGGTAAACCTATACCCAATACAATGCCATTATCCATCAATGGAAAAATTAGCTATCTTTCATCTTTGAATTCTATTAAGACAACAATTACAGCTAAATGGGTAGCACCTCACCGTCCTCAAGAATTTGATCCAATTTCAGGTTTATTTATAACGTCAGAAAACAAGATTAGCGGACACTCATTAATTAATATTATAGCTTCAAAAAAAATCTTTAACAACTACAATATTCGTATTGGTTTAAATAACTCAACAAATTATACGAACATGCGATTTGGGCCATTTGTTGGGCGAAACATATTTCTAGAATTTTCAACTAAAATAATATAAAGGGGAAAAAATGAAGAAACTAATTAATCTGCTTCCTTTAATGGTCGCTTTTTTAATTGTCTCATGTGAAGATAAAAATGATGACAATAAGAATGAGCTCGCTATTAATGAAATAACAACATCAAATGTTAGTGAAGGAGCTTATTACTTTAATTTAGGTGATGGTGTGCAAAATTCAGATTCATGGCACCTAGCTTATGACAACCTGGATGCTGGAGGAGGGTTTTCTATGCCAAGCTTTAGCTTAAGTAATAGTTCAATGCTTGCAGTAGAAAGCACAATGGACTTCGAAGCGATTGAAGTATCACCTGCACAAAATGCGTTTTCACCAGAAAATGGAAGAATGCAGTACGGAGGTGCAAATGCTGCTTTAACATATAACATGACATCGCATCAAGTTGGAGTTTCAAATGATACTTATATCATTTATGATACTGTAACTCATAAGGTATACAAAGTTCGCTTTGATGATTATAGTGGTGGTGTGGTTGTTTTTAGGTATGCTAAGCTAAACTAGAGCGTGCATTGGTAAATTTGGGGGCTAAGCGATGCTTAGTCCCCAAATTATCTTTATAGATAAAAATAAAATTATCCCTTCAATTAACTTTAGTAAGTTTAAAAAACATATACTAAGTTTTTCACGTTAACAGCCTTATTATTGCAGGGAAGTTTGTGAAAATCAAACACAGTACCCGCTACTGTAATCGCTAGAAATATTTTATTTTTGCCATTCGTTAAGAAGAAGGCGTAAATATTTTGTTAAGCGTAAGTCAGGATATCTGGATTATAAAGCTATTAAAAAAACTAACTTTCGGGATAAGGGTTAATTAGCATTAATTCAAAAGAATCCCTTAATTAATTAAGGATAATCAAATGAAAAAACTTTTTCTTGTTTTAGCAGTCATTTTAGCCGGCTGTGAAGATAGTAGCACCAAAAATGAATCTTTGGATTTAACATTTATTTCTACTGAAGGTAATTTTGGATCAAGCAATGGATCGGTCTCGGTTTTTCGTAGCGGAAAACTAATTCAAGAAGTAAGAGATATTGGTGATGTAGTTCAATCTATTCTGGTTCATAATGAAAAACTGTTTGTTTTGGTAAACAATAGCCATCTTATTAAGGTTTTCCAAATAAGTGATGATGGTCTTGAGCTTCCCGGTATTTCAGTTTCAACGGAAGGCTCGAGTCCAAGAGAAATGGTTGTGGAGAATAATAAACTTTACTTCACGAATTACTATACTCAGGATGTTAAGGTGTTAAACCTTTCAACTTACTACATTGAAGATTCCATTCCATTGGATGGTTTGCCTGAATCGATTGTATCAGATGGAACTAATCTTTGGGTTGCGATCAATATGAACGCAGACTATAGTTCTGCTAGCTCAGTTGTTAAAATAAATATTGAATCAGGAAAAGTAGCTAAAGATTACGAGGTTGGAAAAGGTCCACAGCAACTTTTAATCGATGGAGATAATTTGTGGGTTTCACGTACTCATTACAGCACAGATTTTTCTGAAACATACTATGGCACTAGTAAAATAAATATGCTAAGTGAAGCTATTGCTATTCTTGATTATGGTAAAGGCGCAGTTTGCGGTGGTGACGTATTCAAGTTTGATAGCCGCGCTTTTAGAACTTATAACGGAGGAGCTGCTCCATTAAATGCTGATTTATCGTTGCAGTCACTTGCTAAAATTGGGTCTTATAATTCCAATCATCTATATTCAGCAAATGGGTTTGATGAAAAATTATTCCTTGGTGTTACAAGCGACTACACAGCTCCTGACACAGTCTTTGTTCATAATAATTTAGGTGAACTCGAAGAGGAGCTTATTGTTGGTGCTTCGCCTGGAGACTATGCGATTTATAAAGTAAAATAGATAACTGTTTTACTTTTTTAGGATTTCAAGCTGCCTGTATTTTTCTTTGTATTTTGAATACAGGCTCTTGTGTCTATCGCCCATATCTATCTTTTTACCTTGAATGAAAGCTTGAATTATATTTGTGCGTATTTCAAGTGGGTCCCCATCTGAAATAAATAGGGTAGCATCTTTGCCTTCCTCTAAGGATCCTACTTTCTTATCGATTCCTAAAATTTCAGCAACCGATAAAGTTACAGCTCGAAACGCAGCTTCTTTTGGTAATCCATAGGAAGCTGCCAATGAAGCCTGATAAGGTAGATTTCTGATTTGTTCTGCTCTTCCCGCATATCCATAATCAGAAATACAAAACTGTACTCCTTTTTCATACAAAATCGAAGGGGTCTTGTAAGCCTGATCGTAATCCTCAAACCTTCGAAAAGGAAGAGATGTCACACCTTCATATATGACAGGAATTCTGTTTTTCACTAAGAGTTCAGTTGTGCGCCATGCGTCCTTACCACCAACTATTACTATCTCTAGATTATGTCTATTGGCCCAGCTAATAGAACCTTCAATTTGTCTTACTTCGTTTGCATGAATAAAAATTGGAAGTTTCTTTTCTACATAGGGAATCATGCTTTCCCAGCGAAGATCTTCATTGTGATAGTTTTCAGCTAGTCTTGATTTGGTTTTTCTAAGTCTAGCGTACGCCCTAGCATCTTTTATCATTTTTTCTAAATCATCTAATTGTTGCTTTGCTGCTTTTAATCTTTTTTTATCGCTATCAGTTCTAGCGCCTGAATTCATATTTGGCCAATTAATATGAAGACCGCTGGGAAAAGAAAGGGTGGCGTTCTCCCAAGTCCAGCCATCAAGCATCATTACAGATGATTGTCCAGATACTAAGCCTGAAGCTGGTATTACATTTGCAATTAAAATTCCATTTGATCTTGTCGTTGGTATGATTTCTGAATCAGGATTGAAAGCAACATTGGTGCGCACATTAGGATTAAAATCTCCCCGCTCAGAATGATCATTAGTAACCGCTACAGCATTAATTTCAACCAATCCTAAGCCCGAAACAGCGGCAATCATCCCTGGATAAACATGCTTACCTTTTAAGTCAATAACTTCACAATCTTTTGGGGGAGTTATATATTTCGCAATACGAATAATTTTACCTTTATTGAAAAGAATAGATCCTTCAATCACACCATTTGAAATTGTATGAATAAAACCATTTTTCAATATGATGGGGTTTTTTTGTGGAGGAGCAGGAATCTGCTCATTTGCAAATAATGAAACAGTTAGCAAACAACCAATTAGTAAGTTTTTCATTATTAATGACCTCCTTCATGATTATGACTATGATCATGGTCATTGTTACAGGTATGGTATTTATTTGCGTCTTCACTGTCCGGAATTATTATGCTACTGCCTGATTCACTGCTGACTAATATTTTTTGAATGAGATCATTTCTAAGTTTTTGATCCCTTTCCCTGTAGTACACGTCTTTCTTTTGTGAAAAATATTGTTTTCCATCTAGCCATGTTTCTTCGCAGACGGTATAGTTTGAAAGTGGGTGACCCGACCATAGTACAAAATCGGCATCCTTACCAATTTCAAGAGAGCCCACATACTTATCAATTTTAAGCTGCTTGGCGGGGTTTATTGTAACCATCCTCAGCGCTTCTTCTTCCGATAGACCTCCATACTTGACTGCTTTTGCAGCTTCAAGGTTCATGCGTCTAGCAAGCTCATCACTGTCAGAATTAAAAGATACGTTTACACCTACGTTTGCCATTAAAGTACCATTAAAAGGAATCGCATCAATTACTTCAAATTTATAGGCCCACCAGTCTGAAAAGGTTGAAGCGCTTGCACCGTGCTCCACAAGTCTTTCTGCAACCTTATAGCCTTCTAAGACATGCTGAAATGTTCCCATCGTAAAGCCAAAATCTTCAGCAATTCGAGTAAGCATCAGTATTTCATCCTGGCGATAGGAATGCGCGTGAACAATACGTTTTCCATTTAATATTTCAACTAGGGCATCCAGCTCTAAATCGCGTCTCGGAGGTAATTTTGTGCGTTGCAGTTTTGCATCTTTATTGTATGTATTCCATAGCTTGTTATAGTCTCTCGCAGCGGAAAATGCATCTCTTATAACTTGCTCAACACCCATTCTGGTTTCTGGGTACCGACCATAGGATCGTTTTCGTTTAACATTTTCACCTAAGGCGAATTTTATAGCTTGAGAGGCTTCATTGAAAATTAAATCATTTGAAAAACTACCCCATCTTAGCTTCATAACAACGCTTTGCCCACCAATCGGATTAGCGGAACCATGCAATAAATTTATTGTGGTTAGGCCTCCAGCAAGAGCACGGTACATTGCTATATCATTCGGGTCAATTACATCCCGCATTCTAACTTCAGCGGTAACGTTTTGAAATCCTTCGTTTATAGATTCTCCGGCCATGTGGCTGTGCGCATCAATTAATCCTGGAGTAATGTGTTTGCCTTTTCCATCAATTATAATTGCATTTTTATCGTTGAGATAAATATTTTTGGCAATTTGTTTAACTTTTCCATTTTGGAAAAGTATGTCGAATCCTTCTAGAACCCCATCAGGACCGGATGTCCAGATGGTAGCATCATCAACAAGTATAGTTTTTGGTTTGATTATTTTTTCATCAACTCCATATGAACCTTCTGGAAAAAAAACTTCTAGCTTGCTGGGCTCTTCTTTTTTCATTGTAAATACAGGGGAAGGTTTTTTTGAATCTAGCTGTGCTGTCCATGAAGATCTATTATTATCAGTATAAATGATCTTACCGGACATCTTCTTTTTTTCTATTCTACCAATGAATCTCACCGCTCCATTATTAAAATGTGCAGTGTCATTAATAGTAAATGAGATTTGATCCCGATAAATGGAAAGATTTTGCACCGAAATTGAAATACTGTCCTTTATTAATTTTGCTGAGAATATCAGCTCATTTTTATCAATATCTAAAGCCCAGGTTCTTTCTCTTTCTTTAAATGTCCATAACCCTGCATAGTGATTTATAGGATCAGGAGACAATTGAAGCTCGCTTCCTTCAATCCAAACAGATTGCACTTTTGAATCCTCGTGGAAGTAATTACCATTTGTTATTACTAAATTAGCAATATAACCCGGAGCAATTTTTCCTAGACGCTTTGACTGGCCGAAAGCTTTTGCTGGTACAGTAGTTAAGCTAGCAAGCGCATCAGCTTCATTCAGACCTCTGCGGATAGATTTAGACAAATTTTTTCTAAAATCTTTTTTGTTTTTGAGCCCACTTGAAGTAAGGGAATATTTTATATTTTTTTCGCTAAGTTTTTTCAAATTATCAGGTGCCATGTCCCAATGTTTAAGTTGTTGGGTAGAGTACTGTAAAGCGCTATGAGGGTTAGCAACTTCAGGTTTGGCTGGATAATTAATTGGTATTATCATATACCCTTGGTTTAATTGATTCAATCTTCTGTATTCGTACCCATTTCCCCTGATCCAAAGCTTAAGTTTAAATTCATTCGCGATATTGTAAGCCCTGTCTATATAAAGCTCATTTTTTGTTTCAAATATAAATGGCTTACTTCTATTTATAGAGCTTCCTATTGCACTTAATGATTGATCAAACTCAATTTGTTCATTACCATCAGGATATTTTGAAATTATACCTTGAGCCTTATCGTACCATTTTGCATCTATTAAACCTTGGCGAATAAATGCAATAGCTCCAAGCAGAGAAGTTGGATACTCTTTTGCACCCCATCCTCCAGATTTAAATTCAACAACTTGTGCAATGTCGTTTGACAGTACTTTAGGTTTTTTGTGAATATTGACAAGGCTAGAGTGCCCTTGAAAAATGCCACCGTTAGGTGCAAGATGTGCGGTAGTAAATCCAAGCTTTCTGAGCCCATCTAGCTCTTTTTCGTTCGGTGTATAAAATTCACTAGCTTTAAGATGTGAACGCATATTTGAATTCCAGTGCATCTCAAGCGAAGCGGTATCTTTTTTTGATTTTACATCCATCCAGCTTTCTATAAAACCAGCATATATATGTTTTCCATCCATTTTTACAACACTTGTCTGCAAAGGAATTTTAATGTTTTTACCTACCGATGAAATAATTCCATTCCTTATTAAAACGGTACCGTTAAATATAGTTTTTCCTGGTTCGGTATGAATCGTTGCACCTGTCAGCGCCCAAGATCTTGGTGGGTTTCGATGCAGCGATTTTGCAGGACTTACCTGCGCAATTGATATGCTCATGCAATATAACAAAATAGTGAGTTTCTTAATCATTTGGTCATCCGTTAAAAATTTGGCCCTTTTAAGTGTGTTGAGGTAATTTTTTGTGTTAAATATCTGTAAGCACTTTCAACTGAATTGCAGAATTTAAAATAATTTATATCGGTTTCTGATATGACCCCTTTATCAATCATGTAATCCCAGTTAACAATTTCTTTCCAAAACTCTTCATCGTACAGGACTATAGGAATTTTCTTTCTTAGCTTTTTTGTTTGAATTAGTGTTAATGCCTCCATTACTTCATCCAAGGTTCCAAATCCGCCTGGCCAGACAACCAATGCTTTTGCCTTATAAAGAAACCAAAATTTTCTCATGAAAAAATAGTGGAAGTTTATTTCAAGGTCATCTGATATCCATTCATTGCCTGATTGTTCAAAGGGGAGACTTATTGATAGACCTATCGCAGTACCGTTTGCTTTTTGGGCTCCTTTATTTGCAGCCTCCATTATTCCTGGGCCGCCACCTGAAGTAACAACGAACCTCTTCTTTTTACTTTTTAATTTGCTGCTCCATTTTGTCATTCGAAATGATAGCTCGCACGCATCTTCATAGTATTTACTCATTTCCAAGTTAGTCTTAAGAGTCTTAAGGTCTTTATTTGAAATATCTTTTGGAGCCTTTTCTAAATCTAATTTGGCAGCTTCTTTTGATTGAATTCTGGCGGATCCAAAAAAAACAAGAAAGTCTTGAATATCGTTTCTTTCAAATCTTTGAAGAGGGCCATAGTATTCAGAAAGTATTCTTACTGATCGAGCTCCGGGACTTCCCAGAAATTTGCTGTTATAATAAAACCTGTCTTTGTTTTCTTTATTCATCTTACCTACTTTTGATTAGGCCTAAATTAGTTTAGGTTACTCAAAAAAAAACAGATAAATAACATTCGCAGTTGAATTCCTATTTATCTGAAGCTAATTTGATTGAGATAATATGACCTCGGAATTCAAATTATCCCCATCAATTCTTTCTGCAGATTTTTCAAATCTACAGCTAGCGCTTGATCAGTGTGCAAATGGTGGTGCCCCTTGGATCCACGTTGATGTAATGGATAATCAATTTGTACCAAACCTAACAATTGGTCCGCCAGTAGTTAAATCGTTACGAAGTAAAACCCAAAAATTTTTAGACGTTCACATGATGGTTATTGATCCTGAAAAACTTGTTGAGCCTTTTGCAAAAGCTGGTGCCGACATGATTACTTTTCATATAGAAGCAGCAGCAGACCCTTTAGGCATAATTGATCTCATTAGATCTTCAGGAACACAAGTTGGCATCTCCTTAAAACCTTCAACCCCTGTTTCTGATATTGAGCCCTTTTTTGATAAAATTGATTTAATTCTTGTTATGAGCGTTGAACCAGGTTTTGGCGGACAAGGATACATTGATGGTTCAACAGAAAGAATAATCGAGATTAAGCAAAAACTTACTGAGCAGTGCTTGCAGGATCGCGTTTTGATTGAAGTTGATGGTGGCATAAAATTACATAACGCCAAAGAGGTAGTTGATGCTGGAGCGGATGTTCTAGTGGCTGGTTCTGCTATTTTTGGTACAGATGATCCCGCTCAAACAATAAAAGAATTTTATAATATTTAGTATAAAAATTGAGAACCTTTAAAGATATTGATACGTTTCAAGATTGGGAGGATGAAGAAAAAAATCAATTTTCTTTAGCCGTCACAAAAGGCTTGATAATGGATATGGTTCGCAAAGCTAACTCCGGACATAGCGGCGGTCCTATGTCATCTGCGGATTTTACTCAAATCCTTTTTACTGAATACCTCAATTACAGCCCAAATAACCCAGATTGGTTCAATCGAGATAGATTCGTTCTTTCCGCAGGGCACGAATCGGCGCTGATTTATGCTATTTTATATCAAATTGGCTGGCTGAATAAGGAGGATATTAGCAATTTTCGTCAACTTCATAGTAATACTCCTGGACACCCTGAAGTTGAAATTCCCGGTATTGAAGCCACAACTGGTCCTCTTGGACAGGGCTTTGCTATGGCTGTAGGCATGGCTACAGCGGAATCTATGTTGCGAGCAAACATAAAAGAATATCATCAAGAGTTTGAAGATATTTTTGATCATTTTACGTACGTAGTCGCAGGTGATGGCGATTTTCAAGAACCTGTAGTTTTGGGCTCTGGATCAATGGCTGGTCATTGGGGTCTATCGAGATTAATTGTATACTATGATTCCAATAATGCCCAAATCTCAGGAAAAGTAGATAGATCAGATTCAACTGATTAT
>CENZ01198547.1_pt1 | contig 24197 bp, 23 predicted proteins | sample 361341 | NCBI WGS metagenome assembly CENZ01 (sample SAMEA2619782, study PRJEB7988) | marine metagenome | biome: marine biome (ENVO:00000447); feature: deep chlorophyll maximum layer (ENVO:xxxxxxxx); material: "saline water (ENVO:00002010), including plankton (ENVO:xxxxxxxx)" | depth 50 m
CCACCATAAACCGCGCCTAGGCCTGCAGCTTCATTTCCAGAGATAAGAATTTTATTTTCTAACAATTTTCTTCTAGATAATTTTATTCCAATTGGATAATCAAGATTTTCTAAAACGTAATCTCTTCCTAAATTTAACGCTTTAATATTAGGTTCAATCAAAGCAGGTTTATTTACAAATTGTTCTGAGATAATTTTTTCTAAAACTTCATATTCTATTTCCATTAAAGCAGATAAAGCTCCAACGTAAGCTATGTTTTTAAATAGAGCCCTTTGTTTAGGGTTCTTAAATGAATCAACGCAAAGTTGAGTTAATGGTATTTCAATAATGTTAATGTCAGATCTATTAAAGTTTCTTTTCCAAGTTGAGTCATAAAGAAGATAACCTCCTTCAGATATTTCATCTATGTCTTTCGAATAACTTTGAGGATTCATAGCAACGGCAATATCAACTCCTCCTCTTTGACCTAAATAACCTTTTTCACTAACTCTAACCTCAAACCAGGTAGGTAGGCCTTGAATATTTGATGGAAAAATATTTTTTGGGCTTACAGGAATACCCATTCTAAAAATTGCTTTTGCAAACATTTGATTTGCACTAGCCGAACCAGTCCCATTGACATTTGCAAATTTAATTACAAAATCGTTAACTGCTTCAATGGATTGAAAAGATTTGGGTTCAAGCATTAGGCTACTTCTTTTACTTTAATTTTGTTATTAAGAGTGTGGCCTTCAATATATTTATGCTTCTTCATATCCCATGCTCCAGTAGGACACCTTTCTGCACAGAGCCCGCAGTGAACGCACATGTCTTCGTCCTTAACCATCCTCCTTTTTGTTTTTAACTCACCTGAGACATAAAGACTTTGATCTAAATTAAGAGCAGGAACTCTAAGTTTTCCTCTGATTTCTTGCTCAGTATCATTATCTATAAAGTTTATGCAATCAGTGGGACAAATATCGACACAAGCATCACATTCAATGCATAAATCCTCTTCAAAAACAGTTTGCATGTCACAGTTTAGGCACCTTTGAGCTTCTTCTAAGGCCAGTTTTTCATCAAAGCCTAGTTCTACCTCCATTTTCAAGTCATCTAAAGCTTTCGATAGGTCAGCATGAGGAACTTCAAACCTTTTAGCTTGAGATATATCGTTATCGTAGGACCATTCATGTATCCCCATTTTTTGACTTACCAAATTTGTAATAGGGTCAGGTCTTAAATTTAAGTCTACATTTGAACAAAAGTTATCAATAGAAATGGCTGCTTGATGACCATGAGATACTGCCCAGATTATATTTTCAGGACCCCAAGCTGCATCGCCTCCAAAGAAAACTTTAGGATGAGAGGATTGCATAGTTGTTTTATCAACAATGGGCATGTCCCATTCTCCAAACTCAATCCCAATATCTTTTCTGATCCAAGGGAATGCATTGTCTTGACCAATAGCAAGAAGCACGTCATCACATTCGTAGACGACTTCTTCTCCACTTGGAACAAGTTTTGAAGAGCCATCAATGTCTTTCATAATCATTTTGTCGAATTTCATTCCACAAAGTTTTCCTTTTTCATCTAAAAGAAATTCTTTGGGACTTGTATTGTCGAGAATTGGAATACCTTCTTCCATAGCTTCTTCAATCTCCCAATCTGAAGCTTTCATTTTGTTAAAAGGACTTCTAACTGTAACTTTTACTTCTTTAGCTCCAAGTCTGACAGCTGAACGGCAACAATCCATCGCAGTATTACCTCCCCCAATCACAAGAACTTTCTTCCCTATTTCTTTGGTATGCTCAAAAGCAATACTTGTTAGCCAATCGATACCAATATGAATATTTTCTTTTGCTTCTTCTCTTCCAGGAAGGTTTAAATCTTTACCTTTAGGAGCTCCAGAACCTATAAAAACTGCATCAAAATCTTTTATTAAAGGCTCAAGGTCTTCAATATAAGAATTCGTTTTTAAATCAGCTCCCATTTTAATAATCCTATAAACCTCTTCATCTAAAACAGACTCTGGAAGTCTGAAAGAGGGTATGTTAGTTCTCATTAAACCCCCAGGCTTAGAGTCTTTTTCAAAAATTGTGCATTCGTATCCCAGAGGAAGCAGGTCTCTTGCAACAGTTAATGATGCTGGACCGCCTCCAATCATAGCAATCTTCATTCCATTTTTAACTTTAGGAGTTTCAGGGATTAAATCTTCTATATCACCTTTATTGTCATAGGTGACTCTTTTGAGTCTACATATTGCAACTGGTTTATCATGTGTTCTTGTTCTTCTGCAGGCGGGTTCGCAAGGTCGGTCGCAAGTCCTCCCCAAAATTCCTGGGAAAACATTAGACTCCCAATTAAGCATGTAAGCATCTGTATATTTTTTTTGAGCTATCAATCTAATATATTCAGGAACATTCGTATGAGCAGGGCAAGCATACTGACAATCTACTACTTTATGAAAATACTGAGGATCTGAAATATCTGTCTTTTTAAGAAAATCTTTTGTTGATTTATCTTCTGCATTAGAACCTAGGAACTTTGATTTAAGGTCTGAAACAATGCTGTCTCTCATCAACAGGGCTTTATCTAGATCTTTTTCACCTGTGCTTTGTCTTAAATCAAAGCCAAACTGTTCTCTAAATTTAGAAGGTACAGCAACTTTTACCCACCATACGCTGTTCCTTTTGAACAAATATTTCTTATCCATAATTTTTAAATAATTATAAGTGTACCTTAAAATGCAGTTTTATTTATTGATTATATACTCAAAAATCCTATCAAATCAATAAATTTATAGTAATCTGGTACATTGATTAAAAAAAGAAAATAAAAAACTTACTGTACCTTAATTCGATGATATAATAAGGTTATTATTTTAATCGTTATATCTGTACCTTAACTTGTATTTAACATTTTAAACAACATAATAAACACATGAAACCTCTGTATTTTGATTACGCATCCACAACTCCTGTTGATACTAGAGTCATTGACAAGATGAAAGATTGCCTTTCTTTAGATGGTAACTTTGGTAACCCAGGCTCTAGGTCTCATGCATTTGGTTGGCAAGCAGAAGAACTTGTTGAAGAAGCCAGAATTAATGTATCCAATCTTTTAAACTGTGATCCAAGGGAAATCATCTGGACCTCAGGAGCAACAGAATCTGATAATTTAGCCATTAAAGGAGCTGCTAATTTTTATAAAGAAAAAGGAAAACATATTATTACTTCCAAAATAGAACACAAAGCTGTATTGGATACTTGTAGACAATTAGAAAGTGAAGGTTTTGAAATAACCTATTTAGATCCGGATGAGAACGGAAAAATTTCAATTAAATCTCTTGAAGATAACATTAGGAAAGACACAACACTTGTTTCTTTAATGCATATTAATAACGAAATTGGTGTCATTAATGACATAGAAAAAATAGGAAATTTATGTAGAGAAAACGGAGTAATTTTCCACGTAGATGCTGCACAAAGCGCTGGGAAAATTAATATTGATTTATCTAATTTAAAAGTTGATTTGATGTCTTTTTCAGCTCACAAAATTTACGGTCCAAAGGGTATTGGTGCTTTATTCGTCAGAAGAAGGCCAAGGATCAGACTACAACCTCTTTTTCATGGCGGAGGTCAAGAAAGAGGTATTAGAGCTGGAACTTTACCTACACATCAAATTGTTGGAATGGGTGAAGCTTTTAAAGTAGCCATGAACGAAATGACTAACGATCATGAAAAAATTTCATCTCATAGAGACACGTTGTGGAAAGGTCTTAATGATATGGAAGAAATATATGTTAATGGTTCAGTCGATACAGGATATCCAGGAATTTTTAACCTTTCTTTCAATTATGTAGAAGGAGAATCCTTAATCATGGCTCTAAAAAATATTGCTGTTTCTTCAGGTTCGGCTTGCACTTCTGCTAGTCTAGAACCTTCCTATGTTTTAAGAGCACTTGGAAGACCTGATGAACTGGCCCATAGTTCAATAAGATTTTCATTTGGAAGATTTACAACTAAAGATGAAGTTGATTCAACTGTAGATTTAGTAAAAAACTCTGTTGCGCAATTACGAGAGATTTCTCCTCTATGGGAAATGTATCAAGATGGCGTAGATTTAGATAAAATAGAGTGGGCTTAAACAAGTTTTTAATGGTGAGGTAATTATGGCTTATTCCCAAAAAGTAGTAGATAAGTTTGAAAAAACTTTAAAGAATCCAGAGGAAGCCAGCGTTGGTCGTTGGAAGCCTGGAGATAAAGATTTTCATAGAGTGGGCACTGGAATAGTTGGCGCACCTGCGTGTGGTGATGTGATGAAATTGCAAATCAAATGTGAAAATATTGATGACAAAAATGTAATAGTTGATGCTAAATTTAAAACTTATGGTTGTGGGTCGGCAATAGCTTCAAGTGGACAATTAATTGATATGCTCAGAGGAAAAACAATTGAAGAGGCGCAAAAAATTTCAAATCAAGAAATAGTGGATATTTTAGAACTACCGGCAATTAAAATTCATTGTAGCGTGCTTGCCGAAGAGGCAATTCATAGAGCTATAGATGACTTTAAGAGTCGAAGAAATAATGATTAATGCCCAAAATAAAAATTTTACCTCATGATGAACTATGCCCTAATGGTGCTGAGATTGAAGCAACCGTTGGTATGTCAGTATGCGAAAATCTTCTCAATAACTCAATAGACATTGAACATGCCTGCGAGCTTTCTTGTGCTTGCACTACCTGTCACGTCATTTTTAAAGAAGGTTTTGACTCTTTAAATGAATCTACCGATGATGAAGAGGATCTTCTTGATAAAGCTTGGGGTCTTGAACCTAAATCAAGATTAAGTTGTCAAACTATTGTCGATAAAAGTGACCTTACTATTGAAATTCCAAAATATACAATTAATATGGTTTCTGAAATTCACCCAAAAAAAGAAAATAAGGCCGCTCAAATGGAAAAAAAACTAAACAAACAAGATTTCAGTTTATCTAATAGCGCTATGACTCATATCTCTGATCTTTTAAAAAAAAATAATTCATCTGGTGTAAGAGTCAGTGTGAAGCCTTCGGGCTGTTCTGGTTATGCTTATGATCTTTCTTTCGTTCAAAAAGCTGAAAAAGACGACTATAAGGCTAGCGTTGAAGATATAGATTTATTCATTAGTGAAGAAAGCCTTATATTTTTAAAAGGTACTGAAATTGATTACGTTACTAAAGGGTTAAATTCTGAGTTGGTATTTAATAATCCAAACATATCTGCCAAGTGTGGTTGTGGAGAGAGTTTTAGTATTGATCAAAATTTATTTCAAAAAGCTTAAAATTACTTACACATCTTATGAAATGGATCGATACTTACGAAATAGTAGATTTACTTATCGATAAACATCCGGAAGTTGATCCAAAAAAGATTTTATTTACGGATTTAAGAAGTTTAATTTCAAATTTAGAAGAATTTGATGACGAATTAGAAAAATGTAATGAGCGCATTTTAGAGGCTGTCCAAGCATTATGGATTGAGGAGGAAGATTAAAATATGGAACAAACCCTATGCATAATAAAACCGGATGCTGTTAAAAATTTATATGTCGATGAAATTAACAAAATTATCGAAGAAAATGAATTAATAGTTTTAAAATCAAAAAAAATCAAAATTTCTAAAGAGATTGCTGAAAGTTTTTATTCTGAGCACTCTGAGAGACCTTTTTTTTCCGAATTGGTAGATTTTATGACTTCAGATTATTCAGTGGTTCAGGTTCTTCAAGGAGAAAATGCTGTCTCAAATTATAGGAAGTTAATGGGAGCAACTAATCCAAATGAAGCCAGCGAAGGTACTTTAAGAGCAAAATTTGCTGAGTCTTTATCGAAAAATGCTGTTCATGGTTCAGATTCTCTAGAGTCTGCACAAAGAGAAATTGATATAATGTCGAAAATATTCGATTAATTATGAAAACCAACTGGGTCTCTAACTTAAAAGAAGTTAGAAATTCAAAAAATTTATCTTTAGATGCATGTTCAAAGGCAATCAATATTCCTATAGATTTCCTAAGTAACCTAGAATCAGGTAGCTTCAAAAAATTACCTCCCGCTGTATTTACAAAATTCCATATAAAAAGATATTTCGATTACTTGAACTTAGACCCCTCGGCATGTTTATCCGAATATGAAGAATTTATTTCCAATCAAGAGAAAAGAAATAGAAAAAAAGATTTAAAAGTAAAGGAAAAAAAAGCAGATAAAAATAGAAGCCTTTATAAAATCTACGCAGGAATCATCATAGTAATTATTTCTCTTGTTGTAACACTATATTTATTTCTTAATGATTCACAAAAACTAGAAGAAACTTTGTCAGATGAAACAGATATATTTCTTGATGAGAACGACGATTTAAACGAGACCAATCCAAATTTATTTGAAGAAATTATCAATGATGCTTCTGAAGTATTAGATGAAGTTAGTTTGCAGGAAGATATAACCCTGATAGAAATTCCTTTGAAAATAAATTTGGAGATTAAAGGGGAAAGTTGGATTGTTTTGGAAGACAAAAACGAAAGAATGCTTTATGAGCTCATGCAAACAGGATCTTATGAGTTGAGAGGTAGCCCTCCATTTAAGTTTAAAGTCGGATATTCCCCAGCTGTAGAAATTTTTATAGACGGAAATAAAATAAATTTTAATAATTTTATAAATAAAACCTCAAAGTATGCTGCTTTCTATACAATAAATGGAAAAGATGTCGAAAAAATCAGAAATTAAAAGAAGAGTTTCAAAGAAAATATTTGTTGGTTCTGTCGGCGTTGGTGGAGATTCGCTAATTTCAGTTCAAAGTATGACAAATACAGATACTGAAAACGTTAAAGCCACCATTAAGCAAATCAATTTATTAGAAGCAGCAGGCGCAGATATTGTTAGAGTTTCAACTCCCACACATAAATCAGTAGAAGCTTTTAAGAAAATAAAGAAATCTACTAATGTTCCATTGATAGCGGATATACATTTCGATTATAAGATTGCTTTAGAAGTTGCTAAGGCAGGAGCCGATTGCCTTAGAATTAACCCAGGAAATATTGGGTCTGCAGATAAAGTTAATCAAGTCATAAATTCAGCAGTTGAACACAATATACCTATAAGGATTGGCGTGAATGCGGGGTCTTTAGAAAAAAAACTTCAAAAAAAATATGGTGAGCCATGTCCAGAAGCTCTAGTAGAGTCTGCACTGTCACATGTTGAAATATTAACCAAAAAAAATTTCGATAATTTTAAATTAAGCATCAAAGCATCTGATATAGATCTTATGACAGAAAGCTATAGATTAATTGCTAAAGAAATAAATCAACCTCTTCATTTAGGACTTACAGAAGCTGGGGGGCTTAGATCAGGTACCGTGAAGTCATCAATAGCGATAAGTCAGCTTTTAAAAGAGGGTATTGGCGATACTTTGAGAGTTTCGCTTGCTTCTGACCCAGTAGACGAAATAAAAGTAGGATTCGATATTTTAAAATCCTTAAAGTTGAGAAAAAAGGGAATAAACTTTATCGCTTGCCCAAGTTGTTCGAGACAAAACTTCGATGTCATTAAAACTATGAATGAACTTGAAAGAAGATTGGAAGACGTTAAAGAAAGTATCGACGTAGCAGTAATAGGATGTTACGTAAATGGTCCTGGAGAATCTAAAGTTGCTCATGTTGGTTTAACGGGAGCAAACCCAAAAAGTCTTATTTATGTAGATGGAATGCCTGATAAAAAAATCAGTAATGACGAAATTGTAGATCAAATTGAACAAAGAGTAAGATCTAAGGTTAAGGAGTTATCTACAAAAAAAGAGAAATTGATTGCAAGTTCTTAACTATGGAAAAAATTCAAAAGATTAGGGGAGCCCACCAAATTGATCCAAATGATAGCCAAACCTGGAGCAAATTAACAAGAGAAATAACTGAAATATTTGAATCCTTTTCGTATCAAGAAATTAGATTGCCAATCATAGAAAATACCAACTTATTCCAAAGATCGGTTGGGGAAGGATCTGATATTGTCAATAAAGAAATGTTCACTTTTGAAAGTAAAAGTGGAAAATCTTTAACCTTGAGACCTGAAGGAACAGCAGGTTGTTTGAGGGCTTCAATAGAAATGGGATTAACCGATCAAGGTCCGATAAGACTTTTCTATCATGGACCAATGTATAGATACGAAAGGCCACAAAAAGGCAGAAATAGAGAGTTTTATCAACTAAGCGTCGAAGCTTATGGATTTGACAGTATAAATCTAGATCTTGAAATGATTTTTATGTCCCATAAAATTTTTAATTTTTTGAAATTAAAAGATTATTCTTTAGAAATTAATTCTTTAGGTTCAAAAGAAACTCAAAATAATTTTTCAAAAGCTTTCAAAGAATATTTGAGACCAATTAAAGATCAGCTGGACCCCGACAGCCAGATCAGAATAGATTCAAATACTTTGAGAATTTTGGACTCAAAGAATTCTGAAACTCAAAGAATTTTAAAGAAAGGACCAAAAATTTCTGAATTTATGGATCAAAAAAGTATTAAAGACTTTGATTTGCTTAAATCAAATCTAGATGAAATGAAAATTCCCTACAAAGTAAATCAGAACTTAGTTAGAGGCTTAGACTATTACAACGATGTGGTTTATGAATGGAAATCAGAAGCTTTAGGCAGTCAAAATACTTTTTGTGCGGGAGGAAGATATGATTCTCTATCTAAAAATTTAGGGGGAAGAGATGTTTCAGCTGCAGGGTTTTCCATTGGATTAGACAGACTAATCATTTCTTTACCTAATCATGAAAGGGTTAAACCAAAAAAAAGATTAATTGTGATTATTTTAGAAAATAGCCTTTTTCAAGCAGGCCTAAAGATAGCTGAAACAATAAGAAATAATATAGAAGAATTAGTTGTGAGATTTGATGGATCTAAATCAAATCTTAAATCGCAATTAAAAAAAGCGATTAAGGAAAACTATGATTTTGCGTTAATTTTAGGGAATGAAGAAATTAAAAAAGGAGTTTTCTCATTTAAAAATTTAAAAAAAGATGACAATCAATTGTCTTTGACAGAAAGTGAAGTTATAAAGTCCGTTTCTGAGGTAATTGATAATGAATAATCTGAATTTTGAAATGCTTCTTGAGTTTTTCAAGAAGAATTATCTGTATCTAATTTTTGGACTAATTTTGGTAATGTCTGGAATTGCTTCTTATTTTTTTTACATTACAAGCATAAAAGAAAAAATTTATTCCTCTCAAGAAGCTTATGAAAATTTTTTAAGTGAGTTAGCTTTATTTGATGGGTTAGAGTTTACTGAACTAGAAGCTAAACTTGAAGAAGTAAAAAATGCTTACGACCAGTCAATTTACTATCACTTAGCAAATTTTCATCAAGCAAAAATATACTTTGAAAATGGCCAAGAGTTAAAAGCTATGAGTTTGATGGAACAACTAAATGCAGATTTGGAACAAGATAAATCATCTAGGAGTTTTCTGAGAGATATCTCAAGAATTAGGCTTGCTTCTATTTATATTGATTTTGATAGATTTGAAGACGCAAAAGAACTTCTAGATAGAAATTTCGATTTTTTTGATTCTCTAAAACTAGAAAAGTTAGGAGATATAGAAAAAGTTAAATTCAATAATGAAGGCGCAAAAAATTATTATAAACTAGCTATTGAGACATCACAGAATCAAACACAAATAAATTTATTAAATTTTAAACTTTCCAGCTTAGCTTCTTCAAATGATGAATAAAAAAATAAATTTTTTTCTTTTGACATGCGCCTGTGCTCTCATAATTGGATGCCAGTCTGATGAAATAATTATTGAAGAACCAGCAGAGCTTTTAGAAATTCAATCAGTTATAGAAATTGATAATCTGTGGTCAAAAAATATTTTTTCTAATCCTTCAGCTGGAAAAAATAACATCGTACTAGATGATGATGGCATTTATACTTTTTCTTCTGAAGGACTGGTAAGTTCATTTTCATCTAAAGGTACTCTTGATTGGGAAAAAGATCTTAATATCGATTTGTCATCAGGTGTAAGCAAAGAATTTGGCTCCTTATTTGTTACTTCGATTGATGGCGAAGTTTTTTCATTGAATTCCAATAACGGTAATTTAAATTGGGCCTCATCAGTCGAAGGAGAAAGTTTATCTGTCCCAAGTTCCAATGGTGACATTGTCGCTGTTCAAACATCCAATGGCAAAATAACTGCTTTGGGCCTCAAAGATGGTAAGTTTAGGTGGGAATATATTTCAGTTCTTCCCAATTTAAGTTTAAGAGGGACTAGTTCTCCTGTATTTGATGATCTAGCGTTATATGTTGGCTTCGCAAATGGAAATTTGGCTATGATTGAACCTAGATCTGGAGTTGTTCAGTGGGAAGTACCAGTAACAATTTCAAAAGGAGCTTCAGAGATTGAAAGAATTATTGATGTAGATTCTAAACCTAAAATTTCTTCAGGGATTGCTTTCGCTACAACTTATCAAGGAGATGTATCTGCAATTAACGTGAGAACAGGAAGGGTAATTTGGAGACAAAGTTTTTCATCAACTAAAGACATATTGGAAGTTGAAAGAAACATCTTTGTTGTAGATGAAGAAAGTGAAATTCAAGCTTTTTCTGGATTAACAGGCATTAACCTCTGGAAAACAAGTGACTATCGGTTAAGAAATCTAACTGCACCAGTTAAAATTAATAACTATTTAGTAGTTGGAGATTTTGAAGGATATTTACATTTTATTGATATAGAAAATGGCTCTGCAATTGGAAGGTATCGTGCAAGTAGATCAGGCATTCTTACCTTACAGACCTACAAAAATTCTCTAGCAAGTCTAGACATATCAGGAAGATTAACTTACCTTGAGGTTAAATAGGTGAGAGTTGACTATGGGGCCATTAATCGCAATTATCGGAAGACCAAATGTAGGCAAATCAACTTTGTTCAATTCTCTTGTGGGACAAAATTTATCGTTGGTCGCAGATTTTCCTGGGTTAACTAGAGATAGAAAATATGGTTCTGCATATATAAATAATTTTTCTTATATTTTTATTGATACCGCTGGAATAACAGACTCAGATGACGAGTTTGAAAAACAGGTTCTAAATGAAACTCAAAAAGCTTTAAAAGAGGCTGATGGCTTTATATTTTTAGTGGATGCTACAACTCCTCTTAATTCATTAGATTTAGAGATAAATGACATGTTAAGAAAATCTGGAAAAGATTACTTGTTATGTGTAAATAAGTCAGACCAAAAAAGTTCTGAGAAGAACCTTCAAGATTTCTTTGAACTTGGTGTAAAAATAACTTTAAAAATTTCTGCTAAAAACAAAAATGGTCTTATGGACTTAAGAAATAAAATTTCTGAGCAATTCATTTCTAACGTATCTGATAATAAAGATTTTAAAGAGGAAAATTTAAAAAAAATTGGCATACTTGGCAAACCCAATGCAGGAAAATCTACTTTTTTTAACAAGATCTTAAAAGATAATAGATCAATTGTCTCGAAAGTTCCCGGAACCACCGTTGACTCAATAACTGAAGAAATAAAGTTCAAAAATCAATTAATTTCTATTACAGATACAGCTGGACTGAGAAAAAAAGGCAAGATTAAGAAAGAAAATGAAATTTTTTCTTCTAAAAAATCAATAAACATTATTAGAAATTCAGAAGGGATAATTTATCTTATAGATGGCAAAGAGACAGTAACTGATCAGGATCTTCATTTACTTTCTTTAATTATATCCTCAGGTAAATCTTTAATAATTGGAATAAATAAATCTGAGTCTTTGAGCGCCTATGAAAAGACTTTGTTAAAAAAGAGCATTAGCAAAAAATTAAGTTTTGTAAGTCATATTGAAGTAAGTTATATATCGGCCTTAAAAGGTATCGGTACAAGTATTCTTTTAAATAAGTTATTAAAATTAGTAGATAGAAGCAAAGTTGAATTTAAATCTCAAGATCTAAATAAATTTATTAAAGAGGCTCAAGATATAAATCCACCTTCAATGCAAGGAAGATTTAGGCCCAAAATAAAATTCGTAAATATAGGGAGCACATCGCCCCCAACTTTTATTTTTCATGGAAATCAGTTAGAAAAATTAAATAAAAGTTATAAAAAATATATGGAAAATTTTTTAAGAAAAAAATTTAAGCTGCAAGGAATTCCGATTCAATTAATTTTTAAAGCTAATGAAAATCCCTTTAAAGATAAAAAAAACAAACTTACAAAACGGCAATATGCTAAGAGAAAAAGGGTAAGAAGTCATTGATCCCTGTTAACAACTTAATATAATGCACGAAACTTTGCTTAAAAATGACTAAACAACCTCTTTTCCTAAACTTATTAAAAATAAGATTGCCAATAACTGCAAAAGCTTCAATCACACACAGAATTGCAGCAGTAGGAGTATTTTTTCTAATTTTCCCGTTTATGGGAGCAGTTTTAATAGCTGTAAGTTCTCCTGACGGTTTTAGTTATATTCAAGAATTGGGAAATTCTATATTCGTAAAAACTTTACTTAATCTTTTTATAGCAGGTTTAACTTATCATTACATTGCCGGTTTAAGGCATTTAATTATGGATTTTGGCTTTTGGGAGACTTTTAAAGCTGGTTCTTTGAGCGCTTATGGCACTTTTCTTGTTAGTGGAAGCTTAATTATTTATTTTTCAACTTTAATATGGTGACCAAACTTTATACTTTCAAAAGAACTGGGATTTTTGATTATCTCATGGTTAGAGTTTCCGCAGTTTTTCAAGCGCTATATTTTTCAGTTATAACCTATTATTGGTTAACGTATATGCCTCTAAATTACACTCAGCTAATGGGTTTTTTTGATATTCTACTAGTGAAAATAGGAACTTTATTAGTATTAATATCGATTTCTTATCACTCGTTACAGGGTATTCACCATATTATTGAAGATTACCTTACCGAGGCAAGAGTTGGTAGTGCTTCCAGATTTCTTCAGATTTCTGTTTTAACTTTCAGTTATCTTCAAATCTTAGGAGCCATTATTTGTACTATTTTCATAATTATTTAGGAAAATTTTATGGCAATGAATGGAAAAGGATATCTAGACGCATCAAGCTTACCTGTTAAGGAATTCGATGGAATTATAGTTGGCGGTGGTGGCTCTGGCCTCATGGCTGGACTTCAACTCGCCCAATCTGGAATGAATACTGCGGTCGTATCCAAAGTTTTTCCAACTAGATCTCATACTGTGTCAGCTCAAGGAGGTATCACTTGCGCTATAGCTAGTGCGGATCCTAATGATGATTGGAGATGGCACATGTACGATACGGTTAAAGGTTCTGATTTCATTGGGGACCAAGACTCTATTGAATATATGTGTCAAGAAGGACCTGCAACCGTATTTGAATTAGAAAATATGGGGTTACCTTTCTCAAGAACCGAAGAAGGAAAAATATATCAAAGAGCTTTTGGAGGACAATCAAAAGATTACGGTAAAGGGGGTCAAGCCGAAAGAACTTGTGCAGCAGCCGACAGAACAGGTCACGCTCTTCTTCACACTCTTTATCAAGCAAACATCAAAGCCGGTACTAATTTTTTAAGTGAATGGTTTGCAGTCGATCTGGTGTTAAATGACTCTAATCAGGTAACCGGAGTTATAGCCTTTGAAATTGAATCTGGAGAAGCTTATTTTTTGAAAGCTAAGGCAACAGTTTTAGCTACTGGAGGGGCAGGTAGAATTTATAAATCTACTACGAATGCTTTAATAAATACTGGAGATGGAACAGGTATGGCTCTTAGGGCAGGATTGGCAGTCCAAGACATGGAAATGTGGCAATTCCATCCCACAGGAATTCACGGAGCAGGAACTTTAGTTACTGAGGGTTGTAGAGGTGAAGGTGGATATTTAATCAATAAAGATGGAGAAAGATTTATGGAGCGTTACGCTCCTAACGCTAAGGATCTTGCAAGCAGAGATGTTGTTGCAAGATCTATGATGCTTGAAATAATTGAAGGAAGAGGTTGTGGACCAGATAAAGATCATTGTTATTTAAAACTTGATCATCTTGGGGCAGATCTTTTGCACAAAAGACTTCCAGGAATTACTGAACTTTCTAAAACATTTGCTCATATAGATCCAGCAGATCACCCCATTCCTGTTGTTCCAACTTGCCATTATGCTATGGGAGGCATTCCAACAAATGTTCATGGTCAGGTAATTACCCAACAATCTGACGGCTCAGACAAAATTGTCGACGGCCTCTACGCTGCTGGAGAAGCAGCTTGTGTGTCAGTGCACGGAGGAAACCGTTTAGGTGGAAATTCATTATTAGATTTAGTTGTTTTTGGCAGATCCGCAGGACTTCATATTGAAGACTCCTTTAAACAAGGCATAGGTATTTCTGATCCTACGAGTGAAAATATTAATGAAGCTCTAAAAAATATTAATCGAGTAAATTCTAGTAAAGAAGGCGAGAATTCTTCGGTTATTAAAAAAGATTTACAAGAAGTCATGCAATTAAGTTTTGGAGTTTTTAGAAGCGCCAAAAATATGGAGGATGGAATCCAAGAAATTAATGATATTAGAGAAAGATCAGAAGGACTCCATTTAGCAGATAAATCTTCTAAATTTAACACCGCTAGGGTAGAAGCACTTGAATTGCTCAATTTATTAGAAGTTGCTGAGGCGACAGCAATTTGTGCGAATGAGAGAAAAGAAAGTAGAGGTGCTCACTCCAGAGATGATTATCCAGAAAGAGATGATGAAAACTGGCTTAAACATTCAATTTATTTTCAAGAGACAAAAGAAGTTTCAAAAAGAGATGTAAATTTTAGGCCTAAAATTGTTCAAGCTTTTCAACCCTTTGCCAGAACCTATTAATGAATAGTATTGCTGCGGAACAACTGAAAACTTTAAAAATTAGTATCTACAGATACGACCCTGATATTGGTAAAAAACCATATATGCAGAGTATGGATATAGATATTCCTAAGGACAAAGACATCATGGTTCTTGATGCACTGCAACTTGCAAAGGAAATTGACCCAACAATATCTTTTAGGAGATCATGTAGGGAAGGGGTGTGCGGCTCTGATGGGATGAATATTAATGGAAAAAATGGATTGGGTTGTATTACTCCCCTTTCAGAGGCTATTCGAGGAAATAAGCTTGAATTAAGACCTCTCCCTGGATTACCTGTAGTGAAAGATCTAATTGTCGACATGACACAGTTCGTTGATCAATATAAAAAAATCCAACCCTATTTGATAACTGATAAAGAGACAAATGGGAAAGAAATACCTCAAACAGTTGAAGATAGAGATAAGTTAGATGGTTTGTATGAATGTATTATGTGCGGATGTTGTTCAACTGCCTGCCCGTCTTTTTGGTGGAATCCTGACAAATTTCTTGGACCAGCTGCTCTTCTTCAAGCTTATAGGTTTATTTCAGACAGCAGAGATGTTGCAACTGAAGAAAGATTAGACCAATTAGAAGACGCTTTCAGTGTTTTCAGATGTCATGGAATTATGAATTGCGTATCCGTTTGTCCAAAAGGATTGAATCCTAACAAAGCTATCAACGAAATAAAAAAAATGCTCTTTAAGAGAGCTGTTTAGATTAAGAATAGTTTCTTTTTTTATTATTCCTTCTTTGCTACTATTCATTCACATTGAATTTACATGAATATCAGGCAAAATTTCTTTTTAAAGATTACGGTTTACCTGTATCCAAATCAGAATTAATCTTTCATGAATCTGACATTGATCAAGCAGTATCAAAACTCAACGTCGATTCTTTTGTAGTTAAAGCGCAAGTCCATGCTGGCGGAAGAGGAAAAGCAGGCGGGGTAATCCTCACTAAAAAGAAAGAAGAAATTAGAGATTTTTGTCAAAAATGGTTAGGAACTAATTTAGTAACTTATCAAACAGATGAAAAAGGACAACCTGTGTCTTGTATTCTTCTAGAAGAGTGCACGGATATAGAAACAGAACTATATTTGGGACTGGTAATCGATAGAAGTTCTAGGTCTATTGCAGTAATTGCATCTCCAGACGGAGGAGTTGATATCGAATCAGTCGCTGAAAATAGTCCAGAAAAAATATTTAAAGTATTTTTAGATTCGACTAATAAAATTAAAGAAGAGGAAATAAAAAAACTTTCTGAAGGTCTGCAATTAAATCAAAGTCAAAATTTAGAATTTAGTTCTCTGATAAAAAATCTTATTAAATTATTTGTTGATAAGGATTTTTCTCTAATAGAAATAAATCCGTTAGTAATTGATAACTCAGGGAAACTAAATTGCTTAGATGGCAAAATTAATGTCGACGGTAATGCGTTGTATCGTCAAGAAGCAATTAATGGAATGCGAGATGAATCTCAAGAAGATGCCTTAGAGCTGGATGCATCGAAATGGGGGCTAAATTATGTAACGCTCGATGGAACAGTTGGCTGTATGGTAAACGGAGCTGGATTGGCAATGGGTACTATGGACATTATAAAGCTCTCAGGGGGATTTCCAGCTAATTTTCTTGATGTCGGAGGAGCTGTAAATAGAGAAAGCGTTACAGAAGCATTCAAAATTATTGTCTCTGATTCTAAAGTCAAATCAATCTTAATAAATATTTTTGGCGGTATAGTCAGATGCGATATCGTGGCTGAAGGAATAGTTTCGGCAATGCAAGATATAGGAATTCAAATACCTGTGGTGGTTCGTCTAAAAGGCAATAACTCAGATATTGCAAAAAAAATACTTGAAAAAAGTAAATTGAATATTTTTTCTGAAACAGATCTAACTCTTGCTGCAAAAAAAGCAGTCGACTTATCTAAATGAGTATTCTTGTTGATAATCAAACGATCGCAATATGTCAGGGATTTACTGGTTCTCAGGCAACTCTTCACTGTTCTCAGTCTATAGAATATGGAACAAACATTGCAGCAGGAGTAACACCAGGAAAAGCCGGGCAAATTCATTTAAATCTTCCTGTATTTGAAAATGTTTCTCAAGCAGTTAAAGAAACTGGTGCTGACACCTCCTTAATATTCGTACCAGCCCCATTTTGTAAGAATTCTATTAATGAGGCTTTAGATTCTGAATTAAAGTTGATTATAGTTATAACTGAAGGCATTCCAACCTTGGACATGCTTTACTTAAAAGCAAAAGCTGATGAGTTAGGAGTAAGAATTATCGGACCAAATTGTCCTGGAGTTATAACCCCTGGTCAGGCAAAACTTGGAATCATGCCAGCTAGCATTCATAGCAAGGGAAAGGTTGGGATTGTTTCAAGATCTGGAACTCTCACTTACGAAGCAGTGGATCAAACTTCTCAAATTGGTTTAGGACAATCTAGTTGCGTCGGTATTGGCGGTGACCCTATACCAGGTTCAAGCTTTATAGATATCCTAGAAATGTTTGAACAAGACCCTGAAACAGAAGGTATTGTTATGGTCGGTGAAATTGGCGGTACAGCTGAAGAAGAGGCTGCAGAATTCATTCAAGAAAAAATTTCAAAACCTATTGTTTCTTATATAGCCGGAGTCAGCGCTCCACCAGGAAAAAGAATGGGCCATGCTGGAGCAATAATATCTGGTGGCAAAGGAACCGCAGAAGATAAGTTTAATGCACTAGAAAAAGCGGGTGTTAGAATTGTCAAAAGTCCTGCAGATATAGGAAAGGCTATTTTTGAAGAAATTAATTCTTAAAGTCTTTTAATTAGATTTTAATAAGCTGTTTTCCAAAATTCTTTCCAGAAAGAACATTTCTAAGCCCTTGAGGAGTATTTTCAAAACCTTCTAAAATAGATTCTTTATATTTTATCTCGCCTTTTCTAATCCATTCTGTAAGCTCCTTTGTTGCCTGATCCCATTGATTCATAAACTCCGTAACTACAAAAAATCTATGTTCAGGAACAGGATCAAGTGAACCAAAGACATCAAAAGGCGTTTCTGGTAAATCATCTCTACTATCCATATCGGGATTGAAAGAATTGTATGCTGAAATGTATCCACAAATTGGTACTCTTCCTCCTTCATTCATTAAAGGTGCTACAGCGTTAGAAACATCGCCGCCAACATTTTCAAAATAGATGTCAATTCCATCGGGGCAGGCTTCAGCAAGGTTTTGGTCAAGGTTTCCAGATTTATAATCAATTGCATGATCTAATCCCATCTCTTCTTTTACAAAAGAACATTTATCAGGTCCACCGGCAATACCGACAGTTTTACATCCTTTTAATTTTGCTATTTGACCCACTACTGACCCGACTGCTCCAGAAGCCGCAGAGACAACTACTGTGTCTGAGGATTTAAGTTTCCCTACGTCTAACAAACCAAAATAAGCTGTTCTTCCAGGCATCCCAGCTACTCCCAAAAAGGCTTGAATTGGAGCTAAATCAGGGTGAACCCTTCTTACAAATAAACTATCATCATCAGCAACTATATGAGTCTGCCATCCTAAGTGAGCTGTAACAATGTCTCCAATATTGTATTTCTTTGACCTAGATTGAATTACTGTGCCAACACTTTCTCCCACCATAACACCTCCAATTTGCACAGGTTCAGCATAAGATTTCATGTCATTCATTCGTCCACGCATGTAAGGATCTACCGAGAGAAAGGTTACTTCTATTAGAATTTGATTTTCTAATAAATCTGGAATATCAGATTCGACCAGATCCCAACAGTCATCTTCGGGCATTCCAATCGGTCTTTTTGCGAGTCTATATTGTTTGTTAATCATTTTCTCTCCTTTAATAATTTTTATTAATATAATATAGAAAAAAAACATTTAATAAAATTATGGAAAGAAAATATCAAGTTTTAGTCTATGGAGCTACAGGTTTTACGGGTAGGTTATGCGCAAAATATTTAAAAGAAAATTATCCGGATTTATCTTGGGCAATCGGCGGCAGAAATAAAAATAAATTAGAGCAACTAAAAAATGAAATGAATCTTACATGCGATATTCTTATTGCTGACGCAGAAAATTACGAAGATTTATCTAACATGGTTAAAGAAACTAAGGTTTTGATAACAACTGCAGGTCCTTATGCAAAATATGGTTCTTTGCTACTTAAAGCATGTATTTTTGAAAAAACTCATTACACCGATATAACAGGGGAAAATCATTGGGTAAAGAAACAAATGGATCTTTACAATGAAGATGCAATATCAAAAGGAGTCCGAATTATCCCTTCATGTGGTTACGACTCTTTACCATCTGACATTGGGACTTTATTTGCTGTCAATCAATTGAATAAATCGATAAAAAAAGTTGAAGTATTTCACTCCGCATCTGGAGGTGCTTCCGGAGGAACAATTGAATCAATATTTTCAATGGGAAAACTTCCTAAAGAAATGAGAGACCCATTTTTACTTAACCCAAAAGAATCGGTTACCGATTTTCAAAGAAAAGAGAGCGCGGATTCTATTTCTATAAAATGGATTAAAGAGGCTAAAAAGTGGTCTGGCTTAGGACTTTTTTCGGTTGCTAATACAAGAGTGGTTAGAAGATCTGCTGCCTTAATGGAAATGAATCAAAATTCTTATGGTAATAATTTTGTATATAAAGAATATGGAGCTTATACATCCAAAGGTTCAGCTAGAATTGCTTCTATTGGTTTGATTATAAGTTTTCTGATTATTTCTTCACCTTTAAAATGGATTGTTAGAAGGTTTTTACCAAAACCCGGAGAAGGGCCTTCTCTAGAAGTTCAAAATAATGGATGGTTTAAAGGAGTGTTTATCGCTGAGGCTGAAGATGGTCAAAAACAAGTGAGCACTATATATGGTGACGGAGATCCTGGATATAAATCCACTTCCAAAATGCTCTGCGAGTCAGCTTTAACAATTGCTCTTTCAGATAATTTACCCGGTGGAGAGGGTTTTGGAGGTTTTTTAACTCCAGCTACAGGGTTAGGAGTTCCTCTGATTGAAAGGTTAAAAAATGCCGGTATCAGATTTGAAGTTTTATGAATCCCTTATAACTTTTAATAACTTATTTTTTTATATTTATAACCCATCTGTAATAGTTCTGGGAGTATTATGAAACAAATCCAAGTGATCTTTTCTCCCCAGAAATCTCTCCTAACTTGGATTTACTGGGTTGATGTCATTGATATCAACCCATTTTAATGGCGAGATGGTGTTAAATATATGTTTTGGGCAAAGCGTTACCATCATCTTGTCACCAAATTATGAGTAACTTATTCATTTTCAGTAACGATTTAAGGCTTGATGATAATGCTGCTCTTTATCAATCTTCATTATCGAAAAAAGGCTTAACTACTGCTTTCATTTTTAATCCAAAAAAATGGGAAGATCACAATGACAGTCCATTAAAAATTAAATTCCAACTTAATCATCTCAAGGAGATAAGAGATGAACTCATTAAAAAAAATATTAATTTTAAAATTATTTATGCGAACGGAATTGAAGATGAGCCTGAGAAAATCTTAGAACTTACCAAAAAATTAGGAATAACATCAGTTTTTATAAATAAAGATTACGGATTTAACGAGAGAAAAAAAGACGACTCACTCAAGCTGCTTCTTGATAAGAAAAATATAAAATTTAATCTTTTTGACTCTTCAATTTTGAACCCTGAATTAATTAAGACTGGCTCGGGAAATTATTTTAAAGTTTTTACTCCTTATTCAAAAGTTTTCAGAAGTTTATTAACTTCTAAGGACCTTGATATTGTTCCAGAGCCTCTATTACAAGATTCAAATGTTTCAGAGAATGATCTAATTCCGGAATATGAATTAGAAGATAATTATTTTTTAAAATCTATTGAGGATTACAAAGTTGGCACCGATAAAGTAAATAAGATTTTTGAAAATTTTTTGCATGAAAAAGTAAAAGATTATAAGAACTTAAGAGATTTTCCATACTTAGATTCAACTAGTAAATTATCTCCTTATTTAACGTCCGGAATGATTTCAGCAAAAAATTGTTTAAAAGAACTTTTACAAAAATTTGAGGATACTCCGGGAACAGGACAGTATTCTTGGATGAACGAAATCCTCTGGAGAGAATTTTACAAATACATAATTTTTCACTTCCCGAAAGTTAGTAAAGGCAAATCTTTCAGTGAAAAATACGATGAAATGATTTGGAGAGACGATGAACATGACTTTAAACGCTGGTGTGAAGGAAAAACAGGAATTCCAATTATTGATGCAGCTATGACTCAACTCAACCAAACAGGGTGGATGCACAATAGATTAAGAATGGTTGTAGCGATGTTTCTTTCAAAAAATTTACTTATAGATTGGAGGTTGGGAGAAGCATACTTTATGAAGAGACTTATTGACGGAGATCATGCATCTAATAATGGGGGATGGCAGTGGAGCGCCTCTACAGGGGTAGATGCAGCACCGTATTTTAGAATTTTTAATCCTATTACTCAGTCTGAAAAATTTGATAAAGATGGTCAGTTCATTAAAAAATTTCTACCAAATCTTGAGATGATTCCTGAGAAGCTAATTCATAACCCCTCCAAAGAATTAAGGTTAGAAAATAATTATCCTGATATGATTGTCGACTTAAAAGAATCCAGAAAAAGAGCTCTGGATGCTTTTTCAAGTATATGACAAAAGAATCAAATAAAAATCTTCCAGCTTATCTTGAAAAGATGAACGCCGAAGTGTTGGAATTAAACCTTAAAACTGAATCCTTAAAAATGTCATTTAACCCTGATGAATTTTTTTGTCACTCGGATGGGACTATTTTGCAAGGAGGGTTTGTAACTACAATGTTAGATGCCAGTATGGCTTTTCTTGTGATGCAACTTTTAGATTTTAAAAAAGTTCCTTTATCAATTGATATTAACGTAAATTTTCTTTCATCAGGAGGACCAAAATTTACCATTGCAGAGGCTAAAGTAGTTAAGATTGGAAAGTCCATAGCTTTTTCTTCTGCTGAGCTTTTTCAAGATGACGTTTTAATTGCAACCGCCAGCTCTTCAATTAAGTTAAAAGATTTTGTTTCTAAAAATTGGATTAGTAATACTATAGGCAAAAATATTAAAATCATTAAGTAATTTTTTAAATCCCAAAGTCCCAAGACAGTCCATCACGATATTTTTTTAAAATTTGTTTAGCTATTAAAATTCTATGAACTTCATCAGGACCATCAGCAAGTCTTAGAGTTCTTGCACCTTGATACATTCCAAATAGAGGTAAATCAGCAGACACACCTTTCCAACCGTAAACCTGAATTGCACGATCAACGACTCTATGCATTGCGGCAGGAACGTAAATTTTGATTGCAGAAATATCTACTCTTGGATCACCCTCAGAATCCATCACCTCGGCACAATGGATAGTCATTAATCTGGCAGTTTGAATATCAATATAAGAATCTGCGATGAATCCTTGGATCATCTGTTTTGATTCCAACAAACCACCGTGTACTTCTCTTGTTATAGTTCGTTTAGACATCAAATCAAAAGCTCGCCACATTTGCCCAATACTGTTCATACAATGAAAAACTCTTCCAGCTCCCAATCGATCTTGGGCTGCTGCATGACCAGAACCTCTTGCACCTAATTGATTCTCAAGTGGTACACGTACATTTTCATATTTAATTTCTACATGATCTCCACCAGTATGACCCCAAATTGGCACAGATCTGATTATGTTAAAACCTGAAGAATCTGTTGGGACTATGATTTGAGTCATTTTTGAATTGATTTCTCCAGAATTTGTTTCTTCTTCGGTTCTGCACATGACAATGGCAAAATCTGCTCTAATTCCATTTGAAGTCATTACTTTATGACCGTTGATAACCCATTCATCTCCATCTTTAACAGCCGTGGTTTGTATAGATCTCGGGTCAGATCCAGCACTATCTGGCTCTGTCATTGAGAAAGCAGATTCCATTTCACCAGCTACTAAAGGCTCTAACCATTTTTTCTTTTGTTCGTCAGTGCCATATTTGAGAAGAACTTTCTGGTTTCCAGAATTTGGAGCAATCACACCAAACAATCTATTTGATAAAGGCGACCAAGCCAATATTTCATTCATATAAGCATGTGCCATAAAACCTATTCCCATTCCACCATATTGTTCAGGAAGATGAGGCGCCCAAAGTTTTTCTGACTTAACAGTCTCTCTTATTTCAGCCCTAATTGATTTAGCTGAATCCCCGCCTTTATAGATCTCTTTTTCATTAGGGATGATTTGTTCAGCAACAATACTAGCTGTTTTAGAACGAATTTCATTAATGTCTTTTGATAAAGTAGGTATAGGCGATATTTGCATAATTATTATTTTCTTATTTAAGTAATTTCTATGATAATAGCTGAGAAATTTAATAAATTAAAATTTTAAATATTATTATTTACATGAAAAATTTAATCAGCGTTGTAGTAATTTTCTTGCTAGTTTCTTGCACGGGTTCAACGAATAAAGAGTCAATCAGAGAATTATCTCAAGGAATGATTGTGGGTATAAATTCAGAAAATAATACTTTTTCCTGGAAAGGTATTCCCTTTGCAAAGCCTCCGATAAATGAATTGAGATGGAAAGCTCCTCAGATGGCTATGCCATGGGAAGGGCTTCTTGAAGCAACAGATTTTAAAGACGAATGTTTTCAAAGAGAAATTATATTGGCTGAAGAAGACTTCATCGGAAGCGAAGACTGCTTATATTTAAACATTTGGACACCCAAATTTACAAAAGATGATATAGCGTCTTTGGATAAACCATTACCTGTCATGATGTGGATTCATGGCGGAGGGAATGTAGTTGGAGACGCAAAAATCTATGATCCAAGCTCTCTTGTTTCTGGTCAAAATGTAATCGTTGTAACCATCCAATACAGGATGGGAGCATTTGGCTGGTTTAGACACCCGTCCCTTGTGGATGAAAATTCATCTTTAGAAGATAAATCAGGAAATTTTGGAACTTTAGATACAATAGCAGCGCTTGAGTGGATAAAAAATAATATTAAAACTTTTGGGGGCGATCCTAATAACATAACAATATTTGGTGAGTCAGCAGGGGGTCATAACGTAACTGCTTTGTTTGCTTCCCCTTTGGCGGAAGGCCTCTTTCATAAAGCAATTGTTCAAAGCGGTGTTTCAAGTGTTTCATCTATTGAAGCAAGCGAAAATTACTTGCCTTCAAATAATGAAGCACCTACGGATAGCGCTTTAAATATTCTTAATAAAATTTTAGTTTATAAAGGGCTAGCAAAAGATATGTCAAAGGCAAAATCCTTACAATCAAATATGAC
>CENZ01172324.1_pt1 | contig 24140 bp, 10 predicted proteins | sample 361341 | NCBI WGS metagenome assembly CENZ01 (sample SAMEA2619782, study PRJEB7988) | marine metagenome | biome: marine biome (ENVO:00000447); feature: deep chlorophyll maximum layer (ENVO:xxxxxxxx); material: "saline water (ENVO:00002010), including plankton (ENVO:xxxxxxxx)" | depth 50 m
TCCCATTCATGTATGAAATATGTGTTGAGTTTCCAGACTTCACCCTCCTTTCGGTGGAAATAGCATTTGTCACTATATTTGAATAGACCAATTTCTGGGTCGATTAATGCTTTAATGAAAAAATGTGGTTGTTTGGGTATTGCCTTGCCTGTGCTTTCTCCATGCCTTTCCCATTCAGATGCCATCCAACTAAAGAGTTGGACCTGTTCAGTAATACCATTGATTTTATTGCCATAGATATCACGCGCCGCTTCATACATATAATCGACTATTTTCTCGACGACCTGTACCAATTTATCTTTGATAACGGCTTTAAACTCATCTGGTCCTAACGCAGTTAGTTCTTGCATCTTCGCCTGGTAGATTTCCATCATGATTTGATTACCACCAAAATCAGGGACATACTCAGTAGATTCTTTAGCTAAACTAGACATAATATTTATTATCTTTAATATTAAATACTACCCACACACTAACTTATAAATACCAAATACAACAAGAGCCTGTATCATGGGGTCCAACCTCTTGAAACTGGCAACAAAACCTGTTGTCCAATACGTTTGCTGAATTGTTCTACACCAAGGGCATTGTGGGTTAATGTTCCCGCGACATATCCTACACCAACACTTATAGCATATGGCATGGGTACAGGATGGGAGCCTGAAATTGGCTTTCCTATCATAACATATTTTACATTTTTCAAGATACATTGTCATAGTGCCAAACGTCTAGAAATAGTTCCCAAATTAGTTTAGGCATTCCTTCATTATTGTATTTATGTAGACATGCTCCTGATATGGTATTGAATGTATATATGTTGTCACCAGAGTCATATTCGCCTTCTTTTTGTTCAAGGTACGCTTTAACATGGTAGATGAGTTTTAGAAAGTGCATCCAAGTTAACAAATTAGAAAGCCGTGAACTATCTTTGGGGTTCTGGATTTTCGCTCCTATTGTCCCTAGTGCATTGGACCACGCTTCGTTTTGAGCTTCATCTCCTCGACCTTTGCCTGGAGTCCATTTCGCATCAATCACGTGTTGGTGTTGAGACCATAGTTCAAACACGACAAAGTTACGTATATCGGATAGATAGACGCGACCTAAGAACACTTCTGGCCATTCGATACCACTCTGGTTGATGATGCGTGCTGCTATCTGTCTTGGGTCATCGTCATAATAATCTTCGTAAATAGCTTTACGCACCATGGGTTTAAACTCTTCGGTGAAGGAGCCTGTAGTGATGCGTATGAACTGGGAGAAAAAGTTATACAAGTTGTCCGACATATCAGCGTTGGAGTCTTTGATATTCTTTTCCAATTCGCTTAAATTGTCGATAAAATTTTGGTGGAGTTGTTTCTCAGGGTGTTCGATACGCCTGCGCTTTCGTTTACGTTCGGACATACTGGTTAGATAGAGTTAGAATTTATATTAAAAATTAGAAACATTAGGATTTAAAGGATTTAATTTTATGATGAGTCGTTCGCTTATTCCTCTTCGGTTTTTTCAACGGTAGGTGGGAATTGGTATTGGAATGACAATTCAACCATAACTTTGTAGCGGCCGTTAATTCCTTCCTCGTGTGAAGAGTTGAATTTAGACGCTTGTTTGCTCGTGAAATTAGCGCGAATATCGTTCAAATTCGTGAACGGCATGCGGCTCAATACCTGTGCTTCTAAGTCCTTAATAACGCGGTCAAAGACATGGGCTGGGACTTGTACGTAAGTGCCGTTGAATCTATGTTCATCGTCTACATTAATCCCCAATTGCTCCCAATTGTTTTTAATAACGTTAAGGACTACGTGCCCTTGATGTACCAAATAATACTGCTCTCCGGGAAACGCTACAACGCCATCCCACAAGTTTTCGTTGTTATACGAACCATACTGTTGGATATAGCGGTCGTTTGCTACGTCACTAGGTTTGTATGCAACGATTTGACACCTACTTTTTTCGTAAGGCAATACGTTAAGCATATTTTTGAAGCCATTGGCACCCACGGCAGCGCGTGAACCAAAATCGGTATGGCTTGGTGCATGAAGCCAGCCCTGTTCGTTCTGAACATTTGGTTGCTGTTCAGATGTGTTAAACAAATTCAAAGAAACAGTGACTGGCTCACTACAGTCGGAATAGACGGCACTACAACTAATGCCGGTGATGATACCTTTCGAGTAATCTACGTTAGGGTCTTCGGATTTGAAAATATCCTTAGCTCCAGCAAGACGGACGGTATGTCCGCGTGCCAATTGGTCAGCAGTTGCGTTGGCTTCGAACACTACGCGTGCGATATTCTCTTCGCTTTTACTAGATTCTGCGAAATTAAGAGCAGGCTCTTCAGGTTCTTGTTCCATAACGGTATCAACGTTTGATTCTTCTGGTTTAGTCAAAGTATTTTTTAATGCGGCTGTGTTTTTTCTACTGATGCGGCTCATGATAATACACTTTACGTAAACCAATATATACCGTCAGAAAACCAAACTGCGCAAGATTCTATATATAAGGCCGACCACCCTTCTTAATATGCAAAACTGGCAAACACATGATTTAGCACCAGCAGGTGTTTTAAAACCTGGAGAAACGCATATAGATGTTTACTCTGACAACAAAACGCCACCTGTTAAAGATTTGAAAAAGGAAGAGGCATGGGATAAACGCATGGATGACTTGAAGCCACCCAACTACCCACCTATTGATAAGAAGACTAGGGAGTGGGAACACCGTCATGAAGCGTACAAACAACAGTTAAGAAACGACCCATCCTACCAATTCCTTATGAAAGTGGCAGCATTCGCCAACATTAAATTAGAAAATATGTGGAACACGCCTTCAGAAGAACCAGGCCGGTCAGCCGTTTCGACCGGTGGAGGTTTGGGCGATATTACTAACCCAAGCAGCGACCCTCTTGACACCACCAACACGGAGCAAGCGTTCCAACACAAATGGACAACTATACCAGAGGTGTCGGGTTTAGTGTATCTAAATCCAACCATATTTGGTCACCTTCACGAGGCATACGAGATGGTAGGTCCAACGCTTTCTATGGAGAAATTGATGGTGTCTGTGGGTGGTACTCTTTTTGCGCGATTGGTTGCAATCAGAATAAAAATGTCAGCGTTCTTGTCGGGTTTAAATTATAATTTGGATAGAAATTATCAACGGCTGATACAACAACAGACACTATGCTTGAGAGCGCTGCGCAAAAAGATGGGAGCGAATGGGAGAGATAATACAAGCACATTCATGTTGGGGCCAGCGGAATATAAGAAGTCAGCAAGGAATTTTAGAACATTTAATACGTTGACGGGTGCATATAATAACACTATTTAATTTTAGTTAAGTTTATTTATGATTTCTCTTGGGATTTTTATATAACCACCTTCAACCAGTTTTTCGTTGAACAACTGAAAACCTGGGTTCTCTTTCTGAATCGATTCAAACTGAGCAATCAAATCCCCAAAAGGTTTATAATCTAAACTCAGTGGGATGGAAATGTCGTTTCCTTTGCGCTGTATGTGCTCTACGTTCAAACCTTCCAAATGCTCTGCCAATGGTGTCAGTTTGAGCAGTTTGCCAATTTGCATGAAATCACGCACAGGCTGGCTTGAGAATTTTGCACGTTTCATACGTAACCTGGTACCTTGGGACAAGCTGTACTTATTTTCAAATGCTTTCTTCTTCGTTGCCAACAAACCAGGTGGTTTTAACACGTAGGTATTGAAACCTTCATTGCCTTCCCACATACAGTTATTAAAGATACGTGCGCGCTGTGCTTTGGTCATATCGTCCCAATTAAACGTTTTAGCGGACAAACCCATGTTGGATGGGATGAAAAGTTCATCACTCTCTACAGAGTAAAGCTCGTAACCGCTTAGAGCGGACACGTGTACCAAGATTTTACCACCCTCTTCCTTTGGTGTCTTGATAGCATGGTTGGAGAAATAAACGGATGAACCATCGGAATAAAGAGCATTTACTTCGTCGCTATACACGCGTGCGTCGTTCACGGCAATCTCCGTAGCTCCTAAAACACCCCGGGCAATTTGGTTGCGTACATGGGAAGCAGTGTCCATGATAGATTTACCATTACCCATGTCCATGGTCGTCCAATTCTCATATACCTTACCGACGACTTCGCCAGTCATAAGGTATTGCGTCCATAAGGAGTAGGTCAACGCTTCCATAGATGCATTAACTACTAAATGTTTCTGTTCCGTTTCTAGGCCCATATCATCTATTGAAACAGCGTTGTACTCGCCGATATCGCAATGAAATGGGGATAATGCGGCAGGGTTCGCTTTGTCGTATTCACCATCAACGTGATGAAGTTCTTTAATCGAATTTAATTGTTCTTTGCTAATTTCTCTGTCAATTTTAAAGACAGAACGTCCTTTGGCCATCTCAGGGTGGAACCAAATCGCATCGGCATACGATAACTTATATTCTGGCTTCAACGTGACTAAAACGCCTTGCAACACCCACTGTATTTTATCGCTAAGAGTTTTTTGCAAATGAATAGTCCTGTCATAATCGATAGAACAGTTAGGCAATATGGATACAGCTACCACATAGTCTTTTTGTTTGTTAAGCTGTGTTTCCAAATCCTTCAAAGCGTCTTGTAAATCGGAGGGGATGTCATCACCGTAAATAGAGTTTAGGGGGCTACAGTTTATCATCGTCTTATTCAAGTTAGGAATAGTAATATATAGTGTGTTTTAACTAGTCAGGGACCAGAGCTCAACATCTCCCAATGTCCACATCTTTATTCATATACGCAGTCCAAGTGCTCCAGTAGTCTGGCGGAACAGGTATCGCATACTGTTGACGGGCACAATTCTCATCAAAACATTTCTGAATACATTCCCGCTGCCAGGGGTTGATAACCAACCAAGTATGATTGGACTTGTGCATCCGATTGGATATCCAACATTTCTTACAAGTGGTATTCAATAGATATGTACCTCTCAGAATGTCAAAACTACACCCTGTTATACGCCCATGACCCATCCAACTATCCAACCACAGGCGCATCTTACATAAAGACTGGGGAAGACTAGCTTTCGTCTTACTCATAGTCATAGCTACGCCAGCAATACGAACCCACCCATCGTCCACCTTACTGAATAGGTCCGTTGCTTTCTTGCTCGTTGAAGACGGGGTTGATTCATCAATCTCGAGACAGTCAACGCCTTCAACAAAGGAAGGCTCCACGTTTTGCAACACGGACTCTAGAGTTGTGCACCCGTTGAGAGTCCGGTTGGAACCTATTTTGCTCATCTTAGACAACCTGAATTGTCGGTTCAACGTGTAAATTTGTTCATCCACGATATAGTTGCCGTCGTTGTCAAACAAAGTTTCGAAGTCAAATGGTGTTGCTGTTTCCTCATATCTTGCTGAATATATAAAACATGTTAAACGCCTAACAAGTGCGCCTACATGGTATGGATTGGTGAGCAATGGACCACCAACAACATGGAAAGAACATTTTTTCTCATTACTCGAATCTAAAATATGCAAGGGTTGTATATCTGGTATTTCTTTGTGTTCCATCCACATTTTAATCATTTTTACCAAGACATCAACGCCTGCCTTTACTTTAGCGTGTACACCGTTGGTGGTTTCTATATCCATAAAGATGCGAGTGGCCCGGTCTGGTTGTAGAATCTCATAGAAATGGGGACCATTCTCACGTACCAAACGGTTGAAGGTGGAATCCCCTAGCTGTGTCCATAGGTTTGGACAGATAAAGAATTTCTTTCCTACCATACCATTGCCTTTAGTGGTATCGCATGCTAATACATGCTCAGTAGGTTTACAGATAGCTATCGCTTCGTCCAATCGGTAGTAAGCCATATTTGTTTTACTCATGGATGTTACTTAACAATTAGAATATGTATATAATATTCGACATAAATAATAACATCCATCCTAAATCCAAATGGTGACCTTCTTTCGTGATGCCAACATCACCGGACTATCGTTCGAGCCATGGTCTGCTGACGCCATTCGTAGTTTTTCTGTGGTTGAAATTACCAACCCTAAACTATATGATAACCAGCAGCCTTCACAAGGCGGTCTGCGCGACCCCAAGATGGGTATCACTGCTCGTAAGGGTACTTGCCCCACATGCACGCAGACTTGGAAGATGTGTCCGGGTCATTTCGGTCATTTGGAATTAGCGACACCATTATACCACCCTGGATGGGTGCACCTGCTTATTAAAGCTCTCAAGTCGGTATGCCTCAACTGTTTCGCGCCTCATGCCAAGAATTACACACAACGAAAGGATAAAAAGTGTGAGAATTGTGGTGCGGTTCAAGTTGCTATACAGAAACACGACCAATGGTACATACAAGTAGGAGGTAAACCACTGTTGCCTTGTGACGCGGTGGAGATTCTGGAGAAAATCAAAGACCACAAAGCAGGACACGCTATCATGGAAGTCTTGCCTATTCCTCCCAACTGTGTAAGACCTTCGCCTACCATTGGGGGAGATGAAATACGTGGTGAAGATGATTTAACTCGCACACTATTGCGTATTGTACGCATGAACAATACCGTTCAGAAACACATGAAGACTATCAAACATCCGTCACAAATCAAAAATATATTAAAGAAACAACAAGAAGTTGTGGCTGGTTATATCTACCGTTCACGCTCCAACAAAGGGAAGAACAAAATCAATACCAAAGTGACTTGTATAGGTGATAGAATACGTCATAAGAATGGTCGTATACGTGGGAATGGTATGGGTAAGAGAGTCAACTTTACTGCTCGCTCTGTAGTAGGACCAGACGCGAAGATGGGCATGCACGAAGTTGGTGTTCCGGAATATGTGGCTAATATATTGACCATTACGGAAAATATACACGCGTTCAACATGGCGCACTGGCAAGATATTATCAATGCCAAGAGAGCAGATGGCGAATGCCCTGTTAAATTTGTAGTAAGAGCCGATGGTAAGCGTCTCGACCTACGATTCAACAAACCACAATTACAAATCGGGTGGAAGGTAGAACGTAAGCTACAGAACGGTGACATAGCTCTCTTCAACAGGCAACCGTCATTGCACAAGATGTCTATCATGGCGCACTATGTACGTATCATGCCTGGTAAGATATTCCGGCTTAATCTATCATGTACAACACCGTACAACGCTGATTTTGATGGTGACGAGATGAATTTCCATGCGTTACAAACGATAGAAGCTAGAGCAGAGGCAGAAAATATTATGGCAGTCAAGCATAACATAGTGACACCACAGAGTCATCGACCAGTGATGTCATTGGTGATGGATGGCTTTCTTGGTACGTCCGAACTGAGCCATGGTGATTCTTTTCTCAACAAGACGGAACTATTTGATTGGATGATGGAAACGGATACCATGGGCATACCTATACCAGCTATATGCCATCCTAGTCCACTATGGACAGGGAAACAGGCACTGAGCATGATTATTCCAGACAAGCTAAGGTACAAGAACAGAAAAGCAGTGACAGAGGAGGAGTTGAATAATGTGTGTATTCATGATGGTCAAGTCCTCTATGGTCAGTTTGGTAAGAAGACATTGGGAAGGTCCCAAGGTTCGCTTATACATATTATATGGTTAGACTTTGGTCCAGATGCCACTGTCAACTTTATCAACAAGTTACAACGCGGTGTACACCGGTGGTTCTCTGAACAAGGGTTCTCTATAGGAGTATCTGATTTCATTGCCGGGGAAGACGTACAGAAAGAAATAGAACGTGAGTATCAAGAAGCCATTACCGAAGCAGCAGCACTAACCAAGGAACATGAGATAAACCATCGGTTAAATGCCGCACGTAATGGTATGGGTAGAGCTGCTGCGGACACGCTAGACCGTTCCAACTTCTTGTACCGAATGGTAAAGTGTGGAGTCAAAGGCTCGATGATGAATATTCTTCAAATCATGGCAATGGTTGGGCAGCAGAATAGTAGCGGTAAACGCATGCAAACTGCCATAGGGTATAAAACGCTGCCTTGTTTCAAGCCAAATGACCCTTCTCCTGAAGCTTTAGGGATGGTACGCAACCCTTACATGAAAGGAATGAACCCAGCAGAGTTCTTTTTCTCTGCCATCGTTGGACGCGATGGGTTAATCAACACTGCTATCAACACAGCTGTTACAGGGTATATTCAACGCAGACTGGTTAAAGCGATGGAAACATGCAAGACGGAATGGGATGGTAGTGTTCGTGACGCCAACGGGGCTATCATACAGTTCAAATATGGTGAAGATGGCTTCGACGGTCAACCACTCGAGTTTAATGGTATTGAACTGGTTGAGCTTACAGACAGTCAGATAATAGACCGCTACGATTGGGGTAACATTGAAGAGTTTGAAATGGTAGTGGAAGCACGAGATATTATCAGGAATACAGGTTTAAAACAGGTATCTAGTTGTTTCAATGTCAGAAGACAAGCAGAAAGATTAATGTCTGGTACTAAAGAAGTTCATATGATGCCTCAAGAAGTATGGTCACTAACCAAAGGTGCTTTAGATTGGTTTAAAGAGCGCAACATATTGGTATGGGCTCTTGTACTACAAACCTGTGCTGCCAAGAGACTGGCTACCTATTACAAGTTGAACAATATGGATGTTATGACTCTAATCACACATCTTCAAGAGAAATACGAGCGCACACTCATTGGTTCAGGAGAAATGGTAGGCACACTGGCGGCACAGAGTCTAGGAGAACCTGTTACTCAGATGACATTGGACACGTTCCATCATGCTGGTATTAGTTCAAAAAACGTTTCGATGGGTGTTCCTCGATTCGAAGAACTTATCAATGCGAGCGACAAGCCAAAGACTCCCAACTGTAGCATTATTTTTAATGGCACAGGTCCAGGTGAAATCGATAAGGCCGTTGAGATATCCTTCAAAATCGTGCACTTAATCATACGAAATCTCGTATCCGACAGTAGCATCGAACTCATCCACTTCGCCAGAGAGCATCCGATGTATTATTTGATGCCCGACGTTGCATTCAAACGAATTGCTCCAGAAGGTAACTGGTGTGTGAAGCTGGTAGTACCAGTTGAACGCCTTATCAAGTACCAGATAGAGTTTGAGGAAGTATTGACAGCATTATACAACAAGTTTACCAAGGGAATTAACATAGCTTATACGTTCGACCCGGTGGGGGATAGCGTGATACACATAGGTAACTATGGCAAGAAGAACAACAAAAATAGTTGTGCTGTGCTCCGCAATCGGTTGATGAATTGTCATGTTCGTGGCGTGCCAAACATCGAGCTAGCTGAACCATGCTTAGAAGATGGTAAACTAACCGTTGAAACCGTGGGTACCAACATCTACGAGCTATACAAGTTAAAACTAGACTACGTATGCGTAACGTCCGTCAACTCAAATCATCCCTTCGATGTTCTTGAAAAGTTTGGCATTGAAGCGGCACGGAAGACACTGTACCAACAATGCCACCGCGTGCTTAGCTTTGATGGTTCTTATGTCAGTTGTAGACACTACCAAGTTATGGTATCTCGTATGACATTTAGCGGAAACATTACTGCCACAACAAGACACGGTATTGCCAAGTACGAGAACAAATCTCCTCTAGCACGTGCTACCTTCGAGCAGCCTGTAGAAGTATTGCTAAATGCCGCAACCAAACACAAGTCAGACCCTTTAACAGGTGTATCTGAACAAATACTGATGGGTATCATGCCAAAAATAGGTACTGCCGACATAGATGTTTTCAAGACTGAAGAATATAAGAAGTTGGTACAGGAAGCTGCGGAGGAAGATTCTGATGACGATGACGATGGATGGCTCCAATTTGATACGAACCAACCACATAACCCCTTCGCAGCAGCTGCTCCTAAGCAACCTATACAACCATTGATACCTATGATGCAACCGCCTATAATGGGTGGAATGTTGCCTACGCCAATGTGGGCCCAACAACAGCACGCAGCACCATATCAGCAGAATGTTATGGAAGCAGTTGGAGCTCCTGCTCCGGACCCATGGGCTTTACCAGCTAACTCCTTTGCTAATCCTGGTAACACATTCGCTGCCCCACAAATGAACTGGTCTGCTCCAGCACCGGGTATGTTCGCGCCAGTCGGTCCTACATCGCCAACCTACAACCCAGATAGACCCACTAGCCCAGCCTACGACCCTCTGAGACCGACCTCGCCGGCCTACGACCCCAACAAGCCGCCAAGCCCAGAGTATCGTCCAACATCGCCAGAGTATAATCCAAATGCTCCGGATTCGCCGATGTCTCCTGAATACGATGAGAGTAATGGTCCTGTGTACAATGTGGGCTATGATAGTGATGACAGTGACATCTATGACCCAAATAAAACCTATTAAAGACTTAAACTATATATTATTATGTTTGAATTTGGTTCTAATGATACCTTCGAAACCATTCCCTTGACCGATGATAAGAGAGAACAGACAGAACCATGCGACCCTAAAGCGTTTAAATGGTGTTGTCGTACCTGTACTATGGTAACCATAGCGGTAATGCTCCTTAGTATGACACTGGTAGCGTGGCAGCAATATACCAATGATTTGAACATGGACGATAAAGAAACACCAACTGTATTAGCAATGGGACACACTTGTAAGAATCAGTCGTACAATCTAGAGCCGGTTAATAATGTAAGTGGTTATTTGGTATATGAGGTTAGCTATTTTGAGGACGAAACCTCTTACGACCTGTTGTATTTGGATACACAGTGTATGGATGTCAATATTAGTTTTCCATATCTTTTTTTTACAGGGGATAACTGCTGCCGATTTGTGTTATACAATACTATATAGCGGTGACAACACCAAACATATGTGGCAATTCGCATTAGGATTTGTAGCTGGCGCTTATGTATATAAACATTACGATTGGCCCGACGTGGATTATTATATAGAAACCGTTAAAAATTTAGAGGAGAAGAGACGTAAAAAATAGTATAAACTAAATCTTATTTAACTCAATATGCCTAAGAACTATTCACCATTTCTAAGTGTACCTTACGAAGTAGGCGATGTACTTGTAATCAACCGTACATGGCTTCCCGATTTAAGACGCCCAGACGACGAGACCAACCCAGCACAAGATGCGGCGCTCAACGAACAATGGGATGAATTTCTAAAGTCAACGGACGGAAAACCTTTCAGTGATGAGATTGAGAGGTCAGAGTACGGAAAGAAACTAGATTTCTTCTCTCATCGTATCACCTTCAAAGTAACCAATATATATTCATACGGAGTTGGACGTGAGATAACAGGTGTTATTAAATGGTCTAATGTGGTAAGTTGGGCTGTAGGGTCAACGCTAACGTTCGTATTGGACGATACAACGCTTCGAAACTATCGATATGCAAACTTCATGTTTCAACCTAATTCATATAAGGCCAGAAAGAAGAACAATTTATGGAAGGCTACCACTAATACACCGCTAGACATGACTGACTCTGAAGAGGAGATGCGCAAATTCAACAACTACGACGATTGGTTTCGCAATCCTATACTAAATAACAACTGTGAATACAGGGAAGAATTATGGAACGGCCCAGCTGGCCAGCAGCCAACATATCACATAAAATGCGCACGGCTCAAAGGCAACGATACAAACTTTTTCACCATTCAGTACGCGGTACAGGGGCGCCTGATTGAATTCATCAAGCGCATGGCCCACACCTTAAAGGGACGTACCGTAACCAAGCTCGACGAGATGGGCTACTTCACCTTGGGGTTACGTAAGAAAAGAGAATTGGAAACCAACCTTCAACTCTCAACACCCGTTTCACAGGAGATAAAGTGGAGCAAGGAGGTTCCTCTCTTTGGTAGTAGAGAAAATATGGACACCAATGCTTATTTTGTTTTATCCGCCATCGGTGTAACCAACCCAGACGACTTGAATAATGGTGCACGTATAGCAAACACAGAGAATATTAATGCTTACGAAGTGATTTGTTATCGCTCTAGGTATGCGGTTATGGAAGGCCCAGAGCATGAACTACACAATATCAAGTATCGTTTACGTATTACAGATGAAATGCTGTACGGTGCCAATCCCCACATTGAATACGTGAAAACAGGCGATAATTCCACACTACACGACGAGGGAGGCAAACCTATCAAAGTAGTACCAGAAATATACGGCTTCGAACTGCGTAGTCATAACAGAGCACAACCAGTATCCAGTTTGACCTTTAATCTCAGGGATAGAGAGACCAACGCATTCATAAAACCTAGAGTGGCCGAACACTGGAAACGGTGCGCGACCAATAGTTACTGGGACGCTGTGGAAGATAAAAATATAAGCCCTGATAGCTATCTGGCGGAGGATTTGGGAGAGGGACACATAGTCGATTGGAGTGCGGCACTGTTAATTGAATACAAGCCAAGGCCTGTGTGTATTACAGTGAGCGAAGAAGAGAAAGCTGATGAAAAAATCTTCAAGACTATCTATGTCCCTAACGCATTTATTCCGGAAGAAACACCTGACCAACCCATGTCATTCACGAGTAATTCCTCCAAAGAGTGGGGATATATACTCTTGGACGCGTTCATTAAAAAGCAAGGGTTGCGCAGTATAGACCCCATAGGTAGACCCCTATACTATATCGAAAGTTTTCTCGAGAGAGAATTAAGAGAACCATTGGTTGAAATGGGGGACTATGATGAGGAGGCTAACATATTCGAAATTATTGGAGAGCACCGTGATGGTGCCCAGATGAAACTGCCCCACGGCCAGACAGCGCAAGAATATTATGACACTAAAATCAAGGGACTGCTCGAAAAGATATATGGCGATGAGGCAAATGATAGGCGTACAAAGGCAGCAGCAGAAAAGATGTTCGAACCTTGGGCATTGAGACTAGACCCCGATGGGAAAATGTTTGGTCACGTGGTTAAAGCAGCGAAGCCTTGGAAATTATATGGTCTCCCAGCTTACATACGAGAGCATTGGAATCTAATACGTTCCGAAGAACGTAAATATGACTGTAAGCTTCCAGAATTTTCTCCTAGTCAATCGTTGAATATTATCCAACTCCATGTAGGTAGTATGAATTCAAAAGGTGAACGAACCATCTCTGACATGATGCATTTCGAAAACGGAGAAGGACCATATCTTAATGTTATTTCCGATTTCTCCAATATCTATCCTAACATCAAAGAACTTCAAAAAGAGAATACGTATTTAGAAATACATATAGGACGCGACAGAACAGACGAATCAACCCGTGGGAAAAAAGACCTACTCGCAGTCAATGCGTTGAAAACGTTCCGTGTTCATATGAATGCGGTAAGTGAAATAACAGACGCGCAACACCATACCGATGAACTGGTAAGTTCGCGGATGGATATAACGGAAAAAATGCTGGCCGAATACCCAAATAAAATGTCTTTCTCTATGATACACAGTGTTCTAGCGGACTCTAACAAAGCTATAGATAAAGCCAAGTGTATAGCTTTGATAAAGAAATACGTGCCCAACTCAGGTCTTTTTGGATACGAAGATAGCATTCAACACGGTACCCAAATACCTAAAGCGCTTATCAGTGAGCTGGTTCTTCAAGAAGCAGGCCACGCTGAATCTATGAATTTAAACCAAACGTTGTGGGATTTTATTCTGTATGTGATTGGTAACAGGTTTAGTGAACAATTAAAAATCTCAGACGGGACAACTCTAGCAACACTACGCCAGCAGGTATATTCATTTCGTCTGACTGTTCGCGACCCTAAGGTTCGAGAAGCAAGAATTGCCGAACAACAAGCTGCCTATACGAACGGTACGCTAGAAATTGCAATGGGACAGATGGATGAATATTTCAAAAATGTATCTGGTAAGACATTCGTATTGGAAAAACTAAGTGTGAAGGAGCTAAACAAGAGTGTTGGGTCACACTTAAAGAAAAACTTTATGCATCCTACTAGGGATTTGATGAAATTGGACCAGAGCTTCACAGCCGCCCAATGTACAAATTTCAATATTGAAATCACTATGGAGCCACAGCAACGTAGAACATACAATGCCGTTGAGATATCCATGGTTACGGCAGTTGGTCCTTACATATCCGAAGCCAGGCAGATACCAACGAACACTTGGAAGCAAACATATAAGCCTGCTTTGCTAAGAATCAAACCAGATATGATGGTACAGAACGATGGCATGCCATACGCAGATTGGAATAGATACCAGCCACCAAATAATAACAGATTAAAACGGGATGACATCCTAAGAAATGCTGGGTTTGAATGGGACGAAGATGGTCAAATTTACCACGATGGTACGGATGGTACACGAAGGTATGGTCAGGCTGCGTGGAAATGGGTGTCAAAGAACAACCCTGGAAGTATACTATCTCGCTACGAGCCTGACCCACTGGAGGTCAAGGCGTTGGAAGCGCGGATGACCTTCACTCAGAAAGAAGTCGCTGGTCAAATACAGGGTAACCACCTAAAGGATACGGAAGACCTACACAATAGTCGTAAAGATGTCATGCGCAATACATTCTTACATGTACGCAATTTGGATAGTCTAGCGCATGATGTGTACCGTAAAGTACCACGCAGCCAGGAAACAATAGCTAAAGATTGGAGAAAATACCAAACGTCGCAATTTGATAATCTGAAGAAAGGTTTACAACATATACCAAAAAATACAGATGCCTATGGTAGAGACTTAATACTCAAACAATATGGTGTATTGACACCTCAACAGTATGAATCAGGAGGAAATTCATTATTAGGACCATTCCAGAGTGCGGAACCATACGCAGACGATACAGGTAAACCTGGTAAGATGGAATCAGACTTCTGGGCATTATCGAAGGAAGACATTGAGGTCGAATTGAATAAAGATAATTACGGCAGGGTTGGGTACCTACTAAACCATTTCATACGCTCAAGACGATGCCATCAGATGGACATAGCCAACAGATGGTTCAAAGCAACACTGAGCATCGACCCAAATGCACCGCAGCATGAAAAATATGCGATGACGTTGGATGGGCGATTCAATTACCTAAGATGGCGAGGTTCTGGAGTAGCCACCACTGTTGGACCCAACGGTACAGGCAAATGGCCAAAGTCTAACAGTTATATCCTAAACAATATTGGAAACATTCTAGTTGGAATGAAACCGCCACAAAAGAAAGCCCGTGTAAAGGCTTTCTACATCGAAATCAACAGGCTCTATCAAGAAGAATCACAGCAGTTCATTACACACTTATTTAAATTTCCAGACCAGTTCAATAAAGGTATTAACTGGAGAACGCGCATTTCCGGTGTACAATTCTTTCGTATTACTGACGTAGAGATTACTTGGGACCACATGCAATTCATTCCACGCATACGTGTTCAAGGTATTATCAACATCATTGACAATATTATACACAAACGATACAAGGTAGTTACAAACCGCATGAAGGAACGAAACAAGAAGGGACAGAAGCAACTGGAACGAGATGTAGCATTGGTTGGTAAATCTTCCGTGGAAAACTTGATTGAAGGAGTGTGGAACGAATATTCAGGGTTTATGGGCAAGTACAACATTACAATGGAAGGCCGTAACGACTATAGTTTACAGACAGCAGGGTTTCCAGAATACTTACATCCATTGTTTAGACTCAGGCGACTTCTCGATTGGGCATCAATGCGCCAATTGTTCGATATTAAGATTACTCTACCAGGCATGGAGCCGTCCTACATATTCAGGGATAATGTATACGTTCGGAATTTCTTCTATCTTTACCGGATAAAGAATAAGAACAAGTTGAACCTGGACTTTGGTAAGATTAAGTTAGAATTTTTGCTCAGATGTGAAAAGGTAGGAAAGAAAAACTATGGTAAATTGATGGGAATTGGTTCGTTGGCCATGTATCACGGTGTAGACCAATCCAAGGCGGGTCTATATCTAGAAGAAAACTTACCAGCAGATGAAAAGTTTTTGAACAGAGAGAATCAATACGACAGTAGATGGAGGCTGTATGATGACCACTTCTACTCCGACTTGGTAGCTCTACATGAAATCAACGGGTTTAAAAAGACTGATATACCTATTCCAGAAAGTTACAAGCCTGAATCTATATTAGATAAAGATGGTTTTGCAAGAAAAGGTGTAGATGGAAAAGAAATGGTTCGTATGAAACCGATAGATAAACAAAACTACCAAGTTATGGGCCTGTGGCGTAAGGTTGAAACGCTTACCGCTGCCAGAGCCTCACAGATTAATAATTCAGATAGAGTACAGGATGCCATGGGTGTAATGTACGATTTCTGGAACAAATTACCTGACATAGATTTATCCAAGATAAACGATAGCTGGTCACAAGAAGAATTGACTAAGCATATCATGGGGGAATATCAAGCTACGTTAGAAGATTTGGAAGTCCCAGCCGATGAGACCGCAGAAACGGCGTTAGGAATACCATTTACAGAGTGTTGTATATGTCGCCAACCCGGGTCCACTGTGTTTCTAGGACGTTGTTCCAAGAACAAAGACCGTCCGCATTGTTATCATTTGTCCTGTCTTTATGATACCATTATAAAGAACCCTGGCACAGGTGGTAGCAGTTGGCAATACAAAGCTATTAATTTAGAACAGAAGATGAGCTACATCACCGTTGAACCTGGTGTCCCGGCTCAGTTGCTCCACCGCGATGGGAACCTTACTATAAGGGAATTCTTGAGACACCGCCAGAATATGTTTATAGATGGTAAAATAAAAAAAGAACAGTCTGTTACTATACCATTAGATGTAGACGAGGCAGTACCATGTTCCACCGACACCGAATCGGGCATACATAAGAGGCGTTGGTTTATCAATGCTGGAAAAAATCATAAGCGGACAGTCTGTGGCTATGTTAACGACGCACATCAGGGAGGTGACGACTGGTACAAGGATGTACCGATGTTTAAATGGCGTGCTCTGTTGGCTGGTCACGCTGATGCGTCTAAACAGCCACCATTTCAGAATACTGGAAGATATGTGGACGAGTGTGGTGGGCAACAATATCACGGTACGGTAACCATGACACCCAACACGGCTAAGTGTTCCTCGTGTCAAATGAAGTTTGGAAGTAAGATAATGTGTGCTTTCCCAAAAACGAGGAGGGTGGTTGACACAGATGGAAAAGAAAGCACACAGTACGCGGGACAAGAAGTTACAGAATATGGCGCGGATGGTTTAGAGGACAACCTATTTTTTGGTGAAGTACCGAAAATCGAGCATCACTCCGGAGGTGCCTTGGACTTCGCTGCTTATAAACACAAGTACGTGCTCATGAAGTACGAGCCATTTGGTAGAGCAGAAGTCGAAGGCACGGGTCGAGCAAGCCATGGTGGTGGGTCCCTAGAGCTTCACATACATGACGTGGCCTCGTATCTAGAAAGCAGACCATACAAAAATAAGAATGTCTCGATTCTGTATGAATGGGATAGAAATATACCACAGGTACTGTTTCCAACACCAAGGCTTCCCGGACTGGAGCATCCATTAATACGCAAACGTAAAGGAGAAGGAGGAGCAAAGCGTCAGAAGAAGCAAGAGGCAACCAAAATATTGTATGGAAGGGCAAGAAATTTAGCAATAGCATGCTTGGACAAGGCCCAAGGGAAAGAATGGAAAGATAATCTTATGATACTATTCAATAAAAAAGACCCAACAGAAGATGGGAAGATGGACGGACCTTATATCGATGAATGGCGTGATGCACGCGGTGGCCCTTGGGCAGTGTACGACCCTCAATCAGAGCAGGTAGAGACTGGTAATTCAAATTCCAGCACCACCAAACGCCCCGTAGAGACCAGGATACCGGGTACTGGTGACGTGGTAGAACTACCAGTGTTTGCATCCGGACCCGGTGGAGCTAGGATGGAATCAAACCCCGTTTACAATGCTAATTTCGTAGCCAATCCTGATGATATTAAGAGAATAGAAAAATGGATTAAACTGGTGGAAGAACAAGTTGGTGCACTTGAGCAACAGGCCAGAGATGAAGCGTCGAAAGAATACAAAGAATACGTTAATCGTATATGTACCAAGTACAACTGTACTTCGTTGGCAACGTCTGGAGCTGGTCTTAGAGCACGGTTCACAGTAGTTCCACCGGGTAGACCTATAAAGATGAACATGGATTTCCCCAACAGAATATCACTAGTTGATTTTATCACGGCAGTAAAGAATAACATTAAACCGGTTCCTACCAAAGAGAAGCTCGAAATTTACATTCCAAACGATGCTACTCTGATAAATAGTATACAATCGATATCAGAACTAACGAAGAAATGGTTAATACCACCCACATGGCCAGAGACCATAACCATCGAAGAAGATATGTTGGGAACGGTCGTTGAAGTGCCTATATTTGAACAAGATATGGAGTTGGAATGGCCAGATGAAGACGACCTCACACCTGAACAAATTGAAGAGTTACGGGAAAGGGTAAGAAAATACAACGAAGTAAAGAAACACCCCGACATCAACACTGTCGAAGTGTCCAAGATAGAATACATGGGTGAGAGGTTTGAAGAGGGCTTTCCAAAGGTATACGAAGGTAAGATGCCAACTAGCGGTCTATTTTATCTCAAAGACAAGATTAAAAAGCCAAAGATGAGACAGAAACCAGAACACCAGGACCAATTACCGTGGTTCACTAAAGAGAAGATAGAACAATTTATGGTCCGTTGTAAACCCAAACAACTGAGTCAGCAGGCTAAGAGAATGAAAATAGAGGTAGCATTCGTAGAAGAAGGAAATTTGGACGCTACTATAGAAGTAAACAAATGCAACATGATTATTGACGTGCCTAAAGACTTGAAGGTGCAAGATGTTGGCGCATATATGATGAAATGTAAATGGTTTCAAAATCCTAACTGTTGGTTACATCTTGACGAGAATGGACACCCAACACTACCCGATGGGCGCAAATTGTTTAAACTAAAGACTATGGTTAGTAGTAGTTTAAATGGTTTCGTGGAACACCCTGAAGCTCATACTAGAGACAATGGGGACCAACAACTGTTTGATTCGACGGCAGAATACGACGACGATAACAACGCAACTTTCTTTTCTGAAGACCTGCGCACAGCCAAGATGAATCTAGTCGGACGTGCGGACGAGCAAGATTCGCGTGAGGAAGATGGGGATGCAAAATCTAATGATTTTGACACAGCACAGCAGTTGGACGGTTCGTACATGATGCCAATTACCTTTGAAGATTTAATCAACAACACTTTAGACTGGCCAGAGGACTATGAGGATGACGATTGGTTCTGGTCGCCAAGTGCATTTGGTGAATGGAGTGCGGAAAAGAAGAAGATGTATGGTGAACTTGGCATACTGAACCCTTACAGGGTTTCTCAATTAGAAAGACACCGTAAATTGGAGAAGTTCGACCCTGATTGTACAAAACATGGGTTATCTATTCTTATACAAGTTCCCAAAAAACCCAAGTATCTGGGGGAGTTGAGTGCCGGTACAACCTATGAATGGAATAATGGTACCAACCGTATACGTAACCATCTAATACATCAACACGGCGAGGACGTGGATAACCGCTTGGTGGTTGCTACCGTAACGTTTCACGAATATAACGGAGCAACAGTGGCCAGAAACGTTGGCCAGAGATTACGCGTTGCTATACCAGTAGAATATTTGATGCACCATGACGGTGAAGACCCTAAACTCCCACAGAGTGATGGGGATAGATGGCGTAAACTTTACGACTGGACCAATCTATTGTCCGAACCAGGTAGAGTATTCGCTGACGATAGGTTCTACTTACCCGGTGCACCTGCTCAATGGTCATTCGATGGTCTTAATGCCCAAGGAGACCAGCATTGGGTGGATAATATTGGTCAAAGGGGAGCATCTGAAACATTAGCGGTTATTGGTCAGGTACGCATTAGTACCCCTGGTTCTAACGTTATGTCTGCCACCCGTCACATGTTGTTGGCTCATGAATCTGTCATGAATCGTTCGTTCTATACGTTGATAAAGAAGGAAGACGATGAATATTTCGGAAAGACATATGAGGAAAAATTCGATGTTTTACCCGTATCCAGTTTAATGCCTCTATTGAAAGAGAAGAGTAGAGTGATACCATTATCCGTGTATACTCAAGCAGGAATCAAAATCCGTTACTCATCAAGGAACACACCGTCTATGTCGGAACAGCGAGATAGGGTAACGGCGATGTTGACCCAAATGGAAGAGAGAGGGGTACTGACAGGGTACAATCGTGCACCTTCCCAACAGAGTATACTGAAGACGGGTACTTACAACCTTGCTGGTGGTTGGGGCGATGGGCTTACGAATGGAATCTCTGGTATTCTGGCACAGACCGACGAAGACCCTCTAGTGAGCATTGAAAATGTTGTTAACCCTAGCTACTCAACGGCCATGATAAACGAAGACGGTAAGAAAAATTTGCTATTCAGTCGAAACTATGAATTGTTTATTGATGTGATACGTAACAACCCAAGAGCGAACGACAAACCCGCAGTAGCTCCAACGAGAAGTATAGGTTTTGATTTCGTTGTAGTTGGTCCTCATCCAAATAGAAACGAGTACGGTTATTTCAATGCTTGTGGCCACGACGGTTGGCATGACAATATTCGTCATTTCCGCGGAAGTAACGTACATAAAATGTATTTACCAGTCGAGAAAAATATTCAAGGCAGAATAGGGCCATGTGGTTTTGGGTTCAAAGACATACACTGGCATCAATTCTTACAGGAATTACCGAATATATTTTGCGCAGAGGTGGCGTGGGATGACAACTGGCGTATCAAGGAAAAACTCGAAGGCGAAGAAGACGCTTGGGCAGATGACAACCTAGACGGCGCAGAGAAACTGGAAATACTCCTAGACCAAGTGGAGTATGTAGGCACTATGATATTCCGTGACGATAGGGATGCCAATAATACTGGAGATGGTGCCATTAAACAAGTTGAACTCTTCCATTTAAGCCCAACCAGGCCCCCGCCATATGGAGACGATGCCCTAGAGAAAAAACACTTTGAATTGTCGGTGGATGAGCAGGAATTTGTATCGTTGGGAGTTACTCCGGAAAACAAACCTATTCCACATTCTCATCTTTATATCGACGAAGAAAAGGACTCTACATACTCGTGGCGGAATACTGAAGATGAATTTTATTTGCGTAAGAGAATCAAAGCTATGCCAACATCCGCCGACGAAATCAGTGCATACGGAGAGGCAACCAACGGTTGTATGGTTGCACAAAGTCCAACACGTGGTCAAGCAGAGAATTACATATTCAACCCTCTAAACTGGACCGATAAAGACGAAAATAATAACGTGTATCTAAACAGAGCTTGTGGTGTGTTTAAACAAAATGAGCAAGCACGTCGATTACCTATGGTACGTGGTATATCTAGAGACGGGCAAGGGTACAATATACAGAGAGCTCTGTTCGGTTTGAACAATAGTATTGACGGATGGAGAAATTGCGTCACAGCAGACGATTTAGAGAACGGTGAAGCTGGCCGGCCTCACTTTGTCATTGGTGTCCGATTAAAGAACCCTGAGAAGTATAGATTGAAACATGTTACTGCGGAACGCGCCTACAATTTCAATAAACACAAGGAGGAAGAGAAAGACCCTGGCGAAACATCCGAAAGCAGCTCCTCCGAAGATGATGATGCTACGGTGGACAATAGTTATGATGGTGTAAACGTGTACAACCTAGCCATTGATGCAAACAGCAGCGAGCAGATAAGTAATGGAGTCAACAACTGGCCAAATGTCGAGCTTGGTGATATTGTTCATTGCGCATACACTAACCCAGTGTACCGTGTTACTAGGTTTGATGCTGGTTATGTCAACTTAGAACAAGTGGAAGACCGTCAACAAACGGTCGAAGACTACGAAATAGAGGACTTGACCTTTATTCATCGTGCCATGACATATCCCGGGCGTAGACACGAGATAATTAGAACTGCAACTTTTTGCCGTATACGTATGGGTTCTGTAGGTCAAGCACCTGGTGCTGATGCTATTCAAGCAGGTTCCACTTCATGGTCTCTAGACCCACGCTATTCTGAACAAGTATTCCGTATTGAACGGTTTGGTTATGGGTCCAGGGCACCTATTCGAGAAGATTTCGAAAGGATAGAGGCCAGCGAAGACCTTCCAGATTTGGATGATGATGATGGTCCTATAGGAGAGTCACATCAAATTATGTTAAGGAACACACTGGATGCCATGACGTATCGAACATTTATAAGCGTGATAGCATATTGTGACCAATCGGGACTTCGTATATTTGGACCTCCAGATGAGCTAGACTCTGATGAAGATGAAGCGGGAGAAGAAGATATAATGGGCCATTACACATATGAAAATTCGAACGGGGAAATAAAGATTGGCGATATAGTCATGTATCAGCCTCATGGGTGGAGAACAACGATTCATACTGCCATGGGTACTGCGCGTGAAGGTACACGCTTCAATGTAGAAGACCCGCGTGAGTATTCTGTGGTGGATATCCTACCGAACGGCGACAGCACAACCTTTGTTATCAAGTTAAACATGTGGACCAAGTTATGGGATAATAATGGTATGAAAAAGAGTATACGTATGATTGGTGTGCCAAACATACCCATGATTCAGTTTAAACGACAAGGATATGACTCTATTACCATGGATACAAGCCTTAACCGGTGGGAGACGTGGCGTAAGATGCCACTTAGTGTTGGTACACAGGTGCGTAGATGCACTTCGACTGGGGCTTACTTGAACGATACTACATATATCGTAACGGGCGAAAGCCCCGTCCTAAACTGGTTAGGTCATAATGACGGGAATACGGTGGAAATAACAGAAGCTGAAATAGTAGGAACTGGAGGACAGTACGGCGACGGTGGTGTGTATAGCCCAAAGACAGGTGAAGAGCACAGGATGGTAGTCAATACCAATTTTCTCAGATGGGTTGGTTACCAAGGGGTATACCACAGTAATAATTACTTTACCATCGGCAGCAAATGGAATCTTCAAGCTCAGGATTCGGAGAATGCCGTAATTCACGAGGTCATAGCAGTTCATAGGGAATACGTAGTCACTAATAATGGTGCTGGCCAAATAGACATGAGGGAACGATTCAATGGTCTGGTGATAAGGTCGGAAGGACCTTATGCGATTATTAAACCGTTAGACTTAGATACTTACAGCGGTACAATCATGAGAGTAAACCCAGATTTGTATACCTACAACGATTTGGTAGCAAAAGATTGGCCGATATACGAGAACTGGGAAGAGCCTCAAGATTCTGCTCCTTCGTCAGACGAATCTGATATGGATGAGGTTGAATTGATGGATTCGAGATTAAGTAAAATAACATTAAAATTTTAAGTATAGAAAAGATTTAATATAATAATAATGACTGTAGAATCACATCCTACTATAGGCGCTACTTGGGTAGCTATAACAGCTCTCATGGCCTTGGTGCTATGGCTCCGAAGCGAGGGCTTACACCCATTGTCTTTATATGGCATGGCTTGTGGCGCTATAGCTACATGGTTAACCAATACTATAGCTGGTCCTGATAATGACCCTTTACAATTTAAACCTGAACAGTTCATGTATGTTCTTCTACCTCCAATCGTTCTTAACTCTGGTCTATCGTTCAAATGGCGCGAATCACAGGGAACATTTGGAACATCTATGGTACTGGCATGGTTCGGAACGGTGGGAACTGCGCTTTGGATATCACTTGGGTTATGGGCAATTGAAGATGTTGAACCATGGATAGTTGCTTTCTGGATAGGCTCAATCCTCAGTCCTACCGACCCCGTAGGGACACTGGCACAGATGAAACAACTAGGTGAACATCCTATCCGTTTGGTTCTGGAGCATGAATCGTTATTAAATGACGCGGTTGCGGTCATGTTGGTACATACATCTGAACGCGCGTGGAACCTTCAAGTGACCATGACCAAATCAGAGACTATGGAAGTCATTGCGGTGACAGTGGGTCTCACTTGCTTGGCTTCGTTGATTGGAGCTTCAATGGCAATGTTTATGACTTATAGATTACATGAGAATGCTGTGTTCTGCTTGGTGTCTGGTATGTTTGTATTCGCACTCTGCGAAACCATAGGAGCATCGGGCATCATAGGT
>CENZ01015006.1_pt1 | contig 23837 bp, 33 predicted proteins | sample 361341 | NCBI WGS metagenome assembly CENZ01 (sample SAMEA2619782, study PRJEB7988) | marine metagenome | biome: marine biome (ENVO:00000447); feature: deep chlorophyll maximum layer (ENVO:xxxxxxxx); material: "saline water (ENVO:00002010), including plankton (ENVO:xxxxxxxx)" | depth 50 m
TGTTGAATAAGAAATATGATATGAATTTGTGTATGTTTGAAACCACATCTTTATATGGTAATAGTAAATCATCAAGTCAATATGATGGTATGAAACCAATGTTAAGAAATAGAGGTTTAACTGATAGTGATTTTATACCAATGATACATGGTAAACCATTTAAAGATTTAGTAAAGTATGTTGAAGATAGAATTGGTGTCTTTATCAAAGAAGACGCTTCAAGTAGAAAATTAAAATTAACTACAGCAATACAAGGTCTAATTAAAAAGACATTAGACGGAGACGATTTAAGGAAGTTTATAGATACTATAACAAATGCCAAGAAGTTAACTGAAAGAAAAAGATACTATGTATCAAACTATGGTATTGAGAACTATATTGATATAGTAAATGGCAAAACAGATAAGATTATTAAAGCGCCTAATTATGAAAGGTACTATGATAATGAATTGATTGAGTGGTGGAGGAAGTTGGCTACCAAACGATTCGATAAATTACAAAATGAAAACAGATTAAGAAATGATTTAGAGGTATGGACAACTGATAGTAATATTGATATTATTAGGTAGCTTGCCAATATTAAACAAATCTGTTATAATATGAACAATAATTAGGAGAAAAAGATGAGTGATTTTTTAAAGAGTATAGTAAAAGAAACAGGTAACGAATATGCCGCTTTGGCTTCTGAAGGAGTTGCAGGTGCAGATGTATCGAGTTTCATTGATACAGGTTCTTATTCACTAAACGCTCTCTTTTCAGGTTCAATTTATGGTGGGTTACCATCAAATAAGATTACTGCTATTGCAGGTGAAGCTGCTACAGGTAAAACATTCTTTGCATTAGGAATATGTAAAAGATTTTTAGATAAAGACAAAGACGCTGGTGTAATTTATTTTGAATCAGAAAATGCTATCTCGCAAGAAATGTTAGAGTCAAGAGGAATTGATACAAAGAGAGTTGTAGTTGTACCAGTTTCTACAGTACAAGAATTCAGAAATCAATCAATTAAAGTGGTTGACAAATATTTAGACCAAGACCCAAAGACTAGAAAGCCTTTGATGTTTGTTTTAGATAGTTTAGGCATGTTATCTACTACAAAAGAAATGGAAGATACTGCTGAAGGAAAAGAAACAAGAGATATGACAAGGTCGCAAATTGTTAAGGCGACATTTAGAGTTTTAACATTGAAACTAGGTAACGCAGGTGTTCCTTTGATTATGACTAATCACACCTATGATGTTATTGGTTCAATGTTCCCACAAAAAGAAATGGGTGGTGGTTCAGGATTGAAATACGCCGCTTCATCAATCATCTATCTAGGTAAACGAAAAGTAAAAGAAGGTACCGAGGTAGTTGGTAATATTATTCATTGTAAAAATTATAAGTCGAGGTTAACTGTAGAGAATGCTATGGTTGATGTTAAGTTAAGTTATGACAAAGGTCTTGATAGACATTACGGACTTTTAGAATTGGCCGAAGAGGCAGGTATCTTTAAGAAAGTAAGTACAAGATTTGAAATGGCAGATGGCACCAAAGTATTTGGTAAATCTATCATGGATAATCCAGACAAATATTTTACAAAGGAAGTATTAGATAAAATTGATGAATATGCCCAAAGAAAATTCAGCTACGGACAAGAACAGCCAGCCTAAATTTGTTTTCGTCACCAGAGACGGTGATGATTCTAAAAAGACTTGCATTAAATTAGTAGATGGTCCTTTCAAAGACACCATTTATTATTATGGTAAGGTAGGTTTTGCCGGTAAAGAAAACAAAGCAGGCGAAATGCCTCTCCGATTTGATTACACAATTACAAAAAATCCAAACGATTACGATTTGCTTGACAATCCAGACTTTATAGATTATATTGGAGATATCTTGGTGGAAATTATGGAAAAACAATTGAAGGACGGTACTGTTGTATATGAATGAACGAATTGAATTAACTATATTAAGAAATCTATTTTTTAACGAACCATTTGTTAGAAAGGCTTTGCCTTATATTAAAGAAGAATACTTTACAAACAATGTAGAGAAGACTTTATTTAATCAGATATTCTTATTTGTAGATAAGTATAAAAATCTACCAACAAAAGAAACTATTGTTATTGAACTTGGCAATAGAAAAGATTTAAGAGAAGAAGATTTTAAATCTATCAAAGAATTATTAACTACTATCAATCACGAAGAGGCTGAACTAGAATGGTTGTTTGATACTACTGAAAAGTGGTGTAAAGACCGTGCTATTCATAATGCTGTATTATCTGGTATAAAAATACTTGATAAGAAAGATGATAAGAAAACGCCAGAGGCAATACCTAGTATTCTTGCTGACGCCTTGGCAGTTTCATTTGACCAACATATTGGTCACGATTACATTGAAGACGCTGACGATAGATTTGCTTTCTATCATACAAAAGAAAAAAGATATCCTTTTGATTTAGAATTTATGAACAAGATTACCAAAGGTGGTGTTCCACCTAAAACTTTGAACATTGCTATGGCAGGTACAGGTGTTGGTAAATCTTTATTCATGTGTCATTTATCTTCCGCTTATTTACTACAAGGTCAGAATGTATTATACATTACTTTAGAAATGGCTGAGGAAAGAATTGCAGAAAGAATAGACGCTAACTTATTAGATGTAACTATACAAGACCTCCATGATATGCCAAAACAATTATATGATGATAAGATTGGTAGAATTAATAAGAAGACAGGTGGTAAATTAATTATCAAAGAATATCCAACGGCAGCTGCTCACGCTGGCCATTTCAGAGCATTGTTTAATGAACTTGCTTTAAAGAAATCATTTAAACCAGATATTGTATTCATAGATTATTTAAATATATGTACATCAGCTAGATTTAGAATGGGTAGTAATATTAATACCTATACATTAGTCAAGAGTATCGCTGAAGAGTTGAGAGGTTTGGCCGTAGAGTTTAACTTACCAATCTTTAGTGCTACACAAACTAATAGAACTGGTTTTGTTTCTACAGATGTGGGACTAGAAGATACTTCCGAAAGTTTTGGTTTACCTGCTACTGCTGATTTTATGTTTGCTCTTATTTCAAATGAAGAGTTAGAACAACTATCACAAATGAAAATTAAACAACTTAAAAACCGTTATAATGACCCTAGTATTAATAGAGCTTTTATTGTCGGCGTAGACCGAAGTAAAATGAGACTATATGATGTAGAGAATAAAGCACAGAATATAGTTGACGCAAATCAAACTCAAGGAAAGGTTGATAAACCAGAAGACCCTTACGATAAGTTTTCTGAATTTAAATTATAATATATGCCTAAAAAAAGAAAACAAAAAGTTAGATTTAGAAAAGGCGATAAGAAGCCAGGGAACTATAACATGAAGTTGACATACAGAAAAAAGATGGTCAAAAGAGGAAAGAAAATCCTTTGGCAAGTAGTAGAATATCCTTCTAAAAGTATTATCGCTGAGAAATTTTTTGAAGAAGACGCTAGGAAGTTAATGCAATTTCACAATAAACACCAAGTATGGGCTCCTAATGGTGGTGTGGTATCATTTTTATGTGTTAAATATGGCGGACATAAAGTATATCAGAAATAATTAGTTGCCAAACTGTCCTAAATATTGTATAAGGAGAGAATAATGGCTTACGATTTTATACCAAAATCATCAAAAGAACTACAGACGGCAAAGTTTCCATTGGAACATGTTGCTGTCTATGACTATTTCTTTAAGAAATTTAAAAGAAAAGACCCTATAGCTTGTAGTAAAAATCCAAGTGAAAGAAAGAATATAAAAATTTCACGAAGTTATAATGGTGTTGTTTCTCTTCCACAAATAAAACAAAAGTTAAAACTTAACGAAGTCAAATTATCCTTTGGTGAGGGTAGTAGAGGTGGTCGTGGTGTTAACAATGTAGGTAATCAATTTGAGATTGACCTAGGTAAAGATTTAAATGCTTGGTGGGAAGACAACCCTATTTCAAAAACTGTAAACAAAAAAGTCATTGAAGAAATGGCCAGAATGTATGGTTGGGAAAAAGCAAAGAATTTTAAAGTAGAAGTAGTTGGTGGTTTAAATCAAAAGAGACCACTTATATTCAATGGTAAAAATGTATTCATTGGAACTACAGGTGACCAAAACATAGGTAAAACTGTAACAGATATTACGGTCACTGCTGATGGTAGACCAGTTTATCTATCGTTGAAAGCAACAGGTACAGTTACATTTTTTAACGCAGGTGTAGCTACAATCTTTCGTGAAGATGATATGAAATCAGGTAATGTAACCGACCCGAAAGCACAGGCATTGCTTAGAGTGTTAGGCCTTAATTCAAGAAGAGTTGCAGCTGTATTTAATTCATATGGTGGAGAACTTAAAAGATTTCAAGAGAATGTTACAAATAAAATAGACAGACCAAGATTAATTAAGATGTTACTATCTGGTATTGGTTATGGGTTTCATTATGTACATGCAAAGAAACCTACAGAAGTACATCACTTTAAAATGAGTAAACAATTTATGACCAAACTTGCTAATCCTAGTAAGGCAATTGCCTATTATGGTGGTAAGACCTCTGGTGGTAAAAGAATAGATGTTGAAGTAGATACACCATTTATCACACTAAAATTCAACATTAGAAATAAACAAGGTGGAGTGTATCCTTCCCATATAATGTGTGATTATAGTTTTAAAAGGTATAAATAGTACCATTGAGTAAGTGATAGATTTATGGAAATGTTTTTGTATATGGATAATATGAGGAAAAAATGCTTAACGAAATTTTTAGTTTCAAGGGTTTTATAACCCAGGATAAGAATACACACCTAGAACACCTAGAAGATGATATCATCAATAGAGGGTCTAAAGGTGGTATAAATGCTGTCAACTTTTTAAAGTCAGTACGAAACATGCTGGCTGGTAATATTGGTGGCAAAATGAATATGTCTGTAAAGTGGGACGGTGCTCCTGCTATCATTTGTGGAACTAATCCAGAAAATGGTAAATTCTTCGTTGGTACTAAATCAGTATTCAACAAAACTCCAAAAATCAATTATACAACAGCTGACATTAGAAGAAACCATGGTGGTGCAGTTGCGACCAAGTTACAAGTTTGTTTAAGAGAACTTGCTAAACTAGGTATCAAAGGTATTCTACAAGGCGATTTACTATTCACTAAAGGCGATTTGTCTAGTGATAAAATTAATGGTGAATCTATGATTACTTTCACACCTAATACAATTACATATGCAGTACCATATAATTCAGATATAGGTAAAAGAATTAGAAGAGCAAGAATGGGAATTGTTTTCCATACTTTCTATTCAGGTAAAACTATGAGTAATCTATCTGCTGGTTTTGGTACTATTAGAGGTCAATCAAATACATCTTCCGTATTCTTGGCAGACGCAGCCTATAAAGATACCTCTGGTTCATCTACATTTAATAAAGGTGAACTAAATCAATTTGACGCCTTAATTAGAATGGCAGAAGGCTCTCTAGGCAAAGCAAGACCTATGTTAGATGAAATGTCAAAGAATTCAAACGACCCATTATCAGTTGGTTATAGATTAAAAACTTTCTTTAATCATTTTATTAGAACAACGCAAGGTGATATGGGTAAAGTAAAACAAATGCAAGAACAATTTAGAAGTTATTTTGAAAGTATGACACAGGCAGAAATAGATTCAAAGAAGACTGATAAAGGTAAAGAAAAATATATTAAAGCACAAGCAGATGGTTTAAAATTTATTGATAGAAATAGAACTGCTTTATATTTTGCCATTGCAAGTCATATCAGTTTAGGTAGAGCAAAGAATTATTTAATTAGAAAACTACAACAGATACAAAGTATTGGTAACTTTATGAGAACACCAACTGGTTATAAAGTAACAGCACCAGAAGGTTATGTTGCTGTTGATAGAGTTGCAGGTGCAGTTAAACTTGTAGATAGATTAGAATTTAGTAGAGCAAACTTTACGATTGCTAAAGATTGGGTAAAAGGATAATGAAAAAATTTTCAAATTTTTTAACAGAAGATGTAAAAGGTATTTACAGAATATGTATGGTAGGCGGACCTGGTTCTGGTAAATCAACTTATTCAGAAATCATTTGTAAAAAGTTAGGCGTTCCTCATTTATATACTGGCGACATGATGAGAGCATTATCAAAAAAAGATACACCAACTGGTAGAATTGTAAAGAAAGCATTAGACAATGCAAAATATGTACCAACATCTATAGTTATGGGTGAGGTAATGAAAAGATTAAAACAAGGAGATACAAAAAACGGTTATGTGTTTGATGGTTTTCCTAGAAACATGGAACAATTTAGAGCCATGGAAGAAAAGAATATTGATATAGACTTTTGGATTAATTTACAAGTATCTGAAAAAGAAGTTGTAAGAAGACTTGTTGCTAGAGGTAGAGAAGGAGAAACTGCTCAAGTAATTAGAGGTAGAATTAAAGAACATGAAAAACAAACTGGTCCTATGATAAAACATTTATCAGACCAGATGATAAATATTAAAGCTGAAGGCAGTACACCAGAAGGTGTCGCCAACGATATATTAAAGAAGATAAAAGGAACGGCATGATATCATTTGAACAATTACTAAATGAAGGCCTATACGATAAAGGTATATTCAAAGCTTTCTTTCTAGCAGGTGGACCTGGTTCAGGTAAATCATTTGTTACAAGAGACGCCTTTGCTGGTACTGGTCTTAAAGTAATTAATTCTGATACTCATTTTGAAAGACAATTAAAACAAGCAGGTCTATCTATGTCAATGCCAGACGCAGAAATGGACCAAAGAGATAAAATTAGAGCTCATGCAAAAGCATTAACATCTAATCAGATATCTCAATATTTAAAAGGTAAATTAGGTCTTGTTATTGATGGTACAGGTAGAGACCACCAATTAATTGCTGTTCAAAATGCCATGTTAAAACAATTAGGTTACGATACACATATGGTATTTGTAAATACTTCTTTAGATGTTGCATTAGAAAGAAATGAAAAAAGAGAAAGAACTGTACCAGCTTTTATTGCAAAGAAAAATTGGACAATAGTACAATCAAATATAGGTAGATTTCAAACTATGTTTGGTTCTGGTAATTTTAAGATAATAGATAACAATAAATCTGAACAAGAATTAGTACAAAATACATTGCAGATAGCTGCCAAATATGTTAGACAAAAATTAAATGCACCAATACAAAGTTATGTTGCAAAAAGATGGATGGCTGGCGAAAGAAAAGCGAGAAGAAGATGATAAAAAAATTTAAAGATTACCACATGGCTGAAGGAGTTATTGACATTCCAAGAATGACATTAGCACCTAAAGTATGGGATAATCCATCTTCCGAAAATCCTAAATTAAAACAATCTGTTTTAGATTTAATAAATGACAGACTTAAAAAGTTTGCTAATGAATATCCTGTAATCAAATCTACATTGATTGGTTCTATTCTAGGTCATAGATATAGAAATGACGCTGATTTAGATATCAATGTTTTATTTGATGTACCAAAAGAAAAGAGAGAAGAGGAGAGAGTTAGACTTGCGAAATCTTTACGAGACATTAATGGTAAAGTCATACCAGGTTCCGAACATCCAATTAACTACTATGTTCTTACAGACCCGGAACTTGAAAAGCAACAGGCTGCAAAAGCAGATGGCAATTACGACATACTTAAAAATAAATGGATTAGAAAACCAGAAAAGATTGAGTTTGACGCCAGTAAGTATTTGGACCAATTTAAAAAACAAGTTAGTGAACTTGATATACTCAAAGGCGAATTAAAAAGAGACATAATAGATTATGACGAACTAAAAGAATTAAAACCTTCTGACATTTTAGATTTACAAGAAAAAATAAATGAGAAGTTAGAAGAGATAGAAGATAGTATTAAAAAAGTTAAAGACATTGGCGACAAGTTAGACGCTGATAGAAGAGCAGGCTTTGATACTGATATGACACCAGACCAGATTAAACAGTATGGTATTAAAAATAAATTACCAACTTCTGTTATCTACAAGTATCTGGAGAAATATCATTACTTAAAGTTTTATAAAAAATGCAAAGAGATTTTAGATGATGGCAAGGTTACAGATAAAGAAATTGCCTCACTTAAAAAAGAAGAAGTGTTGTTAGAAAAGAATGTAGCATTTACATTTGGTAGGTTTAATCCACCAACAATTGGACATGAGAAACTTATTAACAAAGTTAAAAGTGTTCGTGCTGACAACCATAAGATTTATATTAGTAGGTCAGAAGATAGTAAAAAGAATCCACTATCTCCTAGAGACAAACTACAATATATGAAAAAGATGTTTCCGAAACATGCGAGAGACATAGAGATTAATACCACAAATATGATATTAGATATAGTGGTAAAACTGTTCAAACAAAATTACTCCGAGATTACAATGGTTGTAGGCTCAGATAGAGTAAGAGAGTTTGAAACAATATTGAAAAAATATAATGATGTCAGAAGCAGACATGGTTATTATAAATTTAATAAAATCAATGTAGTGTCAGCCGGAGAACGAGACCCGGATGCCGAGGGCGCTATGGGAATGAGTGCTAGTAAAATGAGAGACGCAGCTAAGTCCGGTAATTTTAGAGCATTCACTAGAGGATTACCAACTTCATTTAACGATAAAGAGAAGTTGTTTAAATCCGTAAGAAAAGGTATGAACTTGGCTGCCAGTTATGGTAGTCTTGCTCATGTTTCTGGTGCTAAACCAATTATGAGTTTAGAACAAAAACATATAAGAGACCTTTATATAAGAGAACAATTATTTAACATAGAAGATACAGTAAAAAATCTAAAAGAGAATGTTGTAGGAGTGATTAAAAGAAGAGGCACAAACCACATTATGGTAGAAGATGTCCATGAAAATTTGAAAAAATGGTGGATATGGGATTGTGAACCTGTTTCAGCAGATAAGTCTGCTATAATAAGAGAGTACGACCTTAACATAGATTACGGTTTTGAACCAGTATCAGAAGAGGAAATTAAAATGAATGAAAAAACATTATCAGAAGTTAAAAAAGACCTAGATGAAGCCTGTTGGACAGGATATAAACAGGTTGGAATGAAAAAGAAAGGTAATAGACAAGTACCTAATTGTGTACCGGAAGAAAAGGTAGACGAAGTATTAACTAAACTAACAGATGAAGCTAGAGTTGCACATACAAAAGGCGACAATGATTTTATGATAGAAGAGTCATATGAGATTGGTGCCGACTATGCCAACCATACTAAAGAGATTACACCAGGCGAAAACCCTAGTGAAAAACCAGTAGATACGAAGAAAAGAGCTGAACAAGCGCCTGAAAATTCTAAAATAACCAAAGAAGATATAGACAATTGGAAGGCTTCAGATTCTACAATAGATAAATATAAGAGAAGATACGGAGAGGAGTGGAAAGTTAAGTTGGAGGATGCAAGTTTAAAAATGCACGAAGACTTAGCCGAACAGGACTTCACTTTTAAATCCTTCAAAGAATTTGTAAAATGAAAAGTTTAAAAAGACATATATTAGAAGCTAATGAGTGGGGTGTACTGCCAGAGGAACTAGTAGAAGCGGAACACCAAGGCAAAAAGGTTACTTTAAACAACCCAACTAGAACACCAGGTGGACCTAAAAAGTTTGCTGTGTATGTTAAAGATGGTGAGAAGATTAAAAAGGTAACTTTTGGAGACCCTAATATGTCAATCAAACGAGATAGTCCTGAAAGAAGAAAATCATTCAGAGCTAGGCATAATTGTGATAACCCAGGTCCCAAAACTATGGCGAGATATTGGTCATGCTATCAATGGAGAGCTGGAGCAAAGGTAGACAGTTAATTTATGAATAAATATAATATCGAAAGAGGAACAACATGGCACTATTAAGAATGTCAGACGCTTTGGCGCAAGTTAGAGCTAACAGTAAGAAAACAGGCTCAGTTGGCGAAGCATTGCTAGAGGCATTGGAAAAAGACGCATTGATGGTTGATGAGGGTAGAATGAAAGATATCTACACCATGGACAAAGATGGCGCTAGTGCTAAAGATATTGCTAAAAAATTAGGCATAGATGTCAAAACAGTTAGAGACATTTTAGGCGAAGAAGCAAACGAGATTACAGAAGGCGCAATAGACAAATCAAAATTTGATAGTTTGAAGAAAGGTGATTCAATGACAATCACTTACAATTCAACTATGTCAGGTACAACTGTTAAAAAATTTATTGTAAAGAGTAAAAGTAGAAGTGCTAAGTACAATACAGATAAAGTAACAATGTATCCAGATGGTAACCCTAGTATGGCAAGGTTCTTCTTATACAAAAGAGCTAACGGTGCCGTGTCAATGGCAACAGGTGATATGGCTGCTACAGTTGTAAGTGTCAAAGAAGGCAATGATGTACTTGTAGAATTTTCAGTTGCTCAATTAGATATATTAGCAAAACAATATGCCGACATGAAAGGCAAAACTATATCTGTTGACAATGCAAATAAATTAAGAAAAATTTTCGATAAAATACCTAATCATATGTTACCTGCTATTAGAAAGAAAAAGATACCTTTCTTATCAGCACTAGCATTATCAAGAATGGTACAAAAAGGTATGCCTGTTAAAGAAGATAAAGAAAACGAAGAAGAACAGGTTAAAAAAGAATTACCTAAAAAGAAAGATGTATCTCCTGACGCAGATACAGAAGATAAAGAAAAGAAGATTGCTAATCTTGAAGACCAAATAGCACTTCTTAAACAAAAATTAGAAAACGAAAAGAACGCTACTATTAAACCTGAACCTAATAAGGATACAGGTGAAGTACCACTAACTATCGGTCTTGCTCATAAACTTCTAAAGAAAAAAGAAGAAATGAAAGAAAACATTAAAGAGTATGCCGGATTAGGTAAGTCGGTGGGCTCTACTATTAATGCAAAATTAAAGTATAGTGATATTAGAGGTACACTAACAGACAAACAATTAAACAATTTGAGAAATGTTTGGAGAACTAAAAAGGCTTCAGATGTTACTCAAGGTGTTAAAGATATGTTGAAAAAACTGGACAACCCTACAAAGGCTGCCATTGCACAAGCAAAGATACCTCATATTTCAGACCTTGTTAAAGTTGAAAACTTTATTGATGTCAAAGAAAACCACAGGTGGGTTAAAGGTGCAGTTATTAATGGCGAACAAGGACCAGATGTGTTAGTTTATAACGATACATCTAAAAGAGTTACTTGGGAATCAGAAGGCATAGAAGCTGGTGAGTTTCCGTTTGATATAGTAGAAGGTTTTACAGACAAAGAAATTAGAATGGCAAAAGGTATTGCTTTCGATAAAAGATACAAAGATGGTAACTATACTGGTGCTCAAAAAATGATTGATAAAATCAGAGCAGGTTTATCTAAACATCCAGAAGTTGCAAAGGCTTTGAAGACTGCTAATGAAGATGTGGATTTAGGTGAAGAACTAGAATCATTAGACGAGTTTAAAAATATGACAGTTACTTTCAAAGATATGGAAGATATGAAAAAAGCTTCTATTGATTTAGCAAAACAAGGTTTCAGTATTGACGCCAAAGGTTTACAAATGAAAGTAAATGGTAAAGGTGCAGACCTTAATAAGTTTGCTACAGACCTACGAAACTATTACAAAGCAAATATCAGAGCTGAAAGTTTAGAGGAAGAAGTATTAGATGAAATGGCTGCTTTAAGAAAAAAATCAGACAAGTCTGGTATTGCATACAGTATTCTAAAAAAAGTTTTTGATAGAGGCATGGCTGCTTGGAAAGGTGGTCATAGACCAGGTGCAAGTCAGCACCAATGGGCTTATGCTAGAGTAAATTCATTTATCACAAAAGGTAGTGGTACATGGGGTGGTGCAGATAAAGATTTAGCTAAACAAGCAAGAGGTCAAAAAGAAGACCTTGACGCAGTACCACAAGATAAAGATGTTAAGAAAAAAGATGGTACTCAACCTAAAAAATACTATAAAGGTTTGAGTAAAGATACAAAAGACGCTAGAGCGGCTCACTTTAAAAACAATGACTCTAATAAAGAGGCACCAGGTGATAAAGACGCTAAAACTAAACCATCTATTCATACTCAAAAATATAAAAAGATGTTCGGCGAAATGTCTAAAGACCAAGCTTATGCAATAGGCATGGCACAGGCAAAGAAAACAATGAATGATGAACCACCTTTAGATAAGAAGACTATTAAAAAGGCACATCACATTGCTGATAAGATACTAAATAAAGAAGAGAAGTACGAGGGTGTAATGGACAGTAAAAGCACTCTATTAAACCAAATAAGAAATAGAGGAAAATAATGGGATATTTCAACAACAGACCTGGTTCAATCGAAGAGATTGCTAAACAAATGTCTAAACACCAGAATGAATCTGGTTACCAAGACATGTTCAAAAAAGAATTAGAAAAAACTGGAAAAGGTATTGGTGCAATGACACCTGCTGAAAAGAAAGCTTTTTTTAATAAGATAGATAGCAAGTACAAAGCGAAGAGCGAATCGGACAAGTCTATGACGGATACTGGTAAAAAGAAAACACCAGTTGACACAAAACCAACCATAGAATATAATAAGTAATCAATAAGTTATAGCTGCGACAACTCCGCTGTTGCCTTTTAGTTGTGGTTATGTTATGATAAACCATAATAAAAAAGGATAACACTATGAAAAAACTACCTAGACTTTATTGTGATATGGACGGAGTGTTATGTGATTTCGTCAAACAGGCCGAGAAAGCAACAGGCATGTCCATTGACGCATGGATGAAAGAGCCTAAAAAGAATTTCAAATCTATTAGAGGTAAGTGGCAACCAGTTAAAGATTATCCTAGGTTTTGGGAGACTATGCCTTGGAATACTGGTGCTAAACAACTTTGGTCTTATATCAAAAAATTTCAACCACATATTTTAAGTGCTTATGTAGAACAGACTACAGACCCGAGCTGTATTCCTGGTAAAACTAAATGGGTACAAAGAAATCTTGGCATACCTAGAAGTAGAGTTAATCTTGTAAAAAGAGTTGAGAAACAAAACTATACAAATTACAATGGTCAACCTACTGTTTTAATTGATGATTACGAAAAGAACATCTTACAATTTAAAGCAAGAGGTGGTATTGCCATACTCCACAAAAATACTAACGACACAATTAGACAGTTAAAAGCCCTAGGTTATAAATAGTAGTACGATATTAAGAATTGAGTACCTATTAACTAACAAATAAGGGAGAGAATAATATGTCAAGTTGGAAAAATACAGACGCACACGGAAGCGCCCCTCTTTGGGCTCTTACTGCTGTGAAAAAAGCACCTACGGCTGCTAACATGGGAGCTGCTGGTTCTGGAAAATTGTTTAACAACGCAACAGAAGACAACTTAATTACAGATGTTACTATTGGTTTGTTTAACTTTAAAGATACAGAAACACAATCAGGTAAGGTTGCTCACGCTGGCTGGAACATGAAAGTAACTGGAACAGGTGGCAGAGCTAGCCGTGTTCAATACGAAACATTAGTTGCTTTGACGAATTCAGCAGACGCATAATAAGTAAGATATACTAATACTTTATAGAAGAGGCGTGGTCCTACGAATTCCACGCCTCTTTTTTTGTATAAATAGTATATAATATGGTTAATTGATGTAGGAATTTACCTACAGTAGCATTCCCTCTATTAAGGGTTTAGAAAAGGAAAAGACAATGGCAGACAAGAAAATCACGGCGCTTACCAACCTTGGTACGGCCTTAGCAAGTGTAGATTTGTTTCATGTGGTAGATGACCCCTCTGGAACTCCAATCAACAAAAAAATAACAGCAAAAGATGTATTTAATAATGTTCCAGATTTTTTGGGACTTTCTCAAACATCACAATCATTAACTACAGACGGTTCAACAGCACTAACTCTTGATATCACTTCTCAAACTACAGAAGTTAACGCATTAGGTGGAGCTGGTACATGTTCGTTAGCTGATGGTGCTGAAGGACAAACAAAGATTATAATTAATACTGCTTCTAGTGGTACAGAAATTGTAACAATCACACCAACTAATTTAAGAGGATATACAAGTGTTCTTTTAAATGCTCCTGGTGAAACAGTAATGTTAATGTTCAAGAATTCATCTTGGAACATTTTAGGTGGTAACGGTTATACAACAGCGTAATCTAGGATATAAATTATGAATATTGATGAACAAGTATTAAAAAACGAGAGAGAAGGTTTAGATAAAGAATTTAACTCTCTCAAAGAAAAGATAACAAACCTTGAAGTTGATTTAGCAGGTATGAGAAGTCAGTTAAATGCTTTGCATGGTGCTAGACAACAGGTAGATAAATTATTAAAATTGGCAGAAATGCCGAAAGAAGAGGAAAAGAAATGAAAACTTTTAAAGAACACTTAAAAAAAGAAGTTGTTAACGAACATGTTGATAATTCTATGGGTGTTGGAGTATCAACTTCTAAAGCAGCTGATGACGCTGGAAATGCTCATCAGGTTGAAACACCAGAAGTAATGCAAAAAGTAAACGCATTTATAGGTTCTGTATGTGAACAAGAATTTATGACTCCAAACTCAGCAGTTGAACAACTGAAAGCTAAGTTGATGACAATTGGTCTGGACTTTGACGCACAATTAGATGGTCAAAAAGGTTCAGTAACTAGTGAAGTGTCTCAACACGGTGGAAGATTTGGTAAAGATGTTGACGGAAGCGACCTTGATGATGATGGTATATCTCATAGAAAAGAAAACGGATTGAAAATTCAGTTTGACTATGAAACATTAAAAACAGGAATGTCTAAAGTTTACGCCAAATTAGTTTAACTAATAAAGGGTAGATGATGTTCAAGGAGATTACGAAAGATAATTGGCTTTTGTTCGCTCAACATAATTATGAAAACCCCACCCTCGAAAAAGAGGTTGAGTTTTATGATGATGTAAAGCGATTTAAATACCTAAAAAGATTATTTCGTAAGTATGAGATAACTAAAAACATCAAGTTAAGACTTGTTGTTAATCATGTGATAGTGCTTCAAAATGTATTTGGAGTTGAGGCGGCGGTAACATTAATGTTATATAAGATAGACCGTAAATACTGGCCAATATTAAAAGCAGTATTAAACTATTTACAATATCTCTACCCACATGAACTAATGGATGTTAAAGAAGATAAAAAAATTATGGAAAGGTTAAAGGAAATATAATGTCAGGAATGGTAGACACATTAATTACCTATAGGGTTGTCAAACTATTGATAACTCCATGGAATAAAATGCCAGCTTATAAGTTTGGTATTATTGATGACAAAGGTAAAGTGTTAATCAAAAGACGAGATTTAACCAGAGTTGACCAACGAAATGCTTATACAGTATTACATAGATTTGTATTTAACTTAAAAAGATTATTACAAAAAGTTGGTTTAGGTGGAAGACTTGGTAGTTTTGGAGTTGCTTTAGCATTAATGATTAAAGAAGATAAATCATATGCTCCATATCAAGAACTTATAGAAAGAACAGTTATAAAGTATCTAAAAGAAACAGGTCAATACGAAGAAATGATAAACGAAGTAAAAGATATACCTATTAGTGATGAACTAAAAGACATACCTTTTATAAATTGTTTCGGAGTTGATGTGTTCGAGAAGGACGGTAAACTTATATCGGAATACGAATATGAAAACATTTAAAGATATAATATTTGATTATTTAAACAAGAAAAAGAACGAAGTTATTGAAGACGCTCCAGCAAATGCTGTAGGGACAGGTGCCAATGTTGCATTACCACCTACACATGAACCAGGGGTAGATAAAAAGAAAAAGAAAAATCCAGTAATGGCAAATATGTCAAGAAAGATTAAAGAGTCAGATGATAATAATAGTGTTCTTGTTAAATCAATATTAGATAATATAGATAAAATTGAAAAAACTATAGATGAAAAATCATATGGTAAACAAGAAAATATAGGTGCAGTTGGTGGTGTTAGACTAGGTAACTATGACAATGCTCAACCAATGGTGAGTTTAGGTAAAACTGATACTACACCTAAAAAGAATAGGTCAAAAGATAGTAGAGGTGTAGGATTACATGCGAGTTATTCCTCTCAAGCACCAGGTACTATGAGACCATATCAATCAATAAAAAATATAATGGCGAAAGCCAAAAAGGATTAAGATGGAATTAATAATAACTTTAGCTATGAAATTTTGGCAATGGTCAATACTTATTGCCTTAATCATAATAGGTTTTATAGTAAACCAATTTGATAAAAAGATTGACAGTAGAGTTAATTTTAAATATCATTCAAAATTTCCTGTAATGAGACCTATACCTATTAAGACAAAAGGTAAAGGTTTCTTCAAAATGATTTTAATGTGGTTACTCGGTACTAGACATTGGGAAATCGCAGAAGATTTTGAATTTGATTTACTAGGAGAAAAATTTGTAATACCGGCAGGTTTTAAATTTGATGGTGCAAGTATACCAAAATTCTTGCATACATTTTTATCACCAGTTGGTGTGCTTTTAATGGGAGGACTTGTACATGACTATGCTTATAAGTATGAGACCCTATTAAAAAAAGGTAAGAAAGAGACTATGGGTGTTTTAACTCAAAAGAGAGCAGACGAAATCTTTAGAGATATAAACATAGAAATTAATGGCTTTTTCTTAATGAACTACTTAGCTTACTATTCTTTAAGACTAGGTGGTTTCATGGCTTGGAATAAACACCGTAAAGTTGGTGCCAAGATTAAATAAAAAAAAGGAGTAAACTTATGAACTGGATAACAAATAGAGTAAAAGAAATGTCTTCATGGTCAGGTGCAAGCTTGATTGCTTTGGGACTATTGATTGTACTTGGTGGTCCCTTTGTTAAAATAGCTGCTTACGCTGCTATTATTTGGGGCATTATATCAGTAATTAAGAAGGACTAATTATGTTCGGGCAGATTAAATTGGCAATAACAATTATGTTGGTAGTGGGTATCGCAGGTGCTGGCGTGTATGTTATGAAGTTGCGTTCAGACAATGCAATACTACAAGCTAATCAAGTGCAATTGGAAGAGTCAATTAACGAACAAAAAAGTCTGCTCGAAAATCAAAAGAAAGATTTTGAACAAATAATGGCAGCCAATCAGAAGATGAATAAATTGGTTGCAAACTTACAGAAAGACCTGGAAACCCTTGACAAAAAATTTAACAAGGGTTCCAGGGATTTCGGAAAACTGGCAATCGAAAGAACCAAAGTAATTGAAAAGGTTATGAATAACGCCAGCAAAAATGCTATGAGGTGTTTAGAGATTGCTTCTGGCGCTGAACTAACGGAAAAAGAAATAAATGCTACAAAGAAGTCTGAAATTAATCCAGAATGTCCTTCTATCGCTAATCCTAATTACATTAGTTACTAGTTGTTCTAGTGTAAAAAAGTTAGAGATATTTAAGACAGAAGTTGAACGAGAACATTTAGACCTAGAAAAACCAACTCTAGGCCAAATGGAAGATATTCGTTGGCACATTATAACTAGCGAAAATGCTGAAGAAGTATTTAAGAAGTTACAAGAAGATGGTATAGACCCAGTTTTATTTGGTCTTACAGATAAAGACTACGAAATGTTAGCCAAAAATTTCGCACAAATTCGGGCTCACATGATGAAAATGAATAATATCATAGATGAGTATAAAGAATACTATGAGTCCGAAGAAGAAGGGACAAATGAAAAATAATAGAATAGAGGTGTCTGACTCAACAGCAGTCAGCATGCCAATGAAAAACCTAATTTCCATAGTCATGGCCGTGGCTTTGGGAGTGTGGGCATATTTTGGGATTATTGAGCGTATAAATAATCTGGAAACCAAAACAACTTTAGCAGAAAAAGATTTAAGTCAAATTTCAGAATCATTTAATCAAGACTTAACTACAGTAGAAGAAAGAATTAAAACCGACCTAGAAAAAAATACAGAATTTAGAATCAAATGGCCAAGAGGGGATATGGGTTCCTTGCCAGCTGATTCGGAGCAATTCATGTTGATTGAATTTTTAAGTGGTCAGGTGGAACAATTAACTTTAGAACTCCAGGGTATGATGAATAATAAAGTTAATATCGAAAGATTACAAAAAGATATGCAGAAAGCTTTAGATGATATCGAAAAATTAAAGGACAAAATAAGAGCAAACGGTTCTTATACAGAAAGTAAAAAAGGAGACTAACAATGGACGCAACTACACTAGTTACAATTATTACAATGTTTATTGTTACTGAAACTTCAAGCGAGTTTGTAAAATATGATGGTCTAGGTGCGTGTTTGAAGGATAAGAGGGCAATAGAGAAACTAAAAGATGGCCGTAAAGCAATTTGTGGTCCGTCTATGGCAGAATTAGACGCTGATGGTAATATCATTAGTATCAAAAACAAAATGCCTGACCAATCAGGTAGTTTAAAGTTAGGTGGGACAGCAAAATCACTAACTGAAAAGAAAAAGAAAAAGCAAATTGAGGTATTACAACAATGAGAAATTTATTAATAACATTATTAATTGCTTTCTTTTTAGTAGGTTGTCAATCAACATCTAAAATTAAAGTAGAAAAAGAAATAGGATTACTTAAACAAATACAAGATAGAGGTTATCTAGTATGTGGAGTTAATGCAGACTTACCTGGTTTTTCGGCTAAAGATGAAGACGGAAACTGGAGAGGTTTAGATGTTGACTTCTGTAAGGCAGTATCAGCCGGCATATTTGGTGATGAAACTAAAGTAAAATATGTTGGTTTAAATTCAGCACAAAGATTTCCAACACTTGCCTCTGGTGAGATTGATTTACTTGCGAGAAATACAACATGGACAATTAGCCGTGATGTAAACTTAATGTTTGAATTTGCAGGTGTTAACTACTATGACGGTCAAGGATTTTTAGTACCTGCTGATTTAGGTATTACAAGTGCAACAGAATTAGATGGTGCCTTTGTTTGTATTACACCAGAAACTACGAGTGAATTAAATCTAAATGATTACTTTACTGAAAAAGAAATGAAATACAAACCAATACCAGTTGAAGGTAACAAAGAGGCAAAAGCAAAATTATTTGCCGGCGAGTGTGATGTATTTACTACAGACGCTTCAGGTTTAGCTTCAGCAAGAGCAGGTGCAGAAGACCCTAGTAAATGGGTTGTGTTACCTGAAATTATATCTAAAGAACCACTAGGTCCACTTGTAAGACAAGGCGACCAAGAATGGGAAGACATAGTAAGATGGACACATAATATTATGGTAAATGCTGAAGAGGCAGGTATCACTAGTAGAAATGTTGACACTATGTTAGATAGTAAAAATAAAGAAGTTAAAAGAATATTAGGAGAAGAAGGTTATATCGGACCAATGTTAGGTGTAGGTATAAAATTCGGATACAATATAATTAAATTAGTTGGTAACTACGGAGAATCTTACGAAAGAAATGTAGGACCAGATACAGACCTTAAATTAGAGAGAGGTCTAAATAATCTATGGAAGAATGGTGGTGTTATGTATGTACCACCTATCAGATAAGGATAAAAAATGAAAGATAAAATTTTAAACAACTTACCTATGATATGGGTAATGGCAATGTTGTTGTTTAGTATGACACTAGTTTTTAATCACGCTAAGGCAGATTGTACAGGTTGTGGAGATGACGGCCATCAAGTTTGTCCTATAGAAGAAGGTGCTCACTCTCATGCTCCGAAACCAGAAGTTGTTTTTGCAGTATGTGTATTTGCTGATGGTACTTTAATAGACCATAAAGGTGCAGATAGCATGTCTGATTGTTTAAAAACAAAAAGATTGGTTGAGGCTGAGTGGAGAAAAAAAGGTGAGAAAACAGATAGTGTTGAGATAAACGGTATCACTTATGAAATACACGGTGAATCTCTAGCATTTATGTGTGATTTAGTTGACGCAAATGTTCATCATTATGAAGACGGTTCTTGGGAGATAATTGAAATTTTAGGTAAACATAAGAAATAGGAGACTTATATATCACACATGGATTCAGATACAATTTTAACTATATCAAGACTATGGCCAATATTTGTGGCTTTCATAGTCTTGGTAATAACGCTTGCTCAATCTCACTACAGAATATCTGTAGCAGAAGAGAAGATAAAAGTATTGTTCGACTTAATCAATAAGATGAACGATAAGAAGTAATTAACTTGCCATTCTTAAAGGCAAATTTAATTCTTTTAATCGTGTCAACATATATAATTTTTTGAGTGTTCTTCTCCGTCTTCTTGCTTTTTGAAGTTTTATCTGGTACCAATGTAAGTTAAGTAAGTAAAGTTTCATTTTCTTATCATATCTAATAGTTTTTTTCAATCTTTTTCGTAGTTTCTTTTTCTGTAGTTGAGTCATTAGTCCCCCTGACTGTATAGATTGCTATTGTATTTGATTTGCCTTTCACTTGAACATCATCTAACTTTTCGAAATTGTATTTTGAGGATATTGAGTTGTAGGTATCTTCGCCGACTACGAGGGTTGCGTCATAATTTTTAGAGACACCTTCTAATCTACTTGCTAGATTAACAGCGTCACCTAATACAGAATAATCAAACCTTTGTTTGCTTCCCATATTTCCGACCACGGCTTCTCCTGTGTTAATACCTATTCCAATATTTAGTTTATTGCCTTCTCCGAAACCATCACTATCATTCAACTCTTTCAATTTACTCATCATTTCTAGTGCTGAATCGATTGCCTTTTCTTTATGATTTGCTGTGTCAATTGGCGCATTCCAAAAGGCCATAATGCAGTCTCCCATATACTTATCAATAGTACCACCATTCTTCATTATTATATCGGTCATTGGTGTAAGAAACTTGTTGATAACAACTGTAAGACCTTGAGGATTCTTTTTATATTTTTCAGAAATAGGAGTGAAACCTCTTATATCAGAAAACATAAATGTTAATTCTCTGGTTTCACCACCTAGTTTTAACAGACTAGGATTTTTTTGTAGTTTTTTGACCATATCTGGGGATAGATAATGTTCAAACTGTTTCTTTATTTGTAATTTTAATTTATTTTCTCTTGCATAATTATTATATGTCAAGTTTGCCCATACGATAGAACATATTACTAGAGGACTAAACCAATCATATAGATATATAAATTTCCACCAAAGGAAACCAGCAGTACCAAATAAATCAATTAAGAAAAGTCCATACCATATCATAGACCATCTAACACCACATCTTGGTATAATTATAAAAAAGAATAAAGCACCTAATATAATGTGTGCTAATTCAACATATGATATCCATTGTGGTCTATCAATAAATTTTTTAGACAATAAGTTTTCTGTACTGATTGCCATAATCTCATGTGTATTTTTTAAACCACCAGGTGTTAGAACATAAGTAGAACCTTTGAAAGTTGTACCAATAAAAACAATCTTACCTTTCATAGAAGACCAATCTTTATCGGCATAATCTATTCTAGGAATATAATGTCTAAAATCTATCCATAGTTTTTCATTTTCTACTTTAGGAAATTTTATAACTTTCATTATAACTTCTGGTATAGAATTCTCTAATGGTAATTTTCTAATTGTACCGTCAATGTCAATAGGTACTGATACATTACCTATTGCTAATGCTTTTCTTTCTATACTTTGGAGATTTTTAACTTCATTTGTTTCAGTTAGTATTACAGGATATTTCTCAATCATTTTAAGAAACATTGCGTCACCACCTAGTCTATCTTTATGTGGAAATACCACTTGAAGAACGACCAGAGCGGCTCCATTTTTATAGGCATTGATGATTGTACGACCTAATATGTCTCTTTTCCAAGGCCATTGTCCTTGTTTAGTGAGAGCTGTGTCAGATATGTCCAGTAATACTAGACTTTTTGACTCATATTTTGTACCAAATTTCTGGTAGGAATCAAATACATTTAGTTTTGTGGATTGTAATAGGCCTGGATTTCCTATATAGATACTCAATAGTAGTCCAAAAACTACAAATGGCCATACTTTATTGATTTTTTTAAACATTTTCAACCTCACTAACTATTTATTATAAATAATGGAGTAAAAGAACCACATTAGGATTTAACTATGAAAACAATTATTACTATTATTTTTGCGTTATTTCTCTATACTAGTGTAAGTGCTAGCGAATTAAACTTTAAGTTTGGCAGTCCATCATTTTCAGGCAACGGAAAATCATCACACTACCTAACAATAGAGAACATAGAGAAGACTAGAAAAGACGCAATAGCAGCTCAGAAAAAGGCAGACGCAAAAGCGGCCAAGGCTGAGACAGACGCATTGGCGATTAACAAATTTAAAGCAAATATAGAGGCTAGATTTTACACAGCTCTTGCTAAACAAATTACAGACAATGTATTTGGCACAGATGGTCTACAACAAGACTCTGGTACATTTACATCACCAATTGGTGGCGAAGTTGTTGCATGGACAACACCATCAGGAACAGGTAATGTTGTGGTAACGGTAACAGAAACAGACGGTAGTGTTACAACTTTTACAATGCCTAAAGAGGACAACTCGTAATGTTTAAGAGCATAGGCATATTACTACTAACTTTATTGTTAGTTAGTTGCGCTGGAAGACCTGACTTTGATGTTAGACCTCAGCAAGTAATGTACAAAGATTTAACTGAAATCAATTCGCCAAAAGGTGAGCCAATTATAATTGCAGTTTATGATTTTGCAGATTTAACTGGTCAGAAAAAACCAAGTGATAGTGTTGCTTCAATGTCAACAGCAGTTACGCAAGGTTCTTATCAACTTTTGATTAAGGCCTTATCAGACGCAGGTAACGGCGAATGGTTTAGAGTAGTAGAACGAACAAGTTTACCAAGTCTATTACAAGAAAGAAAATTAATTAGGTCTACAAGACAACAAGTAAATGGTGAAGGTGCAGAACCTTTACCGCCTTTACTATTCGCAGGTGCATATATCACAGGTGGTATTGTAGGTTATGATAGTAATACAAAGACAGGTGGTCTAGGTGCTAGAGTTTTAGGAATACAAACTCATAAGCAATGGAGACAAGATGTAGTTACTATTATTTTAAGATTGGTCAATGTTCAAACAGGTGAAGTTGTTATTTCAACAACAATAGAGAAGACAATTATATCAAGTGAAACTGGTGGAGATGTCTTCAAATACTTTGACGCTGATACAATGTTAGTAGAGATTGAAGCTGGTGTTTCCAGAAATGAACCAGTTACATATGCAGTAAGAAAAGCAATAGAAGCAGGTGTAGTTGATATGATTAATTTAGGTGCAGAAAAAGACTTATGGGAATTTGATGTTCCTGTTGCAGTAGTACCTGAAATAAAAGACTATGACCATGTTTCAGATTTACCACAAGCACACCCTAATATTGATTTAGATGTGGATATAGGGGAAGAAAAGGTAGAAAAGACTTACGAAGACTACCTTGATGAAAAGAAAGCTAAAAAAGAAAACGATTTAGCAGATAAAAAATTAAAAGACGCCGCTAATGAAGAGGCGTGGAATCAAATAGAAGACATATCTGAAAAGGAGGAACAAGATGAAAAGACTGATAATGATTCTGGTGACTCTGGCAATCCTAACGGCTAATAGTTGGGCAGGTAACAGCGTATATATACAGCAAGATAACCAAAACAAAGCAGGTTCTGTTTACATAAAACAAGACGGAACTGGTAATACTTTTGGTATATCTACATCAGCTCCATTTGTAATAGATGGTCCTAACCTTACAATTATTGTAAAACAATTAGGTAACACAAATACCACAGATGATACTGGCGATATGAAATTTTATGGTTCTAATATGACCTT
>CENZ01068405.1_pt1 | contig 23796 bp, 33 predicted proteins | sample 361341 | NCBI WGS metagenome assembly CENZ01 (sample SAMEA2619782, study PRJEB7988) | marine metagenome | biome: marine biome (ENVO:00000447); feature: deep chlorophyll maximum layer (ENVO:xxxxxxxx); material: "saline water (ENVO:00002010), including plankton (ENVO:xxxxxxxx)" | depth 50 m
TAATTGATTAAGATCGTCTTTCGGTCGTACTACTACTTCTGAAAGATTACAAAACTGATTACTTCTTAATATGATTTCACTACAAGGATTTGTTCCAAAATCATAGTCTGTATCTCGACGACCATGACGAGCGGATACTTTCTTTGCAGCTACACGACTAAAAATGCCACGTTCTCCAGACTTACTCTCATAAATTACCTGCATCTCTCGTAGAAAAGCTTCGAAGTCGGGTTTTTCCGTATAAGCAACACTATTATTTGCAAGTCTTCTCTGTCCATTGTCTTCCCACCAAGCACCAGACTTAGCTTTTGCCATGCGCCCATCAGAAAGATTCGATAAACTAATAAGTGCGGATCTTCGTACTCCTCCAACAACTACAATATCGGCTACTTTACATACTACATCGTGACACTCAATACTTGTAAGTTTACGTCCTACAGCCTTACGAAAAACTTCTACTGTAAAAGTAAACAAATCATGTAATGGTTCAGGTCCACTGGCTCGTCCACCGAACGTTTTTAAACGGGCTCCTGCAGGACGAACTTTTCTCATATCCCATTTCGGAATTTTACCTGCATATAAAAGACTTATTAACTCACGAAAAGCACTTGCCCAGCCCATTTTAGAATCTGCTACAACAATAGTAGTTTCTGTTTTATGCATAGATTCTGCAATAACAGGTAAATTATTAATAAAATTTCTTTCTACACTAAACCCAACGCCTGTCCCACACATTAAAACATACATTAGTTCGTCAAAAGCTCGTATGTGATCAATATGAAGATAGCTACAGTTGAACCCAGCGACATTGTCGCGTTTGAGTGCTTCTCCCGCTGTCATCATGCAGCGCATTGACGGCATAACGCCTAAGGAAGAAATAGCGTCGAAAACTTCCTGGGCGGTATCTTCTCCCAATTGTTCTCGTTCTACCCAAAAATTTACGTATCTTTGGACTGTTTCTTCCCATGTTTCTCTTCTCCCTTTGTCTTCAAGCCACCGTGCATAACGACTTTTATGTATAAACTGTTGATACTGATCCACATTGCCTCCTTATATCATTAGCATTACTTCCTAGTGCTTCTTCGCAATAAGTTATTAGATCCATAAGCTCATAATTGCGTAATATAAGATCAGGATTTTTATTAATTTCTTCAATGTATTTATACTTTCCAGGTAAGGGGCATGCATCATAAATATTATATGCACTCCCATATTCCTTGAGTAAATTTGCTGCTCTCTTTGGACCTATTCCATTATATCCGGGAACGTTATCTCCTTTATCTCCTGTTAATGATTTAAAACAGGCGTACTGCGAAGAATCAATTTCATAATGGTCATGCCAATTATTAATAGTTACTTCTTTTCTATTAATGTAAGAGAACCTGCTTACATCTTCTCCTACTAATAAATCCCAATCTCTATCGCTTGATATTAGCCATATTTTTTTAAATCCAAACTCTTGTTTTTTCTTGACTAAAAATGCTGCTATATCATCGGCTTCTGTTGCGGGATATTTAAGAACTACATAGTCTTCTCTAAGTAGCTCCATTGTATTTTCGTACTCTTTGAAAAATTCTATAAAAGCTAACCTTTCTTCTTCAGTTTGTTTAGAGTATTTTTCTTTTCTATTCTGTTTGTAATTAGGCAGAATAATTTTTCTGTATCGTGACGAACCTTCATCTGCAGTTATAATTATATTTGAACATTTGTATGAATTAGCAAACGATCTTACAGTCTGTACATATTCATGTCTAAAATCTGTTCTTCCTTGATGCTTCCATCTAAATGCTAGATTTAATGCATCTACAATTAAAGTGTTTCCTTCTGTTGCAGCCTCTAGTTCATTAAAACTAAAGCTCATTTGTAAGTACCACCTTTTCGTTTTTTAGCCACTCTTCAGCTAACATTACATATATGTGTAAAAATCTTACAACTATGTAATGATCTGTAGTTTTTGGCATAATTTCTGTACACACAAAAACAGGTGATCTATTATACTTAAAAAATAATAGAGGTTTTTGTTTTCCTTGGTCTGCTTGTTGCTTTAGTTTAGTCCACCAACGTATTAAATTATTTGTTTTTGGTTGTGTAAATATTTTATCCGTCAATGGAGAGGATTCATAGTTCTTTACTTCAATACAAAATAAGTTTTTTGTATGCGGAACATAAAGGTCTCCTTTTAAATATTCTAAAGCTCCTGAGGCAGGGACTCTTTCAAACTTTGAACCTGTATGTACTCTAAGCATGTCTCGTACAAGATACTCTCCTCTTGCTCCTTTTGCTCGCGAGTCTACCATGTTTCTGTCTCGAGTTTACTAACATTTTCTTGCTTTGTAACTTCTATTTTAGCTAATAGAGGGTGTGTCCATCCGTGGGAAACTATATAAGTATTTAAATCTTTTTCATTTGTTAATACTTCTACAAGCTTTTCTCTTCCTGTATCGTCTAAGACATTTATTACTTCGTCTAAAAATAGTATATTAATTTTTGATTTGGAAATAATACTCATAAGTTTTCGTATAGCAATTAATGTTGCTGTGTTGACTCTAGCAAGTTCACCACTAGATAGAGCCAAAATATCCACAATATTCCCGTTATCGGTAATTTGAACGTTAAGTTTGTCATTTGAGACAACAAATTCCAGTGTAAAACGTCCATCTGATAGTTCTCCTAAATAATGGTTAGCCAAATCTTCCAACTCTTTAACTAAGCTTTCAATTTTATATGCTAACAGTCCGTTTGTACTAAAAGATTTTTTTAAAATATCTAGTCCGCTTTCGATTTTCTTTTTTGCAGAAACTTTTTCTTCTATCTCTAGTTTTTCTTTTTTGAACTGATCTGTCTGTTCAAGAATTACTTGGATTCTAGTGTTTCTTCTTGTTCTTGTTTCATTTTCGTAGGCGATTTGTGAGATTTCATCTTTTCTATTCTGTAAGTCAGTGCGAAGGAGTGCAATGCTGCGCTCAAGCTCCTTCTTATCCAAAAGATCCGATTGCAGATTGCTGTCCACATTTCTGAAAAGTTCTTCCCAAGTTTTAATAGAATCTCTGACGTATTTATATTCTGTATTCTCAGTTTTAATGGATTCGATTCGTTTTCTGAGGTCATTTCTTACTCCTTCTGCAATTTTTACTTTTGTTGCAGCTTCTGTTATCATAGATTGCTTTATACTACCACTAATCTGTTGATTACAGGTTGGACACTCTTGTCCTAACTTATTTAATTTATCTACTATTGCTTGCTCTCTTTTTATTTCTGCTTCGCACTCACCAGAAAGAGAAAGTATATCCCCATAATCAGTGTGTTTTGCTGTGGAAGTTTGTAGTTTTATTATGTCTACCTGAGAGAGCAGCTTTTTATATTCATTATTATTTGAAATTTTTTTATTTTTTTCCGAAATATTTTGAAGTTCTATCGTTAAAGTACGGAGAGCTTCTTCGATATCAGATGTATCAATTTCTAAATTTTGCATGGGTAGTATATTGGTATCACTTAATTTATTTGTTTCTAACCATTTTACTATTGTTGCTAATGAAGAAGTTATATTATTTATTTCGGCAACAGAAGCTCTATGTGCCTCTTTAAAAATTTCAAACAATTGAACATATTTTTCTAAATGCAACAAATCAATTAAAAACTTTTTACGGTTAGAATCAGTTGCAGTAAGAAACTGTAAACTAGCATTTGTATTTTGATATACTAACTGAGAAAAAGTTTTAAAGTCAACTCCAAGTATCTTTTGTATACTCTTATAGGTATTTGTTGCTGTATGACTAGATATATCTTCTCCGTTCTCTAGCAGCTTAACTTTTAAACTTTTTTGTCTATCAATCGATATCTCATATAAAGTCTTGTCTTTCAAAAAAGATAAATAAATATTGTAGCCTTTATTTACATAGCGATTTGGTATATCGGCTTTCTTTATCCCTTTTGAATTTTTATTATATAGAGCTTCCTCTATAATTAACGGTATAGACGACTTGCCCATACCGTTAGTGCCAACTATTTGAGTAACTGTTGTATCATCTAAAAGAAGTGTATTTCCTTCTCCATAACTGAAACAGTTATCCCACGTCAATTTTTGAAGTATAATCATTGTATAAACCTACAATTTGAGGTATATTAGTTTCTGGTATTTCTAAAACGTATGTTAGATATTCTACCAGCTCATCTTGTATTGTCATATCTTTTTTCAATATCAATGTTTCTTCAGAGGTTCTAGTTACTATCTTTTTATCAAGAAGCTCGGAGTTTTCTACAGATGCGAGATCCTGCATATCTCCTTGAACTTCATAAATAGTATGGTGAAACTCTGTTGGTTTCATATCACTTGAAGCTGATACAGTTTTTCTAATTAGTTGTGGCAGTTCAAATTTATGCCACGTCCAGCTCCAGTCAGAAGGATCAATAAGTAAATACCCTGTTTCTACCTCTGCTCGATGAAAAGAAGTAGTCATAGGGCTTCCGGGGTATACTATATTTTTTTGTGAATTACTATGGGCATGAAGATCCCCCGCAAATACGACAGGAAATTTAGCTAGTCTCTCTAGGTCAATCTCTGGCTTTACGTGCGGAGGAACCTCTCCACGTACATGAGTAAATACTGGGCCATTATAGGTTTCTAAAACTCCCCAATCTTTTTTATGTAACTCACAGTATGGCAGTATGCCCCATACTACATCACAATAATCTATCACAGAAACTTTTGAATTTAGATTGCTGGTAACATCTTTTAACTGCGAGAAAAAAGTTTTATTTTTTCTTGTAGCTTCGTGGTTTCCGTCAAAAATTATAGTCTCTACTGAGGCTCTTTTCACAAAATCGAAATAAAGTTTTAGTTCTTCCATTGTAGGAACTCGATCAAAAATATCACCCCCAATTATGTGAGTGTTAATATCTTTTTCAAGCTCAAAAACTTTCTCGAAAAACATTTCATAACGATTTCTAGCCCAAGAAACTGGGACATTTTTCTGCCCCAGTTTTATGTGCCAGTCTGCTGTGAAAAGTATCATGAATACTGGGCTTCTAACTGTGCCTCTTTATCAACTTCTGGAGTCGATGCCCCTCTTACACGATCTAAGAGTTGTTTTTGCGCATCTGGAGTTGGTCTTGGCATAACATCATCCATCGATCTAACTCCTGCATAGAGTCCTCGTTCATTAGCAGTAAGAGGTCTATTCTCGCACTCAAAATGTTGCAAGTTATACTCCACATTGTATGGCAATGGGCCAGTCTTTTTGCGCTCAAATACTACGTCCCAACCAGAATCAGGATCAGTAGGGTCTCCTAACTTCTTAGAAGCATCAACAATTTGTTGCCAAAGCTTCTTCTTAAGATTTAAGACTTTTACTTCTCCATTGTCAATGCACTGAGTAGCGTAGCTCCAGCCACACTTTAAGTCTGGGTAATATTCTCGTACCCAATCTTTTTCAACGTTTGTAAACGCTTCCTTATCTCGATCAAAGGAAAGACACTCAAGAGGAATATCTTTTCCGTTCTCGCCTTTTATCCAATATACATATCTAGCAAGAATGTCTCCTACTAATCGAAACTGGTTTGTTCCATCTCTGTACTGAAATCCAGTAATTGTTGTTTTTTGGGCTTCGCCCTTGTGTTGATTAAATGCAATAGCCATTAGTGTATAATCTCCTTTGTAACTTCTTCGTATAAAAAATGAATACCATCATCTTCTATTCTAAGTAGTCTGTTATCTTCTAGTTGATCTAAATCAACCGGTGAGTATGCAAGATCAAGCGTGATCTTTTGTGTCGCCATATAGTCAGACAAAGGTCTTAGTGCACTCAATGCATAGTATATGGCTAGGTCTTTCGGTGTATATCTGAAGGCATTTAACAAGGCAACATCTGGATGTATTAAAAAGTCTCTGCCAATAAATACGTGCTTTGAGTATTGATATATGCTGTCGTATTTATTTTTAGGTACTTCTTTTGTGATAAGCATTTCCATAATCCTGTTACAGATTAGTATGTTTCCATCTGCTTTCTCGTAGATTTTTTTCCAATCAAATAAGAACATTATTATACCAAAAATCCAAGCTTGTGTCAAGCATTATTTTTTTGAAGCTGTTGCTTCAAATAAGTTCGTACATCTGTCGTAAAGTTTTTCACTTTTTCTTGACTTGTCATATGTAAAAAACTTTCTGCGTAATCTGGAGAAAACTTCGACAATTTTCTATACCCAGTAATCATAGCCATTAAATGATCGCGTCCACTTACTCCTGAGTCAGGGTAATCTACATATACTTGAGCACAGGTATTCCACCAGATTCTAGTAGGTATCGGTTTTGTTGCTGTTCGTACTGAATGAAACGGGATTTCCCATGTATAGTCATGTTGTTTATCTTTGTCTTTTAGTTTCCACCTCCAATCTTTATTTAGTGTGCTTTCGTGAAATATCCAGAGTACATTATACCCCAAAGATTCCCAAAAATTTGTTCGCTCAATGGCATCGGACACAGGAATTTTTGAGTGTTGCACTTCTATTACTAATTTTCCATCTTCATGAAAACAATCTGCTCGTCGTTTTGTTTTTCCAAACGCATCTGGATCCTGTTTATATACTTCTAGGCTCATTCCGCAAAAATCTCGAAGTGCATATTGCCAGTCTAAGTGCCATTTTGTTATTGATTCTTTCGAGCCTTCAACATGATCCTGACCCCGTTGGAGCTTCCAATGTGGAGTAACTATTGCTCCAACTGCAGAAATCCATTTATTTCCATGGTCGTCTGTCATGTGAAGTTTCTTTTTAGGATATACAGGCTCTCCGTCTTTCCATATACATAAAGCCATAAGGCTTCTCCTTATAATTGTCTAATCTCATACCCCTCTTTCATGTAGTACCCAACTCTATTTAAGGCTTGTCTCTTTGCCGTATTTCCTTTTAGATGAATGTCTACCACAATTGGGGTGAGTTTATTGTTTGCTTTTCTAACGATTCTACCTATTAATTGTGTCAGTAGAGGTTCATTATTTATAGGAGTTGCTAGTATTAGGCAGCTAAGATTGTCTATTGATATTCCTTCTGAGAAAATAGCTTGAGTTCCAAAAAGAATATTTTTATCTTTAAACTTAACTTCTTTTATTAGCTCCTCTCGTTGCTCTTGTGCAATATCACCAGTAATACATACTGCTTTATCTCCAGCAAGTTCTGCACAAGTTTTTAAAAAAGATACTCTATCGCTTACAACTAAAACGTTATGACCCTTTGCGGCATATGCCGCTGCTAGCATAGCTATAGTATGTTGGTACTCTTGATTTGTTGCAAGATCAGTAACTTTTTTTGCCCATGGTATCTTTGATCCATCCATAAATCTTATTCCAGAATCCACGGTATGAATCAGTGGAACCATGTAGTTTTCTTTTATTGGTTTATAAACTGTAGAACCAAAATAATCACGAAATACAACGTGTTTTCCATCTTTTCTTTCTATTGTACCTGAGAGTCCTATTTTGTATCGAGAATAATTTGTATCAATTATTTTCGAGAACGTGGGACTGCTGACGTGATGCATTTCGTCGAGGATGATAGTTCCGAACAGTTTTTTGATACGATCAATATTCCGTTGTAAAGTTTGCACGTTACCCACAACAATATTACTGTCCACCAAAAAATTTCCACTTCCAATTACTCCCGCGTCTATTCCAAATACTTTTTTTATTTCCTTTACCCATTGATTTCTTAAGGCAACTGTATGAACAACAACTAAAGTTTTTTGCTTTAGCTTTGCAGCGATAGCTAGTGCTGTGAAAGTTTTTCCCCAGCTTACCCATGCATTGATTATACAATTATCTTCTATTAAATCATAAACTTCTTGTTGACTACGCCTCAAGGAGTATTTGAATTTAGGAAAATCTACTGGAACTGTTTGTCTTTTATCAACTATCTCATAATCCTCTGGAATAAGATCAACCCTTCCTACAGGAATATTTATCATTCCTGGTGATATTATACCCATGTTTGATATTACCTGAGGAGGATCCAAAGGATTATGTGATGGTATCATATATGTAAGTTCTCTATCTATTTTGTGCTGTAAGTCCATAGAGACTTTTAAATAGATTCGATTACTTATTACTGCTTTCATTTATCTAATTCATTCTTTGCAATTATATATTTTTTAACAAAAGTACTTCTTACTATATCCTCAACGCCAAACTCAATGAACTGAAATTCCTCCATCCATTCTAGTATAGCTAAAAAATCTCCCATTCCGTTAGTTTTTAGATCCGACTGTTTAAAGTCTCCACAAAATATAACTCTACATCCTCTTCCAATTCTAGTAATTATTGAATCTAATTCATGAAAAGTCATATTTTGACACTCATCAATTAGTATTACGGCATCTCGTAAAGTTATTCCTCGTAGGTAAGAAGTTGTCATAAAATGAACTAAATTTTTTGATTTTAATATTTGATAGGCGTCTCCTCTTCCAAATATATCAATCGCAATATCTTTATAAGGCTCTTCATAAACTAAAGTTTTTTCTGCTAAAGTGCCTGGAAGATAGCCTATATCTCTTGTTGGAACTGCACTTCTAATGATAACAAGTTTTTCATATTCTTTTTTTGCCATGTCGTCATACGCTAGATAACAACCAACGAATGTTTTTCCAGTGCCTGCAACTCCATGGAGAACTAAATGTTTGTCTGACTCAAAAGCTAAAAGCTGATTTCTTGTTAATGGTTCTATTTCTTGAATTTCTAATCCTGACCCATTTATACTTTTACTCTTTTTTGCCATTATATTTTTCTCCTAGTATCTTTCTTCCGGTTCTCAGAATATTCATAGGGCAACCAAGGTAGGTCGAACAGATACAGTAATCCTACCCACTCCATTTCTTCTGGAGGGGGTCGTGGTATTTTAAAAGACTCTTTTGAATTATCTATAGAAAGCAATGATCCAAAGTCATCTTTCCTAGTTATTTTAGTAATTTTTTTATATTTTAACGGGACAAATTTAGTCTTTTCATAAGAAAAGAGAAGCCCCTTGTTATCAATAAAAAAACTATTGTTACATTTTAAAACTGAAACAAAATCATTTGCACAAGTTTTTAAAGGGTATAAGTTTTTAAAAGGGCTTTGCAACCTTCTTTTACCGATAGTATATCCATCTTGATTTTTATCATCTACTATTTGATCATTTATACGCAGTAGTCCATCTTTGTCAGACCACATACTGTGGTCTTTAAAGTTAGGAATAGGATATACAGGAAAAAGTATTCTTCCAAAGTCTCTATATGTAATCGCCATATTGTTTATCAAACTTACCCATTGAATAGTCGTCTCCAACTTCGAAGTCACATCCAATAGGAGCTCCTGCTATCATTATACCTCTGTCTTTCTGAATGTAGTCTCTTAGGGCTTCAATATAATAATCGACTTCATTAAAAGGAACTTCTGCAAGAATAGAATCATGAACAAGCCCAAAGATTCTAGACTTAAATCGTCCTTTTGTAAGGTGGTCATTCATTTCAATAGCTCCTAATAAATTAATATCTGAAGCTGCTGACTGCACTAAGAAATTTAATCCTGATCTAATACTATGACCCTGTATTCCTCTATCGGTCGAAGTAACATTTGGCAGTCTCCTCTTTCTTCCAAAAAAGCTATAAATGAATCCATTCTTCTTTATAAAGTTTTGGTTTCTAGTTATCCATGCTTTTAACTTAAAAAATTCACCAAAGTACTCATCAATTACCTCCTGAGCTTCTTGTTTCGAGAAAGACTGTCCTGAGTCTTTTGTCACTTGATCACTAATTTTTGCAGGCCCAGCTCCATACATAATACCAAAAGTTACAGCTTTAGCAGCTTGTCTTTTCGCAGAGTATAGTTCTGCCACTTCGTCTACTTCACAAGGAAGACGAAATACACGCTTTGCAATATTAGAGTGAAAGTTACCTTCGGAACGAAAAACATCTTGAAGAGCAGTATCTTTTGCAAGTACAGCAGCTACATAAACTTCTGCTGTTGTTAAGTCCATTGCAACAATTTTATGCCCCTCACTAGCTTTAATACAACCTTTTATTATTGAATTATCCCTAGGCAGTTGTTGCATATTAAGTTTGCCGCTAGAAGACAGCCTACCGCTAGTAGTACCGTGCAAGTTAAAACCTGTACGCAAACGAGAATCACGGTCAAGCTGCGGTATAATTTTATCGAGGTAAGTGTTTTTAATCTTGGAGTTTTGTCTAAGATTAAGGATGAGTCTAGGAACAGGGGATTGTTCTGCGAGTTCTTTAAGTACTTCTGCATCGGTACTATCGGCTCCTGTTCCTGTCTTTTTTCCAGTCGGTACAAGATTAAGGTAGTCAAAAAGCAAAGAGCGAAGTTGAACAGTGCTATTAGGGTTAAAGTCTTTTCCATTGATTTCCTCAAATTTCTTAACTGCTTCAAAATTAGATAGCTCTTGTGCAGATTTATCTATCTCTAGCAGCATTAGTTCTTGAGCCTTTGATAACCGTTCTCTATCAAAAGGCACGCCATTATCTTGACAAGCCATAAGAAATCTAGTACCTGGAATTAATATAGTATCATATACATTTTTTAACTTTGGGTTCTCTTTTACTACTTTTAATTGGTTGAAGATATCAAGAGTGACTACAGCATCTAAAGCTGCATAAGTTTTCATGATATCAAAGGGGATACTGTCCCATGTAAAGTCATTTTTTAGTATACCGTTTTGCTTTCTGTATCCATCAATCCATTCATACATAGGCTTTTCATAGTCTCCATACTTAGTATGTTTTAAAGCTAACTGCTTTAGACCATGAGTTCCTGGATTTTCATTAACTAAATAATGAAGAAGCATTGTATCTTCAAACTGAGGAAATTCGAAGTTAAAGTGGTATTCAAACATTGAAAGGTCAAACTTTGCGTTGTGAAAAACTACTGTTGTTTGATTAAACAGTAATTGCAGTAATACCTCTGTTCTTGTATTGAAACAATCAGTATCTACATATATACCATACCCATCCTTATAGCACAAAGAGATGCCAATAATATGACCATTTCTTGGATATAGTCCGGTGGTTTCTGAGTCGAGTGCGACGTGTGTAGGTCTATCACTAATGCAAGTACGTAACCATTCATTTATTTCCTCTGTATCCTGTATTCCTACCGCTTGTTCGGGTTTAATTATTGTTTCTTCCAACTCTCCTGAGATGTATTTTATAACAGCATCTCTAGAATCTTCCCATGTCTTTTTTATTTCTGGTTTGAAAGACAGCATGGAAGGGTTTATTATCGGTAAAAACTTCTTTTCTAATACTTTTCCAGAGTATTCTGTTACCGAATTAATTTTGGTATAATACTTTACAGCATCACTTCCTACAAGTATTACCCAATCATACTCATCTGGATTCATTTCAATATCTACATCTCTTTTTAGAACCTTTTTTATGTTAGGATCTGAGCAAAGTTGATATTGATCAAATTTAAAATTATTTCCAAATGCTTTATTAAAATCTGTTCTACTTTTTTTAGTCTCTATTAAGGCGACGTTAGCCTGGCGATCAAAACTTAGCATATTTATCTCTATATATTTTGTTAATTTCAGTTTCAGTTAAGTCACCCGGATCTTTCCCTTTAAAGGATATATTACCTGTAGAAAAACCTAGGTTATCACATAACTCTCGTACATTCTCTGCAGCAGTTTGTCCTGCAGTATCTCCATCAAAGAATATATCTACATGGCTTACGCCTCTAGCATACAATATAGATAGTTTTTCTTCATTTACTTGTTTTGTTCCAAAGCAACAAATAGCATTTGTAAGTCCTTTATCATGTAAATTTAACATATCAAATATGCCTTCTACTAATATTACTGAGCTATTTATTGGTTGTACACTTGGAAATAGAGGAAGTTTTGCTCCTGGAGGACTAATCATATACTTAGGATTTCCTGGTGTTTCTAGTCTTCCATTAAAAGCTACTATTCGTCCCGTTCCATCGCGTATTGGAAAATTTATTCTTGATATAAATTCTGGATTGGAGTGTTTAAATGCTTCAAACTTTACGTATGTCTCAGGCTTTATATCTCTCCAACAACCATCATATTTAGTTATATTTTTGGGAAAAACCAAACCAGTACTTTCTGCCAGCTTTTGTGCAATAAGATTCTTTACTCGTTCTTTGCGTAATTGTAGCTGGTTAGGTTTTTGTCCAAAATAAGTAAAGATATTACCTTTAAACTCACAAGAAAAGCAATTAAATGCTCCACTTATTTTATCAATTCTCATACTTGGATTAGAATCATCATGGTCTGGACTGAGACAATGAACTACTAAATCTTTTCCTTTTTCAAAAAAGCCAACTTTTTTACTTGTTAGAAGTTCGTCTACATTCATCTTCCAATATCTTTTATATTCTCTTTACTGATAACCTGATACGCTCCTTTATTATAAGCAGGTGCAATAGTATGTGAGCTAGTATAGTATTCCTTCTTGGCTGTTTCATCTTGAGTAGGCAAACTTAGTTCCGCAGAAGGATACTTCTTTTCATCTTCTCGATATACTGGCATACTTGCTGTTCGCCAATGCCAAACTTGCTGTCTTCTTCGTGTCTGCCAAGGTCTCTTCATTTTTCTTCCTGATGTAGTATGGTTCAGACTACCCTGTACAATCATAAATTATTCCTTTGAATTTTGAGGTTGATATAGTATTATACTTGGATTTAAGATAATTGTCAAGAAATATTTTTAGATATCATCTATACTTTCTCCCGTTGCTTCTTCTTTCTCGTTAGGATTTAGTGCTGTTTCTGGACCAATTTTTAAAGTTTCCCAATTCATTGTTGACGTAAAAGATTTCATCATAGCAGATCGCATTTTAACACAGTTTAAAGAGAAACACTCATCCTCTTGAGCCCAGCTTTCTATAGTATAGGCTGCATCTGCTGCATCTAGTATACCTTTTGCAAACCTGGCTTCCCCACTGGCATCTGTTTGATATGGAGAAAATACAGCAGTTTCGTATTCTTGTGCAAAAGCTTTCAGTGCTTTACTTACTTCAATCTGCTCTGTCCAATCAAGATAGCCTGCTTTAGAGGGTAGTGCGGATCTTTTAACTTGATTTATATAATCAATTATTATTATTCCTAAGTTTCCTTCTGTTTTTCTTTTGTCTACTTCTGATTTAATTTTAGATAGTGTTAAAGCTGGATCATATATTATATCTATTTGTTGTTGTGTATTTAGCTTTCCTGTCTTTAAGTTATCATGAAACTTTGAAAAGTCTCTATCGTGCTTATACATTTCAAACTTTTCTTGCCCGTCTAAGAATCTTCCTGCCCACCAACTTGCAACTCTCTCCCACTCATCTGGATTCATATTTTTAGATCGTAATCTAGAAAAGGGTACTTCTGTTGCAATAGCACAACATCGTTGTAGTATAGACCTACTATCCATTTCTATTGTAAAATACAAAGCTGTTTTACCGTTTTGGTAGACAGAGTTAGCAATATTACAAGATACTATAGACTTTCCTTGACCTCTTTTGCCTCCAACCAAAATTAAATCTCGTGGAGAAAATTGAATGTCAAAATCATATTCTTTATTAAGACCGAGAGAAAAATATTTTGCTATGTCATCATCTTGCTCATGCAAGGTTATTGTTTGCATGCTCTCTTGAGGGTCTTGTAAGTCTACTTTATCTTGAATATCTAAAATTATTTGATGTAAGTGTTGCACACTTTCTTCTGCATCTTCAAACGCTATAGAGTTTTGTATCCATTGTTCAAGGGCTTTTAGAATTTCTTTTTGCGTATACTCATTTTTTAAATACGTAAGTAATGTATATGGATCTATATCAGTATCCACATCACTTATTGCAGTCAGAATATTTTTAGTTGTATTGTCAGATATAAATAATTCTAAATTATTTATGGCGGGAAACATAGAAGGGAACTTCTCGCAATGTCTATCTATCTCTGCGTGAAGGTTATGGAATTGGTCAGGTAAATAGTGCTTATGTAGTAAACTCCAGGTTTCAAAATCACCCTGTGAGAGTATTTGTTTTATTAAAGCACTAGCTATATTCACTCGTATTTCCTGTAAAGCAAAGGGCAGACCTCAAGAGGCTGCCCTTTTTGTAAGACTACAAAATGGTTTAGCCAGCGTTTTTTGCAGCTTTTGCGGCTCCATCATAGTCTGAAGCTGAAAGACCACGACGAGTGAGCATAGTCTTTACACCTCGGGTAGTTTTGCCAATAGTCTCGGCAATATCTTCGACAGTCATGTCGCCCAAGTTATCAATAGCCTCGAGAGGGTCTACAGTAGTTGAAGCTTTTGTAGTCTCTTGTCGGGGTATTGCATCAATTGCACCTGCTCGAAGTAAAGACAGGGCCTTACCACGAATTGAATTTACAGATCGTCCCATAGTTTCAGCAATAGCTTCTACAAAAGCTCCGCCTTGTACCATAGAAATAAATTCAACTTCTTCAGCATCAGTATAAGTTTTTACAGACTCTTTAATGGGAGCAGGTTTTACGTGCCCAGTAAGTTCCATGGAAAGTATTTTTCCTTGAATTTGCTTTGCTGTAAAGGCATTGCCTTGATAGTGATCTGCAATTTCAGCATAAGTATATGTTCCTGAGTTCTCAGTTACAAATGCTTCAAGAATTGCTTCTTGCTCATCTGAAAATGCACGGGTTGATGTTGTAGAAGCAAGTTCTACATCATAATCCATCTTACGAAGTTTACTCGAAATAGATCGAGTTGTAGTTTCAAGCTGTTCAGCTGCAGAAGCAACAGTCGCTTGCGAGATAGGGGTCTCTCCCCCGACGAACGCAACAAGCGCATCAGTACGCTCATCTGTCCACTTAGGTAAAGGTGTTGACATATTATTCTCCTAGAAGTTCAGTAATGTCAGTTACTATTTGTATGCCATTGTTTCTGGCATTTTTGGTTTTAGCGGATTCTATTCCACTTTCATTGATTAAGATTGTTACATCTGAAGTAAGATTAGATTTAACGTTATATCCTGCTGCGTTTAGTGCCCACATAGCTTCCTGTTTAGTTTTATATGACGTAAGCTTTCCTGTAATGCACACAACACCTTGAGAATATTTGGTTTCCTCTCTGTCTAAAAATTCAAAATTAAAAGGTAAATTGTCAATATCAATCTTCTCAATTCCTTTTAGTAAGCTAGCAGTAGTTTTCTCTCCGAGTTTCGCTAGCCTACAAATTTCATCTGTTATCTCAAATAAATCTTCACACACTTTTGCAAGTTTTTCAGTTGCGTGTTTTCCTACTAAAGGTATACTGAAGGCGGGAAGAAGTAAGTTAAGAGGTGCATCCATTGAGTTTTGTATTTCATGCCAAAGTTTTTCTGCGATTTTTTCTGATCCTAGGGCTTCTGCCAATTCGTCTTCGGTATAAGTATATAACTGCCCAATATTAGTGATATCTAGTTTACGAATTGTTGCAGGCCCAAGACCTTTTATTTTTAGAGACTTAGCAAAATGCTCCACTCTCTTGTAAGATTGTTCACCACAGTCTTCGTTTATACAATAAAGTATACGATTCCTTTCTTCTAACGGTGATGCACAACTTGGACAAGTAGTTGGAGCAACAATTGATGTCATACTTATTTCCTTAATTTTGAATGAATATTATACGGATATTTGAGTTGATTGTCAAGAATTATTTTTTTAATCGTCCACACGTCGAACAATTCTCGGTATAATTTCCCCTGCTCTTATCACCTCAACATCACACCCAATTTCAAGGTTGAGGCTTCTTATATAGTCCATATTGTGCAGGGTTGCTCTCGAAACCACGGCTCCATTTATTTCTATCGGATGTAGAAGTCCTACAGGACTGACAACCCCCGATTTCCCTGTTTGCCATATAACTCCCTGCAAAGTTGTTACTACCCCCTCTGACATTTTTTTCATTGCAAATGCTCCGCGAGGGTGATGGCTTGTATATCCTGCCGCCTCAAACTCTGCAAGGTTATTAAGTCTCCATACTTCTCCATCTGTAGGAAATCCAATATCTGCAAAATTTGTGCAAACTCGAAAGCCCATTCCTTCTACCCACTGCATTTGAGTAACGTAGGTACTCGCGGTGTTAATGAGATCATTGCTTTTACTGCCGTGTACATCATAAGCTACAAAATATAAGTTATCTTTTCTATCCTTCCACTTTTTCCAATCTTTTAAGTTAAGTGCACCAGATGCATAATTTCTTGGATTTGCAGATACTTTGTTTGGGGCAACAACTTCTCCAGAGATTTGAAGAAAGGTAGGTAGGCTATCAAATTGTGACTCTTGATCTAGCTCATTAGGTACTAAATCTTTTATTTTTTGAGTGATTTCTTTTCCTATAATTCCATCACCACGAGTAAGAGCAGTAACTAACTTACCATGTACATATAATAGAGACACAGCAGCTCCGTCCCACTTAGGTGAAACTACATAATGTCCATTTGGAATTTCTTCTTCGAGTAATACTTTTTGAAGGGAATACATACGAAACAAATGAGGAACCCCATCTGTTATTTTGTGACCTACACTATCGTAGTTATACTTCTTTGCAAGAAAGTCAAACTCTTCATCAGTTAAAGTTGGCTCGCCTTTATAATAGTTATAGCACGCCTCGTCTAAAAACACTTCTATATCCATAGTTTCAGCCTTTTTCTAGTTTATATGACTATTATACTGAATTTTAAGTATATTGTCAAGAACTATTTATAGATATCCTGAATTAAGTCTGAGAAGTGGTCTTGTATAATGCTTTTTGACTCTGCCAGTGAAAGAATTTCTACTAAACCTGAGAACATTTCTCTTGAGTTTTCAAAGTCCAAAGGCATTGCAATTCCTTCTTTAGAAGGTTTCCATTCTTCTGAAAAATCTAGGTAATACTTTCTAAAATGTAAATATTCTATATTGTTGAAAGTATTTATTGTTAAACGTATTTGTATCTCTTTATCTCTATCATAGTGAATAATACGTGAGTATTCTTCGGGAGCTTCGTGTAGTAGCATTATTCATTCCTCAATACTGAAGAAAGAGGAACTACACTGGTAACACTCTTAGGTTTTAATAGACGAAAAGAATCAGTATCCCAGCAAAAGAACAAAAGAGTAGAATCGTTTTCTCTAGCTCTACTTCTTTTCTTTTTTATATAAGGGGTACTAAAGTCTAGAGTGCAAACATTATACTTTAACTTATTAGACTTTTCACTTCGGTAGGTTATTATAGCATCTCCGTAATTAGATACAATAGATGCTAGTTCTTGCTTTGTCATTGTTAGTCCTTAGTAGTTTTATAACAATCGTTATATACCCTAAAGACTAAAGGTGCCTAGAGAGCCGTTTGACTCTCTAGGACTTGGTACCGCGCTCCTTTTAGTTGAAGTCTAGTGCTTACGTAGAAGACCTGCAAAGTACATTGCAGCTTTCCCAGTAAGTTTACCAACAATATCCTCGTCGACTTCGCCTCCAGTGTCGGTGATTGCAGCAGTAAGGTCTTCAACTGCTGCAGCTTTGGATACGCGAGTAGTTGTACTCCCACCGCCTCCATTGCTCTTTGCTGCTGGAGTTTTCTTGACATATACTCCAGCTTTTGTTAAAATCATTCTGACCCCGTTGGGGCTTTCGTTTAGTTCATCTGCAATGTCTTTTACAATCTCCATTGAAGTTTCTGGAGTAGGATCTGCATCCGTATACATTGCTACTGCTGTTGCTTTGCTATCATCTGTCCAAGGCATCTTTGCCCTCCTTTTAGGATTTTTGTTTCCTGGGCAATCGCCCAGAGCTTCTAATTGTTGCTGATAAAATCTATCACCCACGCCTTCTCTCCTAGGAAATTGAATTATATTACTTTTTTTAAGTCCTTGAAGTTTCTTCAAGAAAATTGGATCTGGTGTAAATATAATTTCCATTATGTTCCTGTTGTTGAAGTTGTTGATGTGCTAGTTTGAGTTGCACCTCTACCATCTGTTGTAGTTGGTACAGTGTATTCCGGTTCCCATGTTGCATTAAATGAACACCCTGCTAATACTGCAACGGGTGAACATTGAAAAACCAAAACAGGTAATAAAAAAATAATTTTTTTCATCTTTTTCTCCGATTTTCGAATGTATATTATATCGAAATTTTAACCTTTTTGTCAAGAAATATTTTTCAAATCTATATTGTATTCCTCAAGATGCTTGAGACTACCAAGGTCATACGCAAAAGCTGTCGAGTAACTTCCAGGTCCAAAATGTATATAGTCTTCATGAGGGCTCCATTCATATACGTAAATGCTGTATAGCTTTGATCCTTGTACTTCTTCATAATTTACTGTTCCCACCAAGCCCCGCTTGCCTTTTTTGTACTCCTCATTATATTCATTTAATATTTTTGCAAGTGCATGTTCTCTTGCTGCCCAAACTACTTCTCCAGTTTCAAACTCAGTTGAGACGCATTGTTCGGGAAGCATTCCGACAGTTTGCCGTTCTTCTTTATTTGCACCTCTTGTGGGTATTCCGACCCGTTCAATGATATTCCGTATAAACGGGACTGTTCTGTATAAGGATCCTGCAATATCGGTAATGGGGTCGCCTCGTAAGAAAGATCGAATTGTTTGGGATATTTCATCATCTCTTGCTGGTTTGCCCCTATTTTGTAGTCTGCGTTTGCGTCTAAACTCAATTTTATCATTATAATCCTCTATAATTCTTTCCAGCCTTGCTGGATTATACGCTATTTTTAGGATCTGGCATGCTTCCTTCTTTGTTATAGTCGGGTGGGAAGAATCCGACGTATGCATCCCTTTTATAACTTTTTCTACTGTTGCTTCGCTCAGATCCTCGTGGTCTTTCTTTCTCAGTCTGCTCAATTTCAATCTCCAACTTAAATAATAAACAACATAACGCGTGTGCTAGGTGTGACAAATTTGTTTCAGGATCTAAAGTTTCTCCATCCATATGTGCGAACAAATGTCTAAGTGCTGCTCCTGTGTAACGATTTTGAAGATTATCTAGTTTGCGCCAGTTTTCTTCATCATACTTCTCTGCCCCAATTGTTAAAACCCGACTCACTTCCATCAGGGCCTTTGGTGGCAGGAGGTACGCTTTCGGTTTTTCTGTATCGAATTTCCGTCCTAGTTCTTCCACGTTCTTTAACCCTCCACATAATTACAGCTTTTTCTTCGGCAGAATAACTGCCCCATCGTTGTATTTCAAATATAGTTCTTAAACATCCCATACACGTATCATCTTCTAATAAACAAACACCGATACATGGTGATTGGTAATTGCTCACAGCTTTTCTCCACAATGAGGACAACGATCCTCACTTAGTTCCTCCACTAGTTTTTTTAATCTTCGAGTGTCTTGTAGTTGTTTCTTCAGCCACTCTCTTCTTCGTTCGCTTGAGGGACGCTCGAGTTCGTCTTTGATTAAATGTTTTTGCTTTCTAAGTTTTTCTACAAAAACACCTTTGAAACCTTTAAATTTAATTGCCATGAACAAACTCCGTTATCATTGGAAAAACACATTCTATACAGTTGGCACATTGAATTGCTATATCTCTATGCTCCTTTTGTGTTTCTATTGATGAACGAAGTTCAATGTAATGCATCCACGATCTTATGCTTCCTTGCATATACATTCGACTAATTGTCAGTCCTTCTGGTAGTACTGCTCTTGCTTGTTCTTTTGCAATACCATTTTCTAGTGCCCACTTATATGCAAAGTTTGCAAGATTTAATACTTCTTGTTGTCTTTGACTCCATAAATAGTGTAGTCGAGAGTCATTGTCAAGAACAATACTGTTTTGACGATTACTTTTATCCTGCATACGTGCTTCTTTAAGCTGTGTCGCCAGTCCGATATCTCCTACATCTGCATATCTTTGACTAAATTCTTGAAAAGAAAAACTACGATGACGTAGTATTTGTCGACCAATATCTCGTGTAGTATTAATTTCAAGAACAACATTTGCCATCTCAAAAGGAGACCAATGCTTATGCTTGATAAGATATCGTACTAATTTTTCTGCCGTTTTTGTATTCTCTTGGTTGTTTGGGTTGGAAACCCTTGCCATCATAGCAATTTTGTCCAGAAGATTCGCTCCGGGTGTTGGTGATACAAGTCTCACGCTCATGCGGTAATCCTTTTTTCATAGTCAGCATAGTCTTCGTTCCACCAAGGTGGCTTTTCTCTACCTTTCCAATTAGCGAAGGTCGCTTTGTCAAGATGATAATAGTCTCGGTAGGACTGAATGGGATTCTCATAGTCTTTCAATACATCTGGCATTGCCAGCCCGAACTCTGTAAAGCCAAGTCGTGGTAACTTTGTAGGTTCTGGTAGATTATTAATAACAATTACAGACTTATGCTCTTTACCATAACGATATCTATACTCTTCACCGAGTGCGTTTGCATAACAATGTGTCCATTCATGATTATCAAGTGAGGATCTTGCCCAGATTGTACAAGGATGATTGTACATCATAGGCAGATATGGAGATAGAGGTCTTGCCTCTTGAGGCAGGTGTGTTATTTCTTTTTTAATTACATTAATGTAATCACGTTCTGACTTATTCAAGGCACGAGGAACAAAGCCAAGATGTGCATCAACCCAGATAGTTGTGGTAAGTATCTGGGCTGCTTCTAACGGCATCTTTACTATGTGTTTATCTACGTGGTACTCGGCACATTTGTCGAGGTCGTCATCAAGATAAAATAAATTCACTAAGTATTATCTCCATCTGTATATTTTGTTTTTGCTTTATCAAAAGGTTCACAGTTACCGTGAACATAGTCATCCCACTTGAACCTTTTTTGTATTCTTTTCCATAGCTTCATTAAGTATTGTAGCAATTTTCTCTCCTAAGTTATAGAACCATGTATTGTCCCGCCCTCTTGTGGTCTCTGCTGCAGTACCCATTCGAATACCGCTTGTTTCTACAAAGCTTCTTGGATCATTAGGTATCCCGTTTTTATTTACTGTAATTCCATGCTCTTCTAATATATTTGCTGCATCTTTTCCGCTTATGTCTTTATCGCTTAAGTCAAGAAGAACAATATGGCTATCAGTTCCTCCTGTTGCAATTTTATATCCTGCACCTGTTAGAGATCGTGCTAAAGCCTCAGCATTCGTTAGCACATTTGCAATGTAGTGTCGAAAACTAGGTTTGCTTGCTTCAAGATAGCATTGTGCTTTTGCGGCAATAATATTCATGAGAGGGCCGCCTTGTGTTCCTGGAAATACTGCACTGTTTATTCTTTTTGTCAAAGAACTATCATTCCAAAGTATCATTCCACCTCGAGGTCCTCGAAGTGTTTTGTGAGTTGTGCTAGTTGTTACATGAGCGTGTGTAAGTGGGCTGGGATAGAATTTCGCTGCGATAAGACCACTATAATGTGCCATATCAGCGACAAAGTATGCTCCAATATCATCTGCAATGTCTCTAAAAATGTGCCACTTAATTTCTCTAGGATAAGAACTTGCTCCTGCAACAATGACTTGAGGACAGTGATAGTAAGCAAGCCCTCGTACCATATCATAGTCAATGATTCCATGTCTATCTACTCCATATGATATTGATTTATATACTTTTCCGCTAAGAGTTGGAGGCGCTCCATGACTAAGATGTCCTCCGCTTGCGAGATCCATGCCAAGAATAGTATTTCCTGGAAGCATTAATGCTTGATAGACTGCTGTATTTGCATTGACTCCGCTATGTGGTTGTACATTGGCAAATTCACAGTTATATAATTTTTTTACGCTTTCTATGGCAAGAGTTTCTATCTCGTCCATATATTCACAACCATTATAGTATCTTTTGTCTGGATATCCTTCAGCATATTTATTTGTAAAGATACTACCACAAAGATCCATTACTGCATTACTTGCAAAGTTTTCACTTGCTATCAGTTCTATAGCTTGGTCTTGCCTATCTCTTTCTCTGTTTAATATATCAGAAACTCTTGGTTCAATCATATTAATGTAGCACCGCATCAAAAGGTTTGCTAGTTTCAATTAAAGGCTTCACTTCGTCACGAGACGCACTAATTCTATCAACCATCAAGTGATATTCATGCTCATTCAAAATAGTTTTATACAGAGATAAACTGAACTGTGCAAGAGTTGCAGCCACTGCTAAAGGGCTACTACCACTTTCAATTAAAAGTTTTGAAAGCTCATTGACATTCAAGTAAACTTTCATAAGTTCTTCTGAAGATAAATCTTTTTCCATATCAATTACCATTGGTTGTGTCTTGGATTACACTGTTGATTTTTTATTTCTTTTTTATTATCCATGTAATCTTGAATATCTCTTTGTTGTTGTAAAGGTTTAGGTTTTCGTTTAGATTCTTTTTTACGATCTAAATGAACGGCAGCTTTATTAAACTTGCCCATATTTTTTGCTACATAATTGTCTTTCATTTTTGCTCTCCCAGTCATATATAGTATTATATAGAACTTTAAGTAGCTTGTCAAGAACTATTAGCCTCTGTTGTCCAAATAGTTATTGAATATTTTTGTCCTTTGAGCAGTTCAGAGCAGTGGTGAGGATGAGTTATTTGGCTTGGCCAAATTATCATGTCTCCTACGGGTATATTTATATTTGAAAAATCTTGCCTAGGAAACTTTAATTCTGCTCCGTCATAGTCATTGTTTAGTTTAATACTTCCTGTAACATAACTCTTGTCATGATGAAGTTTTAGTTTCTTTTGACCATCTAAAGTATATTTTACAGCAAACATATCTGTCAATTCAATATCAGAAATATTCCACTCTTGTTGGATTAAAGGCCAGATAGAATAAAAAAGGTGTTCGTCCATTTCTTCATAATAATATGGTAAATCATTTTTTAAATGTATATCTTGAGTAGGATAACGAGAACAAGAGGGAGACCATGTTCCCTCTTGTTCCAATGCCCATAAAACTCTTTCACAATATTCTTCGGTTAGAAACGGAGTTGCATAGATATCTGGTGCAACTTGTCTTAGCTTAGGTTGACAGAATACTTCCGAAAACATTACGCCAACTCAAAATATTGTAAGCGTTGATTTTGAATCATTAAACCCTGTGAGTGTGCTTTTTGATTGTCTAAAAACTTCTCTTCTAAAGAATCGCCAATTAATCGTAAGTCTAGTCCTCCTGTTGCTCCCCAATATATTCCCATATCTAGATTTTTAGCTGCAAACATTGCACACTGTGCCAATTCTAAATATATATCTGGAGAGAAACAAGGAATAGTGTGCATGGTAATCATTACATTCACACCTGTTCCTCTACAATAAGGACTGTCTCTACTTTCTGCGACTTCTCCATGTTCCCAGAGTTCATGTTGACGCTGTTTACTTCTACGTCCTTCTATAACTTGAAAAGGAAGATCAGAAATATTTCTTAGCTCAAATAAAAATTTCTGCATATCTCCATTTAAGCTTTTTATCATTTTTTCTGAGGCATCGTCCCAGTTTGTTATCTCTGTCATCCAAATACTCTCCTAAACGCGTCTTCTACATATTGACGTGGAACCCATCCGCAGTCTTGTGTTTGTCGTGATCTTCCAGTGCAAAACCAAACACTATCAGAGGGTCTACGTAACATTTCTGGGTGCAGATTTGGGTCTAAATTATCTTCACCTGGTTCTCTTTCCGTAATACTTGCACATCCTGATATAAAAAATATCATTAATGCTAAAACTTTCATTTTGTTTCTTCCTCCTATAATAATAAAATTACTATCATTACTACTGGGAGTATTACTGCTGCAATTTCTCCCACACTAACCGCCTCCAAAAACTATGCCCAAAAGCATTATTATCATAAATGCTGC
>CENZ01024624.1_pt1 | contig 23678 bp, 39 predicted proteins | sample 361341 | NCBI WGS metagenome assembly CENZ01 (sample SAMEA2619782, study PRJEB7988) | marine metagenome | biome: marine biome (ENVO:00000447); feature: deep chlorophyll maximum layer (ENVO:xxxxxxxx); material: "saline water (ENVO:00002010), including plankton (ENVO:xxxxxxxx)" | depth 50 m
ATTAGATATTGCTACTGGTGAGAACTTTGTTGATGGCGAGTTCAGACCTTACAAGTCTAAAAGACTTGAATACAGATGGGATGAACTTCACATTAAAGAAGGTCCTGTTCTTACCAAATTCTCTACTGAAGAGAACAATGGAAGACACCATCAATCTATGTGGTACAAAGCCGCACTAAAGCATTACAAAGTTACCACTGGTTCTAGAATGATCTCCTTCTACATTTGTGATAATAAGAAAAGAGAAGTAGAACTAGCATATAGTGAGGCTACCGCTTCTTGGTGGAATGAAGAGTTTGATGCCAAGTACAAAGGCTTCAGAAAGAATAACTTCCTAGAAATCGAGAACGCTGGTTCTTTTGATTCAGTTTTCATCATTAAAGGTGGTAGAGACCTTGAAGTAGATGACGCAGAATTAGAGGTTGCTAGTGCTAAGAAAAGCGATCTCCTCAGAGGTTTTAAGAAGTTTAACAAAAATAAGTCAAATTCTAGAGCATTTTTGACTGCTTTTATTGAAAAAGTTGCATAAAAGACTTGACTTTTGGCAAAAAACCAGTATAATAGTATATGTAATTGAGAAAAGTGAGAGAGTAAATATGAATATACCTAAACCAAAACAAGACCTCTTTGAGGCAATCTCAGCGGCTGATGGAGATAATTTCACCAGAGCCGAGATTCAAACTATCGCACAGTCTATTGGGCTAGCGAAGCAAGGTGCGGCTGTCGGGTGGATAGTGAGAAACTACGCAGTCGGTAAAAACCAGTACTCAGTTAAAGGAGAAGCACTTGGTGTCCAACAAGCCGTCAATAGTAATGTTGCACAACCTGTTGTTGCTCAGCCTCTTGAAGTTATCGAAACTAAGCCAGAGACTGTCGAAGCCTCTGCGGCTAAGATTTTGACCCAAGCAAAATTGGCTGTCGAAATTGACAATCTGGTTCCTGAAAAAGATGAGACCTATGTTCCTTTCGGTTTCTATAAAGATTTGGTGAACATTGTCAAGTCTGATATGTTCTATCCAACTTTTATTTGTGGTCTCTCTGGTAACGGTAAGACTATGATGGTCGAGCAAGTTTGTGCCAGACTGAAAAAAGAAGCGATCAGGGTCAATATCTCCATCGAGACTGATGAAGATGATTTGATTGGTGGTAATACACTGGTCGATGGCAATGTAGTTTACAGGGAAGGTCCTGTACTGACTGCTATGAAGAGAGGTGCGATCCTCATTCTAGATGAAATTGATAGGGGTTCTAACAAGTTGATGTGCCTACAAGCGATCCTTGAAGGAAAGCCTTACTTCAATAAGAAGTCTGGTGAGGTTGTTCAACCCGCTCCAGGTTTTAATGTGATTGCTACTGCTAATACCAAGGGTAGAGGTTCCGATGACGGCAAGTTCATGGGTGCCCAGATCCTTGATGAGGCATTCCTCGAAAGGTTTGCTATTACTGTTGAGCAAGAATATCCTTCCAATGCCCAAGAGAAGAAAATTGTTCTCAATAAGATGTCAGTTGCCAATTGCATTGATGAAGAGTTCGCTACTAACTTAGTGAACTGGGCTGAAGTCATCAGGAAGACCTTCTATGAGGGTGCGATTGATGAGTTGATTTCGACCAGAAGGCTAGAACATATTGTCAAAGCCTTTGCAATGTTTGGTGATAGACTGAAAGCCATTCAGTTATGTGTCAATAGATTTGATACTGATACCAAAACTGCCTTTGTCGACCTTTACACCAAGGTCGATGAAGGGGTCGACCTCAATGCTGAAACCTCTGATGAAGAAACTGATGAAGAGGCAATTTAAATTGAGTGATATAGATTACAAGTTCCGAGAGGACGAATTGATTTCCGAGTTGCAAACTTATATTGACAACACCTACGAAGGTCATTATGGTCAAGGTGGTTTGCAATCTTCTGAAGTCATAGTAGACCGCGGTAGAGGACTTGACTTTTTCCTAGGCAATGTCGATAAGTACAATGCCCGCTATGGAAAGAAGGGTTCTGCTGACGATCACCGTAAAGATATACTGAAGATATTGCACTATGCACTATTGGCACTTTACGAACATGATCGCCAGAACCCTCCACATCGCTCTGATAGTGATATAAATATTTCATATACATTACCAGAGTACAGTTTGAAGTTGACTGAATAAACAACTTCACCGACCCTCGGGGCTTACTCTCTCACTCTCTCAAATAGCCCCGAGGGTCTTTTTCATATAAATAAGTAGAGTGAATGAGTTTAACGGAGACAAGAAATGGCGTACAGATTCCAATATGTACAAACAAGACCATCAACTGATGTTGAGTGGTACCAATTTAAATCAGATAGTTCTACGGAATGGAACACCCAAAGCGATGAGACTTTGGCTATTATTAATGACGCTGGTGCAACTAAGTCTTTTACATTTTCTGATGACAATCTGACTTGGACAGTTTTAGTAGATTTCCCAAATAAAGCATCCGCTGATGCCTGTGCAGACGCCTGTGCTTCCAATAATACATCCAAATACGCCGGTAAGAATGTTGACGAACATCCAGATTTCGTGGCTTACCGAAGTGCTAATAGTTTAACTTTTACGGAAACAGAAATCGGCACCGTATAAAATATTTCACTTGACTTTTGTTTGTGAATGATGTATGATGGATAAAATTTGATAATTGTGATGGAGACTTTATATAATGAAAATATCAAACGAAACGCTGGAGATTCTACGGAATTATTCCACAATTAATACGAACATACTGATTAGACCCGGTAATGTTCTTTCAACTGTATCGAATGGCATCAATATTTTTTCCCGAGCAGAAGTTAAAGAAACTTTTGATCGAGAGTTTGCCATTTACGATCTCAATAAACTGCTAGGAGTTCTGTCAGTACACCCAGAAGCCGATCTTGAATTTACTGAAGATCGAATAATCATTGCTGGTAATGGTCAAACAGAATTCTTTTTCGCAGACCCATCGATTGTTACAGCCGCACCAGATAAGACTATAGAAGTCGATAATTACTGGGCGTGTAGTATCGATGCCACCCTGATCAACAACTTGGTAAAGTTTGCCTCTGTTCTTTCTGCACCCATATTAAGCGTGGTGAGTAAGAATGGTAGAGTAACAATCGGAGTTGGTGATCCCACAACAGCCAAGACTGATAGCCACACAATAGAAATTGGTACATCACCAAATGAATTTGATTGCCGATTGCCTGTTGAAAATTTCAAGGTTATTCCTGGAACTTATAATATGATTCTGAGCCAGAAAAAGTTTATGTATCTTGAAGGTACTGGTATTAAGTACTGGTTAGCCCTTGAACCTACTTCACAGATATAGGAGATATTATGATCGAAGTCGGAACCAAAGTCCCTGATATAACTTTCAAGACTCGGGTACGAGATGAAAGTGTCGAAGGCGACAATCCATTTACTTGGAAAGATATAACTACTGCTGATTTGTTTGCAGATAAGCGAGTAGTATTGTTTGCTTTACCTGGTGCATTTACACCTACATGTTCTACTTATCAACTTCCTGGCTTTGATGATCTGTATCCAGATTTTCTAAATGCTGGTATCGATGAGATTTATTGTTTGTCAGTCAATGACAGTTTCGTTATGAACAAATGGGCAGACTGGGCTAAAGTCAAAAATTGTAAGATGATACCCGACGGCTCTGGTTTATTCACAAGTGCTATCGGAATGATGGTAGATAAAGATAATCTCGGATTCGGTTTTCGATCATGGAGATACGCTTTACTTCTTAATGACGGAGTTGTTGAGAAGGCATTCATAGAACCTGGATTTACTGACAATGCAGAAGATGATCCATATGGTGAATCTGATCCAGCGGCAGTACTTAGTTATATAACAGGAGAAAGTCCTGTTCAACCCAAAGGTCGCCAGTTGACATTAGACCTAGAAGATGGTATAATGAACAAAGATAAACTTGGCGCAAATTAGGAGAAGGTATGCGGAAAAAGAATGTTAATGAGAGAAGAATCGTTGCATTGGAAAATCTGAAGAAGTCAGAGTTTTTTCCAAAGCAGATCAAATCTGGTAAGAAGATGATTGATCGTTCTGAAGAGGCTTGGAACGAAAAGAAAGCCTATAACATTGACATTTTAGAAAAGAGGATTTCAAGATGAGCGAAGAATTTCTTTGGGTCGAGAAGTATCGACCTTCAACTATAGAAGACTGTGTTCTTCCAGATGTTGTAAAAGAAACCTTTGGTCAGTTTCTTGTTAAGGGTGAGATACCCAATCTTCTTTTGAGTGGTACTGCTGGAACTGGAAAGACTACAGTTGCCAGAGCGTTATGTGAAGAACTTGGTAGTGATTATATTATTATCAATGGCTCTGAAGAAAGTGGTATTGATGTTCTCCGCACAAAAATCAAAGACTTTGCCAGTACTGTATCTTTTGAAGGTAAACCAAAAGTTGTCATACTAGACGAGGCAGATTATCTAAATCCCAATTCTACACAACCAGCATTGCGTGGTTTTATAGAAGAGTTTTCTGCCAACTGTAGATTTATCTTCACATGTAATTTTAAGAATCGTATTATCGAACCGCTTCATAGTCGAACAACTGTGATTGATTTCAGACTAGCAAAATCTGACAAGCCAATTATGGCTGAGCGATTTATGAAGAGAATGATGACTATTCTTAATCGTGAACAGGTGAAATATTCAGATAAAGTTCTTGCAGAACTTTTGATGAAACACTTTCCTGATTACAGGCGAGTGATAAATGAACTTCAAAGATACAGCGCCTCTGGCATTATTGATGAAGGTATTCTCAGTAATTTAGCAGAGTTGAATACCAAAGATTTATTGAACAGTCTTCAAGATAAAGACTTTAAGAAGATGCGCCAGTGGGTTGCGAATAATTATGATACTGATCCACAGGGAATCTATCGAAAGATTTATGATGCGTTGTTGGACAAGATTGAGCAACCAGCACATATGGTTTTATTAATAGCAGATTATCAATACAAAGCGGCTTTTGTTGCTGATCAAGAAATCAACATTACCGCTTGTTTGACCGAGATCATGGTGAATGTTAAATTTAAATGATGCAACTCTAGAAGATGCCCATAATATCGCTAGGAGTCTCGTCAGAGAGACTCCATGGGTAGCATTTAGCAAGCAAGACTTGACTATGCAACAAGAAGTAGACTTCTGTAGTATGATTGGAGAGTGTCAGAAGGTGCTCGGAGAGCGATCTAAGCATATTGCGATACATGATAACATACTAAGAGTGACTGGAGAACTTGATGAAGCGGGTGAACCAGGTCTCTTTGGACATGAAGAAGCATTAGATTGGCATGCTAATCAAGCGAGTAACTATGAGCGATCTCCATTGATATGGTTGTACGCTAAGAAAGATACGCATGGTAGTGTCACCAGTTGGATAAATATGATTGAAGCGTATGATGATCTGTCCTCAATTACGAAAAGAGAGATCCAAGATATTCAAATTACTTTAGGATATAAAGTTGGTTCTTATTCTGACAGTAAATTTTTCGTAGAGCATCACGCTACCGACAAACCTTTTAATTTAGTTCATACTAATGATGGTGGACAGAAAGGTCTTTATTTTCCATTTCTTCAGATTTTTGGAATGGTAGGTAAAGGTGAGCGTGAGTTTGGTCAGTTGATGGAATTTTTAACTGAACATGTTTTGAAAGATAAGTATAGATATGATCATGAATGGAATGATGGTGATGTGGTCATTAGTGAACAGTGGTTAAGTATTCATAAACGCCACACATTTAAGCACATGCAAGATCGTGTACTACATCGAATTGCTTTTGATTATGATAGAGTTGAAATATGAAAGATATAATTTTGTACTTGGTAGATTTTTTTGTTAGGATATTGAAGTTAATTATATGGGTAGCGATAGCATTTTTAATAATAGAAATATTTCTGGCACTTTGGCCAGGAGCAACTATATATTTACAAATTGGCGAACCAATAACTGGAGTTGCCTGTGAATATATGGCAGTTAACGGACAGGAGAATTCGGTCTTGTATAACTGCGGCTAGAAATAGCACGAATAGAGAATTTCAGGAATTCTGGTTGACAACTGCTAAGAAAGTGGCGTATAATAAAAATGTGGTTTTGAACGATGAAAAGATTTTGGAAATTATGGGCAATGTCCCTCGGAGAAAAAGCGTCTGAAGATTCGCATGAAGCAGACATGGTTGCAATCATTAGAACCATTGTTGTTTTGGTAAACTTCTTTACCTGTTTCTTTATTATATCTGGAGTGTTAAGACATTGGGGTTGATATGTTAGATTTAGGTATGAAGCCAAAAGAAGAGATCGATATCGATCAATTCAAAGTGAAGAAGAAAGCGATTAGTCCTTTTGATTTCGCAAACAGTATTAATTATACCAAAGAAAACTTGGTAGTTGATGAGTGGTCAGAGAAACAATATAATCCATTTATTGTAAACAAAGCATTGTCATACGGCAAAGATACCGTTAAACTTGCGAATGAAATGAATAGTAGACCTCACATCGATGGCAAATTGCAGTATGATTTTCTCAGAGATATGGTAAGAAAATCCAAGAGATTTAATAAGTGGTTAAAGCCAGAGCAAATTGAAAAACTTGATATTATCAAAGAGACATATGGATATAATGATATCAAGGCACAAGAAGCCATGCGCCTATTGAGTGATGAACAAATTGCTACATTAGAAAAGCGACTATCAAGAGGCGGATAATGACACTCTAGAGATGAGATAATATAAATATCTACATAAACACCATATTATTAAGGTAGAGATGTAGATATGAGTAGTGATTTCTTTGAAATTGATTTTCCTGGTTATGAACCATTAGAGATCAAATTAAAAAATGCAGATGACTTTTTGAAAGTGCGAGAAACATTGAGTAGAATTGGTGTAGCCTCTAAAAAAGATAAAGTCTTGTATCAGTCTTGCCACATTTTACATAAGCAAGGCAGATATTTTATTACCCACTTCAAAGAATTATTTGCCCTAGATGGTAAAGGCGCTGACTTTACCGAAAATGATATTCAGCGAAGAAATACGATTGCAAAACTTTTGAGTGACTGGGGTTTAATTGAAATACTAAATTCCCAAAAGTTTGTAGAAGACCAAGCACCACTAAGTCAAATTAAAGTGCTATCATTTAAAGAAAAAGATGATTGGTCATTAGTCACGAAGTATAACATTGGGAGGAAGAAATGAAATATTTAAGTATACTTCTGGTGTGTTTGTTTGTAACCGCGTGTTCTGGTAGAATCTCTTTGATCGCAGAACTTCCTAAAGATCAAGACTTAGATGTAACTATTAAAACATCACAGGCTGGCGGCGTACACAAAACACCGACCGCAGACTGAAAAGTAAAGGAACTGACCTGTTTGTCATACGCGCCAAATTTTTGTTATGAGGCCGAATAATTGATTACGGAAAATTCATTTTTTATACATATTGCATTGAGAGTTTGTTCATCGAACAAACGGAGCCCTCGGGCATAATACTAACCCTTTGAAACAAGGAGTAACAATGAAAGTGAAATTGGTCGCTTTGGCGGCACTATTTTTTATGATGTTTTCAACCTCAACCCTCGCAAGCAACAAAACTAGCATCAACACACTCTGTAAGGCTACCATAAAATCTCTACCCAATGATTTGGGTCGTGTAGAACTGAAAGGTTTTAAACGCCAAGATTCTATGCCAGTGGCAAGATATCGCCTCTGGTTGGATGGTGAGATTCGCCAGTTGAATTGTGTATATGATCCTAGAACTTTAACCGTATCCATAGTTGATCGAAAGACAGGTATGAATCTTTAGCAGTAAATAGGGCTTCTACCTCTTGATTTTTGAGGTAGAAGTCTTATATATAGTAGTGTGAATGCCGTATGTTTCGGGTTCACTTTTAATAATCTTGCTTAATAAAGGAGACTAAAATGGTTACTACAAGATTGACCGCGTCTGACATGGACGCATTTTTCAGACCCTTCACTATAGGGTTCGATAGAGTTTTTGATAATTTACACACGGTGAAAGATATCGCTTCAAATTATCCACCCTATAACATAATCAGAAAAGATGAAGATACTTATTCCATAGAATTGGCTTGTGCTGGTTTTAGGGAAGATGAGTTCAATATTCATCTCGTACCTGAAGGCAACAAATTAGTTGTTCAAGGTGTTCAAGACAGAGGAGAGGATAAAAATGACTATCACTATCAGGGTATTAGTGCTAGGAATTTTACAAGAACTTTTGCTCTTGCTGAACACACCAAGGTAGATAATGCCGAGTTCTCGGACGGCATGTTGATCATTACCTTAAGTCGAGAATTACCTGAAGAGTTAAAAGTCCAAGAGATACTGGTCAATGGTGTGCCACCATTGGGCGGCAAGAAGACTGAGAAAACTCTTCTGAACGAAAACCAATAACGCAAGTAAGTACTTACTATAATATGATGGAGACTTGTCTATGACAGACGAAAATGAAAATAAAGGGTTAGAAGAACCAATGATCTGTGGTATCATTCTGACTTCTGGGCATGAGGTTATTTGTGTCATGCAACATGAAAAAGAAAAAAACAGATACTTCTTAAACAATCCTGCTATTGTGGGACTGAAGCCAGATCCAGAAGATCCAACTAAGATGAATGTTTTCTTCTCACCTTTCTGTCCGTCAGCCGCTTTAGGGCAAGTCTCCGTTGTTCCCCAACAATTGGTTGCACTATACGCTCCATCTGAACAACTGACCGCGGAATGGAAATCAAAATTCAAACACCCAGGACTTCCTAAGGGAGAAAAAAGACCGAAATTCGAAGGATAGTACTTGACTTTTGAACAACTATTTGTTACAATGGTCTTAATAATATCTGGAGTGAGTCTTTTTAATGTCTGAATTTTATTCTTATGCGTGGCAATACGGAAATAGCATATTAGTTCGTGGTGTTAGGGACGGTGAACGATTTCTTGAACGCCATCCTTTCTCGCCTACGCTATATGTCCGTACTGATGGAAAATCAAAGTTCAGAGGACTCTATGGCGAAAATCTTAAAGCCATAAATTTCAACAATAATTCTGCTTGTAAAGAATTTATCGACAAGTATTCAAAAGTAGAAAATTATCCTATCTATGGTCAACAAGATTTGACCTATCAATATCTCTCGGAAAAATATCCAGAAGCGATTGACTTTGACTTAACAAAATTAAATATTCAAGCGATAGATATTGAGACTACTGCCGAACATGGCTTTCCTTCTGTAGATAATCCTATAGAAGAAGTTCTACTTATTTCCAGCGTTAATAACATCACAAAGAAGATCACGACCTTTGGTGTCGGTGAATGGTCTCCTGTTTCTGAAGAAGTAAACGGCTTAGATGTTGATTATGTTTACTGTGATAATGAAGAAGACTTGTTAAACAAATTCATGGCATGGTGGGCAAATGATTATCCAGATATTATTACTGGATGGAATAGTCAGTTGTTTGATATACCATATCTTGTATCTAGAATTGAACGATTGTTTGGTAATGAATCGAAGAATGGTTTGAGTCCTTTTAACATGACCAGACGAAGATCCGTTACTATTAATAATCAAGAAATGACAACTTATGATATCAAGGGTATCGCTTCTTTAGATTATATTGATTTGTATCGTAAGTTTACATACAATCAGCCAGAGTCTTACAAGTTAGATCACATTGCAGAGATAGAACTTGGCAAGAAAAAACTAGAGACTGAATACGATACCTTCAAAGAATTCTATGACAAAGATTGGAATCGTTTTATTGACTATAACATTATCGATGCCAAGTTGGTCGATGATCTTGATGACAAAATGAAACTCATTGAATTGATTGCTACCATGACATATGACTGCAAATGTAATTTTAGTGATGTGTATTCGTCTACGCGGACATGGGATTGTTTGTTATACAATCATTTGTTAGAGCAAGGCATAATGATTCCCCCCAAGTCTGACAAGCCAAGTCGTGGTATCAAAGGTGGCTATGTCCAAGAACCAGTTCCTGGTAAATATAAGTGGGTTGTATCTGTTGATGCTACCTCTCTGTATCCATCAATTATTATGCAACATAATCTATCGCCAGAATGTCTGTCTGATGTTAAGCCACTAGATTGTACTGTTGATACATTACTTGGCAGAGAACATAATACCGAGAAGTTGAAAGAGAAAAATCTTTCAATGGCTGCCAATGGATATTGTTTTACAAGAAAGCGACAAGGCATATTTGCTGATATTACTCAGAAGTTTTTTGATGATCGTCAAAAATATAAGAAACTCATGCAACAGGCACAAAAAGATTATGAGTCAACTCATGATGAGAAGTTTTTGCCGTTGATTGCCAAGTATAATAATTTTCAGATGGCAAGAAAGATTCAGTTGAATTCATTATTTGGTGCGATGGGTAATAGATACTTCAGATACTTTGATGAGCGAATTGCCGAGGGTATTACGCTTACTGGTCAATATATTATTCGTGAAACTGCTGATGCGGTTAACAGGTATCTAAACAAGTTTTGTGGTACCAAAGATGTTGAGTATTCATTCTACACCGATACTGATTCTTGTTATATAACTCTTGATGCATTAGTAGAAAAGTTTCTTAAAGATCAACCAAAAGATAAGATTATCGATGCACTTGATAAGATTACAGAAGATAAAATAGAACCAGCGATCAATAAAGCAATGTCTGATCTTGCTGATTATATGAACGCATTTGAAGAAAAGATATTCTTTAAGCGAGAGGCTATTGCTGATACTGGTATATGGATCGCAAAGAAAAGATATGCATTGAATGTATATGATAATGAAGGGGTTCGATACGAAGAACCTAAACTTAAAGTTATGGGTTTAGAAATTGTTCGCTCATCTACGCCTGCACCAGTTAGACAATCTTTACGAGATGCCGTATCTTTATGTTTGAGTGGCGATGAGAATAAGTTACAGAATTTTGTGGAAGAATCTTGGCAAGATTTTAAAAGTATGCGACCAGAAGAGATTGCATTTCCTAGGGGTTGTAATAATCTAGGTAAATATGCATCATCATCTGATATATATGGTAAGGGTACACCAATGCATGTTAGAGGTGCCTTGTTGTTTAACAATCAAGTTAGAACAAAATCATTGACTAATAAGTATGAATTGATAAAAGATGGTGATAAGATTAAATTTGTTTATCTTAAAGAACCAAATCATATCAGAGAAAATGTTATAGCATTTAATGGTAGATTACCAAGCGAATTTGAGTTGCATAATTTTGTTGACTATGATACAATGTTCAATAAATCTTTTATTGAGCCACTAAATACAATTACCTCTTCTTTAAATTGGAATACTAGACCAGTGGCATCATTAGAGGGTTTATTTGCGTGATAAGGAGAATACTATGAGTTTAATAGAAAAATTGAAAAAGAATACGACTGTCAAAGAGACATCGGTTCTTACCAAATCTAAGTTTTTTGATTCAAAAGATTTAGTTCAGACAACTGTTCCTGCACTTAATGTGGCATTGTCTGGAAAATTAGATGGAGGACTTACCCCAGGTCTTACTGTGTTTGCTGGTCCATCAAAGCATTTCAAGACTGCTTTTGCTTTGATGCTTGCAAAGTCCTATTTAGATAAATATGATGATGCAGTAGTATTATTTTATGATTCTGAATTTGGTGCACCTGAAGGCTATTTCAAAACATTTGAGATCGACACGGATAGAGTTATTCATACTCCAGTAACGGACATTGAACAACTAAAGCACGATGTTATGAAACAGTTAAGCGACATAGAGCGAGGAGATCGTGTTATAATTCTCGTAGACTCTGTTGGTAATTTAGCATCAAAGAAAGAAGTTGAAGATGCACTTGAAGGAAGGTCTGTCGCAGATATGACCAGAGCGAAACAGATGAAGTCTTTGTTTCGTATGGTCACTCCGCATCTTACCATCAAAGATATCTCTGCTGTAGTTGTCAATCATACATACAAAGAAATTGGATTGTTTCCAAAAGATATTGTTAGCGGTGGTACAGGAGTTTATTACTCGGCTGATAATATTTACATTGTTGGTAGGCAACAAGAAAAACAAGGTAAAGAAGTAGTTGGCTACAACTTTATCATAAATGTAGAAAAGTCGAGGTATGTTAGAGAGAAATCAAAAATCCCAATCGAGGTGTCGTGGGAAGGTGGCATTAGTAAGTGGAGTGGTCTGCTTGATATGGCTCTTGAGTCTGGACATGTTGTCAAGCCATCAAACGGATGGTATGCGAAATCTGGCGAAGATGATGCAAAGAAAGTCAGACTTAAAGATACATACACAAAAGATTTCTGGCTACCTATTTTGACTGACCCAACATTTATCTCATGGATCGAGAATAGATACTTAATCTCTTCAGAAAAAATAATGAATGAAGAGATCACGGAAGAGGACATAGAGAAAGCATATGGCGACGGACTTTAAAAATCAGCAACAAGATTTGACAGAGTTGAATTCTGACGGAAACAGGACCAGAGGACGCTATGGTGAAGACGAGGCGAAGTATGCCAAATGTGATCGTTGTCAAAAGACAATAAGTCTTGACAATGACGCGGCAATATGTTTTAATGAGAAACTTTATATGTGTGAAGCATGTGTCGAAGAGGTGAAGAAAGAATTTTATGATGAAGTTAGAAACTCAAATACTGGGTAGTTTAATTGATGATGAGAAATATACTAGAAGGGTAATACCTTTTTTAAAAGAAGAATATTTTTCAGATGTAGAAGATAAAGCCGTATTTACCAAAATACGAGACTTTGTAGAGAAGTATAATTCTTTACCAACAAAATCTTCTCTGTTAATTGCACTACAAGATGATCGCAAAGTCAATGAAGATGTGTATCAAAAGTGCGAGACTTTAATCAATGGTCTTGTGCCGAGTGAAGATACGAGCAACTGGTTAGTTGATGAGACTGAAAAGTTATGTAAAGATAAAGCATTGTATAATGCTATCATGCAGTCTATTCAGATAATCGAAGGTGACAATAGAACTTATACCAAAGACGCTCTTCCAAGTATTCTTTCTGAAGCCTTAGGCGTTGGATTTGATAACAATGTTGGTCATGATTACATCGAAAATTCTGCTAGTCGTTTCGATTTCTATCATAGAGAAGAAGAAAAGATCCCATTTGATTTAGATTACTTTAATAAGATTACCGAGGGTGGTCTTCTTAATAAGACTCTGAATGTGGCTTTGGCTGGAACTGGTGTTGGTAAATCTTTGTTCATGTGCCACATGGCGGCATCATGTATCTCTCAAGGTAAAAATGTTCTGTACATCACATTAGAAATGGCAGAAGAAAGAATTGCTGAGAGAATAGATGCTAATATGATGAATGTTTCTATGCAAGATTTAAAAGATTTATCTAAGTCAATGTATGATGAGCGAATATCAAAGATTAAAAACAAAGTTGATGGTCGTTTGATCATTAAAGAATATCCAACTGCATCTGCCCACACAGGTCATTTTCAAGCATTGATAGATGAGTTGAAATTAAAGAGAAATTTCACACCAGAGATTATCTTTATAGACTATCTGAATATATGCTCCAGTAGTAGATACAGAAATGGATCTAATATGAATTCATATACAATTATTAAATCTATTGCTGAAGAACTCAGAGGTTTGGCTGTTCAATGCGACTTACCTATAGTGACTGCAACACAGACCACTCGCGGTGGATACAATAATAGTGATGTCGAATTGACTGATACTTCAGAGAGTTTTGGATTGCCTGCCACTGCTGATCTAATGTTTGCGTTGATAAGTACTGAAGAGTTAGAACAACAAGGACATCTTATGGTGAAGCAGTTGAAGAATAGATACAGCGATCCCACAAGAAACAAACGATTTATGATAGGTATAGATAGGGCAAAGATGCGTTTACATGATCTTGAAGCATCCGCTCAAACTAACTTAACAGATTCTGGACAACCTAGTGTTGATGATGATGTTCCAGTTTTTGATCGTGGTAGTCGCTTGGGATTCGGAGATATTAAGTACTAATTTGTATAAATAGACACATGGAGACATTCTATGATAAGTAAAATACTTTTTGGTATATTAATCGCAGGTGGTGCTATGGGTTATATCTATTACAAACAGACCCAAGTGGAATTGATTGAACTTAGGGAGCAAGTGGCTGCCTATGAGTTGAAATTTGAAACCCAAGATAATACTATTAAAGTCATGGAAGAAAGACACATTCAACAATCTAACGCAATGTTGCAAATGTCTGAAAAGAATAAAGAGATTATAGCCGAAAGAGATCGCTATCTTGATATCTTCAAGAGGCATGATCTTTCAAAGTTGGCAGCCGCCAAACCTGGATTAATAGAGCCGAGAGTTAATAATGCAACCAAAGATGTTTTTGACAGCCTGGAAAACGACAGCAACTACGATTTTACTCCTGCTAACCCTTAGTGGTTGTACTAGCATAGGAGGTCTATTCGGAGGCAAGCAAGAGCCTCGGGAAATAGAAATCAAGACAGTTGAAATTCGTACACCAATACAACAACCAGTAATGCCACGCCCTATCGATATGAAAGAGCCAAAGTGGTATGTGGTATCCCCTAAAAATATGGACGAATTCTTAAAGAGAATTCAGAAACAATCTGGCGGAGTATTTTTCGCCATGACTCCTGCAGGCTATGAACTGATGGCTTATAATCTGCAAGAAATAAAACGATTTGTAAAAGAAACCAAAGAAGTGATCGTATATTATCGTACTGTGACCCTACCTGATGAAGAATTGGAAACCCAACGATCTGAAGAGACTACGCCTAAGCGAGAGTCTTTGATTGATCAATTCAGAAATAGGATCAAGCCCGATGACGGAAACGGAAAACAAGACTGATACATTACCTGCTGATGTAAATGGTGATGGTAGAGTTGATGATGAAGAAAAGCGAATGTATATGGAATTTAAACGAAAGGAACTTGAAGATCAGGATGCAATGCGTGATTCTCAACGCAAGATGGCTTGGTTTGCCCTTGGAGGCATGTTGTTATATCCTTTTGCCGTGGTCTGTGCGTCTTTGGCAGATTTAGACCAGGCTCAGAAAACTTTGGGAGATATGGCGCCAACATATTTTGTTGCCGTTGCAGGTATCGTAGCCGCGTTCTTTGGCGCCCAGGCGTTTACTAAAAAATGAATAAGACAAGCATCAATATATTATTACACGGCGCTTTATTAGTATGGCTTGTTGCATCGTATGAGGTATTATACATGGCAATGTTAGAATTGTGGTGCCTTGCTTACGGTATATTCATGTGATAGATGGAGTTTCACCAGTATCGGCTATACCAAGTTCTTATACACATAAGAATGTAGTATCTAGAGTATATGATTCGGGTGTTCCTGGACAACATAGAGTTGTTCAAGATGTTTATGTGGTTACAATTTATGATGCGATGGGTAGACTGAATACAGTTACGACATCTCATAGAGTAGATTTTTTAGTATGAATAAGGAAAGACATGCCAACTAAGTACAAGCCAAGTATTGTAAGATTTGACAAAAAAGAAAATAAAAGAACAGTCCAACATTTTTATATCAAGTCGCTGACTGTTAAGCAATTAACTGAAATGTTAAATAGCACTAGCACTAGACCGAAACACAAACAAAAGTTTAGGAACGAACTTCAACGAAGAGGGTTCTAATGTTTTCTTTTCCGATAGAGAGTGAATTGCCGTCTGCAATTAAAGAGGCATTTCTGGGCGATTTCAAAAAAGACAGAGCCGCCGAACACTATCGACACAGACCAAAAGATGACAATGATGAAAGAGTTGATCATAATTTAGATATATTGTTTTACCATGATACTAAGCCAATGCATTGGGAGTATGTGAGAGGTCTTTTTAAAGTTAAACCTAGTGCTATCACTTTGATGCATGTACCTGCTAATGGAATCGTTCCAGAACACTCCGACAATGTGGTATATAAAAGACAATCTTCTGTAGTATATCCTCTCTCACCTGAGCCAGAGCATTATGCTCCGTGTCTATCAGTTGCACAAGTTAAGCCAGATGGAAGCATAGGTGCTGATTCTGTACCCTATTCTAGTTGCTATGCATTTGACACAAAACAGCGACATTCTGTTATAAACAACGAATATGAGCGATTTGCAGTACAAATATGGTTCGATATTGACCTTCCAGACCTACTTTTTATCTATAAAGATGGAAATTTATTAAAATAATTTATAAGTTATTGATTTCCAACGAGTTCTTTTTTAAAAAAATGCTTGACATTAGTGTAAGTCCTGCTATAATGGATGTATAAATTGAGTTGAGAGAGTAAATATTATGAGTGTACCAACTGTTAAGAAAATGATGCTGACTATGAGTCAGAAAGAGTTGTCCCAGATAATCGCTTTGGCACAACAAATTAAATCGATCTCTGCTACCGCTACTTTTTCAGTCGGTCAAGAGGTTGTCGTTGTTCAGAAAACAAAACGCACCGCTGGTGTCATCGTCAAGATGAACCCCAAGAAAGCCGTTGTCAGTATGTTGTTCGGTCGATCACAGCGAGTTTCTCAAGTGTCTGTTCCATTTTCAATGTTAGAGGCCGCTTGATGATTGGGTCACTAGAGAGACCTGCGAAAGTCTCTGGGGTTGATGCCCGAACATCCGAGGGGGGAATGAAAACGCCCCCCACCAAATTTAAATATCTCAAAGAGATTACTAAGTGGGATGAAGATATACCCAATCACACTTACATCTTTGATGATAAGAATCGTAATGTCGGCTATATAAAGACTGGCACTACCGAAGAAATATTTTATTCCAAACCTTCTACGCTTTTTAGTAAAACCCGTAGAAAATTTATAACCCTCAAGAGAGAGAATTAATATGAGTGAAACAGTTATTGCTAGCCTAGGTAATATGGGCGAAGAAGAGTTGTCAGTTGAGGAATTTTTTCCTATACTTGAAACTTTACGAGAGTCTGGTCGCATGAATATGTTTGGTGCACCTCGATGGCTCCGTGAGAATTGGGGTTTGAGTCGAGAAGACGCAAAAATGGTTTTTATAAAATGGTCAGAGTTTAAGGAGGCTGAATGCCGAGACAAGAGTTAGCCCTCGCTGGTTGTGGTTTTGTTGGATCTACTTACTTAAATGCTCTTGAAGAAGGGCATTCGGTTTATGTAGTGGATCCAAAAATAAATGAGAATAGTATATCAGACAGAAAGTTTGATGGTATTGTTCTCTGTCTTCCTACGCCCTCTGATACAGAAGGCAAATGTGATTTCTCTATTTTACAATCATGCTTTAGAGATATTGTCGATTCAGAAACTCCTGTACTGATAAAAAGTACCTTGAGTATGGAAGGATATGAGGCTCTAGAATCTGAGTTTGAGAATCCTATTACTTTTTCTCCAGAATTTTTGAGGCAAGATTCCGCTGAACGAGATTTGAGAAATTGTAAGAATGTTATTTTGGCTGGTAAACACAGCGATTTTTGGCACAAAATATTGCTAGAATGTCCAATCTTCAAGATGAAGATGTATTCTCTTATGCCCGATATTCGGGAAGCCATAACAGTTAAGTATATGATAAACTCTTTTCTTGCTACCAAAGTCTCTTGGTTTAATCAGTTGTATGATTATTGTCAAGCGAATGACTTGAATTTTGAGCGAGTGAGATATCATATCGGTGGTGATGAGCGTATTGGAAAATCACATACGAATGTTACCGAAGAGCGAGGATTTGGTGGAGCATGTTTTCCAAAAGATACTCGATCACTCTTGTCTGAGGAACATGGCGATCTTCTTACTTTGCTGAATAATGCGGTGAGATACAACAGTATTATAAGAAAGGAAAATATCGATGACTGAAAAAGAAAACGATTTTCATCCTAAAGAAATAGAAAATTCAAAACGAATTTTTAAATCTGCTACACCCAAACAGGACTTCAGTTGGTACATTAAATGGAGTTCATCAATCTTAATTCTTATCGCACTATCGATACGAGCCGCAGATTATCCTAGAATATGGGACATGTGGTTTGGATTTGCAGGTATGGTAGGATGGACATATGTAGGATATTTGTGGCAAGATAGAGCGATACTAATATTAAATGCTGTTAGTGCAGTTCTATTAGTTATTGGGTTACTTAACTATTATAAGCCTATATAAATAATTCTGCAACTAACGGTATAATGAGGTCAATATGCCACTTTATGAAATAGAGAACACCGATACAGGTGAAATCTTTGAAATTATGATGAAGATTAGCGACAAAGAAAGTATGCTACAAAAAAATCCCCACTTTAGACAAATACCATCTGCGCCAAACATTAGTAAAGGTGGTGTAGGTGACCGCGTGAAAAGAGATGGCGGCATGAATGAAGTACTTTCTAGAATCGCTGACAATAATCCTAATAGTCCTCTTGCAGATGATTTTGGAAAGAAAGATGCTAAGTCCGTAGCAAACAGAAAAGTTGCGAAAAAGGTACGAGATTCTTTCACAAAAGATTAAATGTCTATTATAAATAGTCAATGTAACAGTATGTTACTAATATTCATGGGCAGATGAGGACTTTAGATATGTCTAGACTATTAAAGGTGGGCACGGTGCTGGTGTCTATCTTGATGGTAGGGTGTGCCACTGGTGGTACACAATATTATGATGCTATTCGAGATGCGGCCGCAAGTCAAGCCTTAGTCTCAGAAGCCAGATACAAGGCTTTAGCACAATTAGCACAATCGGGTGATCCAGGAGCCGCAAGCGCCGCTGTTATGGCTATTGCACTATCAGATGATACTCCAATAGTTCCCCAATTAGTAGAAAGCGATGCTCTTAAATGGGCACAAGTCGTTGTTCCCACAATGGGAACTCTCGGTGGTCTTTGGATGCAAACAGACCTTGCTAAGACACAATCGAATAACAGTAAGGCAGTTCAACTTGCCAGTTTCCAATCTAATGAAGCGATACAGTTGGGTAACCAACAAATGGTCGTAGGGTTAGGAGAACAGTGGTCAAACGCTGGCGTAGGAAATACTGAAGCGATGTTGCAGTTAGGGCTGGGTGGATTTGAAGCATTAAACAATGCTGGTGATCAAACGCTAGGTGTAGCAGTTGCCGGTTTTGATGCGATTGATAATGTTGCTACCGAGGGATTCACACAAATAGGTTCAGTAGCAACTACTGGATTTAATGCCATTGAGAATGTATCGACTGCTGGTTTTACACAGTTGGGAGCAGTATCAACCGCTGGCTTTACCCAGATAGGAACAGTAGCGATGGATGGATTTGATGCGTTAAATGCGATGTCAACTAATTATAATACCACTATTTTAGGTATTAATGACGATTGGGCGGCACCAATAAATGCACTCATAGCAAGTCCTTTGACTAACATCACTACTACCACCACCAATACAACTACCGGAACCAATATACAATGCAACATCGTAAATAACGCTGTTGTTTGTTCAGTTGTTGGATCATAGTCGTAGTATCGTATTCTAAGGGGACATATGTCCCCTCTTTTCTTATAAATATGCATAGATGCTGGCTATGGTTAGTGGTTTTAATAAATAATGAGGTATATTATGACAGAAGAACATGATGAAAAAGATGAATTTTCACCTGAATATATCAGGACTCTTGAAGAAGCGTTAAGAATTGATTATTTGGAAAAGTGGAAAATTTATGCTCAGTTAAAGGTGGTTCAAAAATCTTTGGGCGATACTACTGCTGAATTGAAAAAAGTAAAAAGAGCCTATGAACTTGTTTCGGATAATTTGAAAAGATATGAGGCCGACATGACAGAGTTTAAGGGTAGATATAAATTTGAAAAGGAAAAATCTGAGAAACTTGCGAAGTCTAATAAAGACTTTAGGGCACAAATTCGCAGTCTCAAAAAAGAAAAAGAAGAATGATAAAATTTTCATATTTTTTGACGGAAGATGTCGATGGAAAGAATCTTCACTTAGAACATCTTGAAGACGAGATTATAAATTTCGGGATAGGTGGCGCTAGAGGCGCAGTAAACTTTTTAAGATCGTTAAGAGATATGATGGCTGGTAGTTCCAGATCCTCAGTTAATATGACAGTTAAATGGGATGGTGCACCAGCAATATTTGCAGGCACAGATCCTTCTGACGGCAAATTTTTCGTAGCCAAAAAGTCAGTTTTTAATAAAAGTCCTCTACTATATAAGTCTTCACAAGAAATAGATGGAGACGCTAGACTACCCAGTTCTCTTAAATCTAAATTCAAAATAGCACTATCAGAGTTTAGCAAACTAGGTATTAAGGGAGTTTTGCAGGGTGATCTGATGTTTACTAATTCAGATTTAGAGACAGATAGAATAGATGGAGAAACATATACAACTTTTCAGCCGAATACGATTGTTTATGCAATTCCTAAAGGCACAGTTTTAGAAAAAAGAATTCGACAAGCAAAAATTGGTGTTGTTTGGCACACTACATATTCTGGCAGAAATCTTGAGAGCATGAAAGCATCATTTGGTGCAAACATTAATTCACTACGAAAGTCAAATAGCATTTGGATGGATGATGCATCATATAGAGATGCTAGTGGAATTGCAACTTTTACCAAAACAGAAACTACTGCTATAACTGCTAAGTTATCAGAAGTAGGAAAACAATTTCAAAAAATAAATTCTTCAGAATTAACCAAATTTCTAAACATTCAAAATTCTTTTACTGGTAAGTATGTTGGTGCTAGTATTAAAACTTTTAACAATTCAAAAGTTAGAGTTGGTGCCGAGATTAAAAATCCCGCTCAACATGCGAAAGAATACTTAAAGTGGGTAGAAGAGAAGTTCGATAAAGAAAAAGACAAAGTGAAGACTGATGCTACTAAACAAAAAATAGAAACTAAGAAAGTAGAATCAATTCGTGAACTAAATAAGTTGACAGGACTATTAACTAATGTTATAATATTCCAAAATCTATTAGTATCTGCAAAAATGGACATCGTTAGAAAGTTAAACAAAGTAAAACAATTAACAAATACTTTTGTAAGGACTTCTAATGGATTTAAAGTTACCAATGCTGAAGGATATGTTGCTATTGACAGAGTATCTGGTAACGCTGTGAAGTTAGTTGATAGAATGGAATTTAGTTTTAATAACTTTACAGCAATCAAGGCATGGGATAGATGAAGACAATCGTATTCGCATTTGGAAGAATGAATCCACCTACCAGTGGACATGGTAAACTTATTCAGAAAGTCAAACAGATTGCTCAGAGAAATAGGGCTGATCATCTTATAATTGCCAGTCACTCACAAGATAAGAATAAAAATCCATTGACACCAAAAAAGAAAGTTGCACATCTAAAGAAGATGTTTCCTAACACAAAATTTAAGGCTTCAGATAAAATCAATCCCAACTTCATTAAACAGTTGGGACTATTGACAGGCAAGTTTGATAGTGTTATAATGGTCGCAGGTTCTGATCGAGTAACAGAATTTCAAAGAATTGTAGATAAGTATAATGGTAAAGACTTTACTTTTAAATCTATCAAAGTTGTATCAGCAGGAGAAAGAGATCCTGATGCTGAAGGAGTAACTGGAATTAGTGCTAGTAAAATGAGGCTGTTTGTCAAGAATAATGATTTTGCAGGATTTAAGAAAGGTTTACCACCTGGTTACAGTGGCGCACAACAACTTTTTAATGATGTGAAAACTGGCATGGAACTCAAAGAGGGAGTACATCACTCCTTTACCTCATTTTTAAAAGGATAAGTAGATGACAATTATTAACTACCGGAACGAAGTATACGAACAACTCAAAATAGACGAAGGCGTGAAGTATGAAATATACAAAGATCACCTCGGGTATCCCACCTTTGGTGTCGGTCACCTCATCACAGGCGAGGACGAGGAACACGGCAAACCACTCGGCACACCAATCAGCGAAGAAAGAGTCCAAGAGTGTTTCGACAAAGACCTCGACACATCAATCTCAGAGTGTGTTGCTCTATACGGAGAAGGGTTTAATACAATGCCCGATACAGTCCAGCAAGTCTTGGTTAATATGATGTTTAACATGGGCAGGACTCGCCTAGCAAAGTTTAAAAATTTTAGAACTGCATTAGAAGCCGAAGATTGGAAACAAGCGGCGGTAGAAGGCAGAGACAGTCTGTGGTATAGACAAGTTACGAACCGAGCAGAACGACTGATGACTCGATTGGAAGAATTGAAGCCAACACAAGTTCTCGCTTAAACGGAGAATATTATGAAGATGAGTAAGATGTTTGATTTCCCAAATTATGTTTACATGTGGGGACCAACCATGCTGTTAATGTTTACAATAGCAGGTTGTGCAGTTATGGACAAACTTCCAGATAAGTTTGACAGTATGGAGTATGGTGAATTAGTTCGTTTGAATTTGATATCAGAACAAACTACATGTTCAATAGAAGATATTAAACAAGCGTACAGAATGGCAGCCTTTTTAGATAAATATTCTGATCATAGAATGAATAGCAATAATCAAAAGATTTATGATCAGATTTTTGACTTGGTAGCAGAAATGGAATCTAGAGAGACTCCTTCCGATGCTTATTGTCGTATCAAATGGCAGAATATCAACAGCGTAACAGAATCCGCCCTTGAAGTATCAGGTAAGAGGTCCAGATAAATGAACGAAATAGAAGATCAACTAAAAATAATCGAAAAGTATCAAGACAAAGTTGCTGAACTTAATCATTTGCGCCATGAAGGCATGCTTGATAAAGACGAGTACGATGAATTAATTCAAGATTTTAAAGATGTCGATGCGATTAGAAACGATATCAAAGACGAAGAATTAAAACAATATGCAGAAGTGGTTGTCAAAAACCTAGCCAAATTGCTCCTCTAGTTTTATAAATAGTGTTATGGAAAAGACACTACAAGACTTTATTCCTTTAGACGAAGGAGTTTACGATCCAGGCATATTTAAAGCCGTGTTTTTGGCTGGCGGTCCTGGCTCTGGAAAATCTTTCATTGTCGGTCAAACTGCACTTCCCGCACTTGGACTAAAACTTGTCAATTCTGATCAGGCATTTGAACGAGCATTAGAATTAGCAGGGTTAGAGCCAACTCAAGATAACATATTTTCCAGTAAAGGACAATCTATCAGAGATCGTGCTAAATTTGTTACTAACAAAAGAAAGCAAGGATTTGTTGATGGTCGTTTAGGTTTAACGATAGACGGCACTGGTAGAGATGTTAAGAAAATACTTTCCCAGAAAACAGAACTAGAAAAACTGGGTTATCAAACTGCTATGATATTTGTGAATACAGATTTAAATACTGCTATAGATAGAGATAAGGCACGACAAAGAACGCTAGGTAAAGATCAAGTTTCTCCTATGTGGAGAGCAGTACAGAATAACATAGGGCAATTCCAACAGCATTTCAGACATAATATGTTTATTGTTGATAATTCAACTGATGCTGATTATAAAACGCAGACATTAGATGTTTACAGAAAGATTGGTGCATGGATTAGATCGGCACCGACTTCTAACAAAGCAAAGAAGTGGATTAATAATCAGATGGTTATAAAGCGATCACTAAAACCAACAAAATTCTCTCGCATGGGAGAGCAGTTGAATAAAGCCCAATATGCATTGTCGGGTATTGACGAGGAAGATATTGGAAGAAATGGTAGT
>CENZ01051103.1_pt1 | contig 23551 bp, 31 predicted proteins | sample 361341 | NCBI WGS metagenome assembly CENZ01 (sample SAMEA2619782, study PRJEB7988) | marine metagenome | biome: marine biome (ENVO:00000447); feature: deep chlorophyll maximum layer (ENVO:xxxxxxxx); material: "saline water (ENVO:00002010), including plankton (ENVO:xxxxxxxx)" | depth 50 m
CTTTGCCTCCTGCGGTGGTTCCCTGAACAATGTGGCATCTTGGCGTAAGTGTGTTGCGGATGTTGTGACGATAAGTAGCGTGAATAAGGTGATTGCATTCATGTTTAATAATTTAATAATGTTATTTTTTATCTCGCATATTCTTATCTAATACTGATTACACATAGATACTCCCTCCTCTTTAAGCATTTTGGCATATCCCCACTCGCCCGTTTGTATACAGGCGAGCTCATCCTCAGTTAATGGAAAGAAGCACTTCGTTTTGAAGCCAACTTTGAGTCTCTTCATTTCAATTCCCTTGAATCCCGGCATCATCCCATCCACCATATCGGCTAGAGTTTCATCCAAAACTTTCCCAGGCATCATCATTTTCAAGTGATGAGCGCGTACCGAAGGCCATTCTCGTGTTGCCCAGATTGTTGCCAACTCATCTACCGCCTCAAGTAAGTCGTCCTTTTCCTTACTGACACCCGATGGTGTATCGATGTCAACCCCAGCTTCACACAGAGCCAGAAATCGCTCTTGACATAACCGAATGCTGTCCCGGAACCACTTGGCTTGTGCTTCGTAGTATTCTTTCTGTTTCTTTTTCTCTTTATTTTCTTTTTTCTTTGCTTTTTGTTGCTGTCTCCTCCATTGTTGTCTTTTGTTCTTTCCTTTGCGTGCCATGATGAGTGTGTGTGTGTTTGTGTACTATACGTATGTGTGTTATTAATAAACTCACATATTCTTAGCGGATACGTGCCCTAATCCCAACTGTAATCTCTCGTCCCGCCTGCTTTACGAGCAGCGATAACTTTAGGTTTATCTAATATAAGCTGACACAACGGTATAAGGTTCACGCCACCGTATACTATTCCCTTACACTTTTTGCGCAACAACATGACCCATTGTAAAAAGGCCCAATAGAACGAACCATCTTTAGAAGGTACAATATTACCTTTCCACATGGCATCGTATCTATTAGTACGTTGTATTATAAATGGCGCGAGTACCAAATGTACTTTATGTTTGTGTTTATGTATATTCTTTTCAGTCAATAGAAAATATTTGGTAAACGACATGTTGTAAACGGATGCCAAATGCATCTGAACCATACCAACATACATAGCGTCTGGTACGCGCTGGTCTCCCATTAAATCGGCGAATTTACCGTAAGAACACTGTTTAGCAATAGCATCAAGCATAGCCAGTGGTCTGTTACTAGCCATAGCAGCGTAGTCTGATACGTCCGCTCCTTTAAGCCTGTAGGATTGTACATCCCTTTCTGCTGGTCTTAACATATTCTCATTGATTCTATTGGCCAACTCGTCACGAAATTTACGCTGGGTCATCTGACGCTGCTCTTTCTCTATGAAATCATCCATGTAATGTTCCTGTATTTCTAAAGGTTTAACAGCATCCCACAAAAACCACAGCTCCGCTTTCCGACGTATCAACGTAGTACGACTCATCAACTCGTGTATGCCGGCTGGATGTAATTGGTATACCGTTTTAGATACTTGAATACGGTACTGCGCCCTATCCAATATAGAGAAATTGGAATTGAGAGTGACCAATTGTGCTGCTCGCATCTCAATGAAATCCAAATACTGGAATAAGGTTTCGTCCCACTCCAATACATCCATATTGGCTTCTATAATTTCCAACGCCCTACATGTGTCCATAAAGGACCAACTGTTCAAATTAAAGGAATCTGTAGCTTGTAAATGATTCTCCTTTACCCATGTTACTATTTGGGCTGGAACTCTGAGCATGTTGGGGCTGGTTATCTGTAAATATTTGATAAGCATCATTTGAACGTACCAGAATAAACCGTTTGTCCATCCCTTTAAACGACCAGGGATAAAAATAAACATCTTATCATACTGGTTAACTAATATCTTTCTCATTTTGATATAGAGCTTCTGTAATAAAGCAGGTGTCCACGTCTCTCTACCGGTAGGAAACTGGCTACTTGAAGCTATATCCAATAGAACATCGTACAAGTCTAACATAAAGAGAAATAGTTCGCAGTTGTTCTCTTTCCCGGTAAATGGAAACTCTACCGCTTCCTTCACGGTATGTATTCTACCCGCAGTATTGAATTGGGCTGGGTAAGACATTTATTAGCGTTTGACTAGTTTTATACCGTAAATGAAGTGGCGCATCCACAGCTTGCTATCGCGTTAGGATTTTCAAATGTAAATCGGTTTCCCATAAAGTCTTGAGTATAGTCTATCGTTGTACCAATCAAATAGAACTGAGACATTTTCTCTACTGATACCACCACTTCACCAGAGACCACAACGCCTTCGTCTCCTTCGCTTCTCTTACCCGGTGTTAAGTCATACACAAAGCCGTTGCATCCTCCACCCTTGACGCTGAATACTATCGTTTTTGTTTTATTTGCTCGAGCTAGATTCACTAAATATGTTCTAGCTATACGTGTTATACTTATCATATACCGGAACAATTGCGTTTGTAAATACTCTCAACGTTGAGTTCATGGATGTCTTCCAAGTGCTTATCAATAAAACGCTTTATATCCCAGACCCCAACGCGACAATCAAGATGAAACTGAGTTATGTTTCTCTGTGTTTGGTTCGCGTTGAGAAGGATAATGTGTGGCACCGTTTGTACCCTAAAGCGCTCTCTAAGATACATGTGGTCAACAGGGGCATCGACGAAAGTTACGCGTGGCCAATAATATCTTGACACCTCGTTGAGGTCTTTAATTGGTACTCCAAATGATAGCACATGTATGTTTGAAATATCGTAAGCAACGCTAAAGTCAGGTGTTCCTAATTTGGTTACTAGTGGTAGAGGGTGTATAACAGCTTTAACCGCTACCAAGTAGAGTGTCAGTAGTAGCAGAAACAACAACATATATAAGGTAGAAGACATCGGTTATAATGTTAAATGAATTGTCTGGGGATTTATTAGTACATATATCCTATTATTTACATCCGAAAGATTTTTACAGTACGTTTGTACTCTCTAAAGATTTTTCAACACGCTCGACTCATTTGGTATCACTAAGATGGCCTGGTTGTGGAAACCTGCGCCAGCTGAACCATTTATATAACTTGGTCCGAAAAGAATGTATTCGCTTCAAAACAGAACGAGATTTAAGAATTCAATTCCCATTGTATAACAATAGACGCAGATTGAGACGAGAAGAAACACCTATTTTGATGTTTTAAACGCGTTCAATTGTGCTTCAAATGATGCTTCCTTCTCTTCAAGTTTGCGCACGGTGATATCTCTTGCTTTTTCTTTAACTTTAAGTTCTTTTTTAATAGTTAAAAATCCTTGTAATAATTTCCCGTAACATTTCGTTAGATTATCTAGTTCTTTATTGTGTTCATCTAACATATTTTGGGCAGCTTCGTCGTCTATATGTAGTTGTGTCACTAACTCCTTAGTCATTCTCATCAATTCATTTTTGCTAGCAAAAAATTCTTTAGTTATGTCCTTATTATTCATAGCTTAAGGTTATAGTTAAAATCGGGATACTTATATACAACCCGGCGTTGAACCTCTGGGTCTAAACTGTCCCACGTATTTTTACAGGGGAACGACTTAAACACGCCTAGTAGTTCAGCTTGTTGCATTCTCCAGTCCAATTCGTAGTGTACAAACGGTTGGAATATATCCTTGTCATAATGACAGCGGTTTGGCTCGTATGATAGTCTACGACAACCCCTAGTTAACTCTCTCTTAACGGCTGGGAAAAAATACGAACAATCTTTCCCTCGACCAATCAGAGCGTCCATAGCGGTTCCATATACACATTTCATATCGTCTATGGTCCATCCCATATCCCTATGTCCAACACAACCTTTACAACATTCCATCCACTTGTTATCTTTCCATCCTTGGTTACAATTTTTACAAAAATATAGGTCGGAAGAGTGTAGAGAGTGTAGACTAGATAGAGTAGAATTATTTAAGTCAGAAGACATTTTAATTATTTTAATATACATTTAAATACGCTGTCTTTGCTGCTTGGCAGCTGGCTGGCTACTTGAGCCTAATGCGTGTAGTGTTGGTTCTGGAGCTTTACGCTTCATCCAGTTGAAGTTGTTGGTTGTACCTAAGCAGATGCGGAAGCAGGCTAGTACGTCGGTGCTCTGTGTTGCTTGGCCTATTTTTGCCATTGCATTTAGCTGTTCGAGCAACTGTACCATTTGGCCGTTCTCACGCTTGAGTCGTTCGATTTCAGCGTTTTGTGCCTTGTATTGGTTTACTATTTGTTTGTTGCTGCTGACCAGTGCTTTGATTTGTTCGGAGCGCTTCATACGCTTCTCACCGTTGCGGGTAGCTTTCTTGGTCGCGTCAGGATTGCGGTTGGCCTCGATGACATCTGGTTGACGTTTGCTCATGACTACGAACTTCTTACTGTGGACTGCCTTGTATTTGCCTGTATCGATGTCGCTGATAGCTACAACGTACATATCAGGTAGGAACTCTTGTCCTAGTTGATAACGGCGGCTGAGGTCCATGCCTTTGCACAATGGTATGCGGTAAGTATTGGATTCGGAGTATTTGCGTTCTACGCAGACGAATTTATTGAACTCTTCGCCAAGGCTGGCGGCGTTGGCCTTTGCGTAACGTCTGTCCATGGTACTGCTTAGCTTTACTGGTTTGCGAATGGTTTTGTATCCGGAAGGATGGGTGGCGTCGCGTTTCAATGCTATGGCTATCTTAAACTTGGCTACGCCATTTTTGAACCAACTGGTTGGTAGGTTGTTGAGAACTACCGATGGTGGTACACCTGGCTCGTCTTTGAAGAAGGTGTGACCTTGTTCTCCGTATTCCAACCGTGATAATGTGCTGCTAGGTTCTGGCTCGTTAAGGACTGGGGCCGGTGCTGCTGCTACTGGCTTCATAAGAGCCGGTTGTTTTTGTATGGTGGCTTCTTGCCAATCGTCGGTTTGGTTTGTTTGCATCATGGTTTGTATGAGTTGTTTGCTTATGCTTATCTTATGTTTGTTATTAATCGTATCGCTTATTCTTATCGGATACGGACTGTTTTACTCGATACGTGAAATTTTTTTTTCCTTTGCTGTGTTAATGTGTGTTTTTGTTTGCGGGTTCGAATCTTGTTTGTTTTAATGCTGTGTAATGTTAACTTGTGTGTGCGCTCTGAAGATAGACAACTGAGCTGGGCGAACGGAAATACGAATATATCTGGACACTTGTTATAGAAAGTAAGTATTTGATATATATACCCCACACTTTTTTTAAAATCTCATCTCTAATGCTGTGTAGTGCTAACGCTAAAAAAGGTAGTACCTACTGTGTGCCTGTAGTTGGGGTGGGAGTAGAGCGGAAGTGGCGAGGAAGACTTAAAGAAAATTCCTAGGAATAATTAAAATTTAATCTTAATATGGTTTGTTAATTGGGCCTTCTTGGGACCGATTATCTTCAGGCTCCTCCTCTTACACGGCTTTTCGATATAGCGTTCCAGCAAGTATGCTGAAGATGAAGCCAGCTTACCTGTTCTTTTTAAATCCTCGTGTATTTGGGCTAACATTTTATGTCCTTCTTCTTCACTTAAATCTCCGTTATCAATACGGTGAATGATTTCATTAACCCTTAGTTCCTCAGTTGTCAAGGTATCGAGTAGTGACAGTTCACCGAACTTGAAGTCTTCAATTTCGTCCATATCATCCTCGGCTGGTGGGAAGGTTTGTGCTAACCATTTATCGTCTTCAGCTTCTGTTAATTGCATATTTTCAAGTGCAAGCTCTTGTTCGGCTGTAAGTGGGGTAAGTGAATCTACGTTCACTGGTATAATTGACTCAAGCTCGTCTAGCCACTCTTCCTCGTCATATTCAACATATTCCGATACAGCTCCTTTCCTTTGCAATGGTTTTTTATCTTCAGCCTCTTCCATCACATCAGCGAGATTTTTGCCAACACCACGAATTTTTTTATCATCATCTTTCTTTGGTTTACTAGGGGAGGGAAAGCTGGCATACGGAATTATTTTTCTGTTTCCATCAGCATTAATAGCGGTGTACGAGGTGGGTCTGTCGCTACCTTTCTTTTTAATAACCGGTTCATTAGTACCATCATCTTTCACCGTTTCTGGTGAAGACCGTGCTACACCGATGTTCTTCCCAGGTGCTACACCGGTTTTCTTCCTAGGAAGAGGCACGTTGGCAGGCCTTCTCCTAATTTTAGGCGGTTCATTTTTTCTGTGGCCCGATTTAGCAGATGACTCAACATTGTCCTTGAAGTATTGGTACCCATCATCATCAGTAGTTAATGAAGCCATAATGATAATTACATAAGATTATTTATAGAACAAAATCTGTGACCCACAACATAATATTGTCGGGTAAATCCTTGTATCCACCCACAAAACCTGTTAACAAGGCAATAATATTGATAGCCTTCAATTGATTATTGTCACTTATCATTAATATATCAGCCTTTTTCACGTTGTATATGTCCATAGCTATGTATTTCTGTAGCAAAATTACATCGGACTCACCAGGCACTACCTTCCTACGTAAATTAATCAATGCCGATGCTGTGATACGTGGGTTCTTCTTCTGTTTTAATTTATTTTGTATTTCACGTTCTAACATAATAAAGAAGCTCTCGACCGTTATCTGGCTTACCATATTAATCTGTCTAGGTGTCCAACCTCTCTGCGGTCCTATATTGATAGAAACAGGTTTGGGTGGAGCATAAGGACGTAACGGTTTGTAGGGCTTCGCGACTGCTTCTTGAGAAACTACTTTGGGTTGTACTGGTGCTAGAACAGGAGCAGATGGTTTCTCACGTTTCATTTCCTGTAATAGTGGACGTTGGACACGGGTATTTTCAACAACATGATGTACCACTTTCTTGTGTGTTGTTGTCGTGGTACCGCAATTACCATCGTCGTCGCTCCATGACCAGAATATACAGATAAATATACCGAAAAAGAATATCAAAAAGAATACAACACCAACCGCCCCGGAACCTGGAGTATTGTAGTACCAATCTGAATAGTAGTAAGGACTATAGTAAGGGTAGGTATAGTGTAGATGGTCGTCTACTAAAGAATGACCTAACTGAGGAGGTATCTCAGGGTCCATGATATTAAATATTTATATAGCTTTTATATAGTCACCAGCTTTGGTGGCTCACAACTTGGTGTTTGAAGCGCGTCCTTCTTTTCCTTTATTTTCTCCTCTATCGTTTTGCTGCTTCCAGTGATAGCGGCCATCATATCTTTATAACTCTGTTTCTTCTTCTTCTTGCACTTTTTGCGTTTCTTCTTGACTGTCGTATTCACTGGCGTCGGGTTTGAAGTCGGTTTCTCCATCTTCGTCATTGATTTCAAAGTTTATACTCTGTGTCGAGACCTCTGAAGTAGGCGATTTCGGCGGTGTTTGTGAATGCTGTTCTCGAAACCGTATCACAGAAGACAACGGTTGAATTCCGTAATGGTGTGCTTCGAGGCGTTTAAGTATCGCGTGAACTTCGTTAACCTTACCGTGTAATCCTTGTAGTCGTTCGGTCTGTGCCTTTACTTTCTGTACTTCCCACCTGATGGTATTTAGTAGTTGTCGGTTAAGGTCTTTGGATTGTTCAATCTGTCTAGATACTGCGGTTAGTTGTGCGGAGGAGGCTGTGGACATGTTAACCCTACTATAATGATATAAAGATACTCGAATATGTGGAGAATATATGTATATATTAGTATGTATTTTATATTTACAAATGAATCAAGCCCGTCGTCCAATAGTCCGTAAGCTTGACCCTGCCAAACACTATGTGTTTTATGCTAGGCAACATCGACCCAATCTCGTTATTAAAGTCATGTGCGGGGTGGGAATGATGATGCGCTGGGATAGTGTGCGTTATTGCATCGAAGAACAAATGGGTTTACATAACGGTAAAAAGCAAAACCAAGTTGTAGCAGGTCGTTACAACCATGAACCAGATGGATGGTTTAACGATGACGATATTATTACTCCCCAAACGATACTACGTGTCAAGTGCGTTCCCTATTATTGGCAATTTGATTACGACCCTTATAATCCTCGTTCTGCTCCTCAGTATGGACGAACTTATTATCCACCTGCGATACTTGCACAATACCAGCAGGCTGGGATTGACATTTCATCATTGAACTGAGTTCTAATATCTGTTTCTGTTGTCTCTCGTTGTGCGTTGTTGATATAATGCTTAAATGTTCTACGAGTTGTTTATGTTGTAATGTTTGATTATTAAACAGTTGCAGCGCCGATTCGTACGCTGCTTTGGTCTGTTCCATCTCCCGTTTAGAGTGTATTAACTCCTGATTTAAAATAGCTATCTTTTTTCTCAAAACCTGCACGTCTTGTCGTTTACATAATTTATTTTCTTCTATGTCCCTCTTCTTCTTCGCTATCAATTTGAAACGTACCATGGCTTGTTCCAATGCGTTATTGACTTCATCATCTTCCATTATGTGAAAGTGTAGAGTGCCTATATACATTATTACACTAATATCTCGCAGACCGTTTCGTAGTCCTCTAATTCCAACACTACTGGGAAGTCATTTATTACAGTATTACAGATAGGACAGCGCGTTGAAAACCCATAAGCTTTTTCTATACAATGCTTATGAAACACACATCCACACGCCCTAAGTTCAACAAAGGGTTTTCTTTCTTTCGTCTGACAGACACAACACTTTATGCTCCCGTTGTACTTAAAATAACTTTCCGGGTCTATTTCCGGTTTGGGGGAACTAGAACGGTGCATCAACGCGGCATCGATGGACTCTCCCAATATCCAATTCTCAGCATACTGCTGCGTTGTATCCATACATAAATTCAGCAAATTGGTCCATTCTGGCTTTTCTTCGCCATAAACGCCTTGCATGAATCTGCGTAGCTCAAACGAGCTGGGCAATCGTTCTAATTCATCTTGCATTTTAGTTATATATGGTTGTAATTTTGTGACGGCATCGTCTTTATCGGTATTTTCCGATATGGGTAACTGTACAATTAACGTATGCGTTTTTTTAGCAGTGGCATACGGTTCGGATACGGACCGATTTCTCCTCCTAGAGCGGAAGGGCATTTAATACTTGTTCTTCCCAGTTATATACGTCGGGAGATTCTTCAGGTCGCACTTTATTACGTCGATGTTTGATAGCGTCAGACAGCTCGTTAAAAAGACCTCTCCCACAAGGCCCCCGCGGCTTAGGGACATCAGACGTCTTTTTACGCGGCTTAAACGCGTGATTCTTTATGGCCGAAGCCAGAGGATTGGACAGTTTGGGTAATAACTCCTTCGGTTTAGCTTTAGGGCTACTTTCTATACATGATATACGTTGTTCGAGCGCTTTAATGATGGTCATTAGGCGTTGGTGCTCGTCATCTTTTTTGCTCCAATATGAACCCATTGACTATGGATTTTTATACTTATATACCAACGCCCGCCTACGCGGCGCATAATCGCTGTATATAGTAACGACCTTAGCTATACATAGATGCAATGTTCTGAATATGCCCATTTAATGTCACCTCCAACAAAAGAAACTCCACAACACGACGTTATACAGACACGGTATACGCCTTGGGACGGTACAGCACCATTGTACCGTCCTGAGGGCAAGACTAAAATTATACTTGAAGACAGCACAGGGGCAGAGTTTAATTTCATCACACCAGTATGTACTGTACTCATGGCCAATATTAACGGTGCGGGTGTAAAGTCCAGCAGTGGTAAAGTACAACACATGATACGCATCTCTAAAGAACCGCCAGCTCCATGGATGATAGGCGACGACGCGCTACCTTACGCATCAGTATGTACCAAGCAGTTCTGGGACAATCTAGAGCAAGTGACGCGTAATTGTTTATTGGTAGCATTCCAACAACCTGACATGTTCCAAACAGCTACAGAAAACGCATGGGAACGTAGCGTAAACAAAACGGAACAAGAAGCCTTCAATATATTCTTAAGCAAGGCGAATTTACCTTACAACGACCACGGTTGGACGATACGAAAGAACCACAAGAAAGGCCGTACTGGTGTACAATACATTACCATTGTAGATATCGCCAACATGGAGCACACTGGCAACTTTGCACCTACAGGAGGAGGGTTGGTATCGGTTTGTATACGCCTATGGCCTTACTACATGAATGAGCATGTATACGGTGTAGCCGCTTCCATTGGAGACGCTGGTATCAAGGTGTATCACAAAGGAGGATTTATCGCTCCCAGATTGACCTGGAAAAAGGAACATACCTGTATTGTACGCAGTAGTCAAGTGGACGTCTACGACATACGCGGTGGGCCATTCCAAATCAAGTATTTGCCCAAACAGTTCATGGAGCTACAAGAACTGCTACAGCATTTCCAAGAGAAGAACATCCAACCGGCAGAGCTGGGAGAAGAAGGTTACATGTTAACTGCTAAGGTAAAGGTGGTAGACGGTAATCAATTGGTGTGGGATATTATTAACAAGTTTAAAATTTAATTTATATCGTTTAAGAGTTTATTAACACTAGCGAAAAATGTATCTTCACTATCTTTCTCGTGACATTTCTCTAGTATGTACAACGCATAAGCATTGCACGTCTTCGGTATAACATTGTGAGCTTCCAATGCGTGCTGTACGTGGCACCACTGCGCTATCTCGTTCTTACGAGCTATCAGCGGCATACCCTCAACGATGTATTGGAATATAACATTGCGTTTGAGCTCGCTGAGTTCATTGAGATGTTTAACTGTCTCTACGTGGTCATATATTGTATGTGTTCCTTCAATTTCTTCTAAGTTGTCAACGTCCATTTATTTGTTAATCGTATCCAATATAGTGTTAAAATCTCAAAGGCTTTGGGGCGAGTTCCTTGAGTCTCTTGACTATATCATCTTTCTCTGCGTCGAGTTTTTCGTATTTATCTAGCAACTTATTGTACTCTTGGTTTAATTCGTCATGATTCATAGCAACACTGCCGGGGTCCTCATCTATTTCATCCATTCGCTTCTGTAGCGCTATCTGTTCAGTATTTATCTCCACCATGCGCGATGACAGCTTTTTACGCTCTTCGTCGGCCATTTACATTTAAATCCAAAGACTTATACTGTAGAATATTACAGTATATATGTAGGAATCTACATTGCAAATGATTATATTTGCTGTGGACCCTGGCGTTAAAAATATGGGATATGCGTGCTACGACACGGAAAGAAACGGTTTTATTACATTTGGAAAGTTCGACATGCAAACGGGAGTGAAATCCAGGGAGAAGACCAAGTATGCGTTGTTAACCAAGCGATTCTGTGACGCGATGGATGATTATCTAAAGATGGCAGATGTCGTTCTTATCGAGGCACAAATGCAAGCCAAGATGAAGATGATACAGACAGCAATGCAATGTTTCTACTGGGAGAAGAGCCATGTGATAGGCCCATTAGCGGTGCGTAAGTTTTTTGGCATCTCAATGAGTAACTACGCCAAGAACAAGAAAACCTCCGTTATATTAAGCGGACAGTTAATTCATTCTATCAAAGAGAAGAATTTGATGAAGACCTTTGAGAAGAAGGACGACGTTGCGGACGCTATTATATTAGCTAGATATTGGGACTACAAGGAAAGAGGAGACACGTGGGCTGGGCCAGACATGTCCAAGTTGGAACCCAAGAAGCTCAAGAATCCATTGAACAAGAAGAAACGAGCAGCGCCAGCACGTAAATCTAAACCGGTGAAGAAGAAGAGGAAGAAATAGTATAAAACTAATTTATATTAACATATCATGGGTGGATTTATGGCTACCTATTATTGGAATTTACAACAGACTCATCAATTACCTACTAACATACAAAATAGTACAGACCCTTTACCAGACAATGGTAGGCAAGAACACGAACTGTTCGAAATATGTATAGACGAACCAATGGCAACACAAGAAGAAGTGGTCAACTCGCATAGTCATTTCCTCCACGGAGCTCCTAAAAACGCAGGGGTAACTTCCTGAAATGAGGGAGGTCGTCCATATCCATTTTAGCTCCAGCTTCGGGTTCCACAGGTTGGGGAGTCTCATCGAGCTCTCTGTATTTGTTTTCGTAGCCGTAAGGATAACTAAAAAATGTTTTACAGGCATCAGGTGCGTCCTGTCCTGATTCGGGGCCTTCTATTTTGGTCCAATCTAAATCATAAGTCTCTGGAGTGGTTGGGTTATCTGGGTCGTATACTGGTAGGTAATCCCACGGGTCCATGCCTTCTGGCACGGGGTTGGGGTTAGGGTTGTCCTTGAATAATTTACACGCAGGTATGACGAAGGCTTCTCTATCAGTATACCTTGCTATGTCAACACCCGCATCATCCTGGTCATTTTCATTATATGGTATTCTGTGCCATTTGTAAGCAGTCTGTGCCGGTACGTGTATATGTTCTGGTTCGCCGTGGCTATTCGGTGGTCTCATAAGGTTTCCTATGAATTCTATCCATTGTTCACCCTCATCGCCTTCCAGGGTTCCATCGTCGGCGTATCTGTATTGTTGTGCATTGTAACCACCAGTGTCATGGAATCGTAATAGTTTGTTTTCAGAAGTATTGTCGGTAGCAAGAGAGGACATAGTTTAAAGTAGAGTAGAATGTTTTATATGTTAAATTATCTTAATACCGTTATCATTATAGGTTTTAGTTTCTCTCCATCTGTCTTGGGCCGTTTACCCTTGGCCTTGATGATGATGTCGAAGGTTTCTTCGACGGTTTTGGGGCATTTGATGCCGTCAATCGTTCGTAGTATGTCGCCTTTTTGTAGACCGCAACTGTATCCTGTACCAGGCATGTCAGGCTCAGCCATGATGTACCCTTTATCGTTGAGTACGATGTCGGTATCCCAACCACTGTCGCGTGGTAGTGGTATTTCTATGCTAAGTTTGCCTATGAGGTCAACGTATTCATCGGTGGTAGCTTTGAGGGTTTCTTCTGCTCCACGTTGTACGTCTATGCTACACAGTTCAGGAATGTCAATTCCGAACATGGCTTTGAAGTTGGGGTATTCTTTGCTAATCTCTTCGGCGTACCTGTGTACGGTGTCTAGGCGTAGTACACGGGTTTGGCGGGCTGATACTGGTTTAAGTCCTTCTGCTTTGCGTTTTTTGTTGATGGCTTCTGCTTTACGATGGTAGTTGGGCGTCCATGCGTCGAATTTTTGTAGCTCTGCTGCTGCTTCGCAAATGTTGTTGAGTGACCATTTGCTGCTACAGTAGGTGCGTTGTTCCATGGATAGTATGGCGTACCATACGAATGCTGCTGCTAGTTGCCAGGTGCCCATCTTGTTCTTTTTGTCTTCCCATCTGCCTTCCTTAAACAACCATTTGGCGTATAGCTCGTACTTTTTCCATGCCCATATGCGTATGAAATGTTCGCCGTCGCCGTTATCACAATTTAGTTTGTCGCATATGTGCCCGATTAAGGTTTTGAGTTTTACTTCTGCTTTTCTCTTGTAGTCTTGGTTGACGAATGCCATGATGTTGCGATTGCCTTTCTTGACGTGTGCCCACATCTCGCCAAGCACAGCACCTGGTGCGGCGTGGTGGAAGCCGGTTTGTACGCCTTCCTCGTTCATTCTCATTTGAGCTACCATTTGGATGTTACTGTGCTTGAATTGCATACCACAGTGTGGGCAGACATGGTGGGATGATTTTGTTACTACGTGCTCGCTATGTGGGCGGCCGCATCCTGTACATGATACGTTAACGTATGTGCCGACGGTTATTTTGACGGCGCCAAGGCTGTTGCCCCATTGACTGTAACCGTTGTAGTCAGTGGATGCTATGATACCGTATTGCTTGATTTGGTGGTCTTCCATGTCTACCATGAACTTGTGTACTTCTTTGAGGGCTTCCATAACGGCTAGTTTCTTATCACCACGCATGTCCCATTTCTTGATGTGGTGGTTTAATTTGCGGAGTTTGAGGAAACTGTCGTGTGTCTCGATACAGTAGAATTGGCTGTTGTTGTGCATGTTCCAACCGTGGCATACTGTTGGGCTTTTGCGGGTCTTGTATTCGGTGCGTCGAGTTAACGGGTCTTGTACCATCTTCATACCAGTATGGATGTAGGCGCCTTGTTTGCCGTCTTCCAATGATGATTCCATGTATTTGATAATTTTGCGGAGGTCCTTTGCTGTGTGTATGTACATGTATTCGGCGTTGAAGCCCAATGCTGTCATACCGGGGAAACGCTGGTTGCGTTGGACTATGGTGCTACCATGGCCCTGTTCACTGCCGGAGGCCATGTGCTGAAAGTTGTAAATGCTTGCCATGATGTGCTTGCTTGTTTGTTTGTGTCAATGTGTGTGTTGAATATGCGTAGAGTATGTCGCTTATTTAGTTTTTTTTTGCGTTGCTGTGTTCGTGTTAATATTTTCTGTCTTAAGTGCGGGGGGTCACTCTGATGTTTTACCAACTGAGCTAGGAGAACGGATATACGAATATGTCAGAACTCTTGTTAGTTAAAGGAATATATTTGATATATATATCAAATGTTTTTTTCTAAATGTCACCGCTAATGCTATTACAGCCTAAATAGAATTATAGACCGTAGTGCTGTGTGCCTGTAGTTGATGAGGAAGTGGTGAGTGAGCGGAGCGGAAGAGTAGAAGAAATTTCTCAGGAAGAATAGTTTAGAATAATTTATTTTAATTTTCTCTTGTTGAATCTCTTCTTTAACATGGAGCGTGTGCCCTTGACCCACTTGAGGATTTGTTCATCGGACGTTTGCTTGTTCTTTTCTTTGCGTTTGATTAAGTCTAGCACCGAAATAAGCTTGGTTTCCCGTGCCATGGTCCACTTGACGTTTTTATCTTCGTAAATGTCCATCAAAATTTTTCTAAGTTTCTTCTTGTTGTTGGCGTTTAACCAGTATTTCTCCAATGCTTTACGGTACAAGTTGGTTAACTTCCATTGGCGACTTTTCTTCTTCTTTGGTTTTGGAGGTGGGTCGTATTGTGTGCCTATGCTACGCGTTTCTACTTCTGGAATTATCCATGGTTCATCGTCTTGTTTCCATACTGGTGTGTGTCCGCCACCGACTGCTTCGTAGACAGCAGGTGCGTAGGTTGGAGCGCGTGGTTGATAATCAATAATAGCAGCCATGTTTGTTTGTTTGATATATAGATAGAGTCATTAAAGTGTTCGCATATTCGTAGAGTATTCGGACATCCGGATACGATTAACATATTCGACCATACTAATGTCGTACTTAATATATCATAACAATAAACAACATGGGCAGAGTAACAAGAACTTCGATGGCATCGCCAAAACCTAAAACTATCACTACTAAAGAGCGTAGTGCCGCTGAAACAGTACGTACCTATTTCGTAGCAAATCAGATAGGATGCAACCAGCTATTCAACAATAACGTCTGGTCCTGGCAGGGATACAAGTATGGAGACCAGTTACCTATTGAGATGAATGAAACAGAGAACGGTTTCGTTACACAGTTGATGGTCATGCGCGAGCATTGGCAACGGGAAGAGATATACCTATGCCTTCTACATTGGGCAGAACTACGTAAAAATGAAACTCTAATGAAATCTACGGCGCGTAAGAATATGAAGGGTCGTTGGAAACACATGCCTTTGGAAGGCGTACAACGGTTGGCATACATGTTAGGCCGCCCTGTCAGTAGTGTAACTTATCTACTTCGTGAGTTCCGTGATTTGGAGCTTGGTTTAGAATTCCAGAAGCACGCGCGCATGCAAGGCGTAGTAAAGAAGAAGTGCTGGCATGCGTTATTTGGTGAACGGGATAAAGAAGAGGTGAGAGATACTGTAAACCACATGACATTTAAAAAATTACCATGGCAGAATGATTGTCCAATAAAACTTTAATTATCATCTTCTGTAAGATATTCTTTATACATACTCATAAGAGTCTTGGCATACGCCGCCGATGCCCCTCTCAAACTCTTTCTCCATTCCTTACTCTCTGTAGCAATAGGTTCCGCTGTTTCCTTTAGATTATGTGTGGACTGCTCAATATTTTTGGCCCAATCAGGATGTTTCTTTAACATGTCTGTACTAATACGAAACGCGTTCTGCGCGAACAGACGCCATTGTGGCACTTCTTTCCACGGTATTTTACTATTTTCTAATATATTGTTGGTGTGTTCCCAATGGTGCATAACTTTATCCATCGGTACGGAATCTGCCAATTTACGCACACTATGAAGAGCTAAATGAGCTTCTTGTACCGTTTTATGTAAATCACCTTTGAGTAGACTCTTACCAAGTGGTTGCATGGTCTTGGACGCTTCGTTTACACTAAGTACAAGTGTTACAGCAAAAATACATAGAATCACAAAGACAGCTCCCAAAGCTCCAATACCAGCTTTAGCATACTTTAAATGCTCTGGTCCTATCTCTATAGTGGTTTTACCACCCGCACTGGCGGTAGACCTTATGCGTGATGGCGGAGCCTTGAGAAGAGGCACCTTGTCTGGAACTTCTCTCGTTGTTAAACTCAATGGTCTTTGGTTTAAGGAAGGATGCATATTGATGATACTCCACCTCCCTTTATACTTATGAATCCGCAACAAAGGCAATGGGTCTATATACTTGTAAGGTATAATTGTAAATGAATATTAAACACAACAGGTATGTTATATTCCTAGGCCCCTTGATATGGGTTTTAGTAGCCATGTCAACTCCTCGAACAATACAAGCTGGTATATTTACACTGTGGTTTGTGATGACTGGAGTCTATGATATATGTGAGATATCACACGAAAAAATATACAAGTATAGTCCAGACCAAATAGGCAAATGGAGGGACTACACACTCATAGAATCGACCATGACATGCTGGTTTGCGGCCATGGGGTATCCAGGACTTTCCGTACTTGGTATATTGTTCATAAAGGCATTGGTAAACCCTGTACGTTTGGCTACGTTATTAGGTATGTTATGGTCCATATATTATTGTCTTGGTTTCATGTTAGATTGGAAATGGATAATAGGAGCTTATCCAAGATGGTACGGAATACTACTACTTGGATGGGCGTTGACGCGCCATTCTATGAAATTAGAGATTGGAAGTCTTGGCAATGGGTTTGCAACGAAACAGTACACTGTGATTTGGGCCATGAGATTCGCAGAACAGTTTATCTTATCAACACTGCGATGGTTCACGTGGTGCGATTGCGTTTTCCCATACGTCGCCCGTTGGGATATATATTTCTACGGCGTGTTTTTGACAATATTAGCGATGTGGTTAGTTAACCATAAACGCCCACAAAAAATATTAGAATTTGAAGAGGGTCTACCACCTGGTCATATGCCAGCTCCATGTCCAGAAACCGCAGCCAAATGCAATATATGTAGAGAAAGGCAGAGAGCCGTAGATATAGAACAAGGGGGAGACAACAAAGGCTTTACTTTTTTTGAGAATGCACATAATGATAAAATATTATAATCCAATCGCTTATCTATCTGACTATATACACTCTATTCTACTAAAAAATGTCATGCTTGGCGTCCTTGTCATATTCGCTGCTTACGCTTTATTTGTTCTGGTCCTCCAATGTATTGGGGATGAGCAGTGCGACGGTTACGAAGATTAGCTGGACTCTATCCAAAGCACCTGCTAACTTATTCAAATGGGAAACTACTCAAGCTGACCCTGAATACACTGTATCTTCTCTTTCCAATGGCTCGTATATTCTACAAGCTATTGCCCAAGATGCTGATGGAACCTCCACACACTCTGGGGTTATATCAGGCACTATTGGCCACGAAGCAACAACTATCACAGTGGTTCTCAATCCTCTCATACAAGCGGATGCTACACGCTATCAACAACCTAGTTATATTAAATGGGTAAAGACCAATAGTACCACGGTATATCCGGGTGATATAGTAGAGCTCACCCTCAAAGGGAGTTCCAACCCTCCAGATTCAGATATGCAATTTACCGTAGACAATCAAGTAAAGTGTACCTCGGCAGATGAATGTGTTATTAACCACGCTATCCCCAGCAGCGCTACTGACCCTTACGAGATTCAATTGGGTATAGTAGGTATGGGATACACCATACCAATGAAGTTCATGGTCAAAGCTTTTGTACCGGTAGAGTTTCGAGCTGTGTTCAACGTACCGCCGTCTATCACAAATATTAACTCAGCACATAGTTTATTGCACCAGATAGGAACAAGTACAACAGTCACTGCCACTTTTACAGACCCTGAGAGCACAGATGTAACATACACGTGGACTATTGAAGCATTGCAAGGCCAGTGCCCCATCACAGAATTGTCAGGAGATTTAACCGATACGGTTGCTTCTGGCTCTACTGTATCGGTTGTATACACACCTAGTACGTTAGGCAATAAATGTATAGTTAAAATACGCTGTGAAGATGCACAGGGTGCGGTTTCTTTAGGAGAGGTATATATTTATGTGGACACTGTTCCCGTTTACTTTCCACCGTATGTAGTGTCCAAACTACAATCAAAACAGCAAGCTGCCACCGGGGACAAGGTAGATTTTAGTTTGGAGATGTGTGAGCCACAGGACCAGATGATAACGGTGGCATGGACTACCAGTTGTGGTACTCTAGACCACGCAGCCGATACCATAACAGCTAGCCCAGATTGTCATTGGATATACAACGACGTAACACTCACATCTGTCCCTTGTAATGTAGCATGGACTGCTACCGATTCGGACGCTTCTATTTCGACTGGCAAGTTTCGTATATTGGCAGAGTCTAGACGTTTAGAAGAAAAGAGAGGAGTTCCAAGAGTTAGAGTTATAACGAAAGGAACGCGTCTAACAACTATTATGGACTGGCCTGAACCTAAGAAAGAAACCTTACCAGCAGAAGAAATAATTCAAAAAGGTATTTCTGGCGAGGGAATAGCTCTTATTGTGGTGGCTTCTTTTTTGTTGGTAGGAATGATTGCTTTAGGTATTCTTATGAGAATGCGTAAAGTAGAGTGTGTTATACCGAAGGATGATAAACCTCCATCACCACGCACGCTCGAGTTGGCTAACAAAAAGCCTTTACCGAAAGCCAAGTTGGAAGCGATGAAATTCGCAATGAAGAGACCGTTAAACAAGAGTCCGCGGAAGATTGACCCTCCAGCCGTCAAGGATGAAGATGGTGATGAAGTTAATATAACACCAAAGATGCTGGCTGCGGGCTCAAGGCGTCAGATGCGAATGAAACGAAGAGAAAAGGCGCAGAGACATATGAGAGTTCAAGAGTTGAAAAATGATATGTTACCATCCGGCGCACATGACATGCATTTGGAACACCCTAAACATAAAAAAACCATGGACCAAGGATGGGAAAGTGGAATAAAATCACATAGGACTATAAATAGGCACCCGGCAAGAGATACAAAACGTTTCCATGCAAACCCAACCCTTGCCCAAAAAACGAAAAGTTAACAAAGAAGCAGACGTTTGGACCACTATAGGTACGATAGTTGATACAATACAACCACTTTCATTCAAGTTAAACAACTACAAGGCCGTGTTGAAACAGATTGCGCGTCTAACAAAGCGCGAAGAGTTGGAACAGCTTCACGAGGTCCCTGAGGGCCAATTATGGAACGACCTATACATTTGGACCGCAACGAGCGGGCAGCAGATATATGACTATATTATGATGTGGTGGACTACACTTCGTCAACGCTGGAAAGACTTAATGGAGGAATCGAAGAAGAAACATAGTGAGGAAGAGTTGAGTCGGTTAGAGCATATGACTCAAGCTATCAACACAGAGCTCAGGAGATGGAAGCGTATCATACGGTGTTCGGATGACGATATGGATGCTATAGAAGAAAAGACTATGGCATGGGCTAAAACGTTTGTTGAGAAATGGGAAGCCACTCAAGGGTCTTATAATTCCCTCGAGAAAAGGTTTGTCAGTATATTCAACGCTTATGCGAACTCGAAAGTGACATCCGCTAAAAAAGATAAGTAAAGCTATATAAGTTATACATAAGCATGACAACTATGACTACCATAGAAGACCCCTTGTATGCCGTAGCACGCAAACGTAAAAGAGACTGGGAAGGCATAGCCAAACAGGTAGCTTCCTGCGAGAGTAAGGTTTCTGTAGGTGGTGGTGTTCCTAAACCTTATAATCTCCGCGGTAGGGGACCTGTAGAACCTGTTTCCACTACCATGCCCGATGGTGATTTTCACGAAACACAGAGGGGTATGTATTGTGGTATGCATGCCATTCATAATCTATTCAGAGAGAATTCATGGCCTACTATCAAAGAGATGAATACATTAGCAGAAACACTGGCAAAGGAGGCAGGGGACAAGGTTTACAACCATAAAACACACAATGGTTACTATAGTAGTGATGTTATCGTTCGTTCCATACAAGAGAAAGGATTTAAAGTAGAAAATATGGTGAAACAAATGAGAGGTGAAAACGGGAAACAGGTATGGTTATGGAACCACGACATAGGCACTATGCATCAACTATTGAACAATGATAAAGTGTTAGGCTTTATCATACACCAGCCACAGCATTATACTGCTCTGCGCAAAAACCTTGCCGGGGATGACTGGCAATACTCAAATTCGTACTCAAAACAGTCTAACTATATGAACCCACATGAATTTTGTAAGCAAGCACTAAACGGTGTTTGGACAGTCTGGTGTGTCAGTAAAAAATAAATCCTATATTAAATTTATATTTGTTAGCGACTCATAGCTTTACAAAACTATTAATCCACCTATTCTCTGTCGGCTAAATTCCAGACTATATACCCGACTCAAATATAGACATCCAAATGCAACTATTAAAAAGAAATGGAAGCCTCGTAAGCGTTGATGATATCAAATTGACTACATATATTAAAGCCTTGTGTCAGTACGAACCGGTATTAACCCATGTAGATGTCGATAAAGTGTTGGAAGGATGTAAAGACTCGTTCGGAACGGAAGTTCGAACTGCCGACGTTCCTCACGTCATAGCGGAAGTTTCGGCTGCTCTAACTACGGAGCACCATCACTATTCAAAGTTGGCAGGTCGATGCATCGTAGAAGCGTTGCACAAAGAGACACCGCAAAAATTTACGGAGTTTGTGAATATTCTACGCCATCTATTCAATACCGAATTCCTAGATATTGTTGATGTTCTAGGTTCACAATTGGACCAATTGATTGTCAATGACCGTGATTTTCAATATGATATCTTTGCAATCAAAACGCTAGAAAGGTCTTATCTGTTGAAGCATAACCACAAGATACGAGAAAGACCTCAATACATGCTTATGAGAGTTTCGATTGCTATTGCTTTGGGTCAAATGAACGCTCAGGAGAAGGTACTTGATATCATCCGCGATACGTATGAAGCTATGTCGAAAGGTTTCTATACCCACGCAACACCAACCCTTTTCCATGCTGGGTTAAAGAAGCAGCAGATGGCGTCATGCTATCTCATGACTATGAAGGATGATAGCATAGAAGGTATCTATGAAACCCTGAAAAACTGCGCCCTCATCAGTAAAGGAGCAGGTGGTATAGGTCTTTCTATTTCTCAAATTAGACCATCCGGTAGTAGTATAACAGGTACTAACGGAACCAGTAATGGTCTATGTCCTATGTTGAAGGTGTTCAACGATACAGCCCGCTATGTTGACCAAGGAGGTGGTAAACGTAAGGGTTCGTTCGCTATATGGTTGGAACCATGGCATCCAGATGTTGGAACATGGTTAGATTTAAAGAAAAACCATGGAGACGAGAATGCTAGAGCAAGAGATTTATTCTACGGGCTATGGGTTCCAGATTTGTTTATGAAACGCGTGAAGGAGAATAAAGAATGGTCGATGTTCTGTCCTCATACTTGTCCAGGATTACAAGACACGTGGGGAACTGAGTTCGAAGCACTCTATCTCAAATACGAGTCAGAAGGTAAAGCTCATGCAACTATCAACGCACAAGAGTTATGGCTCAAGATTTGCGATAGTCAAATCGAAACAGGAACTCCGTATCTCATGTACAAGGATGCTTGTAATCGTAAGAGCAATCAACAGAACTTGGGAACCATACGTTCTAGCAATCTATGCTGTGAGGTGGTAGAGTATACATCTCCAGAAGAGACTGCTGTATGCACCCTAGCTTCGTTGGCACTTCCTAAATGCATGAGCGGTTCTACCTTTAATTATTCTTGGTTGGAGAAGATAACTCACATGGCAGTGCGCAATTTAAACGCTGTGTTGGACGTCAACAGCTATCCAGTTCCAGAGGCTGAGCGTTCAAACAAACGCCACAGACCTATTGGTATCGGTATTCAGGGTTTGCATGATGTATTTCAACGGTTAAGTGTAGCTTACGATAGTAAAGAAGCGGAAGAGTTGAATAGAAATATTTTCGAAACTATCTATTACGCAGCATTAGACGAGTCGTGCGAACAGGCACAACAGTATGGGCGTTACTATAGCTTTGATGGTTCTCCAGCCTCCAAAGGTATACTACAGTTTGATATGTGGGATGTAACTCCTTCGAGTCGATACGATTGGGAGAAGTTAAAGACCAAGATTAAACGGTTTGGTATTAGAAACTCTTTATTAGTAGCACCGATGCCGACGGCTTCTACTGCTCAAATATTGGGTAACACGGAATCATTCGAACCAAGGACCTCCAACCTGTATACTCGTAGAGTTTTGGCAGGAGAATACATGGTTGTCAATCCTCATTTACAGGATAAACTGGTAGAACTTGGTGTGTGGAATGAAGAGAATAGACGCAATTTAATTGCGAATAGAGGGTCAGTACAAGGTATGGATATCCCCAAGGAGGTGAAGGCCGTGTTCAAGACGGTGTGGGAAATCTCGCAGAAAGCCTTAATTAATTTGTCTGCTGGAAGAAGTCCTTATATCTGCCAATCACAATCATTAAATTTATATCTTGAATCGCCCACGCGAGCTAAGCTTAGTTCTATGGGTTTTTATGCATGGTCTAAGGGTTTGAAGACTGGACAGTATTACCTGAGAAGTCAGCCTAAGGCCAGACCGATTCAATTTACAGTAGTTAAAAAAGTTGCGAAGAAGCAGAAAATGGAGTGTGAGGAGGATGTGTGTATTATGTGTTCGTCTTAATTAACATTATATAAGATTTGTATGTCTCAAAAAATGTCTAAATCTAAACCGAAAAATTATAGACGCGATTGGCTAAAGGAGCGTAATCAACACGAATGGTGGAAGAATAAATATAAAGAATTAGAGGCTACTATAAAGGGTGAAGCGCTACCATCAAAAATGGCAGCAGTCACAGAAGAACAAGCACAACATTTCGAAGAAACGAATAAACTTAAATCTTCAATCGCCAAACTCGTAGACGAGATAGATGCACTTAAGAAAGAGCTTAAAGCGTGCCAGGAGGAGTGCCACCTGAAAGATGAGGAAATAGAATCACTCAAAGATGCTTTGGGACTATGTTTGAAAAGTAATCCACTAAAAGCAGAGGACAGACAAGTAGCTGACCCTGAAGCAGCGGCAGAGGTGGAAGAGGGAGGAGAACCAGATGACGGTCTTTCTGGCGGAGTTGAAGAGTCCAAAGATGAAGAAGAAGAAGAAGAA
>CENZ01048372.1_pt1 | contig 23313 bp, 23 predicted proteins | sample 361341 | NCBI WGS metagenome assembly CENZ01 (sample SAMEA2619782, study PRJEB7988) | marine metagenome | biome: marine biome (ENVO:00000447); feature: deep chlorophyll maximum layer (ENVO:xxxxxxxx); material: "saline water (ENVO:00002010), including plankton (ENVO:xxxxxxxx)" | depth 50 m
TCTCGAGAGAAAATTCCCGAAACTTTAGAAGATGGTAAAGAAGCGCCACCATTTATAGCTCCAGGTGGTGCAGGTGTAATTATTTCTCCTAAGAGTGGAGATATCAAAGCGATGGCTTCATTTCCTACTTATGATCCAAATGAGTCTATTGGCGGTTATTCTGTGCTTCGCTGGAACGAATTAAATGATCCGGCAAATGACTTGCCGATGTTTAACAGGGCTATTCAGGGTGAATATGCGCCCGGTTCAACTTTTAAAGTCTTCACGGCACATGCTGCATGGCACGACGACGTATTTGGTACCGGAAGAGTAAAAGAAGCTGATCAGCCTTTAGATGACCCTGGTGAGTATTTTTTGCAAAGCTGCCGAGCCGATGCGGCAGATTTAGAAACAGCAGGTGGGTGTATTTTTAGAAATGCCGGAAGTAAACCATATGAAAATGTTGATCTAATTAGAAGCCTTACCGTCTCAAGTGATGTTTATTATTACACAATTGGGGAATCTATTTATATAAATCCAAAGCATCCTGATAACGCGATTCAAAATGCCGCAGCCTTGTATGGGTTGGGAATGCAGACTGGAGTCCAGTTGCCTTTCGAACAAGATGGGTATATTCCAACCCCTCAAAAACGCAAAGAACGACATGAAGATAATCCCAAAATTTTTCCTAATGCTAATTGGTATCCAGGAGACAATGTCAATATTTCCGTAGGTCAGGGAGATGTGCTTGTGACACCTTTGCAATTAGCTAATGCATACTCAACATTGGCAAATGGGGGAATAAATGTAGCTCCAAATATTGTTTCATCTGTGTTCGACAGAAATGGCGAAATCCTTAAAGAGTTTGGTAAAAGAATCAAAAAAGAAATTGAGATTGATCCGGACTTTATAAATAGGGTAATGAGAGGGCTGGTGGGCGTTACGGAAGATATAGAAGGAACTGCTTACTGGGCATTCAACTCGATAGCTACAGATGGCGCATTCTTTCCCCTAGATAACTTTCCTACAGCTGGAAAAACCGGAACAGCTGAAGTTAGAGGAAAAGCCGATTCATCTTTATTTGCAGCTATCACTCCAGCTCAAGAACCAGAATATGTAATAGTAGCGATGTTAGAGGAAGCCGGTTTCGGCAGTGCTGTCGCAGCGCCTATGGCTGCAAGAGTTTTGCAAAAAGTGGTTGAAGACACGGTTCCAGAAGCACTAACTACCGAAAATCGTTATGCAGTTTCAGCTTCATTACCACTATGTATTGATTGGTATTTATGGCGTGAAAGCGATTCGTTGAAAAATTTAGAGAGTTTTAGCGAATCTGAAGTGGAGATCTTTGGTCCTGCTTTGAGTCCTGATGGAACGGTTAGGGTGCGTGGAATCGAAATCAATTGTGATCAAGTAATTCAATCTGTTTTATCACCAACCGATCTGTTAAATATTTCCCAGAGCATGGATTAGTTGAGATGGTTGATATTAGAACCCCTAATTTTGGAAAGAGTAAACTTTTACGTCATATTGATTTTTCAATCCCTGTACTTGCTTTGTGTTTAAGTGGAGTTGGATTGTTGATGGTTTATTCGGCAACTAAAAAACCTTTTGAGGTAGTAGTAAAAAATGACCTTTTGTATTTCCAAAGACAGGCAATTTTTCTAGTTTTAGGGATTGTCGGGATGGTAATTGTCATAGCGTTTGGCCATAAAAGGCTTCAAAGGCTGGTTCCTTTGATTTATTTGGTGATACTCGGATTGTTATTTTCAGTATTATTTTTTGGCGTTGAAAAAAAAGGAACTAAAGGTTGGTATGAGTTTGGGATTTACCACTTTCAACCATCTGAATACTGCAAAATCGGAATTGTTTTAGTACTCGCTTTTTTACTCAGTGGAGATGATGGAATAAGCAAAAAAAGATTGGCACTTACACTCTTTGCTGTCGCTTTACCCGTTGTGGCCATACTTGCCCAGCCTGACTTGGGAACGATACTCGTGTACGGGGCGATAACTGCTGGCATGGTTGTAGCAGCTGGAATTCAAGGACGGTATCTATTTGTCCTATTTTTGATTCTCTTGACAGGAGTAATAGCTGTATTTGAATCTGAAACCCTTGAGGACTATCAAGTCTCAAGATTACTGGTCTTTGTTAATGATGATGAATCCACAGCTGCAAGTTACAACTTGGAGCAAGCGCAAATAGCAATTGGTAATGGAGGAATCACTGGGAGTGGGTTGTTTAAGGGAACGCAAAATAATTCTGATTTAGTTCCAGAGCAACAGACAGATTTTATATTTACAGTAATAGCAGAAGAAACAGGGTTTCTAGGAAGTATTTTTGTCCTAGCTCTAATAGGGCTTTTACTGTTCAGAATTTGGCGAATCGGACGATTGGCTGAAGATACTTTCGGACTGCTGATTTCTGTTGGAATTTTTTGTATGATTCTTTTTCAAACCTTTCAGAGTGTGGGAATGTCGACTGGGATAATGCCTATTACAGGAATTCCGTTACCTCTAATTAGTTATGGAGGATCTTCTATTGTGACAACTTTTCTTGGGCTTGGATTAATAGAAAGTGTTCATATGAGACGTCATGAAAGATCAAATTAAGCTGTATAACCTGAAAGAAAAGGTAAAATACAACTGAAGATGTTAGATCGCAAATCCACTCTATGGATATCACTGAAGAACGCATAGATGGAGTTACAATAAATTACAGAATTAGGTACTAAGCCACGCGTGCTACGGCCGACACACCTATTGAAAAGAATTAACTCAGAACTAAGAACAGTACGTGTTCTAAGAAAAGAAGAATTAACTTTGCAGGGAATAAAAGAATTGAACAATTATCAATCGAACTTTGCCCTGCCGCGCCTGCTGAGGTTTTGGCGTGAATAGAAGGGAAAAACTAAATGTCCAACGAAAAGAAGAAAAAAGAAGACAAGTTTTCTTCGAATAATAAAGAAGACAAAAAGCCGCAAATTGGCGACAGTAAACCGGCACCGACTAAGGAGATCAAGAAAGATACTTCCGATAGTCAGCAAAAATCAAAAAATCAAAAACGAGACCGTAAGCGAAAGAATACAAGACCTTCAGGCTCTTCCAAAAGAGATCATGTAGAGGGAATTGGTGGGCACTCCCCGGTTGATCTGGATGAAGGCTCGTTACGTCACCGGCGTGGAAGGGAACGACGCGGAAAACCGATAGGGCGTTATTTGATGTGTGTTAGCGCTTCAGAAGGGGTGACACAAATAGCGGTACTAGAAGGAAGGTCTTTAATCGAACACTATGTTTCCCACCCAGCAAATGATTGGAGTGAGATTCATGGAAACGTTTATTTAGGAAAGGTTCAAAATGTTTTGCCTGGCATGGAGGCAGCTTTTGTAGATATTGGAACACCTAAAAATGCCGTACTTTATCGAGGAGACTTACAGTTCGATGAGCAGGATATGGAAGACGCTTCTCCTGTTAAAATTGAAGAAGCACTAAAAGTTAACCAGAAAATAATTGCGCAAGTAACTAAAAATCCAATTTCTCACAAAGGAGCGCGTCTGAGCCAAGAGATTTCTATAGCGGGAAGATTTGTGGTTCTTATACCAGAAAGTAAAACCTTTGGTATCTCAAAACGTCTACCTGATTCAGAAAGACGCCGTCTGCGTTCTATCCTTGATCGAATAAAGCCTGCAGAACATGGAATTATTGTTAGAACAGCGGCAGAGGGTGTTACAGAGGAAGAGATTTCCTTAGATCTGACAAGATTAATTGAGCAGTGGGAGAGTATAAATTCACTTGCTAAAAAAGCGAAAGTCCCGTCGCTTCTTTATCGTGAACCCGAATTGGTCTTCCGTTACATTCGTGAAGAATTCAACAAAGACTTTCGTGGTGTTTTAATTGATGATCAAGAATTGTTTGAAAAAGTTAAAAATTATGCTGAAAGTGTTGCACCTGCAATAGCAGACAGAGTTTCTTTTTACGATAAAAGCGAAGAAAAACTTTCCTTGTTTGAAAGACATCATGTGCATGAACAACTCATGAAAAGCCTTGATAAGAAAGTCTGGCTTCCTTCTGGTGGTTCTTTAATTATCGAAAGTACGGAAGCTTTAACAGTAGTTGATGTTAATACCGGAAAAAATGTAGGTTCTTCAAGCCTTGAAGAAACAGTATTATCTAACAACCTTGAAGCAGCGGAAGAAATAGCACATCAGTTGAGACTAAGAGACATAGGTGGAATCATTGTTATAGATTTCATCGATATGGAGTTAGAAAAGAATCGTGAAGTAGTAGCTAACTCTCTTAGAGAAGCGTTACTGCGAGATAAAACTAGAACTCAGGTGTTTGACATTTCCGAATTAGGTCTGGTCGAAATGACAAGAAAACGTATCGGCGAAGGTCTGATCGAGTCTTTTACAGATGAGTGCGATGATTGTTCAGGGCGTGGGTTTGTATTGGACGAAAAGCTTGTTTCAGCTTCTGATGGGGGAAAACACCGCTAGCAATTAGTCATAAGCGGTGTTTACCAGTCTCCATTCAGCTAACCTTAATAGGATGTATGCAGTAATAAGTACTGGTGGAAAACAGTACCGCGTGGAACAGGGACAACGCTTGTTAGTCGAGCGACTTGGTGAGATAAATTCTGATGTTGAATTGAAACCTGTGATGCTAGTTGATGGGGATAGTGTTTTGGCTACACCTGAGTCTTTGGGTAACTCAAAAGTTACCGCTCGTGTGATTGCCGATGCTAAAGGTCCAAAAATTAAAGCTTTCACTTACAAGAATAAAAGTAATCAGCGTCGCCGATGGGGCCACAGGCAAAAGCTCGCAGAAATAGAAATTACGGGAATAAAGAAAGGCTAGTTGAATGTCGAAAACCAAAGGTGGTGGGTCAACTCGAAATGGCCGGGATTCGAATGCACAAAGGCTAGGAGTAAAAGTGTTCGACGGTGGAAAGGTTCAAGCGGGTAGTATTATTATGCGCCAAAGAGGAACAAAGTTTCATCCTGGACAGAATGTAGGAAAAGGAGCTGATGATACTCTTTTCGCTACAGCAGATGGTGTTGTGAAGTTTGGTTTCCGTAGAGGACGTAAGCTAATCGACGTTCTTGGTGACTCTTCTTAAGTGCTAATAACTTAGAAATACACTCAGTTTTTGGGATTTTGAATATCCCGTAAGTTTTCATTACTCTCTTCTGGGAGATACAAATGTCAAATTTTGTTGATGAGTGCGGTGTCAATGTTTGTGCTGGCGATGGTGGTGCAGGTGTTGTCTCATTCAGGCGTGAAGCTCACGTTTCTCGCGGTGGTCCAGATGGTGGAGATGGTGGAGATGGTGGAAATATTTGGATTGAAGCCAACCACAACGTTGCATCTCTCCTAGCATTCCGAGATCATCCACACAGGCGCGCAAAGAGCGGAACACATGGTTCAGGAGGCAAGCGACATGGAAAGTCAGCTGAAGAACTGATAATTAGAGTCCCTGAGGGAACCACTATCTATGAACTAGAAGGAGAACAGGTTTTAGCTGACCTCGCAAGCCATGGTGACCGGTGGTTGGCAGCGCGAGGAGGTAGAGGTGGAAGGGGTAATTCTCGGTTTCTTAGCAATAAAAGAAGGGCACCAACTTTTGCCGAACAAGGTGAAGAAGGTGAAGAAAAATGGTTACGAATGGAGTTACGTCTTCTCGCAGATGTTGCATTAGTGGGTTTTCCGAACTCAGGGAAAAGTACGTTTATATCAAAAATTTCAGCAGCTAAACCCAGAATTGCTGATTACCCGTTTACGACCCTCGAACCTAATCTAGGAGTTGTTCAGACTCCTGATATACCAGAATTCACCGTTGCAGATATACCTGGTTTGATAGAAGGGGCAAGTGAAGGTAGAGGTCTGGGGCATCAGTTCTTAAGACATATAGAAAGAGCGAGTATCTTGTTGATACTTTTGGACCTATCTCAAACCTCAGAGCTTTCACCTGAACGACAAAGAACAGTATTAGAGAATGAATTGAACTCATATCGTCCAGAATTATTATCAAGACCACGAATCGTTGTCGGTTCACGTTCTGATATGGCAATAGAAAGTATTGATTTTGAAGGTCAAAAAATTTCTTCTATCAGCGGTGATGGAGTAAAAGAAGTTTTATATCAAATAGCCGGTTTGATTGAAGAAGTTCGTTCAAATAGACCTGTTAATCCAACGCGTATATTACACCAACCCGAACCCGAAGGTATACGAGTCGAAAAAGTTAGTGAAACCCAATGGGAGATTAGGGACAGAGAGTTAATAAGAATTGCTAATTTAAATGACTTAAACAATCCGGATGCATTGTTTTACTTGCAAGACCGTTTTAAAAGTATGGGCGTAAATAGGGCATTGATTCGCGCAAGAGTAAAAAAAGGTGAAATTGTAAAGATAGGAAAACTAGAGTTTGAGTATGACGAAGATGAATAAAACGGTAGTCGTTAAGGTGGGAACTTCTTCGATAACAGACGAAGAAGGGAAAATATCACAAAAGTCAGTCGCAAAGATTTGTCATGAAGTCGCAGATCTTAAGCGCTCTGGAAATAATGTCGTAATCGTAACTTCTGGAGCTATAGCTGCCGGACTTCCTTTCTTGGGTTTAACAGGAGAGAAGAGGCCGCAGGATCCGTCAACTCTGCAAGCCATTTCTGCTATAGGTCAAGGCTCCCTCATAGGTATTTATCGTGAAGAGTTAGCTAATCATCAATTGTTAGCAGGGCAGGTTCTATTAGCCCCTTTAGATTTTTTTGTTCGATCACAGTACCTCCACGCTCGTAACACTCTCATGACACTTATCGATTTAGGTGTTATTCCTGTAGTAAATGAAAATGATGCAATTGCTGACGATGAAATTCGTTTTGGCGATAACGATCGCATTGCTGCACTAGTAGCCCATCTGGTTGAAGCAGATTTACTAGTTTTACTTACTGATACCTCAGGTCTATTCACTGCCGATCCGAGAATGGACTCTGAAGCTTCTTTAATAGAAGAAATAATAGAAATAGATCAGGAGATGGAGAAATACGCTGGAGGCAGCAGTTCAGATCGAGGAAGTGGAGGGATGGCATCCAAATTGGCAGCAGCAAAAATAGCTAGCTGGTCAGGAGTTAGAACTGTAATAGCTAATGCTTCCCGAGCTGAAATTCTAAAAGATGCTTGCAATGAGGTAGGTGGAATTGGAACCGTTGTGCATCCTCGAGACACCCGATTAAATGCCCGTAAACTTTGGATCGCATTTGCTGTGGGTTCTAATGGGCAAATAATGGTAGATGAAGGTGCCCGTAAAGCTTTGCAAGGAAGTGCTTCTTTGCTTCCAACTGGAGTGCTGAAAAGTATTGGAGATTTTGAAATCGGTGACGCTGTCGAAATAATTGATGAAAAATCAAAAATTTTTGCAAAAGGTATCGTTAGACAAGATTCAAAAAATGTCAGGAAAAATGCTGGTTTGAATACATCTCAATTACCAGAAGATGTTTCTAACGAAGTTATTCACACTGATGATCTAGTAATGCTTCCTTAGTCTCTATTTAAATTTCTTAATTTTTTTTTAGAACTTTCGATCAAAACTAGAGATTCTCGCACACCATTTTTACTCGAGATGATGATGTATGTAAGTATTGCGGCAGGTACACAGACTAAGCAATTTATTATTTCATTCATATCGGATAAGAACCACCTAGCAATAATGGAAACAGCTAGTGCTGAAATGGTCGCAGGTAAAAGCTTTAATATTGGGGATGAAGGATAGGAATCTAAAAAAACTTTGCTGTTAGTTTTTTTAGCTAAGAAGAGCATTTCGATCCAAGCAGCTACTGCTGAAGCTAGGGCTAACCCCATAGCTCCCAAATGAGGATTTTCTGGCAAAGACCTAACACTTTCGCTTAATGGCCCCCAATTATTAAGGATGCTTCCAGGTTCTTTTTCTAAAGCTGCATTCGAGATAAAGAGCCTATCCATAGGAAACATGAGCAGTAATCCCATAGTAAAAGAGATTGTTACTCTTAAAGTTGCGGAAAGAGCAGGAGTTTTAGTATCGCCATTTGCGTATAGAACACTTTGATACAACCTCGAAATACCTATTGCAGGGATACCAAGAGAATATGCAGCCAATGTTGCGGCCACCACAATAGTGTCGTCTCTATCAAATGAGCCCCATTGGAAAATAACTCCGATAATTTGATCTCCGATTGAAATATAAATCACCGAGGTTAAAAGCATCAAGAAAGAAGTTTGTTTGATTCCTTGGCCTAAGCGTTTATTTAGGTACTCTTTTTCTGTATTTCTTGACATCTCCGGAAGTTCAGCTGCAGCAATACTCATGGCAAAAAGACTTATTGGAAGAATGTACAGAACTTGTGCGGACATTAGCGCTGCGACTGCTCCAGTTGCAAGCAGCGAAGCTAGAACTAGGTCAAAGTAAGCGGAAATTTGGACTACACCTTTACCCAAAACCGTGGGGTTGAAGCGTTTGATTATCTCTTTTACAGGTGGATTTTTCCAAGAAAATGAGAATCTTATTTTAGTTCGTAATTTAATTACTCCTGAAAATTGAAATAGAAGTTGAGCGATTCCACCAAGGAGTAAACCCCATGCTGCTGCTTTGGCTGCTTTTGTCGGATCCCAATCTTTATTTATAGCAATAAACAAAATCACAATCTGCGCAGCATTCCAGATAACTGGAGCAACATAAGATAAAAAGAATTTCCTGTGACTATTTAACACTCCGAGGCACCAGGCGGAGAGTACAAGAAAACCAATTCCACCTGTAGTTATTTTGATCAAATCAGCTGTCAAATCTAGTTTTTCTGAGGTGAACCCAGGAGTCAAAATTTTAGCCATTGGTCTTGCGATTAGAATTCCAAGAAGAGTTAGTGCGCCTGTAAAGGCAATTAGAAGACCTGCTACGGCACCAGCAGCATCGCCTGCTTCTTTCTCTTTGCCTTCGGAAAGCAGTTTGCTGTACACAGGAATAAATGAGCTTGACAAAGATCCTTCTCCTAAGAGGTTTTGAAGAATGTTGGGTACTCGCAGAGATGCACTGAATGCATCAGCTGCTGGGCCTAGACCAAGAACGGAACGAAGTAAAGACTCTCTTAGCAAGCCCGCCAAACGTGAAAGCAGTATTCCTGCACCAATTTTTTTTGCTCCGCTATTTCCGGAAATAGCCTGAGTTTCTTTAGAGGAGTCCAATTCTTTTACCTCTTTTCTTATAGAAGGTTAGTCGTAGGTTGATTGGAGTGTGATTAGGGAAAGCATTTTCTGAGAATAACTATTTGTTATTAGTTGTATTTTTCCTTGAGGATGAGGCTTTGTTGAAAGATACGCTCATTCAAGTGGATTACAGATTCGAAGATGTAAACGGTGTTCGTTCAGGCTTGAACGATGTTAGTTATTTAGCAGACGACGGTATTGCAGGAATTGTCTATTTAGCTGATCGTCTTGCTAAGCCTGTCCTCATAGAGGGCCCAGCTGGAACAGGAAAAACTCAGCTCGCTAAAAGCGTTGCAGAAATGAGTGATGCACGTTTGATTCGTTTGCAGTGCTACGAGGGGCTTGATGAATCAAAAGCCTTGTATGAATGGAATTACAAAAAGCAACTTTTGCGTATTCAAGCTGAAGATGATACTCGAGACTGGAGCGAGATAGAAGATGACCTTTTCTCCGAAGATTTTCTCTTAAGTCGTCCGCTTCTGGAGGCAATTCGAGCTGAAGACCCAGTGGTACTTTTGATTGATGAAGTTGATCGTGTGGAAATTGAAACTGAAGCATTGTTGCTGGAAATACTCTCTGAATATCAAGTGTCGATACCGGAATTAGGAACTGTCGAAGGTACTCAAGTGCCTTTGGTTTTCTTAACATCGAACGGCACACGTGAACTCTCTGAAGCCCTAAAAAGAAGGTGTTTGTATCTTTACATTGATTATCCCGACTTGGATAGAGAACGAGAGATAATTAATGCGAAAGTTCCAGGAATGGATAAAAATCTGGCTGATCAAATAGCTAGGATAGTTCGTTCGATTAGGCAGTTGGATTTGAAGAAACACCCTTCTGTTTCAGAAACTCTTGACTGGGCAAAAACACTTCTTTTGTTGGGTGTAGAGAAAATTGATGCAGATATCGCTACAGACACTGTGAATGTTTTATTGAAGTACAGGTCAGACATAGAAAAAGCTACTAAAGAATTTGCAGATAACCCTGATTCGATAGAAGAAGTTGAAGAAGAGGGTGCAGCCTAAGCTGCAGCGTCGTTTAGTAATGTCATCAACTAGCAAGTTGAATAAATCGATTCATGCGGGAAGTGAAGAATCGCCGCTTCTCGATCTTTTAAACGGTTTCATAGTTGAGCTACGTCTAGCGGGACTACCAGTAAGCCTTACAGAGAGCCTTGACGCAATGGAGGCAGTTAGTCACATACCAATTGAAGATCGTGAGGCATTTAAATATGCGCTTGGGGCAACTCTCGTAAAGAATTATTCACACTGGAAATCTTTTGAGATTGTATTTGAAGTTTATTTTTCTATTCGTGGCTCTGAATATGAGATAAGGGATAACGATTTAACAAATTCAACAGATAGCGAAATAGATGAAGCTGAATACCAGCAAGGTGAAGCCCCAGCGGGAGGCGGTGCCATGTCGGGTCTTTCCCCTGAAGAGCTGCAAGAAATGCTTTTTCGTGCTTTGTTGAATGGTGACCAAGCCATGCTCAGACTTCTAGCACGCCAGTCGGTTATTAGATATGCGGGAATGGAACCTGGAAGACCAGTTGGTGGCACCTATTACCTCTACCGAACTCTGAGGAATCTTGACCTTGATTCAATGTTGGAGCGATTGATGAAGGAGAGCAGGGAGCAGGCTTTAAGTGAACTTACACAGCTTGAAGAGCGGCTTGAACTAGATGAGTACAAAAATAGAATTGAAGAACTAAAAAAGCAGATTGAATCAGAGATAAGACGAAGTTTGGTGGCGGATCGTGGTGTCGAAGCTATGGCTCGGACTTTGAGGAAACCGCTACCAGAAGACGTAGATTTTATGCACGCTTCCAGAGAAGAGATGGCTAATTTAAGACGTTCTCTCTATCCACTTACAAGAAAACTTGCTGCTCGTTTAGCAAGGAGAAGAAAGTATGGGAGACGAGGTCCTTTAGATTTTCGCAAGACTATTAGACACTCATTAAGCTACGGAGGAGTTCCAGCAGAACCTAAATTTAAATATCCTCGACCTTCTAAACCAGAAATTATGGTCGTCGCTGATATCTCAGGATCTGTTGCAGCGTTTGCTAGATTCACCCTTCATTTGCTCTACGCTATTTCCAGTCAATTTTCAAAAGTGCGTTCTTTTGTTTTTATCGACGGGCTGGATGAAGTAACTCGTTTTTTGGAAGGTGTCGAAGATATAGGAGAGGCTGTTCACAGAGTTAATACGGAAGCAGACGTGGTTTGGGTTGATGGTCATTCGGATTATGGGCATGCATTTGGCGTTTTTTGGGAAAAATATGGAAAAGATATTGGACCTAAAACAACTGTTCTTATTTTGGGGGATGCACGTAATAACTATCACGCTTCACAATCTTGGATTCTTAAAGAAGCGCAACAGAAAGCGAGAAAGTTGTATTGGTTAAACCCGGAACCAAAAGCATACTGGGATACAGGTGACTCGATACTCGGAGAGTACGCAACCCATTGCGATGGTGCTTATGAAGTTAGAAATCTTCGTCAGCTCGAAGCTTTTATAGAAAAGCTCGTTTAGAAAAATTAAAGTTGGCTGTTTTGCAAAAGTTCAGCGATTCTAAAAGCTATGTCGATGCTCTGAGATCCGTTTAACCTAGGGTCGCACATGGTTTCATATCTTTTTGAAAGGTCGTCCGCTTCCAGTTGAACACCGCCACCTAAACATTCGGTTACGTCATCTCCTGTTAGTTCTAGGTGCACACCCCCTGGGTAAGTGCCCGCTTTTTTATGCGCCTCAAAGAAACCAGTTATTTCTTTAAGAACATCATCAAAGTGCCTAGTTTTGTGTCCATTTTCTGTCGAAAACGTATTTCCATGCATCGGATCACAAACCCAAACAACAGGGTGTCCAGCAGCATTTACAGTTTCAAGAATAGAGGGCAGTTTTTCTGAGACAGTTTCAGCGCCCATTCTTGAAATTAAAGTAAGTCTTCCGGGTATTTTCTCAGGATTTAGAGTTTCACAAAGAGAAATAACATCTTTAGCGTTTGCATCAGGTCCCAGTTTGCACCCAAGCGGGTTATTGACTCCTCGCAGGAACTCTACGTGGGCGCCATCTAGATTTCTGGTTCGTTCTCCTATCCAGAGCATGTGTGCTGAGCAGTCATACCATTCTCCAGTTAATGAATCTTGTCTGGTCAAAGCTTCTTCGTAACCAAGAATAAGAGCTTCATGACTTGTGTGAAAGTCAACTTCACTCATTTCTGACATTTTGTCTCCATCCATTCCACAGGCTTGCATAAAGGAGACAGCACGATCTATTTCATTTGCTAGTGCTTCGTAACGCTGGCCCGCAGGACTAGCGGCAACGAATTCACGGTTCCACTGATGAACTCTAGAAAGGGCAGCAAACCCACCTTTGGTAAATGCTCTTAAAAGATTGAGTGTCGCAGCTGCTCGGTTGTATGCGGTTAAGAGGCGTTTGGGGTTGGCCGCTCGTGAATCTTCATTGAAACTTATGTCATTTACCATATGGCCACGAAATGAGGGGAGTTCCAGACCATCTACGGTTTCGGTATCGCTAGAACGGGGTTTTGCAAATTGTCCGGCAATGCGCCCAACTTTTACAACGGGAACACCTGTGTAATAAGTAAGAATTACTGCCATTTGCAATATGACGCGAAGTCTGTCTCTTATGGAGTCGGCCGAGGTGTCGAAGGATTCTGCACAGTCACCAGCTTGAAGTAAAAACGCTTCCCCTTGGGAGACTGCAGCTAGTTGTTTTGTCAGATTACGTGCTTCACCTGCAAATACTAAAGGTGGCAATTCGGAAAGCTCCCCCAAAACTTTTTGCAAAGAATTAGAGTCAGGCCATATTGGTTGTTGGCTAGCAGTAAAGCTTTTCCATGAACTGGGTTGCCAATCCGAACTCTTATCTATCTTCAAACTTTTTCCCATGTATAAAGTTTACGGAATAAACGGAGGGTAAAAAAACGAATTATTATAAAAACGCTTTTAAGCTACGCTTATACTTTCACCAGCGCGATCACGAACAGTATTTACAGCTCTTTTTACCAAACGACGAGCTGCCTCTGCTGTAACGCCAAGTTCTTCTCCAACTTCTCTGTAGCTTCGTTTGCGTCCGTCAACAAGTCCGAACCTTTGTTCAACTGCGTAGCGCGCTCTTTTGTCTAATACATCTAAAAGTCGAGTAGCCATTTCACTTTCCGAACGGTCCATTACTTCTTGCTCGGGTCCTGGATTGGCATCTGGCAGTAAATCTACTAATTCGTTGCTGTCATCATCTCCTATGGTTCTGTCGAGAGATGTAGGAGTAGTCAAACGGTGGAGTCTGGCGTGCTCTTCATCTAATTCATCTCCATTGCCAGATACTGCCCTTAGTGCAGCACGTAGGCTAGCGGAACGATCTCCGGGAAGGCGTACAAGGCTTGCTTTCTGGTCGAGAGCTCTACCAATGGCTTGTCTAATCCAGAAAGTTGCATAAGTAGAAAATTTAAAACCTTTTCTCCAATCGAACTTATCTACAGCGTGCTCGAGGCCTAGATTTCCTTCTTGTATAAGGTCAAGTAGTTCCATACCGGGAGGCAACGGGTAACGCCTCGCTACGCTAACTACAAGCCGAAGGTTAGATCTAATGAACCTATCTTTTGCTTGTTCTGCGGCTCGTATAGCCCTGACAATTTCGCGACCTGTTTCGCCCGCTTCTTTACGAGTACGTGCGTCAGTTCCTGCTTCTATTGTCTGGGAAAGTTGCCTTTCTTCTTGTGCATTAAGAAGGGGAACCATTCCAATTTCGTTTAAGTATTGTCCTACTGAATCACTCATTTTTTCTCTTTTTTATGCGCTTTAACGCGTCTCTGTTTCTTTTTCGGAATTGTTTTCCTACTTAGAAAATTTGCTGGGAAGACGGTTAAATACTGTAATTTTTTGGTCAGTCTGTTAACGCCTTCGTTATATTTTGTCACATTTTGTGACTTTGTGGAAGAGTCGGCGTTTATGACTTTCGTCATACCTACCTATTTTCCTTTACTTTCAGGGGTTTATCAGTGAATAAAATTCTATATTTGCTACTTTAAATCCCTTAAAACAGTGAAATTTTTTATCAAGCATTACTATTTAATTGTGTTTAAAGAGGTTCGACGTCGAATTGGCGTATTTGGCGGAACATTTGACCCCCCACATAGAGGGCACACTTCAGCTGCTTTATCAGCAATGAGAGAACTTGAACTTGATTTCGTATTGATGGTGGTGGCTAATGACCCTTGGCAAAAAACTTCCCGCAATGAAGCCTCGTTGAAAGTTGGAGACTTTATAGTTTCATCATCGCATGACAGACTCGAGATGCTCAAAGGAGCTTTAAAAGAACACGACGGTCTAATAGCTGACGATATGGAAATTGCACGCGGGGGGAGAACGTATACCATCGATACGGTATTTGAATTAAGTGACAGATTTCCAGATAGTGATTTTTTCTTACTAATAGGCGCTGACGTGGCAAAAGATTTCGACTCATGGCATGAGCCACAAAAAATTTGCGAAAAAGTTAAGGTCGTAGTTTTAACTCGTCCCGGAACGGATCGTGGCGAGATAGACGCTGATTGGAAATTTCCAGTTTTAGACATTCCCGATATTGATGTAAGCGCCGAAGATGTTAGGTCAAGAGTTTCAAAAGGTCAGCCTGTAGAAGAAATGATTTCTACTTCTGTGGAAGAATACATTCTTTCTGCCAAGCTTTATCAGGATCCGATAGATGAGTGATCAAAATTCTGAAAACTTTTTAAAAGATAAGTCCTCAACTGAGGAATTGAAAAAGGAAAAAGTTCCCTTTTTTGATGTGATTAAAAGAAAAATCAAAGACCAAGTATTCTTGTGGAAGTTCGGGTTCCCTTTACTGCTGGTAATAGTTCTGATTTACTCCTCTTTTCTCCTTGTTGAAGGCTTCAGTTCGGTTCTTAAAAGCGAAGATGGAGCAACAAGAGAAGCTGTTACAGACCCTCTCAAAGAAGGATTTGAGGCTTTTGTGGAACAAACATGGTCGGAACTTTTGATCACGGAAGATGAATCAGGTGCTTTAGTTCAGGTTGCTGTCATCTCAATTTCAGATCGTCAAAGTGGTGGGGGCACAATCCTCTTGTTGCCACCGGAACTGGAACTGGAAGGGTGCGAAGGAAATTGTACTTTAGATTCTCAATATTCTAATTTGGGCTTGGAGGTGCTTCGCAAGTCTATTTCTGACCTGTTGAAAACGGAGTTTTCAGGCATAACGACTCTTACTCCTGAGCGTTGGGTGACTCTAGTCGAGCCTATTGGTGTAGTTGCAACAACAAGTCACGACACGGGCGAAATCCAAACATTGATGAAATCTGAAGTATTTGAATTTATATCTGAAAAAAAAGAAGAAAGTTTTATTTTCCGTCAAAAGAATCAGGGAAACTTTTGGAGGAGTTGGATAAATAGCTTAGTCGAAAGCGGTGATATTGACGGTTCGCTCCCACTTATGCGCATACCGGTTGTGGAATTGATTTCTTCACTAGCTAATGCTCCTTTTGTCGTGGTCGATAATCTTTGGTATGACCTAGGAAATGGCCCGGAAACAAAACCTGATTTAATGTCAAGCCTTATCACTGACATGTTCCCATTTCCAGCTACTACAGAAAATGATAAAAGAGTAACTGTCAGGTTGCTGAATGGGACAGATGACGCTTCTCTAAGTAGTGAGATGCAAAGATTGTTAAGAGAAAAAGATGCAAATGTTACAGTTATAGGTAATTTTCGCTCTTTCAACGTGATACAAACTCGAGTGGTCTACAAGGATTTTGAAACACAAGGCGAGGCAGAAAGACTTGCTGCCGCTATTGGAGCGCCCGTAATAAAAGATGAACTTGTTAGCCCAGTAGCTGACTTAACGGTATTAATTGGCCGTGATTTCTCTCGATGATTAGTTAGTATTCATTCTCTTGTGAAAAAAATACTACAATCCCGATCAACCCGTTTAGCGACTTTTGCTGCAAGAACCGCCGCGGAAAAATTAGGGTTAGAAACCTTAGTAATTGATGTTGGCGACGTTATAGGGATCACAGACTTTTTTGTCATAACGAGCTGCAATAATCAGCGCCATATGCAAAGTATTCGCAAAGAAATTGAGATGAAAGTATCCGAAGAAGAGAATTTGAAACCGATTCGTGTAGAAGGAAAAGAAAGTGAACAGTGGATACTTATGGATTACGGAATTTTTATTGTTCATATTTTCGATATAGAACGTCGTTCTTTTTATAATTTAGAACGTCTCTGGTTGGATCAACCAATATTAGATTGGGAAAAAGATGATTAATTTATACAGCGATACACAAACAGTTCCTACAGAAAATATGCGAAAAGCAATTGCTGAAGCAGAAGTTGGTGATGAGCATTCCCGGTCTGACCCGACAACTCTTTTACTCGAAAAAAAAGTGGCTGAATTGTTAGGAAAAGAAGAAGCTGTTTTCCTGCCGAGCGGAACAATGTGTAATTTAATCGGAGTTGCTATAAACACTTCGCCGGGCGATGTCATCATGCTTGAAAGTAACGGTCATATCCTTAGATCGGAAACAGGCGGGCCTGCAGTTGTCTCAAGTGTTTTAACGGATCCAATAGATGGAGAGAGAGGGCAGTTTACAGCTTCACAAATCGAGCAAAGATTAGATCAGACGAGCCGATACAGGCCACCCACTTCCTTGATCTGTTTGGAGCAGACTCACAACTTTGCTGGTGGAACTGTTTGGCCCATAGGACTTTGGGAAGATGTATGTACTTTCGCTAAGAGCAAACAGATGAGAATTCATGTTGATGGGGCACGGTTACTTAATGCTGTAGTGGCATCTGGTGTTCCTGCAGAAACTTGGGGGAGTCAAGCAGACACAATTTGGATCGATTTTTCAAAAGGTTTAGGAGCACCTATGGGGGCTTGCATAGCTGGAAATGCTGAAATGATCGATAAAGCGTGGCTTTGGAAGCATCGTCTTGGAGGAGCCATGCGTCAGTCAGGGCTTATGGCAGCTGCAGCTATCTACGCCTTAGATGAAAATGTTGAAAGACTCAAACATGACCATGAAAGAGCAAAGACGTTAGCAGATGCACTAAAAGAACTAGGAGCAGCAGTAGTAGAACCAGAAACTAATATTGTTTTTTTCGACATGACTTCATGTGGGAAAAGTAACTATGAGTTTCTGCAAAAGTTGTCTGAAAAAGATATTCAAATGAGTGAGATAGGTAATCAGATAAGAGCTGTTACACATCTAGATATTGATGATGGTGATATTGATTCAGTTATAGATGCAATGAATCAAGTTGTCAACAGTTGAATTAACTAGAAAAATCCGGTTTACCCATATAAATACGATTAAGGGTTCTTTTGCTAAATAGCCAGTTGTCGTTTTCGAAAACGTATTCATCGTCGTAAAAAGCTTGAAGGACGACAGGGTCTCCTTCGATGGGTTTGAGCCATTCCGTTACATATGCACGACCTGAACCTGATTTTGAACTCTCATTTACCTCAGCGATACTATTGCTGTAGGTATGAATCACTTTTTCAAATCTTGACATTGAGTTAACCCAGAAAGACCTAAGAGCCTCTTTGCCTGACACGGGATCACCATGACCAAGATCCCAAATGCCCGACTCAGACCACGTTTCGGTCCATTGATCAGCATCTTGTCTGCAGACCGCATCAGAGTATAAGTGAAGAAGATCTTTTATCGGATCCAATGAAAACTCCTTTAAATACTTTTAACCTGTCATTCCTTGTTTTGACTTTGGGAAGACTCCTCAACCATACGATAAAAATTTGTTAGTTCTTCGTTAGGTTCATAAATCTCTACAAAATGGCCGAAAACCTTTCTTGCATCATGCATAGCAAATGGAAACCCAGAGAGTGTTTCTGCATACAAAATTTCCTCAAAACCTAAATTTTTTAAATTCTTCGAAGTTTTTTCGACATCATTCACGAATACTGCACAATGGTGAATATAGGGAAGTGGTTTTTCTTCTTTGTTGGAGGTACTAGCAAGTCTTTCAGTGTGTTCACATATTAATTCAAGCATGACAGGCCCCCACTGGGCATATGCCGATGAATGGTCAAATGTAGAGTGCACGCCTTTAACACGAACGTTTTTCAAAGGTATGTGTTCTTTAATGAAAAAGGGCCCTACTTTAAAGAGTTCACTCCAGGAACTGGTGGCGTCTTTGAGATTTTCAACGGCATACGCGACTTGGACTACAGGACCCAAATTAGGGATTGACCACTTTTTCATTACCTTCAGTCCAAATTTTAGTTAAAACACGACTATTTATTTTCCATTTTGAGTTGATTCGGATGAGTTCATCTTCATACTTTCCAGCAATCACAAAATTAACTCCTCCAAGGGTGGAATTTCTTACGTGCTGTGCTTGGAAGTAGCATTTACATCTTGCTTTATCACCCTCTATCTCGACTACATGATTACTCACCATGTGGTGACTGAAGTCAAGAGGAACCAGTGCCTTTTGACATTTTTCGATAATCGAGTTAATGCCTTTATGTTCTGTAACGCCATATTTTGCATAAGCATCGGGTGAGAAAACCTCAGATAGGGACTCCCAGTCTCTCTCATCTAACGCCCAACAATATTTAACTGTTAAAGAAATTATTTCATTTATATTTTTTTCAGAAGAATCTTCCACACTTAAACCGTATCGTTGGTAGTTTCCTAATATCGCTTCGGACAGTTAGTTGTGGTGAACTGTTGAAGTTAATCTTTAATTTTTAATCTGTTAGGAGAAGTAGAAAATGGAATTGGGACTTGCTGGGAAAAAGGCACTTGTGACCGGATCGACGAAGGGTATTGGCCGAGCGATCGTCGAATCTCTTCTCGATGAAGGTGTTGACGTGGCAATATGCGCGCGCAATTCTGAGGAGGTAGATAAGACAATTGAAGACCTTTCTGGAAAAGGCAGAATCATAGGATCTGCGGTTGATGCAGGTAACAGTGATTCACTTGCCGCATGGGTAACTTCTTCAATTGAAGAGTTGGGTGGTATCGACCTATATGTGCACAACACGTCGGCTAAAGGTGCTAAATCTCTGGACGCTTGGGAAAATAATTTCAATGTTGACCTAATGGCGCTTCTCCATGCAGTAGAAGTAGCAAAAGATGAATTATCAAATGGAGGAGGCTCTCTAGTGAGCATCGGTACGACAGCTGCAGCGGAGCATTTTGGGCCAGGCGCAGGAAGCTACTCTGCATTCAAAGCTGCTGTGACCAACTGGACATTAGGACAAGCCCAGGTGCTCGGAAAGCTTGGAATTAGATCAAATGTGGTGTCACCAGGACCTATTTTTGTAGATGGCGGTGATTGGGACTCGATAAAAGAAAGAATGCCAGAATTTTTTGAATCAACTGAAGCAGCTCACCCAGGAGGAGCTATGGGAGTAGTTTCTGATGTGGCGAATGTTATTACTTTCTTAGCTAGCGACAAAGCAAGTCATATAAACGGCGTCAACATCACTGTTGACGGAGGTTTCTCCAAGAGAGTGGATTACTGACATAGCAGTTAAGGAAAGCATGACTGACATAGTTGATGTATATCTCGTAGCGGCTGGTAAATACCACGATATTGACTTTGCTCGTTTAGAGTTGCTCAAACTTTTAGCCGCACATGAAGAAATTAAAGTAACAACAGTTTCCGATTATGAGAATATTAAAGAAATCGAAAAGTGTAGCTTTATGATCAGTTACACCTGCGATGTGCGCCCATCAGAAGGGGCGCAGAGTTCTATAAGAAAATGGGTTGAAAGTGGAGGGCGCTGGATGGCTCTCCATGGAACTAATTCTGCGCTAGATATGGGAGGGGAAAATGGAGTTGATTCACCTCGCTGTTTTCCAGTTTGGGCGGAAACACTGGGTAGTCAATTTGTGGCTCATCCTCCTATAGCTCCTTACCCAGTTGAAATCAGTGATCCATCAAACTGGCTGGTTGCAGATTTGGAGTCTTTTGAAACTGATGACGAACTTTATCTTTGTGAGTATCACGACATCGAAAATTTACAGACCCTATTACACACGGACTGGAACGGTGACGCACGAGGATTTGTTGAAAGCGACTGGAATAACGACGATAAACGTCGACTCGTTATGTATCTTCGCCCTTTAGGTGAAGGATGTGTTCTTTACAACACTCTTGGACATTGCCGAGGTCATTACGATATGCGACCCGTAACTGACTATTATCCAAAAATTGAAAGGTGCTCTTGGGAGATTCCTCAGTATTACGAATTGTTGAAAAGAGGTATTCGCTGGGGGTTAGGCGAGAGTCATTAGATACTTATTTACCAGAAAGTTCAGCTACAACAGGTGCAAATTCTTCTAAATGTCTTTCATTGACTGAAATATAGCTAAAACCATATTCTTCACGGCGTTGCTCCAAAGTTTCACATATTTCAGCAACAGAACCGACTAGAGCATGAGGGTATTCGCTGAACTCTTCTACAGAAAACCCAAAATTAGCAGCCATGCCTTCACGGACAGAAGCAGCTTCGTTTGTGATAGTTGTGAAATAGGCAGGAAGTTCAAGTTCGAGCTGATCAAAACGAGAGCCAGCTCCGTCTTTTATCCAACCGATTTTCTCTCTAGTTTTTTCTGCAGTACTACTGCCAATTCCCGCTGCTCCTATTTTCCCATCAGAATTATTGAAGTTCAGAGAAACTATGTCACCTAGACGTCCTGCTGTCGTTAGTATTTTCTGCGCCCCTCCTCCAATCATAATTTTTGGTCCATTTTTTTGGGGGGAAGCAGGAACGGCAGCAAATTCTTTTGCGTAAACATACTCGCCTTCATAATTAAGATCCGAACCATTAAAAAAATCTCTACACAACTCGACTGTTTCGCCCATTCGTTTAATGCGAACGCTTGGTTTATCCATTGTCATACCCATTGCCTCATACTCACTTGCAACCCAACCAGCACCGAAACCAATTTCTAATCTGCCTTCTGAAAGAAAGTCGATTGTCGCCAGTTCTTTGGCTAATACAGTCGGATGATGGTAGTCCACACAAATTACTTTGCATCCAATCATTATTGATGAGGTTGCATCCGCTGCAGCCATCATCGCAGGAATTGCGGCAACTGTTTGAATGGGATGATTTGCAGCTTCTAGAGCGCGTCCAGGTCCTATGTAATGATCGGCAAGGACAAAAGTGGAGTACCCAGAATCTTCCGCTTTGCGTGCTGTTTCGCGCCATTGTGAGGGAGACTCCGGCGTAAAGTATTGGAGTCCAAATCTAAATTTATTATTCATTTTTTCTCTTTCGTATTCCAAAGAAAGACCGTACGCCATGTGGCTACTTGATAAAAATCGTGACATGCTGCATCCAAGTATTTAATGAATGGAGTGGGTATGGGTCAGCTTGAAGGAAAAGTTGCGATTGTTACAGGATCTAGTCGGGGCATCGGTAAGGGTATTGCGACTGTTTATGCTCGTGAGGGGGCAAAAGTAGTTGTTGCCTCTCGGACGCCTTCACGCGTCAAAGAAGTGGCGGAAGAAATCAGAGCGGAAGGTGGCATTGCAGTTGGTGTCCCTTGCGACGTAGGTAAGAAAGATCAAATATTTTCTATGGTAGAAAAAGCAGTGGAAGAATTTGGAACAGTTGACATTCTTGTTAACAATGCTCAGGGCTTCGGAACTGAAGCTAATCCGCGCACATCAACGATCCCCACACCAATTGAAGATACCGATGATGATGAGTGGGATTACACTTTTAGAACGGGAGCTTCTGCAACTCTTTGGGGAATGCAAGCAGTTTTTCCTCATATGAAAGAGGGAGGAGGAAAAATAATCAATCTTGCTTCTGGGTCAGGTATGCAAGGGTTTCCTGGAAACACTTGCTACAACGCTACTAAAGAAGCGATAAGAGCGCTCACGCGGACTGCTGCTAACGAGTGGGGAAAGTATGCCATTTGTGTAAACACAATAAATCCTTCTCTTCGAACCGATGCATGGGAATCATGGGAAGCAGCAAACCCTGAATTCGTCCAGGGGCTTAAAGACAAAATGCCTTTAGGTAGACTCGGTGACCCGATAGAAGATGGCTCACCTCTTTTTGTTTTTCTTGCCGGCCCAGGATCAGATTACATTACCGGTATGACCGTCATGTTAAATGGCGGACGACACATGCCCTAGGAGACACGAATTGGAACCGTTAATCAGATACCCAATATTTCAGCACGCTTGGTTTGTTAATGATCTTGAAAAAACTTGTTTTAACTGGCATAAGGCGGTAGGAGCAGGACCATTTTTTATAACAGAAAACCATGTGACTGAAACACAGACATACCGCGGCGAAAGTTTTTTAACGCCGTTGCATTATGCGTTCGGATACCACGGTGAAACTCAGGTTCAATTCATACAGCAAGATGAGGAAGCACCATCCATCTATCGAGACATGTACAAAAAAGGTGAAGAGGGTTTCCACCATATAGCGATGCTTGTTCCAGATGCAGATGTGAAAACAGAAGCAAAGCGATTTGCTAGTGCTGGATACCCTGTTGCTTCAGAATTGTGGTCACATGCTGATGTGGCATACATCGACACTCGTGATTTAATCGGTTGTTTTTTGGAGCTGCATGGAGACAATAATGAGATTCGCGGAGTTTTTGCCCCGTGGATAGAAGCACAAGAAAACTGGGATGGTGTGACAGAACCCGTTAGATACAGAAAGCAATCGGCTTGATTGAAACTACTTTTCCCAGTTGTCGATCATTTGATTAATGCCTGTCAATTTAGGCTATATATAAAAGAACGTGGAGCTAGGGGGAATTGAACCCCCGACCTCCTCCATGCCATGGAGGCGCTCTAGCCAACTGAGCTATAGCCCCTGAAGAAGAAAATCGTACCATAAGCGAATAGGCACTTACTCCAAGTAATGCAACTCTTTTTACAAAGGTCTTTAAAAGCGTAGGTAGCCTCAAATACGTGACTGAAATCTACAATCCTCAAGAAATAGAGTCGCGTTGGCAACAGAGATGGATCGACGACGGTACTTACGAAGTGGATAACGACGACCCGCGTCCTTCGTACTATGTGCTGTCTATGTATCCATATCCGAGCGGTCCCGCCCACAT
>CENZ01041630.1_pt1 | contig 23140 bp, 19 predicted proteins | sample 361341 | NCBI WGS metagenome assembly CENZ01 (sample SAMEA2619782, study PRJEB7988) | marine metagenome | biome: marine biome (ENVO:00000447); feature: deep chlorophyll maximum layer (ENVO:xxxxxxxx); material: "saline water (ENVO:00002010), including plankton (ENVO:xxxxxxxx)" | depth 50 m
GCCCGCATGATCAAAAAATATCCAGGGCCCGACCCTGCGCTGCTCCACCACAGGTAAAGCTCGTCGTACGCTAAACCCGCCCAAGTCCTTTTGCGTTGGGGTTATGATGAGTTTTACGCCCCTGAAGGGCTCGTTAAAGCATTTCATATCATAGTCTTGGGATAAGTTACTCATAAGTTGGCTCAGCTTTGCTTAATTTATCCGGACTGATTACTTTATTGATTGGCGCGCAGCAAACGAGACCCCGAGTGGGGATAAACCATGTCATCAGAGAAATTGGAGCGGGAAACGAGATTCGAACTCGCGACCCCGACCTTGGCAAGGTCGTGCTCTACCAACTGAGCTATTCCCGCTTGAAGAGGTACTAATGATCGCAATCTGCCGGTGATTCGCAATGGATGCGAAGCCTGCTGAAGAGGCCCGGTTTAGCGAGGCGCCTATTCTAATGCCATCGCCTTTGGAGTCAAGGAATTATCTCGCCTCGATATCCTAAACTAAGCAAAATTAAGGTCTTAGGACAATTTTTACACTGCTAGGGCGTCAGGTAAGGACGCGCAGCCTTGAAGTAATGCAGCGCTGAATAGAGGCTCAGCAGCGCAGCAATGTAGATCATCACGAAGCCGGTCATCAGCAGCCAGTCTGGAGAGCTTTCTGTCACCAGAATCAGTGTCACGATGGCAATCATCTGAAAAGTAGTCTTCAACTTGCCAGAAAAGGCCACAGCCACCGCTTCCCGATGTCCTCGGGTCGCCATCCATTCACGCAGCGCTGAGATCAGCACCTCTCTGGCTATAATCACAATAGTGGGCGCCAGCAGAGGATTAAGCTCCCCTACCAGCATGATCAGAACCGTGACGACCAGCAGCTTGTCTGCCACCGGATCCAGGAAAGCACCGAACTCAGAGGTCTGGTTGAGACGACGGGCCAGGTAGCCATCAAGCCAGTCTGACAAGCTCGCCAACGAAAATAGCATGGCCGCCATCATATTGGCGTACTGCAGCTCAGAGTAATAGCTCAGCACTACCATCGGGATTAACAGCATACGGAAATAAGTGATCAAATTTGCCCAATTCATGGGGGAACTCTTAAAATAATATGCAAAGAAAACATGTTCTTATATTAAAAAAGTGAACGTAAATGTGCACTAATGACTTCCGTTTGACGGGAAAATTAAGACTGTGAACCAGTCGATATCATTATTCATTCAATATTGTGTAAGTGGGCATATATGTTTTCGGCCAATTTACGACTTATACCAGTCACTCGGCCAATTTCGTCCTGACTGGCTTTGCGTATCCCCTGCTGGCCACCAAAATGCCTGAGCAACTCGCGCCTCCGCTTTGGGCCAAGTCCCGCTATCTGCTCCAGGCTGGACTCCTTGCGGGCTTTGCTGCGTCGTTGGCGATGGCCAGTGATAGCGAAGCGATGCGCCTCATCGCGTATCTGCTGTAGCAAGTGCAGTCCAGCAGCCTCTGTGGCCATGGCAATCTCCCGATAACCAGAACCTGATGAGAGAAACAGTGTCTCCTGCCCTGCCCGACGGCTTATGCCTTTAGCGATACCCAGCAGCAGGATTTCGGGTAACTGAAACTTCTCCAGGATCTTTTTGGCCTGAGTTAACTGACCCTTGCCCCCGTCGATAAGAAGAATATCCGGCACCTTGCCTTCGTCTTTGCTGAGGCGGGTAAAACGCCTATCCAACACCTGCTCCATCGCAGCATAGTCATCCCCGCCGGTAATGCCCTTGACATTAAAGCGTCGGTAATCAGTCTTCAAAGCCCCATTCTGGTCAAACACCACGCATGAACCCACGGTGCCCTCACCGCCGGTGTGACTAATATCAAAGCATTCTATTCGCTCTGGCAAAAAATCTAGTTTAAGTTTTTCCTGTACATCTATGAATCTATTCAGTATTGATTGTTTACTACTGAGCCGCCCTTGCAGGGATTCGACAGCATTTGTGGCAGCGAGTTCTACCCATTTGGCGCGGTGACCACGCACCTGCTGGCTCAGCTTGATCTTGCGAGCAGCCACATAGGAGAGTGCAGCCTTAAGCTCTTCAGCCTCGGACAGCGGGCCTGGCACTATGATTTCAGTGGGAATATTGCCGGCCTTGTCATCGCCGAGGTAGACCTGGGCGATAAAGGCCTCGAGAACCTCCTCCGTCGTGCTGGCCAGGCGTAAACGCGGGAAGTAGCTCTTGCTGCCAATTATCCTGCCATTGCGCACATAGATCGCCTGCACACAGATTGTGGCGCTTTCCATTGCGGCGGCAAGGATATCTGCGTCGCCACCCTGATTTGCCACGTATTGCTGCTCCTGAATTCGTCGAAGATCCATAATCTGGTCGCGAATCAGGGCTGCCCTTTCAAATTCCTGGGCTTCAGCGGCAGTTTCCATGTTCAGTGTGAGCTCTTTGGTGAGGGCGTCACTCTTGCCTTGGAGAAACATGGTGGAATACTGGACATCTCGAGCATAGTCCTCCGGGCTAATCAGGCCCACGCAAGGACCGGTACAACGGTCTATCTGGTACTGTAGGCAAGGTCTGGATCTATTCTTATAAAACGTGTCATTACATTGTCTTACACGAAATACTTTTTGCAATATTTGAAGTGTCTCACGGGTAGCATGGGCACTGGGATAAGGCCCAAAAAACCGACCACGCCGCCTGCTACCCCGGTAGAAACCCAGCCTGGGATACGGGTCCTTATCTGTCAGCAGAATATAAGGATAAGATTTGTCATCACGGAGCTGGATATTGTAAGGCGGCCTGTGGGCCTTGATGAGGTTTTGCTCGAGCAGCAATGCCTCCGTTTCGCCCCGTGTCACGGTGATGTCGATCTCATGGATCTTGTTGACCATCGCCAGAGTCTTGCTGGTAAGTCCGGAACCACGAAAATAGCTCCCAACCCGATTCTTCAAATTGCGGGCTTTTCCCACATAGATCACTTCGCCTTTCTCCCCCAGCATCTGATAGACACCAGGGCGTCTCGTCAGATTTTTCAGGAAATGCTTGTGGTCAAATGTAGGTTCAGGCTTTGCCGTCATGAATCATGATATCTGGATAGGTTTCTTAATATTTAATTTGAACTGTGGCAGGGTACTGTTCCCAATAAAATATTGGTAACAATAAGCCACAACCCGATATCAAGCCAATGTGACCTGGTATTATGTCTCTATATTGGTACCGGGATTCAATCTGGAAGTGGAGAGTAAGATAAGGCGTGCCGCGTCTCAACCGGCTGCATTGATTTGCGGCAAGTGTTTGAGCCCCTGACTATCCTCGGTCAGCCCATGCTTGATCGCCAGAATGGTGAGCTCCAAATCGCTGTAGATTCCAAGCTTCTCGAATATGCGGTAACGATAGCTGTAAACCGTTTTTGGGCTCAGCTCCAGATAATGAGAAATCTGGCTGACCTTTTTGCCGTCGGTAAGCATCTGGGCTATCTGCATTTCACGGCGACTCAGCTTTTCGAATAGGGCCTGCGCCTCTTTATTGAATGGATCCAGGGCCAAGTGTGTTGCTGCGTCCTGAGAGACGTAATGCTGCCCGGCGCAAACCATACGATTGGCCTTGAGAATGTCAACTATCTCTTTGTTTTTAAATTTAAATGCTTGAGCACCAGCTCGCAGCATCTGAGAAGGTATGATGCCTGAAACCACTGAGGACATGGCAACTACTTTAATGTCCGGGTAAGTCTCCAGCAGCGCGCGGGTCGCTTCGACTCCTCCCATGCCCGGCATTCGGGCATTCATCAATACCAAATCAGGAATGCACTCCGTACTACGAACGAAATCAATGACTTGTTCACCAGTGCTCAGCTCTGCTATTACCTGCATGTCGGCTTCATCGGCCAGCATCCTAGCGATACCCGCGCGCACTAGAGAATGATCATCAACGAGGAGAATTGAAATAATGTTGAGTGCAGGTAGCGTTGGTGAGAACACGATGTCGGCCTCGTTAGTCTGTTGTTATTGACATTGCACGATTGACCGCAACCCAGAACCCCAACTGAAATCTAATTTGCCCTTTAGACTTATAATGACCGGATTTCAGCAGGGTCGCAGGCCTAAGAAATTTCAGCCAAATTGTATTTATAGTGTTCTCTGGTGGATCTGGCCTCGCTTTCTTGTCTATTCGATCCCGCCAACTTGAGAGGTAGCATGCTAGCTACTACCGAACAATTGTTAATCACCAAAACGAGAACTGGTTCACACTTTTTGGTGAGCACGCGCGGAAGGAATTTTCAAGCTGAAGAGATGAATGGCCTGTATTATGTGCAGTTAAGGCGAATACTTTATGCCATGGTGGAATTGAGCACTTAACCCGAGTCTAGATAATTCTGACCTCAGGTTGCAGCGCAATTCCAAATTCGTCCAGCACATTGCTGCTCATCTCTTGTGCCAGCAAGTAAACATCCTCACCGGTGGCCTGACCCGGATTAATTAACACCAGAGCGTGCTCCCCTGAAACCGCTGCAGTGCCGCGGCAGCGACCTCTCCAGCCAAGCTGGTCAAGCAACCATGCCGCCGGCAGTTTCTTGAATCCCGGCTCGCCGGCATCAAAGCTGACGATATTGGGATAGCTTGCACGCAACTGCTCCAGCTTCCCCTCTGACACCATAGGATTCTTGAAAAAGCTGCCAGCGTTTCCAACTTGCTTAGGATCTGGCAGCTTGCTGCGGCGGATGCGGCACACCGTATCGAACAACTCCTGAGGGGTAGGCTGACTCCCCTCCAGCGCATTGTTAAGCGCTCCGTAGCTGGTGTTTGGCTGCCAGTCTCGACTGAGCTGGAGATGAACTGCAGTGATCAGCAGACTCGAGCTATTGGCTTGTTTAAAGACACTATCCCGGTAAGCGAATTCGCAATCTGCTGCGGCTATAACCTGTTGGCTGCCAGTGACCGTATCGAGGACATCAACCCGATCTACATACGCTGCCAGTTCAACACCATAGGCGCCGATGTTCTGAACTGGAGCCGCACCGGCTGTGCCCGGAATCAAAGCCAGGTTTTCAAGCCCATGGAGCCGATTACTCATACAAGTTTCAACCAGGCAGTGCCAGTTCTCGCCGGCAGCGACCTTGACCGCTGCATTATCATGATCCAGCTCGATGCCTGTCATGGCCATTCGCACAACCAGTCCGGGGTAATCGCGCGTAAATAGCACATTGGTTCCCTCACCCAGTATGCATACCGGGATTCGCTTGGAGTCGGCAAAATCCAGGGCGTTAATCAACTCACGCTGGGAAGTTGCTGCTGACAGGTAAGCCGCATTGGCAATAATGCCAAAACTGTTGTGTTGCTTCAGGCTGACGTTCTCTTCGATGACCATGGCTATGCTGTTTAGCGCCCCCGGTTATCGCCGGCGACAGAGTTCAACAAGGCACCGCAAGCATCCTCAACCAGATCCAGCACCAGCTCAAAGCCATCTTGACCGCTCCAGTAAGGATCCGGCACTTCATCGTGGCCTGTGTTGGAGAATTCCAACAGTAACTTGAGCTTCTGCTGGTGCTCTGCCGGACAGCCGCCACGGAGGCTGGTCAGGTTACTATTGTCCATGGCAATAATATGGTCGAACGCGATGAAATCCTTTTTGTTGACTTGTCGTGCTCGCTGAGCGCTAAGGTCGTAGCCGCGATTTTGGGCTGCTGCTGCGGCACGGGGGTCTGGAGACTCGCCAATGTGATAACTGCCAGTGCCAGCAGAATCCACCTCAATAAGCTCTTGCAAGCCTCTGTCCGTGATGAGCTTTTCCATAACGCCATGTGCCGTCGGCGAGCGACAAATGTTGCCGAGACAGACCATGAGTAAGCGGACCGCAGGCTTGTCTGGGGACTGATTTTGAGGGTTGCTTTTAGCAGTCCCAGCTGCACTCATGAATCGACCGCCAGGTGTTGGCGTACCGATTCAAGATCGTCTGCGGTATCGATTCCAGCCGGCATGGAATCAGCACTCACTGCAACATGAATCTTTACGCCTTCAGCAAGAGCTCGCAGTTGCTCAAGCCTTTCGGCTATTTCCATTGCCGCCGGAGGCCAGTTTACGAAGTCATTGAGGACCTGAACCCGATACGCGTAAATCCCTACATGGCGGTGAAAAAGCTCGCTCGAGTATTCATCCACGTCAGGACTGGTATGCGGAATCGCTGCGCGGCTGAAATACAGGGCATAACCCTGCTTGTCGAACACCACCTTGACCGCATTAGGATTGTTAATTTCAGACTGCGCTTTGATAGTTTCGCAAAGCGTGGCGATGCCCGCTTGGTGGTGCCGAGACAGATTGTCAGCGACCTGGTTGATGGCATGGGGTGGGATTAGCGGCTCGTCTCCCTGCACATTGACTACAATGGTGTCGGCACTCCATTGTCTGGCTGAGGCCACTTCCTGAATTCGATCAGTACCAGAGCGATGAACATCAGAGGTCATTTGCGCCGCGGCGCCAAAGTTCATCGCAGCATCCAGAATGCGCGGGTCATCCGTTGCAATCACCACTTCATCTGCAGCACTTTCGCAGGCGCGCTCCCAGGTGTGCTGCAGCATGGGTTTGCCCTGAATATCCAGCAGCGGTTTACCGGGAAGTCGCTGCGCGGCGTAGCGTGCAGGGATAACGATCTTGAAGCTCAACGATAGCTTTCCTCTTCATCGATACAAATATGGCGGGCTTCCTCTGCAAGCATCACGGGCACACCGTCCCGCACGGGAAAGGCTAGCTTATCTGGCAGGCAAATCAGTTCCTGCTTGTCTGTCTCATACCGCAGATCGCCTTTACAAATGGGACAGGCAAGAATTTCCAGAAGTTTCTTATCTAACATGGACAGTTGCTCAGTTTATCGAATGGCATGGCGAATTCACCAATAATGGGGATGCTGGGTCAGTTGCGACCAAAATCCCGGATATGGCTGCTTACCGTCTCCAGTAATTCTTCAGGAACCTTGACCGCAATGTCCAAGGTCCAGAGCCGGACGTCTGTGAAAGACTCGCATTTTATCCCATCTTTTTCTGTCATGACGATGGGCTGATTAGCGTCAAAAGGAGGTGAGCTAAAATCCGCGCGCCTATATTGGTAATGGTCGGGGAATGGGTACGCCGTGACGGGATATGGCAAGGCGTCCAGCAGAGCAAAGAACCGCCCGGGATTGCCAATGCCTGCGACTGCCTGAATCTTTGTCCCCATTTTGAATGGGGCCCCAGCAAACGGTTTTTTATCACCGCTCTGCATGTGCTTCAGAAATTTGGGCTGCAATGACATGATGTAAGCCCCCTCGAGTGCTGCTTGTGATTCAGATGGCTGACCATTCAGCACAACTGCGTCTACCTCTCGAATCCGGGAAATAGACTCTCGCAAAGGACCCGCTGGTAAGCACAGGCCATTGCCAAACAGGCGTGCACCATCCACCACACAAATCTCGAAACTGCGCGGCAAGGGATAATGTTGCAGCCCGTCATCACTTAGCACGACATCAACCTGAGCGTTCTCAATCAGGTGATTGAGTGCATTCATGCGCTTGGGGTCGATTACCACTGGGCATTTTGTCTTGCGGGCGATGAGTCCTGGCTCGTCGCCCGCAATGTTAGCCGGGGTCTCTTCCGTAACCATCAGGGGGTAAACACTGGGTGCGCTCTTGTATCCGCGGCTAATAATACCCGGCTTGAACCCCTGTGCCTTTAAATGGGAAGCCAGAGCAATTAGTAATGGCGTTTTGCCGGTGCCGCCTGCGGTGATATTGCCAATCACTATCACAGGGCATACAAGCTGTGTGGCCTGGCCCTTTTGCAGTGAAGCCTTACGCAAGCCAGCTAGCAATTGCACCAGAAGACTCAATGGCCATAGTAGCAACAACCAGGGCGACTTGCTGTACCAGGCCTTGATAAGAAAATCCATAGAACGAATCAGGTTTAGTATTCTGAGAACTGCAGTCGGTGGAGGCGACAGTAATGTCCGTCCAGGGCCATGAGTTCCGTGTGAGTACCAGTCTCGATGATCCTGCCTTGCTCCATCACCACGATTAGATCAGCATTTTCAATGGTTGAGAGCCGATGCGCAATGATAAAGGTTGTGCGGCCCTGAATCAGTTGCTCCAGAGCGGCTTGTATATGCTGTTCTGATTCAGAGTCCAGGGCGGAAGTTGCTTCATCGAGAATAAGAATTGGTGCGTTCTTGAGCAGCGCCCGGGCGATAGCAATACGCTGACGCTGTCCTCCGGACAGCAGGCTGGCATCATCGCCGACCTGCGTGTCGAGCCCTGCTGCCAGCCGATCGATAAACTCCATTGCATGGGCAGCCTCAGCGGCTTCCTCAATCGCCTCAAGGGGGATACTACTGTTGCCGTAGGCAATATTTTCAGCCACAGTGCCGTTGAACAACACAACCTGCTGCGTCACCAGGGAAATCTGCTGCCGTAGGTTGTCGAGTTTATAATTGATCAACTCCACATCATCAAGCAGGATCTGGCCCTCGCCGTATTGATAAAAGCGGGGGATTAAATTCACTAAAGTAGATTTAGCGCTTCCTGATTTGCCAACGAGTGCGATTGTCTGCCCTGGTTTTGCAACGAGGCAAGCATTTTTCAAAACCGGAGTGTCCTCCCTGTAGGAGAAACCCACATGGCGAAATTCCAGTTTGCCGTCTACTCGCCGTTTGGCATGAGTGCCCTGATCTGTTTCAGGCGCTTCATCCAGTAGCGTGAAAATACTGGCTGATGCCGCGATGCCCCGCTGAATGACTGAATTAACCTGAGTGAGCTGACGAATTGGTTTGGCCAACAGACCAGCCGCGCTTAAAAAAATGACAAACTCCCCTGGCGTTGAGCCAGCGAAAAAATCTGGCGACATAGCCAACCAGACCAAGAAGGCCAGCGCCATGGCTACAATCATCTGTACTAGTGGCGTGCTGACATTCCGGGTCAATTCCATCTTCATGTTCTGACGACGATTGCGCTCGCTGGCTGCAAAAAGTCTGTCGTTGACATAGTCCTCGGCATTGAAGGTCCGAATCACTCGTTGCCCTTTGATAGTCTCATTAGTGATCTGGGTTACTTCTCCCATGGAATCCTGCATCTGCGAGCTGTAACGGCGGAAACGCTTTGAAGCTAGTGAAACAATAGAGCCGACCAAAGGCGCGATTACCAGAAAAGTCAGGGTGAGTTGCCAGTCAATCAGAAAGAGTTGGGTGAGATAGAAAACAACCGTCAACCCCTCGCGAAAAACAACAGTAATGGCCTCACTGGCAGCACCGGCAATCTGCTGTACGTCATAGGTTACTTTTGATACCAGCCGTCCACTGGTATGTTGATCGAAGAAAGTTGCAGGCAACTTCATCAATTTAGCATTGAGTTCAAAGCGGAGCCGGTGCATGACACGCTGGGCCAGATTGGCCATGGAGTACCCACCCATAAACGAGCCCAGTCCGCGACAAAATGCAATGACAATGCAGAGCAAAGGGCTCAGTATGCGAGCCTCTTCGTAGCTCTCGGAGTTGATGGAATCCAGCGTCCAGCCCAACCATTGCGTGGCAGCGGGTCCGGATGCCGCAAAGATCACAAAGCCAGTCAGGCCGACGGCCATAACCAGCTTATGCTGAATGACGTAGCTCAACAGGCGTTTATAGAGTGTCCAGCCAGGTTTGCCCGACTCTTGCGCGTTCTTGGTGGCCATTAATTTACCGCAGGCGCTACGGTGCCCTCCTCGGTGCGCTGGGTCGCAATGTTCAGGCGCGTGAAACCAGCCTGACCAATCGCATCCATTGCGGTCACTACCGACTGATGAGTCGCTTCAGCATCAGCAACCAGTATGATTGGCAGACTGCGATCAGCGCCGGACTCAAGATCCAGGCCGCGCATTAGGGTTTCAACGCGGCTATTAACCAGATTGCGCCCATTAATTGAATACATACCATCCCGGGCCACGATAATCTCGATTTGCTGTGGCTGATTCTCTGCCGTTTCGGCATTGGCCTCAGGTAAATTCACCAGAAGACGGGTTTCGCGGTTAAAGGTAGTCGTCACCATGAAAAAGATAAGCAGCAAAAACACCACGTCAATCAGAGGCGTCAGATTGATAGTTGGCTCATCCCGTCTGCTGCGTTTAAATTTCATGACTATTGGTCTGCCCTCGGCGCAAGCACGTGAGGCGATGGATTAACCCCTACTGTTTAACCTCAACAAGGCGATCGCTGTGCAGCGCATCCACCAGTTTGATGGATTCCTGTTCCAGATTCAAAACCAGAGAATCCACTTTCCGCAAAAAGAAACGGTGTAATATATAAGTAGGAATAGCCACAGTAAGCCCGGCAGCGGTGGTGATAAGGGCTTCTGATATCCCGCCAGCTAAGGCGTTGGCGTTTCCGGTACCCTGCAGCATGATCTCACTGAACACACGAATCATACCCACTACTGTGCCGAGAAGGCCTAACAGCGGCGTGATCGCGGCAATGGTCCCCAGGGTATTGAGATAGCGCTCCATATCATGGATTACCTGGGAAGAAGCCTGTTCGATGCTGTCTATCATGGCATGACGGCCATATTTCGAGTTAAGTAAGCCGGCAGCCAGAATCTGCCCGAGAGGCGAAGACAGGCGCAGTTCGCGCAGCTTTGCGGAATCAAGCTGGTTGTTTTTTAACCAGGTCCATACCTGTGCCAACACGTATTTCGGTGAAATCCGGGCCGCACTCAGGGTCCAAAAACGTTCGATAACAATCGCGATTGCGACGATTGAGCACAAAATGATCGGCATCATCAGCCAACCACCAGCTCGTACAATTTCTATCACGCCAGAACTCCCTACAACAGGCTAAAAGCTTACCACAGGGCTCCTAGCTGCAGTGTTTGGATCTCATACCTACAGGTATCGGCACAGCTCGCGATTGCCTGACCAGGACCAGTAATGACGATTGCTGCAGCGATAGGCCTCAGGGGGGCTGACTATACCGGAACCTGTCAGCTCAAAGGAAATCATACCGGCCTCAAAACTCGCCAAGGTGGAGATGTCCAGGCTGCTGAATCGACTCAAGACACGCTGATGAGGATGTCCGAAACCATTGCGATAACCTGCACTGAATATGCCATATTGCGGCGATGTGGTTTTTAGCAGCGGATAACCTGAAGAAGTATCACTACCATGGTGGGCGGCGATAAGCACATTAGCGCGGAGATGGCCGCCGGAAATAGTCGCCAGCTTGCGCTCTATTTCGCTGCTAATATCACCAGGCAACAAAACCGATTGGACACCAATATTTACCAACAGAACACATGAACCATCATTCAGTGATGCCCCCTGTGTTTGTGAATCAGGCTCCTCGCTGACCCCATGCAACACTGTGAACTCAACTTCGTCCCAGCGCCAGTGTTGACCAGCTACACAAGCCTCGATATCGGTTCCACCACCTCTACCACCGCTCACTTCGGCATCGGGAAAGGCAGTCAATATCGAACGTAGACCGCCACTATGGTCGCTATCGAAATGGCAAACCATAACGCGGTCTAGCCTGCTTACGCCCAGGGACCTTGCGGCGGGCACAATCACGGCCTGCCCCAGGTTGTAGTCTTCTCCATAGGCAGGCCCCCTATCGTAAAGGATACTGTGATTGGCTGTACGCAAGAGAACGGCCAAACCTTGCCCGACATCGAAAACGTCGAGTCTGAGAGCAGCATGACTCTGCTGGCCTCGAATGCCTATAAGTAATGGCAAAGACAGCGGCACAAAAAGATGATAGAGCCGAAGCTGTGCAGGCAGCAGCAAGATTAAGCATAGCAGTAAGAGGAAACTTATCATCCCCGTCTGGTGAATAGCTGGCGTCCACTGGGAGGATTGACCCAGCGCTGAACTCAGAAACGAAAACAGATTGAGCATCAGTGACAGCATGGAGGCTGCAATCCCCAAAATGGCCTGTGCCATTGCGGGCTCCACGATCATCGCCAGCATTCCCAGCAGTGCCAATGGGGTAATGATGAAGCCTACCACCGGGATAGCAACCAGGTTGACCACTGGAGCTACCAGGGAGACTGATTGCACGAGAATCAATAAAGGTGCCAGCAGTCCCAGAAAGACATGCAGTTGTGGACGCTATAGCCGTGTAAATGAAAACCCTGCTGTGAGGCGATATTTTTGTAATTGGAGCTGAAGAACAGAAGAATTCCTACTGCCGAAAATGACAGCCAGAATCCCTTATCAGTGGTTGCCAGAGGATCCAGCATCAGCACTATGAGCAAGGCAAGCAGGAAGCGCAAGGAAGCACTGTATTGACGCCCGAGCAAATAGGGAAGTAGCAAAGTCAGTGCCATTAAAAAGGCTCGCTGTGTCGATATGCTCCAACCAGCCAAAGAACTGTACATGCCAGCAGTCGGGACGGCAACAGTAGCAGCGCAGATCGGCGTGGACAGGCGCTTACTTCTGACTCCAATTCTCACGAGCAAAAACACTGCATTGAATATCAAGACAGTGATTAGCCCCACATGCAGTCCGGGAATGACAACCAGGTGATTGAGGCCTAAACTGCTGATGGCACTCCACTGGGATTGACTTATCCCAGAGGAATCCCCAACCGTGAGCGCCTTGATTAAGCCACTTACAGGACTACCATCTAACGATTCAGTGAGTCTGGCAGCGATCCTATGACGCAGGATTGACAGGCTAAGTCGGCGTTTTTCCAAAAGCCTATTACCACCCCAGTCGGGAATATAACCGGTGGCCGCAATGCCCTGTCGCAGTTCAATGGCCTCGCGATCAGGGACACCGGGATTGCTATTCCCGTGTAGCTGCTTGAGTTTAACCCTGACCCGCCAGTGTTCACCAGGCACGAAACTCAAGTTGCCATAATGGTTTAGTCGCAGCTTACTGCCTGCTGCCAGCTGTTCGCTCTGGGTTATATCAAACGTGAAACTCTGGCCGCGATCGCGCCATGAGGGTAAGCCGATAACAACCCTTCAACGACGATTAGCTCTCCCTCGAGAACACTTGGCAGTCTTTTGTCTAGCTGACTGTGCGCCCAGATTAAATGCCAACTGACCCCAAAAGTCAGACCAACAAGGATTATCCACAAGCTAGACTTTGCCCAAAGGAAAAGTACGAGGGTGACAGCAACCAGTAAAGCCAGAGTCAAGGCTAGACCAGGCAATTGCGGTAGCAGCGCAGACAGAGCGAGCCCCACTATACTTGCGACCAAAAAGCCTCTCATGCCAGATTGCCCCTGCTCAAACTCTACACTGTAGGAGCGAGCTCGCGATTTGGCGAATATTTGGCTGAATTAGTCAGGGCGGCGGCATGCCCCGCTCAATGCCGATTATCAATCGTGACGAAGTGCTGCTGCTGGCTGCACCGCGGCTGCGCGGCGGGCAGGATATATGGTGGCAGCAAAGGCTAGAATAAATACTCCGACTACTACCCCGAGAATATCTGTAAAACTGATCTGAGAAGGCAAAAAATCAATAGGATAGACGTCGGCATTAAGCAACTGCAAGTCAAACTGTATTTCAATCCAGCGGGCAAATTCAGTGATATTGAGGGCCCCGACAATTCCTAATGCGACTCCCAGCGCTATGCCCATGATGCCAATAAAACTACCTTGCCACATGAAAATCCCGGTGACCATGCCGGGACTGGCCCCCAGGGTCCGCAGTATAGCGATGTCTGCACGTTTATCGCGGACAATCATGACCAGACTCACGACAAGATTGAAGGCCGCTACTGCGACCAGTAACCAAAGCATGAAGCTGATGATGTTTCGGGAAAATCTGATGTTGTCGTAAATTGCGCCTAGTTGGCGGGTCCAGCTTTCTATGGTGACAGAGCGTGGCAAGCTGCGGTCAAGATCCATTGCAATTGAATCTGCCGCCAGTACATTATCAATCCGCAGCCGCAAAGCATTGTAGGGAGTACGCAGACGGAACAGTGCTCGCGCAGCGGATTGGTTGATCATGGCAAAAGAGGAATCCAGATCCTGGGTGCCCACTCTAAAAATACCGACGACCTCGAAACCACGAAAAATTGCCAGCTGTGTCAGGGGATTAATAGAGATGGAGGAGGAATACAGCGTGACCCGATCCCCCACTCCCACTTCGAGCTGCTGCGCAAGCGCTTGACCAATGACGACTCCCCATCGCGTACTGTCAAGTGACGCAAGATTGCCCTCGATGAAAAAATTGGCAATCGCAGAGCTTTCCGCTTCGGTTGCTGCATCAATACCGTTAATCAGGATGCCTCGATTACCCGAATCCGTAGCCGCTATCCCGGCAACCTGTATAGCGGGAGCAATCGAAGACACTTTTGCATTACTGTTAATCAAGGCGTCAATTTCCGCCCAGTTCTCAGTGCCCAGATTTTCTTCCGAAGATATAGTGAGGTGTGGCACGATCCCGAGAATGGTCTCGCGCATTTCACGATCGAATCCGTTCATTACCGAAAGAACGGTAATCAGAATTGCCACACCGAGTGCGAGCCCAAGCACTGCAATAGAAGACATAAAGGAAACCAGCTGGCTGCGCTTGCCAACGCTTACATAGCGAAGCGCAATAAAACGGGAAAGCGGAACACCTACCCTACCCATGCAGGACTCCGCCCCTGAGTTCCAGCTTGCGACCAAGTGATCCGGCGAATGCTTCGTCATGTGTCACGATAACGAAACTGATATTGAGTTTCTCATTCAGATCGGCCATCAGTGCCTGAATTTCCAGAGCCGTGCCGCGGTCGAGGTTGCCGGTAGGTTCATCCAGTAATACGCATGCCGGCTCAGTTACCAGGGCGCGCGCAATCGCAACCCGCTGGCGCTCACCGCCGGAAAGCTCTGCTGGCTTATGGCTGGCTCTTTCTGCCAGACCCACTCTCGCCAACATACTCTGGCTGCGTTCCTCAACTTCCGCAGTAGCCAGACCCGCAATCAATAACGGCATAGCTACATTTTCAGCAGCCGTAAACTCATTGAGTAAATGGTGGAACTGGTAAACGAATCCAAGATATTTGTTGCGCAACTGACCGCGCACAGTTTCGTTCACGGTTGCCAGGTTTTTGCCCGCCACCAGCACTTGACCACTGCTGGGCAGATCCAAGCCACCCAGCATATTTAGCAAGGTGGTCTTGCCGGAACCAGAACTGCCGACAATTGCCACTTGCTCCCCTGCTTCGATCTGCAAGGAGACACCTTTTAACACTTCTACGTCCTGCGGACCTTCAGTGTAAATCTTGCGTATATTTTTGCATTCGATGACTGTGGTCATAGGCGCTATCCAGTTTCCCCTATTCGTATCGCAGCACTTCTGCTGGTTGGACACAGCTGGCTCGATAAGCTGGATAGAGCGTTGCAAGAAAGCACACCAGAAGCGCCAGCGCGCATACTATATAGACTTCCATAAAGTTAACTTCAGTCTCGAGATGAGAGAGCAAATAGATGTTTGCCCCTTCGAATGTTGAATTAACAAAGCGCTCGAGACCCAGGCTGATGTTGGTAATGTTATTCGCAAGCCCTACCCCAAGCACGGCACCAATTCCGGTGCCAATCGTTCCTGCCACTAGTCCCTGCAGAATGAAAATTTGCATTATAGTCTGGCGGCTCGCGCCCATGGTCCGCAGAATAGCGATGTCGGCACTCTTGTCAGAAACCACCATGACCAGAGTGGAGATAATATTCACAGCGCCAATGACCACTATCATCAACAGCATAAATGTGGTGAGGAACTTTTCCATATTGAGTGCGTTAAATAAACTTGCCTGCACTGCATTCCAGGGAGCGACTTCAAGTTGCGGGGCATCTGCCAGTGCCTCGCTAGCTATTTGCCCTGCATTGTCGACGTCATCGACACGCAGGCGAAGCTGTAAGCTGACCCCAGGATCGTTTTCGAAAAGCTTTTGGGCTGTTTCCAGCTTAACCAGGGCAATGTTGTTATTTCCATAGAGCCCGAAATCGGCAAAACCCAACACGTCAAAACCGAGGCTATCGTCCAGCTGCCTGTCTAGGAGACTGCGGAGACCAAGTATGCTGACATCGGTATTACTGTATACGCCCAGCTGACCAGCTAACTGGGCACCCAGAATTATTCCGTTCTCGGTTTCGTTCAGCTGGGTGATAAGTTCCTGAAATACACTGCGGGCAGACTCATTAACCGGGAGCTCAAGCTTAGGGTCAATTCCCCTTACCCGGATAAACCCGGTCTCGCCCTGATGAGTAATCGTTGCCTCTCCCTCTATAAAAGGGGCTGCCGCCAGCACAGACGCTGAATTGAGGGCCAGGCTTCTAACATCTGTCCAATTCTGATTCAGGTCGCTGCCTGATACCGTTGCGTGGGGAACAGACTTCAGTGCTTCGTCCCTCAGCGTGGTGATTGAACCATTGATGACCGCCATGGCGACGATGAGTATGAGCACACCGAGACTCACCCCAAGCATCGAGATAAGCGAAACGAAAGAGAGCAGCAGATTATGTTTGCGCGCCAGCGAGTAGCGTAGCCCAACAAACAGTGAAAAAGGTTTAAGCATGCTGCGAGTGCTCGTTAGCCCGGATCGTTGCTGCAGGCATGATTAAGGCAAACCTTTATCATACGCAGCAGCAGCCCGTTCGGAACCAGACCGAGCCCTGAGGTTTAGGCCTGCAGTTGGTCTGAGTGTCGTTGCAGCAGACGCTGCACAGTTTTGAAACTGATCGGCGCCACAGGAGTCGAGACTTCACTGGATATCGCGCGCAGTGACTTGCCCTGCTTCTTGAGTTCCATGATCTTCTTGAGCACACGCTGCTCCAAGGGGTTTTCAATCAGTCGCCCATTTTCATGAATCATGAATCCAAACGGGCGGCTGCCGCCGAGGTAGCGGCCCTGTTTGCGCTGCCGCTGCTTAACACCCTTGATGCGCTCCGCGGACTTGCGTTTTTCGAGGGCAGAAAATAGCGCTGCGACCCGGGTAAAGTTTACCGTCAGGTCCTGGTCGGTGACATCGCCATTCAGCTCCACGATGTGCAACTGAACCCGTCTATCCCTAAGCTGCCGGATAAGTTTTACCGCTTCCTGGCTGGAACTGACGATGCGTTCCAGCTTACTGCAGAGCACAATATCTCCAGCTTGAAGCGCTTGAAACAGTTGCTTGCCGTTTTCGCGCTTAACGAATTCCTGGTTCCAGTTGCAGTGACTGTCGCGGATGCTTTCCGTCATGTACCAACTGCGGCCGAGGCAATAAGTCTGCATCGACAGAAGCTCGGGCTCGAGAATTCCGTCCAGCTCGTCTTTTTCCATCGCATCTTCCAATTCGGAAGTGCGGCAATAGGAATATATGGTCATCGATCAATCCCACCCCTGATAGATTGCTAAGACCTGAAGCTGGCCACAAGTCCCATCTGCGGGGCTATGCAACGCCTCTGCGGTTGGGGATCAGCCTCAGGCTAATTCGTATTCAATTGACAGGCTTTGCCGATTTTTGTTGATTACTGGCGCTGAATACAGCGCCAATCGCGTGTTTTATGTGTCTGTGTATTGGCAAAGCCACGCGGTGGGCTATTTTAACCACAGCAAATTTTTCGAATCAAGGGATCCCAGGACGCGAAGAGCCCCGTTGTTTATTCTGTCTACAGAATCAGGGGCCTGCTATCCAGTTTCTTGCAATAAGCAGCGCATGCCTTTGTTTTGCCGCAATATTTCTTATTCCTGAATGCTAGGGCTTATTGAGTCGAGTAGGCATTTCTGATATATTCGATAATAATTCTGCCCCTCGGCCCCGGTTACAGATTAACCTGGTGATGCTCAGGCTGGATTGGCGCGAAAATTGGCCGATCTCATAGTGGTAGGGGCAAGAATGGATACGCAGTAACGCGTTCGGCACAGCATGTGATGGCCAGTTGCCATCGATAAATCTCATCGCTAGCCCTGTTTCCCTGGCTCATCCAGGTCCGAATTGACAGTAAACGTAGTGCGTAGAACTTCGACAGTTCAAAGAAGAGCAGTTAGCCAAATCAGTTGGCACGCGGTCAAGCAGCCGCTTCTGTCTCGCTTAGACTGAATTTTATTTAAGGCCGCAGCGCTAACTGCCCGGCCATTTGAAGAGATAGCAATTTAGAAATAGTTTTCGAGAAGACCCGCGCAAATGGCCATAACAGGACCAAGCGCTGGGTAGCGTAGCAAGTATTTAAGTAGGTTTTTCCATTAAAAACAGTAAGTTAAATCGGGTATGTAGAAATATCCACAGCTAGTACGATGGTACTGCGGGTGACTGCCCGTGGCACAACATTCACGCTTTAACTTTTGCTTTCCGCCTGCATTGCTGCATGGGCCGTGACAACGGCTTCGAAGGCACATACTGTGCCTCCTCCTTTCGATGACTCTTCCTGAGCTTGCTGTCCCCTAATAAGGAAAGTAACTCACATGAAACGCATGTTGATCAACGCTACGCAGGAAGAGGAACTCCGAGTAGCCCTGGTGGATGGCCAACGTTTATACGATTTGGACATCGAAAATCGCACACGCATTCAGAAGAAAGCCAATATTTACAAGGGCAAAGTGACTCGGGTTGAACCAAGCCTGGAAGCCGCCTTCGTCGATTTCGGCGCGGAACGCCACGGTTTCCTGCCACTTAAGGAAATTGCCCGACAATATTACAAATCTGATTCCCCTCGCAGTGGGGACAAGTCCACCATCAAGGATCTGGTTTCTGAAGGTACCGAAGTCATCGTCCAAGTGGAGAAGGAAGAGCGCGGCAATAAAGGTGCTGCTCTCACAACCTATATCAGCCTGGCCGGCCGCTATTTGGTACTTATGCCAAACAACCCTAAAGCGGGAGGAATATCCCGTCGTATCGAGGGGGATGACCGCTCTGAAATCCGCGAAGCACTGAGAGCCCTCGAGATATCTGATGGCATGGGCTTGATTGTGCGCACAGCTGGTGTCGGCAAAGAACATGAAGAATTACAGTGGGACCTGGATTACCTGCTAGCGTTATGGGATGCAATCCAGGAAGCAGGCGCTCAAAAGGCAGCCCCCTTCCTGGTTTATGCGGAGAGTAATGTCATTATCCGCACTATCCGGGACTATCTGCGCAAGGAAATTGGAGAGGTCTTGCTGGATACCGAAGAGGCCCACGCCGAGGCATTGAGCTTCATTAAGCAGGTGATGCCCCAGTATGAAAACCGCATCAAGCTTTATGATGACAAGCTGCCGCTGTTTAACCGCTATCAAATTGAAGCCCAGATTGAGAGCGCCTTTGAACGAGAAGTCACGCTGCCATCCGGTGGTTCAGTGGTCATCGACCCTACTGAGGCCCTGATTTCCATCGATATCAACTCCTCCCGCGCGACCCGAGGTGCCGATATCGAGGAGACAGCACTAAATACCAATCTTGAAGCCGCGGATGAGATCGCCAGGCAACTGCGCCTGCGTGACATGGGCGGCCTTGTTGTCATCGACTTTATTGATATGACATCGAATCGCAATCAGCGCGAAGTTGAAAACCGCATGCGTGCTGCGCTTGAGTCTGATCGCGCACGGGTGCAGGTAGGTCGAATCTCCCGGTTTGGCCTGTTGGAAATGTCGCGTCAGCGCTTGCGCCCTTCTCTTGGCGAAACCCATGCCATTGTATGCCCCCGCTGCAGTGGTCAAGGCTCAATTCGGGATGTGGAATCCCTTGCGCTTTCCATACTGCGCATCATTCAGGAGGAAGCCAATAAGCAGAAGAGTATGGAGGTAAAAGTTACTGTACCGCTGGTTGTGTCTTCCTATCTGCTGAATGAAAAACGGGCTGCGGTTACCGAAATCGAAGAGCAAAGTGAGACCAAGGTGATTGTTGTTCCTAATCCAGAACTGCAAACTCCACATTATGAGATCACCGGGGTCAACAAACATGCAGAAACCTATGAGGTAGATGCAACCTCAGAACCCGAGCAGGCTCCGAAAGTTAAGCCTGACGCGCCTCAGGAAGCTGCTGTACAGAAACCCACAGTAAGCAATAAGCCTGCCGCGCGCACCCCTCCTCCAAAGAAAGGGTTTATAGCGTCGCTTTTTGCCAGCATAGCTGGACTGTTCTCAAGTGATGAGGAAGATAAGGAACCAGCAGCAAGAGATCGTCAGCAAAATCGCCGTGGTGGGCGCAACAATCGCTCACGAAATCAGCGTGGGCAGCAGTCCCGCGGTGAACGCAAAGACAATCAGTCACGCCAGGCCGACGGTGGCCGCAAGCCACAGGATCAGAAGCGCCGCAGGCCGCAGGGTAAATCAGACGGCCGCAAAGATAATCGGCCAGAAAGGAGCGCTGAAAGGTCCGAACGAGGCACCAGAGGCGAAGGCGGCGAAAAGCAAAACGAGCGTGATTCACGTCAACGACGGGACAACCGCGAAGGTCGCGGTGGTCGTGAAAAGCGTGAGGGCAGAGACAATAACGAAGCCAAAAGCAATAGAGATGGCCGCGATAACAAAGCAGCGCAAGGCGATGCACGGCAGGAAAACGGCAAAGGCGGTGAGGGCTCGGGTGGTAAGCGACGTTCCGGAGAACGCAGACCGCGCAACAACACCCAGCGCAGACGTGGCCCGCGTCCGGAAATTGATACTAAGCAAAAGCTTGATGACGCCAATGGGAACGTAGCAGTCACTGAGGCAGCAGTCAGCGAGCAGCAGCGTGTACCCCATGTCGCTGCCGAGGCGCCAGTTGTCTGCGAAGCTACTGCGCAAGTAACGGAGAACCCTGCAGTATCGCCAGCAGCAAACACGGTTGAATCAACGCCAGCGCAAAACCAGGCGTCTGAGTCTACAGCGGAGAACACACGGACTGAGAGCAAAGCTGAATCTGTTACGGCCAACACTGAGCCGACACCGCAGGAGACAGCCAAACACGACTCTTCTGCCAGCAATGCCAATGCTGCTGAAAAGCCTGAGGCATCTGAATCGTCGGGTCAGGATGTAGCTGCCGATAAGGTGTCAGCGTCGCAAGGCAGGAAGCCTTCACGACATAGAAAAAGACCAGCGGCATCAGGTGAGGCTGGCACTGAAGCCAAATATAGCCCGGAATCTGACACGGCCTCAGTAGCACCAGCCAAGTCGGAGGCCAAATCTGAGGCTCGTCCTGAGCCTGAGTCCAAGACTCAGACTCAGACTCAAACTACGTCAGAATCCGGGCCAGAGGCTAATGCTGAACCTAAGTCAGAACCTAAGTCAGAACCTAAGCCCGAGCCTAAGTCAGAGCCCAAGCCTGAGACAAAACCCGCTGAGGCAGCCGAGCCTGTAGCCAAAGTCGCTACGCCGCGTCCCAGTGGTCGTGCACCAAACGATCCAAGGGAAATTCGCAAGCGGCAATTAGCTGAACAGCAGCAGGGTTCAGCTAGCGAATAGCTCGAATTCAGGTAAAAAAAAAGCCCGGCACTAGCCGGGCTTTTTTTGTTCTGATTTTAATTATTTAAAGCGCTGTTTCGAGTTCCGGCAGAGCTTGAAACAGATCAGCAACCAAACCATAGTCTGCTACCTGAAAAATTGGCGCTTCTTCATCTTTGTTAATCGCAACGATTACCTTGGAATCTTTCATACCCGCCAAGTGTTGAATCGCGCCTGATATACCTACAGCGATATAAAGATCTGGGGCTACAATCTTACCGGTTTGCCCTACCTGATAGTCATTTGGCACAAATCCGGCATCAACTGCAGCCCGTGACGCACCGATTGCGGCTCCAAGTTTGTCAGCCACTGTTTCCAAGAGAGCAAAATTGGCACCATCCTGCATACCGCGGCCGCCGGAAATAATAATCGATGCCGCCGTCAACTCTGGGCGCTCGGATACAGAAAGCTGCTCACCAACAAAACTCGCGACTGACTGCTCCGTGACATGGTCACTAGATTCAACTGTCGCTGCACCACCCTGCTCTGCCTCAGCATAGGCTGTGGTTCGAACCGTGACGACTTTGACAGTGTCAGAAGACTGCACTGTAGCCATCGCGTTACCCGCATAGATTGGACGAACGAAGGTGTCGGGAGATTGAACCTCAACAATGTCAGAAATCTGACCTACATCCAGAAGTGCTGCCACGCGGGGCATAAGATTCTTGCCTGTTGTGGTGGCCGCGGCAAAAATGTGGCTATATCCGCCTCCTATAGCGACAACCAGTGGTGCCACATTTTCCGGCAACTGGTTGGCGTAGGCAGAGTTGTCGGCAGCGATAACTTTATTGACGCCATTGATTTGGGCTGCAGCGTCAATAGCAGCCTGACAGTCGGAACCGGCAACCAGGATATCGACACCGTCGCCCAGCGCTGCAGCTGCAGTAACGGTATTGAGGGTAGCCTTTTTCAGTGAGCCATTGTCGTGCTCAGCGATTACTAGAGTAGCCATATTCGTTATATCACCTTTGCTTCGTTACGCAGTTTGTCCACCAGGTCTGCGACAGATTCCACCTTAATGCCGGCCGACCGTTCAGCGGGTGGTGCCACGCTCAGGGTCTTGATGTTAGACACCAACTCCACGCCGAGGTCGGCAGCAGTCATGGTGTCGATTGGCTTTTTCTTCGCCTTCATGATGTTCGGTAAAGAGGCATAACGAGGCTCGTTGAGGCGCAGATCAGTGGTAATGACAGCGGGCAGATCCAGCAAAACTGTCTGCTCACCGCCATCGATTTCTCGAGTCACTTCAATCTTGCCGTCTTTGACTTCCGCGTTACAGGCGAACGTGCCCTGGGGCAGGTTACACAGCGCAGCCAGCATTTGACCAACCTGATTGTTGTCAGTATCGATTGATTGCTTGCCAAGTATTACCAGGTCAATGCCTTCTTTTTCAACAATTGCCTTGAGCATCTTGGCAACAGCGAGTGGTTCAGGCCCCTCTTCCGCTTCAACAAGGATGCCGCGATCGGCGCCAAGTGCCAGTGCCGTGCGAATCTGCTCCTGGTTGGCTGTGGGCCCGACCGAGACAGCGATCACCTCATCTGCCAGTCCGGCTTCTTTCATGCGAATCGCTTCTTCAACGGCAATCTCGCAGAATGGATTGATCGCCATTTTGGCGTTGGTTAGGTCAACGCCGCTTCCATCTGATTTCACTCTGACTCGCACATAGGCGTCAACTACGCGTTTCACTCCAACAAGAACCTTCATGGATTCTCCAAAAACTAAGATAAAAAAGAGGGTGTAGTTTTGGGCTTGCAGCGAGCCGCGAAAGCACAGCTGCATACAACGACCTATTCCCTGAAAGTTCCCTGGGAGTTC